>Ga0207652_10002498_pt1 | contig 15476 bp, 11 predicted proteins | sample KBSC63BmetaG_FD_184334 | JGI IMG/M metagenome (GOLD analysis project Ga0207652, IMG submission 184334) | Corn rhizosphere microbial communities from Kellogg Biological Station, Michigan, USA - KBS C6-3B metaG (SPAdes) (version 2) | ecosystem: Host-associated > Plants > Roots > Rhizosphere ... | reverse complement strand
CCAGCCGTGTGGGCTTCCTCAACGACAATGTTTTCCGCGGCGAGGGCATTCGTTATTCGCTCGTCGTCGTCAATATCGTCGCGATGATCATCGCGCTCGTGCTCCTCGGCAGCGGCCTTGGCGCATACCGCCGAACGGTCGAGCGACGGGACCAGTGGGAGGAAAGCGCCGAGGCAGCGTTGGTGGCATAGCTCGAAACCTCGGAATGCTCGGCCCGTACGGTCGCTGAACCCTCCATCGAGCGCGCCATGCTGTCCATGTCCGTCCGCCACGCCTGGAGATCGCTCCGCCGAACCCCGGCGTTTACCGTCACGGCGATTCTCACCCTGGTCATCGGCATCGGCGCAACGGTCGCGATGTTCGAAATCGTCAATGGCGTGCTGCTGAAGCCGCTTCCATATGGCGACTCGGATCGACTCGTCGGGGCATGGCACGATCTGCCGCCGCTCACTCTGCACAAAGCGCAGCAGACGTCCGGCACCTACTTCACCTACAAGAAGTTCGCGCGCACGATCGAGAACATCGGCGTCTATCAGGAAGGCTCCGTGAATGGCGCCGGCGCCGCGGGGGGCGAACCGCAGCGACTCGTAGCTGGCTACATCAGCGCGACGCTGATTCCGACGCTTGCCGTGCCGCCGCTCATGGGCCGCAGCTTCACCGACGCCGAAGATCTCCCAAATGCGCCAAACGTCGTCGTGATCAGCGAAACGTTGTGGCGAACCTGGTTCAACGCCGACCCGAACATTCTCGCGCGCACCATGGACGTGAATGGACGTCCGCGTCAGATCGTCGGTGTCATGCCGGCGCGTTTTCGCTTTCCCACGGCCGCGACACAGATCTGGCTTCCGCTTCAACTCGATCCCAACGCGAGCTTCTCGGGCGGCTTCAACTACACGGGCATCGCGCGCCTCAAGCCAAACGTGACCATCGCGGAAGCAGAGCGCGATTTCGCGACGGTCTTGCCGCGCGTGGTCGATCTCTTTCCGAATCTCGCGCCGGGCATTCCCACGACGATGCTCATGCAGCAGGCGAAGCCGCGGCCCGTGCTGTTCTCGATTCGCGAGGACGTCACCGGCGGCATTGCGCGCACACTGTGGATCGTCGCGGCGGCGGCTGGACTCGTGCTGCTCGTTGCCTGCGCGAACGTGGCGAACCTGATTCTCGTTCGCGCGGACGGACGCCAGCGCGAGCTTGCTGTGCGTGAAGCGCTCGGCGCCGGACGCGCGCGCGTGCTCGCGCATTTCCTCACTGAATCGGCGATGCTTGCCGGTGTAGCCGCCGCCGGCGGACTTGCCGTCGCGTGGCTGTCGGTTCGAGCGTTAGTTGCAGCCGGTCCAACTGAGATTCCGAGACTCGCCGAGCTGGGGATGGATGTGCCGACTGTCTTGTTCGCGCTGCTGGTGGCCGTGTTCGTCGCCGCGATCTGCAGCGTGATTCCCGCAATGCGTATCGGCCGTGTGCAGTTGCAGGTCGCGTTGCGCGAGGGAGGGCGAAGCGGAACGGCCGGGAAAGCACAGCATCGCTTGCGTGGAACGATGGTGGCATTGCAGATCGCGCTGTCGCTGGTCGTGCTCGCCGGTTCCGGCCTGCTCATCCGAACCTTCCGCCAACTGCACGCGGTTCGCCCAGGCTTCAACCCTGAAAACGTCGCGACGTTCTGGATGTCGTTGCCGCAGGCGCGGTACGCCAACGATTCGGCTGTCGTGCGCTTTTACGCGCAGCTCGTCGATCGCGTCGGCCAGCTTCCCGGTGTGCGCGCTGCTGGAGTAGCGTCTCGGCTCCCGCTCGAGACCGAGGGCATGAACCAGAATCCGTTCTATGCCGAAGGCGACGAGTCGGCCACTACGAAAATTCCACCGCTGCAGATCAATTCGACCGTGGACAGCGGCTATTTCCGCGTGATGGGAATCCCGCTGGTCACCGGCCGCATGTTCACGCGTACAGGCGAGCAACGCGAAGCCGAGGCGATCATCAGCCAGCGAACCGCCGAGCAGTTCTGGAAAGATCCGAGTGGTCGAGCCGCCATCGGTAAACGGTTCCGGAGTTTGCCGGGCGGGCCGCTCTACACCGTGATCGGCGTCGCGGGAAATTCCCGCGACACCGCGCTCGCAGCGCCGCCGTCGCAGGTGGTGTACTTCCCGATGGCCCCGTCGATCGACTCGATCAATTCACAGTCGCAGCGGACGATGGCGCTCGTGGTGAAAACCATCGGTGATCCAGCGATCATCGCGACGCCGGTTCAGCGATTGGTTCGCGAGATGGATCCGACGCTTCCGGTGTTCGATGTGCGCACGATGAACGGCGTGATGAGCTCCGCGACAGCGCAGCTGTGGTTCACGATCGTCGTGCTCGGCGCGGCGGCGGTCGTCACGCTGTTGCTCGGCGCGATCGGTCTGTACGGCGTGATGGCGTATCTCGTCGCGCTACGCACGCGTGAGCTGGGTGTTCGCATCGCGCTCGGCGCGCAGCCACGCGACGTCGCGATGATGATGACGGGACAGGGGCTGGCGCTCACCGCGGCGGGCGTTGGGCTTGGACTCCTGCTTTTCGCTCTCGTCGCTCGCTTCATCAAATCATTCCTGTTCGGCGTTGCGCCGAGTGATCCGCTGACGCTGGCGTCGGCGTCGCTCGCGCTGGTTGCGATCGCGGCATTGGCGAGCTGGATTCCAGCTCGGCGTGCTGGCCGTGTCGACCCAGCCACGTCGCTTCGCGCGGAGTAGCGTCGAAGCGGATTGAGAGGGTTGATCACGGACCGTACTGACACAAACGGACACTGACGGAGATGTCGTAAGCCCACAACGCGTTGTTTCTTGGAAACACATCCTCGGGATGCTACCCGTGGCATCCGAGCGGCGGCGTCAAAAAGGGATCCGGCTCGGTGCGCGAGGAGACGTATGCAACGGGGTAGTCTCAGTGCCCAGCCGTCAGTGCCCGTGGCCGTCCGTGATTCGCTCGTGGTCAACACCTCTTGACTTCTAGAGAAGCTGGACCAATACTCTTCTCGACTTCAAGAGAACGAGTGACATGGCCCCGCATCCGCAAGAGTCCGACGCCCTCCGCGGCAGCATCGATCTTCTCGTTCTGAAAGCATTGGCGCTCGAGCCGATGCACGGATGGGGCATTGGACTGCGCATCCAGCAGATTTCTCGCGGGCGTCTCGAGGTCAATCAGGGCTCGCTCTATCCCGCGCTACAGCGGCTCGAGCATCGTGGCTGGGTGGAAAGCGATTGGCAGTCCACCGAGAACAATCGTCGCGCTCGGTACTATTCGCTCACCAAGCTCGGTCGGAAGGCGCTTGGGGAAGAGGTCGACAAATGGAAGCGGTTCGCCGCCACCATGGCAATCGTTCTCGAGAGTTAGAAGACGCTCATGAGCCGACTCAAGGGTCTCGTTGCTCGCATGCGATCGGTGATCGGTGCCCAATCATCGGAGCAGCGCATGGAAGAGGAATTCGACTTTCACCTCGAGATGGAGACGAAACGGCTCATCGAGCGAGAGGGGTTGTCGCCGCGTGAGGCGCGACGACGAGCGCTCGTGTCGTTCGGCGGCCTCGATACGCATCGCGAGGAGATGCGCGACGGTCGCGGCGCACGCTGGCTCGACGAAACGATGGTCGATCTGCGATACGCGCTGCGCACCATGCGCGGTTCGCCGGGGTTCGCTGTCGCGGTGGCAGTCACGCTCGGCGTTGGTATCGGCGTGAACGGCATCGTCTTCGGCGCGATCGATTCACTCCTGTTCCGGCCCATTCCGACGCACGATCCTTCGAAGCTCGTGGCGCTGTTCAATCTCGACACAAAGAGCAAGCAGCCGTTCAGCTTGGGATACGAGGACTACGTCGACTTCCGAGACAAGAGCAACGCGTTCGACGGTCTGGCCGCGATGACGGACATGCCGCTCAACCTAGCCGTGCCGTGGAGCACCGGCGTTGCGGACATGGTTTGGGGCAGTCTGGTCACCGAAAATTATTTCACCGTGCTCGGCATGCGACCCACGGTCGGACGTTTCTTCACGGCCGCGGATGCGCCGCAAGGCGCTAATCCGTTCGCGGTGCTGAGCTACGACTGCTGGCAGTCTCGATTTGCCGGAGATTCGTCGGTGGTTGGAAAGACGATTCGTCTCAACGGGACCGGTTTCACCGTGCTCGGAGTTGCGCCGCCCGGCTTCAAGGGAATGCGCACCTTCGGATTCTGGCCCGAAATCTTCGTGCCGATCGGAATGCACAACATCGCGATTCCGGGGAGCACGCACCAGCTCGAAGGGCGCGGCGGCGGAAATCTCATGGTCGTGGGCCGAATGCGGCAGGGCATGGACCGGCCGCGCACCGAGGCGGCGTCGGTCGGATTCGCGGCGCAACTCGCGTCAGCATTTCCGGCAACGAACGCCACGACGAGTGCCATCGTCATTCCAGCCGCCGGCGGATTCGACAATCCCGCGTACGTTAAGCCACGTGTGCTGTTTCTCTCATCCGCGCTCGGCGTCTTCGCGTCGCTCGTCACGATGATCATCATCTGCGCGAACCTGGCGAACCTGCAGCTCGCTCGGCTTGCGGCACGCGTCCAGGAGATTGCGATTCGCCTGTCGCTCGGTTGCTCACGCGAGCGTCTCGTGCGCCAGATGATCATCGAGTCGTCGGTCGTTGCGCTGCCGGGCGTGGCGATCGCGTTCGCCACGCTGCCGCTCAGTGGTCCCGTCGAGGCCTTGATGGTGCCGCACCTGCAATTCCGAGTTGGGTTCGGTACTACCGTGAACGATCGCATCATGTGGTTCACGGGTTTGGTCGCCGTTCTTGCTGTCGCGCTCTTTGGATTGATTCCGGCCATTCGCGCGAGCAGCGCCCGATCACTCACGAGTCTCGTGGGCTCGCCGCGAACGGCTCCAGGGCGATCGTCGCGCCTACGTGCGGTGCTCGTCGTGAGTCAGCTCGCGCTGTCGGTCATGCTGCTCGTCGGCGCGACGCTGTTCGTCCGCAGCTTGCTGGTCGAGCGCGGGAATGACATCGGCTTCGACTCGCGGAACCGCGCGATGTTCTCGACGAACGTCGGACTACAGAGCTACGACGAAGCTCGCGGGCGTCGCTATTACGACGATGTGCTTGCTCGCGTCCGCGCGCTGCCGGAGGTCGCGAACGCGACGTGGGGATTTCCCGTTCCATTCGACACGTACGGCCGCGACGTAGCACTCTACGTCGACGGTGTGCCGACCTCGTCGAAGGACGGAACCTTCGCCGCTCAAGCGAGCATGATGGCGGAAGATTTCGTCGGCGCGCTGGGATTTCGACTGGAGGCCGGACGCGAATTCACGACGAATGATTCGGCTGGCGCGCCGCGAGTGATGGTCGTCAGCCGGCACTTCGCGTCGCACGTATGGCCGGGAAAGAATCCGATTGGCCAACGCGTGCGCCGCGGTGGTGCATCGGGGCCGGAGGCAACGGTCGTCGGCGTGGTGGGCGACGCGACGTTCGCGTCACTCGGTCAATCGAGCGCGTCGCGCGTCTACTTTCCGCTGCGACAGGCGTATCGCGATTGGGAAACGCTCATCATCCACACGCATGGCGACGCGGCATCACTCATTTCGAAGCTTCGACCTGTGATCACGGCCGCTGATCCCGCGCTGCCGATCTTCGGTGTCACGACGATGGACGACGCCGTCTCGGGCGGTTTCTCGACATCGCGCACGGCGGCGAGCATCGCGGGATTCTTTGGAGGCCTGGCGCTCCTGATCTCGTCGGTTGGTCTTTACGCGGTTGTCGCGAATGGTGTGTCTGAGCGAACGCGCGAGATCGGCATTCGCGTCGCGCTGGGATCGACGCCCGGCGAGGTGATGCGGCTCGTCATGCAAGGCGGCGCGCGGCTTGGATTCGTTGGTCTCGTGATTGGGCTTGGCGGAGCCGCGGTGGTCGCCCGGCTGATGTGCGCGCTGCTCCATGGATTGTCCGCCGCCGATCCGATCACGTTCGCGCTCGTACCGGTTGTGCTTGCGGTGATCGTGTTCGTCGCGACGTTCATTCCGGCTCGGCGCGCGGTGAAGCTCGATCCGGTCGCGGCGTTGCGGAGCGACTAGGCTGTCATCCTGATGGCGCGAAGCGCCGGAGGATCTGCTGTTGAGTCACGCTTTTGTGCCCGGGCCCGTAGAATACAGGCGTGACACAAAAGCAGATCCCTCCGCTTCGCATCAGGGCAGGCCTCCGCTCGTTTCGCTCGCATCAGGATGACGCCTGAAGTCCTCACGATCGACGGCCACGAAGTCCAGATCACGAATCCGGACAAGCCGTACTTCTCACGCGACGTCAAGCTCTCGAAGCTCGAGCTTGTTCAGTACTATCTGGCCGTCGCGAGCGGAGCGATCGGCGGCATTCGAGACCGTCCGCTCGTTCTCAAACGCTTCGTGAATGGCGCGGAAGAAGAGCCATTCTATCAGAAGCGCGCGCCGGATAAGCGACCGGACTGGCTCCGCACGGTGACGCTCTCATTTCCTTCCGGGCGCACCGCGGAGGAAGTCGTCATCGACGATGCGGCGGGGCTCGCGTGGGTCGTGAACCTCGGCTGCATCGAGTTGCATCCACACGCCGTGCGCGCGGGAGACCTCGATCATCCTGACGAGCTCCGCATCGATCTCGATCCCATTCCCGGCGTCGCGTGGGACGATGTACGTCGTGTCGCGATGGAGACGAAAGCGCTGCTCGAGGAAGTCGGACTACGAGGATGGCCGAAGACGAGTGGATCGCGCGGCATGCACGTCAACGTTCGCATTCACCAGCGATGGACGTTCACGGAAGTACGCCGGGCGGCGCTGGCCATCTCGCGGGAGATCGAGCGGCGCGCGCCGTCGCTTGCCACGTCGAAATGGTGGAAGGAAGAACGCCACGGCGTCTTCCTCGATTACAACCAGAATGCAAAGGATCGGACGACCTGCTCAGCGTACTCGGTTCGTCCGATGCCGGACGCGCGGGTCTCGACGCCGCTCGAATGGAGCGAGATCCCTGACTGTGATCCCGCGGACTTCACGGTGAAGACGGTGCCGGCGCGGTTTGCATCCATCGGCGATCCGCATGCGGCGATGGACGAAGCCGCCGGTTCACTCGACCAGCTTCTCGAGCTAGCCGCTCGCGACGAGGCCGCGGGACTCGGCGACGCGCCATGGCCACCGCATTTTCGCAAAATGGAAGGCGAAGGGGCGCGCGTTGCGCCGTCGAGAGCCAGAGCTGCCGGCGCGCCGGCGAAGAAGCGCGCGCCGCGAGCCAAAATGCCGCTCATCGTCGTTGCGAACTCGCCGAACAAAGCCGCTGCACTCGACGGACTCGCGCGATGGAAGGCCAGCCACGCGGACGCCGCGGCACATCTACAGGTCGACGATGTTCTGGTCGACTCGATGCGCGGCCGATCGTCGACGTGGACGCGCATTCGCATCAACCTACGGAATGTGCCCGAAGCCCTTCGGCCGCCGCAGGAGCCGCCGGATCCCGATGATGATCCGACGAGAGAGTGGCGCGAGTGGCGAAAAAAGCCATGAAGAACCGCAAACCCGAGCGCATCACGGACAGTACGGACACAGACGGATTGGCACGGACAAAGCGAGTCAATCAGTCTTTTCCGACGGCCGCTCGGGACGCCATACTTGAACCGCGAATTCGTTCGAAAGAAAGCTGCGTGTCTGTTTGCCTGTGTCAGGTCCGTCCGTGATTTGCTTGGTGCCCTCGCTGGATTCTCTCCTCATGCCGAACTCGCGCACGCAGGTGGTTTCGATCGTCGTCCCCGACGACTACCCGGCGGTTCTCTCGGGAACGGCAGCCGAAGATCAGCTGCGCACACTCGGTGATGTTCGCATCGTTTCAGAGCGCGGCGCCGACCAGGAGGCCGAGCTCATTCGCCGCATCGGCGATGCCGAGATCGTACTGAACATTCGCGCGCACGCGCACATCACCGAACGCGTATTGGCGTCGTGTGAGCGCGTGCGGCTCGTGTCCGTGTGGGGCACAGGAACAGATCACATCGACCTCGCCGCGTGCCGAGCGCGCGGCATAACGGTGACGAACACACCGGGCGTGAACGCGAACGCCGTCGCCGAGCACACCATGGCGCTCATGTTTGCGGTAACACGACGCATCCCGCGGCTCGATGCAGAGGTTCGCGCGGCGCACTGGCCGCGCACGATGCTCGTACAACTCGAGGGCAAGACATTGGGGCTCGTCGGCCTCGGAGCGGTTGGCCGCCGTGTTGCTGCGCTTGCGGCGCCGTTTGGAATGAGATTGCTCGCGTCGACGTTCGGGCCAGACGACGGACGCGCGGCAGCGGTCGGCGCGCGACACGTGTCGATTGAAACGCTGTTGCGTGAGTCGGACATCGTGAGCCTGCATCTGCGACTGAGCGCTGAGACGACGGAATTTCTTAGTCGTGCGCGGCTGGCGCTGATGAAGCCCACCGCCTATCTCATCAACACGGCTCGCGCGGGCTTGGTGGATCGGGCAGCGATCGTCGAAGCACTGCAACAGGAAAGGATTGCCGGCGCCGCGCTGGATGTGTTTCATGAGGAGCCGATTGCCGCGGGCGACCCGCTGCTTACGCTCTCGAATGTCGTGCTCACGCCGCACGACGCCGGAATGACCCAGGAAGTGATCGACATTGGCCTTCGTCGTGCAGTAGAGAACGTCGAATGCTTCCTCGCAGGCAGACCCACAGACGTGGTGACAGCGCCATGACCCTGATCCGTCGTTTTAGAGATCTGCTGCCGATCGCCTTGATCGCCGCGCTTCCGTTGCCTGCGATCGCGCAGGCGCGGGTGTCGCTTGGCGCCGGCGGGGGACTTGCGGGTTCCACCGAGTCTTCGCTCTCCGACGGACGTGGAGCGCCCGCCTTCATGATTTCAGTGACGAAGTCCGTTTTGCCGCTCGTTGGTCTCGGCCTGGAAGTGAACGATTGGCGGCACTCTGGATCGAACGTGGCGTTCGCGACCGGACACGTGCTGCTGCACCTACCCGTGTTGCCGCTGTTCGTGAAGGTCGGCGCCGGTGTGGGCACCGGCGACCCGGACGGGAGGGGAAGCGCCACTGGAGCGGCGGTCCAATTCGGTGGCGGGTACGATCTCACTCTGCCGTTGGCCCCTGTCGCTCTCACCATCTTCGGCAATGCGTTGCTGTCGTATTCGTCCTCGCGCAGCGTGCAGATGGTCGATCTCGGACTTGCGCTGACCCTGAAGTAGTCCGTCCAGATATCCGCCGGCTACTCTGGAGCTACAAGCCGAGTCGCCACATCATTGTCTCCTACGTCCAGCGGAGACACGGGCATGCGCGCTTCACGTCGGTGCCGGCGGTCCATCGTTCAGGTCCTGATCGTCGCAACGAGCTTCGCCGCACCAGCGTTCGCGCAGGCGCCGGCCGATTATCGCCCTGTCAGCGCGGACGTCGAAGAGATTCCGTATCCGCATCCGGTGTCGTACCTGTCCTTCGTGCTCTATGGACAGCCTGTCCGGATGGCATACATGGACGTGAAGCCTACGCGGCAAGCGAACGGGCAGACAGTCGTGCTCCTCCACGGTTTCAACTTCTTTGGCGAGGCGTGGAGCGGCACGATCGACGTGCTCACGCGCGAAGGATTCCGTGTCATCGTGCCCGACCAGATCGGGTTCGGCCGGTCGTCCAAGCCGTTCATTCCGTACACGTTCAACGACATGGCGATCAACACGCGCCGGTTGCTGCGCAGTTCGAAGCGCCGGATGTCTTCTACCCGAAGTTGGTTCGCTTCCTGAAGTCGCCGCCGCGCTGAATCAGTACTCCGCGATGCTGTCGACTCGCAGCAGTCGCGCACCCTCGCCGTTCACCATCGTGTACTGCAGCCGACGCTTCTTTCCGGTCGGCTGCCCACGGCCGTCGACGAGTGGAAAAGTCTGTATGAGCGCACCGTTGACGATCGCGAATTCGTCGTGCCCGGCGTAACCTGGCATCGCTCGCGGATCTTCCTCCACGCCGTCGAAGTCCATGCGGCTCAAACCCGATTCGTTGGCCGAGTAGGCGACGACGGACACGCGATGCGCGCTGTCGGCCGATGCCGAGAATACAAGCAGCTCGGGCTTGCCATCCTTGTCGAGGTCGGCGATCGCGGCGTGGCTCAGCAATCCATTGGTCGTTGCGTTCACCGGATCAGTGCCGCCGTTCAAGCCGCTCGGCTGAATGATGAAAGAACTGTCGCGGCCGATGACGTGATACGAGATGTCATTCCAGACGAGCGTGGTATCCAACGCTCCGAGCATTGCGACTGGTTGTCGAGAAGCGACCGTACCGCCGCTGCTCCTGTCGGCTTTGCAACTCGCGGTCGCGATGAGAGCGCTGACCAGGCCGATTCCAACCGAGATACGACGTCGCATCTGAACCTCTCGCTGCTTCGTGCTCTCAGTGCATCATCCGTGTCATCGGACTTGAGGTCGCGGGGCAAGCCAGTAATGTTCGAAGTTCGCCTCATCGCGAGCGATCCATGGTCAACGTCTCCATCGAGAACGGCCGCGTTCGATTTCACGTCGAAGGATGGGACCGGCTCTGGGCATTCAAGAGCGAGCTCGAGATCCCGCTCGAACACATCGCCGGCGCGCGCGTCGATCCCGAGTCGGCGCGCGGATGGTGGCATGGCCTTCGGATACCGGGCACTGATATTCCCGGCGTGATCACCGCCGGTACGTTCTATCAAACGGACGGTGCGGTGTTCTTCGACGTGCACGATCCGGAGCGAACGATCGTGCTCGATCTCAATCACGAGCATTACAAGCGGCTCGTGATCGAGGTCGAAGATCCCGAAGCGACTGTCACGCGGTTGAGGGAGGCGGTGGCTCGGTGACGAACGACCGGGGACGGGCGACGGGCGACGGGCGACGGACGATGGACGACGGGACGACGGGACGACGGGACGACGGGACGACGGGACGACGGGACGACGGGACGACGGCCAATTAGAAGATTGCTTCGACCGAGGCATCCACACGCCACTGATTGCGCGGGAAGAGGCCTCGGGCGACGTCGAATCGCATCAATCCGTCCAGCAAGGACAGGCCAGCGCCAACACCGCTGAGCGGACGACCGATGTCGCGCATGCGATTGCGATCGCCGGTCCAGCCGATATCGCTGAATATCACCGGGCGCACTCCCTGAATCGTCCGCCCGGCCTCGAGGCGAGCCATCCAGAACGCGGTGCCGCTTTGGCTCGTATCCGGACTTTGGCCGCGAATCGTGTGAGTGCCGCCGAGGTACCAACGTCGTTGCGACGGCAGTGCGCCGGCGGAGCTCCCGCCCGAGAGCGTGAGTGCACCGCCATAGGTGCCAATGCTCTCGGTGAACGTCACGTCCATCGCGGCACGGCCGTACGTCGAGTCGCCTGTGGTGGCGCCTTCGACGCGAAGGTCTGTGAAAACTCTAAAGCCATTCGGATCGACGCCGTGCGTATGCCGAATGCGAAACCCGACACCGGAATACAGGGCCGACATCGCCGTGATGTTCGGCGTCGCGTTATTGCCCCCGAGCGAAAAGTTCGTCGAGACCGTTGCGGCTCTCTCGTTCTCCGTGAACAGACGCCACTCGATTGGTGTGCCCTGTTCGGTCCTGCCACCGAGCTCGGCGCCAGTTGCGCGATAATAGAAACCTTCGTCGCGGCCGAAGAGCACCGCCGATACCGAGCTTCCGAAGCTGAGTGGATTGCCCCAGTCGCCGGCGGGGACAAGATGTCTAAAACCAGACGCGTAGATGGAGCGCGTCAGATTGGTGCGAGTGAGCGAAAGCTCGACGTTGGGCATGCGATCGCCGATGCCAAATCGACCGGTGGCCTGCGCGGTGTAGCCGCCGCCCAACATTTGGCTGATCTCGGCGCCTGCTGACAATCCCTCGATTCGGTTGTAGCGAAGCAGCCGGAGTCCGCTCGCCCACTCCGGCCGAGGCAGCGTGTGTGGGTTGAGCGTGAATGGCGGCTGCGCTCCCATCGAGAGCGCTTCGGCAATCAACGCGTCTCCCGAGGCGATGTCGAAGAGCTGATCGCCCGTCGCGTAGATCGACGGAGGCAAATCGGGTGACGTCTCCAAGGTCGAGAGGTCGCACGGCATTCGCGTGGCGACGGGAACGCGCGCGTCGCCGTACCGCCGCGTCGCGCTGACGCGATAGTCACTCGTGTCGCACTGCGACGTTCGCCTGCCGCCGCGATAGAGGCCTGCGCGAATCGAATCACCGCGCGCGCGTGACGCGCGAACTCGCTGCAGGATCACGGAATCGCGCCATCGTTCGCGCGCTGCTCCGGTCAACGAATCAGGTGGATTCTCATACGACGGCGCAACCGCGATGCGAGGCAGCGAGTCGGTTCCATTCACCGAGTTGTACTTGAATGTCTGCTCGACCTTGAATGGAAAGCGCATGAAGCTCGCCGTCGCAGTGCCCTCGGCCGATCGGTTGCGCGGCAGCCAGAATCGTCCGGCGTACATCCCGTACTCGATCGCCACCGCCGAGATCTCGCCGTGCATCGGCAGTATCATCGGTTTGATCACGGCCGGCACGTCTTCGAACGCCGTGGGATCCTGTTCGAGCACGAACTCGTCGATGTGCATCGGTACGGCGAAGCGATACGCCGCGCGAACCAACTGGCCCGACTCTTCGTCGAACCAGAGCGTGCCGACGATCAGGTTCCACTTCGTCTCGCGCGGACGCACCTCGAGTCCGCGCAAATGAATCACGCGATGATCCGGAAGCGTGACGACGAGCGAATCGCCCGTGCGATATGTGTAATAGGCTTCAGACCCCTCGGCGAGCGGATGCACGGGTCCGTTTTCGTCGACGGTCGCTCGCGCCGCTTCAGGTCCAGCCCACAACGCTTCATAGCCGGGGAAGTACGGCACCGGGAGCATCTCGTTGCTCGCTCTCGCGAGCCCTTTGCGAGCTTCGCGTTCGCCGATGTCGGGAATCCCAGGAATCGCGGTTCGCGCGCCGGTGACGTCGATCCAGACGCCATTGTCACGTTGCCATCTGACTCGGCCCGCTTGCTCGGTGCGGAAGATCAAGCGATCTCGGCCGAGCTTCGAAAAACTGATCCCGGCGGAGATCCGTTGATACGAGTTGACGTCGTACGCGAGCAGCGCGGAATCCTGTGACAATCGAGCGACGCGCGCTCGCCCGAGCAGCACCTTCGATGTCGGATCCTTGAACGCCGTGGCGAGATCCTCGTTCGTGACCGGTCGACGCCTGGGTTCAGAATCACGATCGCGGTTTCGCGCAGCTCGGCTCGCACGCTGTGTGGCTCGGCGAGCCATTTCTCTCGCAATGCTGTCACTCATTCGGCGGGCGTCCTGGGACGACCCGGCCTGCAGCGCGACTCCGAGCAGTAGGGCGACGATCATGGCGGGCGACCTCGATCGGAGGAAACGTGGCGCGTCCGTTTCCATACGAGCATGGTTCGTCGGCAGTTTCGACGCCTGTCATCCCGAGCCAACGGCGAGGGATCCGCACTTCCGTCGTATGACGGATGTCATGAATTCGGCCTGACGCTTTGGACCTGATCGGTCGAGGAGCTACCCATACCCTGCCTCGCGTTCGACGGATCATTTCACGCGAGGTTGTCATGCGATTCATCCCACTGCTGCTTCTGTCCGCGCTGGCGCAACCCATGAACGCGCAGACGTTCTTTCACAACGTGCGCGTGTTCGACGGCGACCGAGCGTCGCCGAATCGCGACGTGCTCGTGCAAAACGGCACGATCGTTCGCGTAGGCACAGGACTGACTGCTCCGGCCAACGCGACAGTCGTCGACGGTACAGGCAAGATGCTGCTGCCAGGGCTCATCGACGCGCACACACACGCTTGGGGCTCGGCCCTGACCACCGCGCTCGCATTCGGCGTGACGACGGAGCTCGACATGTTCTGCGATACCGGAACGGCCCGCGCTTGGCGCGCCGACCAGCGCGCCGGCAAAGCGACGTCGCGCGCCGACATCTTCTCGGCTGGAACGCTGGTCACGGTGAAGGGCGGTCACGGCACCGAGTACGGTTCGGCCATTCCGACGCTGGAATCGGCCAAGGACGCGCAAGCGTTTGTCGACGCGCGCATAGCCGAAGGTTCCGACTACATCAAGCTCGTGTACGACGACGGCCGCACGTATGGCTCGTCATTTCCGACGCTCACACTCGAAATGCTCCGCGCGGCCATTGCAGCCGCACACGCGCGTGGAAAGCTCGCTCTCGTCCACATCGGCGATCTCGCCGGAGCACGAACGGCAATCGACGCCGGCGCAGATGGCCTCGCGCATCTCTTCGTCGATCGCGACCCCGATCCCGAGCTCGGCGCGTTCATCGCCGCGCACAAAGCGTTCGTCGTACCGACACTCACGGTGCTGAAGAGCATCACCGGCGTCGCGGGAGCCGGCCCGCTCACCGAAGACCCGCGGTTCAACGCGTTCCTCAGCAAGCAGGAGCTCGCGATGGCGAAGCAGGCGTTTCCGCGTCGCGCCGGGCTTCCGCCCGTGAGCTATGCGTCCGCGGAAGCGACGGTGAAACAACTGCGCGCCGCGCACGTTCCAATTCTTGCGGGCACCGACGCCGGAAATCCTGGAACGGCACACGGCGCCGCGCTTCATCGCGAGCTCGAGCTACTCGTGAACGCGGGACTCACACCGACTGAAGCATTGGCTGCGGCGACGAGCATTCCGGCGAAGATCTTTCACCTCGGCGATCGCGGACGCATCGCCGAGGGAATGCGTGCGGATCTCTTGCTCGTCGCGGGCGATCCGACGACGACCATCACGGCGACGCGCGACATCGTCGGCGTTTGGAAGCAAGGCGTTCCATTCAACCGATCGACTGTGAGCGAGGCGATCGCCGCCGAAGCAGCGTCGCAGAATCAGGCGCCGGCAGGCTCCGAGCCTGGCATCGTCAGCGATTTCGACGACGGCACAACGGCCACGCGCTTCGGCGCTGGATGGTCGGTCTCGACCGATGCTCTGGCCGGCGGAAAGTCGAGCGCGGAGATGGTTGTCGTCGACGGCGGTGCGGAAGGCAGCGCGAAATCCCTCGCGATTCGCGGAACGATTTCGGATGCCTTCAAGCAGGCGTGGGCGGGCGCGATGTTCTCGCCGGGCAAGCAGGTTTTTCAACCAGCCAATCTCGGTTCCAAGAAGGAAGTTCGATTCTGGGCGCAGGGCGACGGAAAGACATATCGCGTGTTCATCTTTGCCCAAAGCAAGGGCTACGTGCCGTTGACACAGAACTTCGTCGCCGGCGCCGAATGGAAGGAGTACGTGTTTCCGCTCGCGTCATTCGACGGAATCGACGGCCGCGGAATCATGGCGCTGATCTTCGGCGGCGGTCCACAGCCGGGCAGCTTCGCGTTTCAGATCGACCATGTCACTTTCAAATAGACCGACGAAATACAGCCGAGATCTCGGCTGGACGAAGTACGTGTGGCTGATCTTCTTGCCCGCGTTCTTCGTCCAGCCAGTCGTGCATGGAGCGTCAGCGCTTGCGTG
>Ga0207652_10002493_pt1 | contig 15495 bp, 10 predicted proteins | sample KBSC63BmetaG_FD_184334 | JGI IMG/M metagenome (GOLD analysis project Ga0207652, IMG submission 184334) | Corn rhizosphere microbial communities from Kellogg Biological Station, Michigan, USA - KBS C6-3B metaG (SPAdes) (version 2) | ecosystem: Host-associated > Plants > Roots > Rhizosphere ... | reverse complement strand
TCCGGGGTCTTGATGTGGATCCACGAGTGCGGGTTGACCCACTCGAACTTCACCACTTGCCCTTGCAGCTTGATCGGCTTGTCGCGATCGAATTCGGCCGCGAACGAATGGTGGGCGAACGCGGCGCTGCCGCTTGCCACACCCGCCGCGGCCGCGACCATCATGGCACCCCTGGTAACCTTGCGCATTACGAACTCTCCTGCGTGGCTTGCCGCGCCGTGGCCGCCGGGCTGGCGGATGGGACCGGACAATCCTGCATCGTCTAGTTGACTTTGTCTGAACTGGGAGCGAACGAGGGTGGATGCAGCCGTTCAGATTTGCATTATTTTGTCGCCGGTGGCCGGATCGGGGCACCTAACCGGGCGGCGGAGTGGACGCCGCCCGGCCCCCCCGGATCAGGCCGGCTCGCCGACCCGCTGGATCATCTGCTCGGCAACTTTGCCGGTACATTCGGCGAGGTGGTCGAAACGTGTTTCGAAGGTCGCCATGCCCTGGGTGCTCGACCTCAGGTCATTCGCGAGGTGACGCAGCTCGGCTTCCGGCACCATCGCCTCGACAGTATCCCAGCGCGACCATCCTTCCCGTGGGCTCATGTCGAGCACACGGCCTCGCGCGCTCGAAATCGCCGAGGTGACCCGGCTCGTTGCGGTGCCCGGCGCATGGATGGTGACGTGGGCGATCGGTTCGAGCAAATACGGCGCGCATTGGGCCAGCGCTTCGCTCATCGCCATCCGGCCGGCCGTACGGAAGGCCAGTTCCGAGCTGTCGACCGAATGATACGAGCCGTCCGTCAGCGTCACCGCGACATCGACCACCGGGCAGCCGAGCGGCCCTTTCGCCATTGCGTCGCGCACGCCGTGCTCGACAGCCGGGATCCACTGCTTGGGAATGACCCCGCCGGTGATGCGATCCTCGAACGCGAAGCCTTCGCCGCGCGGCAGCGGGCGCAGCTCGATAACGACGTCGCCGTATTGGCCGTGGCCGCCGGACTGTTTCTTGTGCCGGCCGCGCTGGGTAGCGGCTTTGCGGATCGATTCGCGCACCGCCAGCGAGGGTTCGCGGGTCTCGACGGCGAGACCGTAGCGGCGCTTGAGGCGTTCGAGCGCCAGGTTGACGTGCTCTTCGTTGACCCCTCGCAGCAGCGTCTCGTGAGTGTCGTCGAGGGTTTCCCAGGAGAGGCCGGGATCCTCTTCGAGCAGCTTGTTGAGCGAGGTCGACAGGCGCACTTCGTCCTTGTGATCCCGCACCGCGATGGCGATCGCGTAGTTCGCCTGCGGTCGCTGGCGTTCTCCGCGCGGAGCAGGGGTTGCGCCGCCGATGCCGAGCCGGTCTCCGGGCTTCACCTGATCGGCCTTCGCGATGCCGACCACATCACCCGGACTGGCCTGCTTCAGCCTTGTCGTGTGGCTGCCCTGCAGCGCGAACAGGGCGCCGGCGCGCTGCGCCATGCCGGGCCCGGCGGTCAGTTCCGCCCCTTCGGCCAGGCTCGCCCCGAACACCCGAGCGACGGCGAGGCGGCCGACAGAGGTCTCGTTGCAGACTTTGAAAACTTCGATCGCCGGGGAGTGCAGGCCGATCCGTTCGGCAGTGCGCGCGGGCGCCGGGGTGTCGTGGCGCAAGGACTTGAGCAGCCGGCGGACGCCGAAGCTGTTGCTGGCCGAGCCGAACATGACCGGCACGATCAGCCCGTCGGCGGTCTCGCGCCGGAGATCGCCGAACACCAGCGACGGATCGGGCTGCTTGTCCTCCAGCAGCTGTTCGAGGAGGTCGTCGTCGTGATCGGCGAGCTGTTCGAGCATGTGGAAGCGGGCGATGTTCTCCGCTTCCTTCATCTCCTCGGCGACCGGCTGCGGGTCGGAGGGTTTGCCCTGGCGATAGTGGTACGCGCGGTCGAGCGCGAGGTCGATGAAGCCGGTCACCTGGTCGCGGCGGGCGATCGGGATCTGCCGGGCCACGAGCGCCGCCGAACTGCACGGCTCGAGCGCTTCGAGCAACTGCTCGATCGTGCCCGGCGCCTTGTCGATCTTGTTGACGAATATCGCGTGCGGCACGCCGCGCGCCTCGAGCTCGCGGAGCACCGGTTCCGCCAGCGGGGCGCGCTCGGGCTCGGGCGGGATGACGAGCAGCGCCAGGTCGCAGATGTCGAGGGCGCTCCCGGCCTCGGCCGAGAACCCGATCGAGCCCGGTGCATCGAGGAGAATGTAGTCGTCGCCGGCCCAGGTAAACCGCGAGAAGTTGAGTTCGGTGGATGCGCCTCGGGATCGCGCCTCTGGGCTCGCGTCCCCGACGCTCGTGCCGGCTTCGACCGATCCCAGCCGGGGGATCGCGCCTGCCGCTTCGAGCAGGGCTTCCGCGAGGCTGGTTTTTCCCGCGCCCGCGGGGCCGACGAGCGCGATCACTCTCGCGCCGCTGCCGATGGCATCCATGTTCCTCTCCTCGTCTAGTCTCCCGTCAATGAGTCTCGTTTCGATCCCGAACGAGGAGGATCAACCTAACCGGGCGAGAAGGCAACAGCGCTTTTGCGCGCCGCTCAACCGTGGCCGCCGACGACCCGCAGCGCGTGCTTCGACGGACGCCGGCAGTGCGCGGCGGCGCTTTCGTGCAATTGCCCGACCAGCGCGGGCACGCGGCTCGCCGGGACCGCTTTCGAGAACAGGAACCCCTGGCCGAAATCGCAGTTCAGCCGCACCAGGCGCTGCATCTGCGCATCGCCCTCGATGCCTTCCGCGACGACGTGGATGCCCAGGCTCTTGCCGAGGTTGATCACCGCGCGGACGATCGCCTCGTCGCCCGGGTCCACTTCCATGTCGCGCACGAAGCTCTGGTCGATCTTGATGATGTCGACCGGGAACTTCTTCAGATGCCGCAGCGAGGCGTAGCCGGTCCCGAAATCATCGAGCGCGATCTTCACGCCCCGGGCGTTGAGCAGCGCGAGCGCGCGGTGGACCGATTCCGCGCCGCGGCCGAGGAACACCGTCTCGGTCACTTCGATCTGGAAGCAACGGGTAGGAATCTCGGCGCGGGCAAGACGTTCGAGCACCCGTTCGGCGAAGTTGTCGCTGCGGAACTCCGCCGCCGATGCGTTGACGGCGACGTGCTTGAAGGCAATCCCGCGGTCGAGCCACCCGCGCATGTCCGAGATCACCCGGTCGATCATGCGGTCGCTGATCGCCGCGGCGACTTCGAGATCCTCGAACGCGGCTTCGAGCGCGGCGGGGTGCGCGATCCGCCCGGTGGGGGTGCGCCAGCGCAGCAGGGCTTCGAAGCCCTCGATCGTCCCGCTCTGCAAGTCGAGCTTGGGCTGGTAGTATGGGATCACCCGGTCTTCATTGATCGCGTTGCGGGCCAGCTGGACCATGGCGATGCGCCGCTGCATGTCGTTTCGCAGCTCGGCATCGTACATCATCACCGTCGCGCGGCCCGCGCCCTTGGCGGCGTAGAGCGCGACGTCCGCGTTCTTGAGCACTTCGCGCGACGTGGCGCCGTGCACCGGGTACATCGCCGCGCCCGAGCTCACCCGGCAATCGAACACCCGGCCGCTGCTGACAAACGGCGCGCGCATCCGCTCCTGGATCGAATGCGAGAGCCGGATAAGGTCGTCGGAGCTGCGCACGTCGGGGACGACGATGGCGAACTCGTCGCCGCCGAGCCGGGCGACCGTGTCGCGGGACCTGACCACCGAACGCAAGCGCTCCGCGAACATCTTGAGCAGCGCATCGCCGACATCGTGGCCGAGCGAATCGTTGATCTGCTTGAAGTGATCGAGGTCGAGCAGGAGCACGCCCGCCGACTTGTCCTGCGCCTTGGCGTGGCGGATCGCCTGTTCGAGCTGTTGCTGGAACAGCGAGCGGTTGGCAAGGCGGGTCAGCGGATCGTGGCTGGCGCTCCAGCGGATACGCTCTTCGGCGGTCTTTTCCTCGGTCACGTCGCGCACGGTCATGATGATCCGCGACGACTGGCGTTGAGCCTTCTGGGTCCGCCAGGCGTTGAGCATGATCCAGCGTTCGCGCCGGTCGTCGTCGCGGGTAATGCGGAAGGCCGCTTCGAACCGTTCGATATTGCCGCGACCGAGGTTCTCGGCCTGCATGATGAACCTCTCGCGGTCGCTCGGGTGAATGCATCGTTCGGCGGTCTCGGCCAAAGTCAGCGACTCCTCCTTGACGCCGAGAATCTCGCGCAGGCGCCCCGACCATTGGCGCTGATCGTTCTCCTCGTCGTAGTCCCAGACCCCGAACCCGGCTGCCTCTGCGGCGAGGCGAAACCGCTCCTCGCTCTCGCGCAGGGCTTCTTCGGCCAATTTGCGGTCGGTGATGTCGAGGTGGGCGCCGATGCTGCGCACGGCGACACCTTGGGCATTGCGATCCATCTTGGTGCGGCTGTGAATCCACCGAACTTCACCGGTGTCCCGCCGTATGATGCGGAACTCGCAAGCAAAGGTTTCGTCGCGGGTCAGGCTGAGCTCGATCTCGCGCCGCAACATTTCCCGGTCGTCGGGATGAATGCATTCGAGAAGCTCGTCCAGGGTCAAACATGTGGTGCCCGCGGGCAGCCCCATCTGTTCGGCCATGCTTTCAGAGAAGCGCGCGACGCCGTCCGGCCCGGATTCGAAATCGGCCAGGCCGGTCGCTTCATGCACCAGGCGCAGTCGCTCCTCGCTCGCGCGGACCGCCTGTTCGGCGCGCTTGCGCTCGGTGATATCGAGGTGCGCGCCGATGGTGCGGACGAGAGAACCGCTTTCGTCGTATTCCATCCGCGCGCTGCTTGCGAGCCAGCGGATTTCGTTCGTGTCGGCCCGCACGATGCGGAATTCGGCGCTGAAGTCCGGCTCCGCCGCGCCGATCGACTTATCGAGCGCTTCGACCAGCCAGCCGAAATCGTCGGGATGAATACGTTCGGCCCAGGATTTCCCCGGGACCGTTTCGTCCGTGACAGGGAGCCCAAGTTGCTCGAAAAAGCGCGGTGAGCCCACCATCAGGCCGTCGGGGCCGGTCTCGAACTCCGCCAGTCCGGTGGCATCCTGCACCAGCCTCAGCCGTTGTTCACTGACACCCAGCGCGTCGAGAGTCTGCTTGCGCTCGGTGATGTCCCGCGAGATGCACATATGACCCGGCGAGTCATCGGGGAGGGCGAAGGGCACGGCATGGGCCTCGACGTGACACCGGCGGCCGCGCATCCCGATGATTTCGTAACTCCAGACGATGGTCTCGCCGGCGATCACGCGGTTGTGCACGTCGAGGCAGGGGGCAAGCATCTCAGACGGCACGGACAAGTGGCCGGAGGTGTTGAGCGTTTCAAGATCCGGCGCTTCGAGAAGTTCGAGGCCGCGAGGGTTGATGTAGGTGAGCCGTCCCTCCGCGTCGAAGATCTTCACGCAGTCGGGCATCGCGTCGAGGATCGCGCGCATGCGCGCTTCGCTTTCGCGCAGCCCTTCTTCCGCGCGGCGGCGGTCGGTGACATCCAGATGCGCGCCGATGCTGCGCAGGACCTTCCCGTGCGCGTCGCGCTCCAATTTCAGCTTGCTGGAAATCCAGCGCACCTCGCCCGTGTCGGCCCGGACGATACGGAAATCGCATTCCGCGGTGTCGCTCTTGCCGAGTTGGCGCTCAACCGCCCGCAGGCGATCGCGGTCTTCGTGATGGACCAGATGGACCCAGTCGTCGAATTTCAGCTCCGTTGGGCCGTCCTCCGGCAAGCCGAGCTGGCGCAGGAAGCTGCGCGAGCAGTGCGCGACCTGGTCGGATCCGGCCTCGAAGTCGGCGAGGCCGGTGACGTCCTGCACTAGGCGCAAGCGTTCCTCGCCGCGGCGCAGGGCGTCGGCCGCCTTGGTCCGCTCGGTGACGTCGCGCGCGATGCACATGTGTCCGTTGGATCCGTCCGGCAGCCGTACGGGCGCGGAGTGCGCCTCGAAGTGCTGGAGCTGCCCGTCGGGCGCAGGAAGCTCGAATGGCCAGATCACACTTTCGCCGGCGATGACTTCTTGATGGATGCGCCTGCGCTCAACCTGCTGCTCAGCCGAAAGTCCGTGTTCGAACGGTCCGTCAGTCGCGAACATCTCGCCAACGCCGATCTGGCGGGAATTGTCATAGATGAGCCGGCCGGTTTCGTCGAAGATCGTCACGCAATCCGGCACGGCGCTTAGGATCGCCGTCAGCCGCGCCTCGCTTTCGCGAAGCGCTTCCTCAGTCCGCTTGCGCGCCGTTACATCGAGATGCGCGCCGATTGTGCGAACGACTTCGCCCGCCTCGTTGCGCTCGACGCCGCTGTGCGTTTCCAGCCAGCGGACTTCGCCGGTGTCGGCGCGGATCACGCGGAATTCGCATTCGATGCGGTCGTCGTCACGCATCGCCCGCACGACTTCCTCCTGGAGCCGCTGGCGGTCGTCGGGATGGACGTGCTTGAGCCAATCCTCGAACTGGAGCGGCTCGTCCTGCGGCGGGAGCCCAATCTGCTCGAAGAAGCGCTCGCTCGAGGAAGTGATACCCTGATCGGCGCTTTCGAATTCCACCAGGCCGGTGGCTTCCTGGATCAGCCGTAGGCGCCGCAGGGCGTCTTCGGCCAGCTTGCGCTCGCTGGCGTCGCGCGAGATGCACAGGTGTGCGATGGTCTTTTGGCCGCTCTTGAGCGGGACGGAGTGAGCCTCGACGTGACGCCGGGCGCCGCGCATGCCGAGGATCTCGTAGCTCCAGCATACGGATTCACCGCTCATCACCCGGGCGTGGACTTCGAACGCCATCGCCAGATCATCTCCGGCGACAGGCAGATGATCGCACTCGCTAACGGTCTCCAAGTCCGGAGCTTCGAGCAGCTCGAGGCCCTTGGGATTGATGTAAACGAGATTGGCCGCGTCATCGAAGATCTTCACGCAATCGGGCATCGAGTCCATGATCGCGTCGACATTCACGCCGGGGAGCAGCGATAACCCGCTGATCCCCCCGGTCATGCGCCTGGCTGCCGATGCCATCCCATCTCTCCTCGCCCGCGATCCCGTCTCGCAGTGAGGATGGCCGATGGCTCCGCCACATCCGTTAAAGGCGCCCGTAGGGGGAACTACCTAACCACCCGGCCAAGACGAACGTGGACGGCGCATCACTTCACTTGGCGTTCACCAACGGGCTGGCTATAGGCCCTGCCATGCTTCGCATGATTGCCCGCGCCCGTGGCGCCGCCGTCCTCGTTCCCCTGGCCGCCGCGGTGCTGCTTTCGGGCTGCGCAACCCTCGGCAAGAAGAACAAGGGCGAAACCGCTTACGTCGCGCGCGACGTCGACACGCTCTACAGCGAAGCCAAGCGGCGGCTGGACAACGGCGACTACAAGGCCGCCGCCGCGCTTTTCGACGAAGTGGAGCGGCAGCATCCCTATTCCGACTGGGCTCGCCGGGCGCAAGTCATGGGCGCCTTCTCCAACTACATGGGCAAGGACTACAACAAGGCGATCGAGGGCGCCCAGCGATTCCTCTCTATCCATCCGGGCAACAAGGATGCGCCGTACGCCTATTACCTGATCGCGCTGTGCTATTACGAGCAGATCGCCGACGTCGATCGCGACCAGAAGATCACCGAGCAGGCGCTGACCGCGCTGACCGAAGTGCAGCGCCGCTATCCGACGACCGAATACGCTGCGGACGCGCGGGTCAAGGTCGATCTGGTCAACGACCACCTCGCGGGCAAGGAAATGCAGATCGGACGCTTCTACGAGCGGTCGGGCCGCTGGCTCGCCGCGCAGATCCGCTTCCAGAACGTGATCGACAAGTACCAGACCACCAGCCACACGCCCGAGGCGCTTTACCGACTGACCGAGACCAACCTCGCGCTCGGCATTCCAGGTGAAGCGAAGAAATACGCCGCGGTGCTGGGTTCGAACTATCCCGGCAGCGAGTGGTATCAGAAAGCCTACGACCTGATCGGAGACAAGGCTCCGCAGCTCAAGACGAGCTAAGCCCCGCGATCAGGCGTAGCGGCGCTCCGGCGGCATGCGGCTGGCCTCGATCATCGCGCCGAGTTCGGCCGGGCGCAGCGCGCTGGCGAATTTCACTCCCACAAAGCCGTCGTGCGCCCAGCGGACTCGTCCGCTGACCTGCTCGTCCTCGCCGAGTTCCAGGGTCACCTGCTGGTCGATGGTATAGGCGAGGCTGTTGACTCCGCTGATCCGGCAGCCTTCCCCTGACAGCTCGATCATCAGCCCGCCGCGTTTGCCGCCGCTCGTTTCGTGCAAGGTGACCGGGCGCCGGACGGCGAACCTCTTGTTCGAACGAATGACCAGGACAGACACGGCGCGGGACCCCTCCAGCTTGCGAGTTGTCCACAGAAGGCCATACGATCGTTAAGATTTTCTTGCGCTCAGCGGCAAAAGTGTCGGCAGATCGACAGTTTGGCCGCGATCCGGGGTTGTGGACAAGTCTGTGGGCGATGCGGCGCCGGGCGATCCGCGAAATGGTGATTGCGGCCGGCGCGGGCGTTGCGGCGGCGCGTGGCGGACCTTACTATCGCCATCGACCCGCATGCTGACCAGCCTCGCCATTCGCAACATCGTGCTGATCGAAGCGCTCGACCTCGTGTTCGTGGGCGGCCTGGGCGTGCTCACGGGCGAGACGGGGGCGGGCAAGTCGATCCTGCTCGACGCGCTCGGCCTGGTGCTCGGCAACCGCGCCGACAGCGGCCTGCTGCGCGCGGGTGAGGAGCGGGCGAGCGTCACCGCGACGTTCGAATTCGCCGAACTGCCGGCTGCGGTGCGCGAAGTGCTCGCCGATGCCGAGGTGGAGATCGAGCCGGGTGAGCTGCTGATTCTGCGCCGGACGCTGAGGGCCGACGGCGCGAGCAAGGCGTTCGTCAACGACCACCCGGTCGGCGCCGCGCTGCTGCGCGAACTGGCCCCGGCGCTGGTCGAGCTGCACGGCCAGCACGACGACCGCGGGCTGGTCAACCCGCGCGGGCACCGCACATTGCTCGACCGCTACGCCGGAGCCGATGTCGCCGGTGTCGACGCCGCATGGCGCGAATGGCGCGTGGCCGAAGGAAGGCTCGCGGAGGCCCGCGGCGGCATCGCCCAGGCCAAGGCCGACCAGGACCTGCTCATCGCTCATCTCGCCGACCTGACCGCGCTCGAACCGCAGGAGGGCGAGGAGGAGACCTTGGCGAACGCGCGAGCGGACATGCAGAAGGGCGAGAAGCTTTCCGGCGACCTCGAAGAGCTGCGCGCGCTGTGGGATGGTTCGGATTCGGCGCTCGCGTCGCTGCGTGCCGGCGCCCGGCGTCTCGACCGGATCGCGGAGGAGCACGCGCTGCTGGCCGAAGCCCTCGCCGCTCTCGATCGCGCGGTGATCGAGGCCGGCGAAGCCGAAGCCAGGCTCGAAGCCGCCGCGCAGGCGATGGAGTTCGACCCCGCCGAGCTCGACCGGATCGAGACCCGCCTGTTCGACTTGCGCGCGCTCGCCCGCAAGCACCGCTGCGAGGTCGACGAACTGCCGGCGAAAATGCGCGAGATGCGCAGCGCGCTCGAGGCGATCGAAGCCGGCGACCTTCACATCGGCGAGCTGGAGTCGGCCGAACGCGCCGCGCACGGAGTGTATCACGCGCGCGCCGAGGCCCTTCATGCCAACCGGGTCACGGCCGCCTTGAAACTCGACGAAGCCGTTGCCGCGGAACTCGCGCCGCTGAAACTCGACGCCGCGCGCTTCCGCACCGCGGTCGCCGCACTGCCGGAGGAGCGTTGGGGCGCGTCAGGCATGGACAGCGTCGAGTTCCTCATCGCCACCAATCCGGGCGCCGACTTCGCCCCGCTCAACAAGATCGCCAGCGGCGGCGAATTGAGCCGCTTCATCCTCGCCCTCAAGGTTGCGCTGGCCGAGCAGGGCGGGGCGGCCACGGTGATTTTCGACGAGATCGACCGCGGCGTCGGCGGCGCGGTCGCCAGCGCCATCGGCGAACGCCTCGCGCGCCTCGCCGAGGGCGGCCAGCTGCTCGCCGTGACCCACTCACCCCAGGTCGCCGCTCGCGGCCGCACCCACTACGTGATCGCAAAGTCGAGCGAAGGCACCGTCACCCGCACCTCCGTCCACCTGCTCGACGCTGCCGGCCGCCAGGAGGAGATCGCCCGCATGCTGTCCGGCGCCGAGATCACCAGCGAGGCGCGGGCGCAGGCGGATCGGCTGCTGGAGCAGGCATGAGCACTGACATCTCCGAAGCGGAAGCCGCCAACGAGCTGATGCGCCTCGCCAAGGCGATCGCGCATCATAACGAGCTCTATCACGCGAAGGATGCGCCGGAGATTTCCGACGCGGAATACGATGCGCTGGTGCGGCGCAATGCGGATCTGGAGGCGGCGTTTCCGCATCTGATCCGCGCCGACAGCCCTTCGCAGCAGGTCGGGCACGAGGTCGCCGCCTCGCCGCTGTCCAAGGTGGCGCACGAGGTTCGCATGATGAGCCTCGACAATGCCTTCAGCGACGAGGAAGTCGCCGAGTTCGTCGCCCGCGTGCGGCGGTTCCTGGCGCTGCCCGAGGAGGCCCCGCTCGCATTTACCTCCGAGGACAAAATCGACGGGCTGTCGTGCTCGCTGCGCTACGAGAATGGGGCGCTGGTGCTGGCGGCGACGCGCGGCGATGGGCAGGTCGGCGAGAATGTCACCGCCAATGTCGCGCACATCCCGGACATCCCGCAGCAGCTTGACGGCACGGCGCCCTCGGTTTTTGAAGTTCGCGGCGAAGTCTACATGGAAAAACAGGCATTTACCGCGCTTAATTCACGCATGGTGGGAGAAGCTCGCGCGCGGGCCGAGGCCAAAGGCGAGGCGTTCGACATGGCGTCAGTTCGCCAGTTCGCCAACCCTCGCAACGCCGCGGCAGGCTCGCTGCGTCAGAGGGACGCGAGCGTCACCGCGGCGCGCCCGCTGCGGTTCTTCGCCCATGGCTGGGGGGCCGCGAGCGAGGTGCCGGGCGAGGGGCAGTTCGAGGTCATGCAGCGGATCGCCGAGTGGGGCTTCGCCGTCTCGCCGGACTTGAAGCTGTGCCACACGCTGGAAGAGCTGGTGCAGCATTACCGCAGCATCGCCGAGCGCCGCGCCACGCTGCCGTACGACATCGACGGCGTGGTCTACAAAGTCGACAGCCTGGCGCTGCAGCAGCGGCTCGGCTTCGTCGCCAAGGCGCCGCGCTGGGCGCTCGCCCGCAAGTTCCCCGCCGAGCGCGCCGAGACGGTGCTCGAGCGGATCGACATCCAGGTCGGCCGCACTGGCAAGCTGACGCCAGTGGGCCGCCTCGCGCCAGTGCTGGTCGGCGGGGTGACCGTGGTCAATGTCACGCTGCACAACCGCGACGAGATCGCCCGCCTCGGCCTGCGCGAGGGCGACCGCATCGTCATCCAGCGGGCCGGCGACGTGATCCCGCAAGTGGTCGAGAACCTGACCCGCGAAGAACCGCGAGAGGCTTACGTCTATCCCACTCATTGCCCGGTCTGCGGCAGCGAGGCGGTGGCCGAGGAAGGCGAAGTGGATGTTCGCTGCACCGGCGGTCTGATCTGCCGGGCGCAGCAGTTCGAGCGCCTGCGCCACTTCGCCAGCCGCGGCGCGCTCGATATCGAAGGGCTCGGCGAAAAGACGATAGTCGAGTTTATGGAGCTCGGCTGGTTGTCCCAGGGCCCGGCGGACATCTTCCGCCTGCATCAGCATCGCGCCGAGCTCATCGGCCGCGAGGGTTGGCAGGACAAGTCTGTGGACAACCTGTTGGCATCGATCGAGGCATGCCGCTCGCCCGACGCCGCGCGGCTGCTGTTCGGCCTCGGCATCCGCCACGTCGGTGTCGTCACCGCACGCGACTTGCTCAAGACCTTCCACACCCTGCCGGCCCTGCGTGAGGCCGCCGAAAAGGCGCCCGCGGGCGACGCCGAAGCACTGGCGCTCCTCACGAGCATCGAAGGCGTCGGCCCCGTCGTCGTCGAAGCGCTCGGCGACTTCTTCCACGAAGAGCACAACCGCGCTGTCTGGGACGACTTGCTGAGCGAAGTCTCGCCGCCCGACTACATTGTAGAAACCAAGGCCAGCGCGGTATCGGGCAAGACAGTGGTCTTCACCGGCAAACTAGAGACGATGAGCCGTGACGAGGCGAAGGCGCAGGCCGAGCGGCTCGGCGCCAAAGCCTCCGGCTCCGTCAGCGCGAGCACGGACCTGGTGGTTGCTGGGCCGGGCGCGGGCAGCAAGCTGAAAAAGGCGGCCGAGTTCGGCATCGAGGTGATCGACGAAGCGGGCTGGGCCGAGATCGTGCGGCAGGCCGGATGAGGAGGAGCGGAGCGGGGCTCGTTCTGCGCGCTTCCCGCGGGCCGTTCCGCGGGCGCACCGGACATCGCCGCAACCCAGTCCTTCAGGAGCGCGAGCCGAGGCCTTGGCGGGGAGCCGCGTAATCGCTTTCCTACAGCGGCGCGTTCTGCCTATGTTCGTGCGCCTGTCCCGGGGATTCGGTTTCAAGCGGCGAGGCGGGAAGAGAGCGTCGTCAGGGTCACGAACGCCCAGTCTGTTTTTTCGCAGTGACCTGTGACCTTTTTCGAGGAAACGTTATGAGATTCAATGGCTTGGATGAGTCACTGCCGGGTCACACGGTGTGACTATGTGTGACTTTGCTGTGACTTTGGCGAGTCGGCGAGCGCGCTGATGGGCCAGGGAGAAGCGCGGCTCTACGCCAGGATCGCGCGGCGCATCCTGCCATTGCTGTTCGCGGGATATTTCCTGGCGATACTCGACCGCGTCAACGTCGGCTTCGCCAAGCTCCAGATGGCGAGCGAGCTCGGCTTGTCCGACGCGGTCTACGGCTTCGGCGCGGGGGTGTTCTTCGTCGGCTATTTCCTCTTCGAGGTGCCGAGTAACCTGATCCTCGCGCGGGTCGGCGCGCGGCGATGGATCGCACGGATCATGCTGACGTGGGGGGTGGTTTCGGCCGCCTTCGTGTTCCTTGGCGCGCTGCGCTGGGGTGCGATCTCCGCGGCGTTCGGCACCAGAGACGCGGAGTTCAGCTTCTATCTGCTGCGCTTCCTGCTCGGCGTGGCGGAGGCGGGCTTTTTCCCTGGGGTGATCCTCTACCTGACCTACTGGTTTCCCGCCCGCCGCAGCGCGCAAGCGGTTGCGCTTTTCATCCTCGCGATACCAATGGCGAGCGCGATCGGCGGGCCCGTCTCGGGGCTGATCCTGCAGGCCATCGGCGGGGGCGGCCTCGAGGGCTGGGAATGGCTCTTCCTGCTCGAAGCGCTTCCGGCGATCGCGCTCGGCCTGGTCGTGTTGGCCAAGCTGCCCGACGGCCCGCGCGACGCGGATTGGCTGAGCGAGGGCGAACGCGCGCTGGTCGAGACCGAGCTCGCGGCGGAGCACGCTGCGCGCCCCGCGGTCGGCCACCGCGAGGCGTTCGGCGCCATGCTGCTCGACTGGCGGGTCTGGGCGCTCGGCCTGGCGGACTTCCTGCGGGCGATGATCAACAACGTGCTCAACTTCTGGATGCCTACCCTGGTGCAGGATCTCGGCATCCCCAAAGGCGCTTACCTCGAGGTGGGCCTCGTCACCGCGATCCCGTGGGGCATCGCGGCGGTGGCGATGATCGTCGTCTCGCGCAGCTCCGACCGGACGGGAGAGCGGCGCTGGCACGCGACACTCTCGCTGCTCGTCTCGGCGGCTGGGCTAGTCCTCCTCGCCTTCGCCGGGCACGCGCCTGTGATCTCCGTGGCGGCGCTCACGCTGGTGGCCATCGGGGCGATGGCCTGGCTGGCGGTGTTCTGGACGCTGCCCAGCGCGTTTCTCTCGGGCGCCGCCGCGGTGGGCGGAATCGCCTGGATCAACGCGCTGTCGCAACTCGGGGGCTTCGTCGGACCCGACATGCTCGGGCGAATGCGCGCGGGGACGGCCGGCGGCGACTCGCTGGCTTTCCTCATTCTGGCAGTCTGTGCTCTCGCGGCCGCGGGCCTCACCGTGGTCCTGACGAAGCCGGTTCAGGAACCACGACTGCCTTAACCATGTTGTTGATCCGGAAAGGAGAACCGACATGGCAGACGACAAGTCGAAACAGGACAATCGCGATCGTTCGCAAGTCGCCGCTGGTGAGGACTACGAAGTCCGCCATTTCGCCGAGGCGAACGGCATCAGCGTCGAGCAAGCTGAGCAGCTGATCGCGCGCCACGGCAACAGCCGCGAGGAGCTCGAGCGCGCGGCGCAGCAGATGAAGGGCTGACGGCCCGGCGGCGGCGGGTTCACGCTGGCCCGTCGCCGCTTTCTCCTTCTTCGCTGCCTTCGGTCTGCTTGCGCCGGTCGAGCTGCTCCATCGCGGCGGCCTTCGCAGGATCGAACACGCTGGCGAAAATCATGGCGAGGGCGAAGCCGAACCCGCCACTACCCTTGCGCGGCTTGAGGCGCGGACGGCCGAGCGCCATCGCCAGCACCGCCAGCGCGAACACTGCCAGCGCAATCAGCCATTCGAGCATAGCCCTCTCCTCGCCCCGAATGTGGGAGCGCGGGGGGAGGGCGCAAGTCAGGCGATCTTCTGATTGAGCGGCTCGATGCGCAAGGTCACCACATCGACTCCCGGCGGGCGGGTGGCGGCGAACAGGATCGCCTCGGCCACTTCGGCGGCGGGAAGCATCTCGAGGCCCTGCGCGAACTCCGCCAGCTTCGCATCGTCGTAAGGCTGCAGATGAGTGGCGATCGCGCCGGGCTCGATCAGCGTCACGCGGATCTTCTCGGCGATCATTTCCTTGCGGAGCGTTTCGGCGAACAGCGCCACGCCGCCCTTGGACGCATTGTAGACGCTCTCGCCGATGGCCTTGATGTGGACGCTGATCGAGCCGACGAGGATCACCTGGCCGTCGACACGCCCGCTGGCCCGGATGCGTTCGATCGCTCGCTTGGTGCAGCCGACATAGCTCGAGAGGTTGCTTTCGATCACCTGCCGCCACCCGGCGTCGGAAATGTCCATCAGCGCATCGGCCGGAAGGCCCGCGCAGGCGACGAGGATATCGACGCCGCCGAGTTGCCGGTCGGCGAAGACGAACAGCTTGTCGATGTCTTCCTGGCGGCTAAGGTCGCCGGCAAAGGTAATCGTTCCCTTGGCGTGGCCTTTGGCGCCGGGAATGTCGGCCGAGACTACCTTGGCGCCGTGCTTGATCATGCGCGCCGCGGTTTCGCGCCCGACGCCCCCAGCGCCTCCGGTTATCACCACGCGTCGATCTGAAAGAATGTCCGTCATCGCAATCCCCTGACAGGAGGGAAAATGCGGAAACCTGGCTTAGGTTGCGCGGTTTCTCGCACGAGAGGAGCGTAATGCCGCGCAAGCTCAAGGTTTTCCGCACGCCGACCGGGTTTCATGACGCCTATGTCGCCGCGCCCAGCCGCAAGGCCGCGCTCGAGGCATGGGGCGCGACGGCCGACTTGTTTGCCCGCGGTTCCGCCGAGGAGATCACCGATGCGCGGCTTATGGCCGAGCCGCTCAAGCACCCGGGAGAGGTCATCCGGGTATCGCGCGGCGATCTCAAG
>Ga0207652_10002492_pt1 | contig 15498 bp, 12 predicted proteins | sample KBSC63BmetaG_FD_184334 | JGI IMG/M metagenome (GOLD analysis project Ga0207652, IMG submission 184334) | Corn rhizosphere microbial communities from Kellogg Biological Station, Michigan, USA - KBS C6-3B metaG (SPAdes) (version 2) | ecosystem: Host-associated > Plants > Roots > Rhizosphere ... | reverse complement strand
GCATTACGGAACGTATCTAAGCGGGAAGCATCCAACCCGGTAGTCGTTCCCATGGCGTCCACTTCGTTCCCCATCTTCGGTGTCACCCCCGTTCCGCCGCCCGCGCCGTCGGCAGATCGTCTGCGCGACAGCCACGGACGCGCTATCACCGACCTCCGCGTCTCCGTTACCGATCGCTGTAACTACCGCTGCGTCTACTGCCGCACCGGCACAGATGGCGCCCAGTACGCCGAACTCCCCATCGCTGACTACGCCCGCATCATCCGTGTCTTCGTCTCGCTGGGCATCGAGAAAGTCCGCCTCACCGGCGGCGAGCCTCTCCTCCGTAAAGGCCTCGTCGACCTCATCCAGGAGATCGCAAGCCCCAATCTGGACATCGCCCTCACCACCAACGGCCACCTGCTCGAAGACCTCGCCGGCCCCCTGCGCCGCGCCGGTCTCAACCGCGTCACCGTCAGCATGGATGCCGTCGATCCCGAAATTTTCGCCAGCATTACGCGCGTCCCTGGCAGCTATGAGCGCGTTCTCCGCGGCGTCCGGGCGTCCCAGGCCGCCGGTCTGGGACGGGTAAAAATCAACGCCGTGCTCCTTCGCGGCTTCAACGACAACCAGATCGAGGCCTTCGCCCGCTTTTCCCGCGACGAGAACGTCATCGTCCGCTTCATCGAGTACATGCCGCTCGAAGAGCCTTCCGCTGAGCAGAACGCGCGCGCCTGGACCCCGGAAATCGTCGTCTCAATGGACGAAATCGTCGCCCGGCTCAACGCCTTCCGCCCGCTGGTCGCACTGCCCGCGAACCACGCCTCCGAAACCGCCCGCCGCTTCACCTTCGACGACGGTCTGGGCGAGATAGGCATCATCGCCCCGGTCTCGCGTCCGTTCTGCGGCCACTGCAGCCGCGTCCGCCTGACCTCCGACGGCAAAGTCCGTACCTGCCTCTTCTCGCAGAGCGACCATGACCTGCTCGGCATCATGCGCCGCGGCGCCAGCGACGACGATATGGCCGGCTGGATTCGCGCCGTCGTCATGCGCAAAGAGGCCCGTCACCACATCGGTGAACCCGGCTTCCTCAAACCTTCGCGCAGCATGGTACACATCGGTGGTTAAATTTTGTATAAATAAGGGTGCGGGTAACTTGAAAACCTGTGCCAAAGTACCTACAATGGTGGTTACTTATCCCCCAAAAGGGTAATCAGTACGTGGTTACGATTAATCTATGATTGTTCAGTAACGGGCCCCTGCGGCAAAACTGAGCAGGAGAGCCGCCATCATCGTGAGAGACCGCCGCCAAGCCGAAATTATCGACATGCGCCAGATGGAAAATCTGCGTGTGTTCCACGATGTGGCGCGTGCGCTGACATCGACGCTCGAACTCGAGCCTCTGCTCCACACCATCATGACCAAAATGGCCGAGTTTTTCGGCCCCGAACGCTGGTCCCTGATGATGGTGGACGAAGAGAGCAACGAGCTCTACTACGCACTTTCCGCCGGCATGAACTCCGACAAGCTCGAGACCCTGCGCGTCAAAATGGGCGAAGGCGTCGCTGGCTGGGTGGCCGAAACCGGCAACCCGCTGGTCGTTCCTGATGTCCGTCTGGACAAGCACTGGGCGCGGTTTGCGCGCCAGCACCCCGACCTGCATCTGCGTTCCATCGCCTGTCTGCCTATCCGTTGTGGCGAGCACACGCTCGGCGTGATGCAACTGCATAACAGCTCGCTCGACCTGCTGCCCGAATACTCGATCTCCTTCCTCCGCGTGCTCTGCGATTACGCGGCCATCGCGCTGCAGAACGCCCGTCACATGAAGTTGATCCACCGCCTCAGCATCACCGACGACTGCACGGGCCTGTTCAACTCCCGCCATCTCTACACCCAGCTTTCGCAGCGGATCTCTGAAGCCAGCGACCCCCAGGTCATCCCCATCCATTCCCATTTCAGCCTCGTCTTCCTGGATCTTGACCGCTTCAAGAAGATCAACGACACGCATGGCCACCTGGTCGGCAGCCGTTTGCTGGGCGAAGTCGGCACGCTGCTGAAGCGCACCATCGGCCCTCAGCACATGGCATTCCGCTACGGCGGAGACGAGTTTGTCGTCCTGCTCCACGGCCTCGATAAACCCGACGCCGCGGCGATGGTGAAGCAGATTCGTCAGAAGTTGAATGAAGCGGAGTTTCTCACCCGCGAAGGTCTTGCCATCTCGGTCACAGCCAGCTTCGGCGTGGCTACGTATCCGCAGGATGGCTCGACCCTGCACGGCATCATCCGTTCGGCCGACACCATGATGTATCGCATCAAGAACACCACCCGCGATGACATCGGCATCGCCCACGGCGAAGCCTACCCCGGCGAAAACTTCACAGAAAAAGCCGGCCCCCTGCGCGCAGAAGCTTAGAGACAGTGGATAGAGCGTAGAGGATAGAGTGTAGAGAATACGCACCGCTGTTTGGGGTCTGTGCCTTTCACTACACTCTATCCTCTACTCTCTGCTGTTCAGCCTTGCGGGCCAGCGTACCTCGGGCTTGATCGCGTCCGCATTTTCCGGCGCGGTCGGATGCACCCCGAAGTCCCACACTCCCAGGTTCACCTCGCGCTCTGATATGACCTCCATCAGCGCGTACTCGCCGAACTCAAGCGGCTGCCGCGGCTTCAGTCGCAACCAGTGACCACCCGGCATCATCTCTGCATCCGTCTCGACCACATCCACCTGCTGCTTCACGCCGCCGAGCAGATTGATCCGAAAACTCGACACCACCCTCAGGCCCTGTCGCACGTCCACGCGCACAATGACGTAGTTGCTCTTCTCCGAGCCGCTCCCCGGTGTCGCCCTTCCTGAGGCCCCATGTGTGTCGACCTTGAATGCCGGGCCACCGGTCGTGTCATCGTTGTCTTCCGGCCCCACGCGGACGTACAACACCGGATCGGCGACGTGCAGTTGCACGTCTGCACGTTCGTCCTTGATCTCCAGAATCTGGTGCGAACTCGCCAGCGGGTTTAGAGCTGCTTTCAGCATGTTGTGCGCTGTCTGCTTATTCAGGTCGCCGCCCTTTTGCTCCATCGGGACAAGCTCCGGCACACCATGAAACGTATCCAGCACCAGCACACTGTCTTCATCCGGCAACCGCAGGTTCGGGGCGACTTCAGGATTTCTTGCGGCACGCGCAGCTTCTTCCTTCTGCAATTCTGGACTCAGTACCGGAGCGGGACGGTCTGAATGTTGAGCAGCGTCCGCGGTATGTTGCTTTTCCCACCTCTTCGTCGCGTCCAAATCGACCAGCGCCAGTGGGATCTCCTCCACTTCCCCCGCCCGCTCCGCGCTTCGATAGCGAACGATACCGCCGTCGACCTTGTACGTCAGCACCACCTGGTACGTGCCGTCCTTCATGATCAGCCGCGTACGCTTGCTGGTATCGAGCGTGGACGGCGGGTCCATCGGTCTCCGCTGGGCATGTGCAGTGCCACCTCCGGCACAAAGCACGGCGAGCAACAATATCCGAACGCCCCAACTCCTTTTCACCGGAAGTGGAAGAGTGGCAATGGACCTCAATTTCAAAACTCGGATCTCCTGCCCCAATTAGACGCGATTCTCTCAACAGACGAAAGCTCCGAGCACATAGCCGCAGAGATTACGGAACTTTATTGCTGACCAATCGTATAAAAACAGGTCAAATAGAAAAAGTTTAAACAAACGAGGAAGATGCAATGAGAAAGTTCATGCTGTTGGTGGCGGCGTCCGTATTGCCGTTCACAGGCGTTCTACGCGCTCAGGCCCCGGCTGCTCCTGCCCAGGCCGCGGATGCTTCTCACGCGCCCGATATTGTCGGCAACTGGCAGGGCACGCTCCATGCCAACAAAGATCTTCGCACCATCGTGAGGGTATCGAAGGTCGACGGCAAATTGAAAGCGGTTTTCTACAGCATCGACCAGAGTCCGAAACCAGTCGAGGTCACGTTGATCTCGCTGCAAGGCTCGGCCGTCACATTTGAGATCAAGCCCTTCGAGCTGGTCTACACCGGCGTTCTGAGCCCCGACGGCAAGTCCATTATCGGCAAGTCGGCCCAGGGCGGCGGGTCCCTTGAGCTGGACCTGCAAAAGGTTACCGACGAGGCCATGTGGCCCATCCCCGAGCCGCCGAAGCCCATGCCGGCCGACGCCAAACCTGTCTTCGACGTGCTTACCGTAAAGCCCAGCGACCCTGATCGCCCCGGCAAGCTCTTCAGCATGCGTGGGCGTCATGTTTACACGATCAACACCACGGTGAATGACCTGATCACTATGGCCTACGGCCTGCACGTGAAGGAAATCATCAACGGACCTGACTGGTTCGCGACCGAGAAATTTGATCTCGACGGCGTTCCTGACGTCGAAGGTCAGCCCAACAGTGCGCAGTTCAAGCTGCTCTTCCAGAGCGCGCTGATACAGCGCTTCGGTCTCGTGTTCCATCACGAAGACAAGGAACTCGCGGTGTACGCGCTGACTGTCGGCAAGGGCGGGCCGAAGATGAAGGTCACGTCCGACAAACCGAGCGACCCTAAGAACTTCTTCTTCAGAGGAAAACTTGGAGACCTTAACGTCACCAACATGACGATGCAGGACTTCTCCGATGGCATGCAATCGGCCGTGATGGACAAACCAGTGGTGGACCATACCGGTCTAACCGACCGCTACGATTTCACCTTGAAGTGGACGCCCGACGAATCGCAATTCGGACAAATGGGTGGCTTTCGTGCACCGCCGCCCAATCCCGACGACGCGGCTGCGCCTCCGGGCCTTTACACCGCTCTGCAGGAGCAACTCGGCCTGAAGATGGAAGCGACCAAAGCCATGGCGCCGGCGATGGTGATCGACAAAGCAGAAAAGCCCGGCGCTAACTAAGCCAACTGGCTGAAATGAGAAAACGGCTGCCCTGTTTGGAGCTGTCATCTCGACCGGAGCATCGCGGCGCTCCGGTCGAGATGACACCGCAGAAGCAAAAGGAAACTTGCCGAGAGGTTGCTTAAAAAGTTTGCTGCTTCAACCACTCCCGGAACGCCGGTCCGAGGTCGTCGCGCTTTAGAGCGAACTCGACCGTCGCTTTCAGAAATCCCAGCTTGTCGCCTGCATCGTGCCGCTTGCCTTCGTAGCTGAACCCGTACACCTTCTCGTGCTGCAGCAGCGCCTTGATGCCGTCCGTAAGCTGTAACTCTCCACCCGCGCCGGGCGTGATGTTTTCGAGCATGTCGAAGATCCGCGGCGTCAGGATGTACCGCCCGATGATGGCGTGCTGACTGGGCTGCGTGCCGGCTTTCGGCTTCTCGACCATGTCGCGCACGGCGAGCAACCGTGGATCGTTTGCGTCCTGCGTACAATCCAGGCAGCCGTAGGCCGAAATCGCCGCTCCCTCCACAACCTCCGAGCCCAGGATCGATGACCCCGTCTGCTCGTAAGCTTCGACCATCTGCTTGATGCACGATACCTTTGAATCCACCACGTCATCCGCCAGGATCACGGCAAACGGCTCATTGCCCACCAGCCACTTCGCCTGCAACACGGCGTGACCCAGGCCCAGGGCCTCCGCCTGCCGCACATACGTAATCTTCGCCAGCGACGAGACACTCCGCGCAATCTTCAGCAGCTCCGCCTTGCCCTTCATTTCGAGCGTCGCCTCAAGATCGGGCGAGCGGTCGAAATGGTCTTCCATCGCCGTCTTGCCGCGCCCTGTAATGAAAATGATTTCGTCGCAACCAGCCGCGACGGCCTCTTCGACGCCATATTGAATCAGCGGCTTATCGACCAGCGGCAGCATCTCCTTCGGCATCGCTTTCGTGGCGGGAAGAAAACGTGTGCCCAGCCCAGCGGCTGGAAAAACTGCTTTGCGAACTTTCATGAGTGCCATTGAGATTAAAGCTCCTGATCCATGGATGCGAACCAATCTATGCTAGCAAGCAACACAATACATTCCGATACCGAGTCGGTTCCAGAGCGGGAACTAAGGTTGTAGACATAACGCTTCGAAAGAATGGCAAACCCAACGCTTGGGATGGGTTTGCCGTTCTACGGTTCCATGATGATCGAAGCAAGATCAGGCGCAATTCGCTGGAAATGACGCAGGTTGAAGGTATAGATCGTCTCAGCTTGCACTTTGCGGGCACACGCAAGTATGAGAGCGTCGTAAGCTGTGCCACCAGCGATTCCGGTAACGCTGCACCGCTGGGCCGTCGCAATTATCTCCTGCGGAGCCAGTGCGATCAGGGCAAATCGTTTACTCGCGTCCGCTACTAACTTGAAGGCCGATTGTGGCGTTACCTTCGGACGCTGCGCTCCACTCAAAGTCGCATACATCTCAGCCATGGAATGTGCCGCAGCAGCATGAGTGGCACTTTGTGCGCCGACATACAGCGAGAAAGCCTGATCGTGATGCACATGTCCCGGTTGCACCACCGCTACCAGGATTGATGTGTCACAAAATTTCATTGGTTTCCAGGGCTCGATAGGTCAGGGGTCAATATACGCCGATCGCGCTCCGCTCGGCCTTCCTCAATTTGCCGCAAAGTATCCTCGACGGAAACAGGACGATCATCGTCGACAACCCAAGCACCATGGACGAGGCGTAGTCCTGAGTACTCCTCCAGCGGCGAAAGCAATATGCGACTCCCGGAGATTGGGTCACCCTGATCGTCAAAAACGAGCCGGCTGCCGGGGCGCAGGTCATATGCCTCCCGAAAAGGCTCAGGAATAGCGACCTTACCGTCGGTGTCGATTTCTACTGTGTACGTCATATCGTCAATTACCACCTACAGCACCGGCGAATCATCATGCAGCATCTGCTTCCGGATCACCTTGATCGGCGCAAAACCCTGCCGCATAAAGTCGTCATGAAACTGCTGCAGATTGAACTTCGCACCCTGCTTCGCCTTCACATCTTCGCGCAGCTTCATGATTTCCAGCTTTCCGAGCGTGTAGTACAGATACAGCGCGTCCGACGTTCCGCGCTTGGTCTCCATCGTCCCGATCGCCCGCGACTGATAGCCGTCCGACACGAAAAAGTTCACCGCATCCTCGAAGCTCATCGCCCCGCCAACGCTGGTGTGCAGCCGCAGACTGACAACGAAACGCGCATCGCGCAGCAGAGCATCCTGTAACTGCCCCAGCCGCACCAGTTTCGCCTCGCGTTCGGTCTTCGCGCCGAAGCCCGGCTGCCCGTAACCCTGGTCGAGCATCATTTGCTCGCAGTAGTGTGCCCAGCCCTCGATGTTGGTATTCGCGCCGATCAGTTTGCGCACTTTCGACGTCACCTGCGGGCTCCACAAAAACTGCACATAATGCCCCGGATACGCTTCATGCACGCTCGTCGAAATCACCGTGCCTACATTGAACGCGGCCATATGCTCGGCCACGCGCTCCGGCGTCCAGTCTTTTTCCGGCAGCGTTACGTTGAAGTACGCTTTGGTCGATTTCGTCTCATACGGCCCCGGGGGGTCCATCGAAGCCTGCGTGGTCGCCCGCATAAAGGGCGGCGTCTCCTCCAGCGTCGGCTGCACTTCGCTCGGAATCGTAATGATGTGGTGCGTGCGGATAAAGTTCACCAGCGAGTCGAAGGTATCGTGAAACGCAGGCAGCAGTTTGTCCGGCGCAGGATGAATGCCCGCCAGCTCGGCCAGCATTTCCTGGGGAGTTTTCTTCGGATCGATCTCCTTGGCCACACGTGCAAACTCCGCCTGGTTCTTGTGCAGATCGTCCATCGCAATCTGCAACAACCGGTCCAGTGGAATATCGACCATCTCGTTCAACGCGAGCGCTTTGCGGAACGTGTCCGCTCCCAGCTTGTACTCTCCATTCGACCGCGGCAGCAGGTCTTTCTTCATCCACGCGCCATAGGCCTGGAGGGCTTCAATCACCTCCGCATTCGACTTCGCAAACTCCGCCTTCACAGCGGCGTCAGTCGCATCCGTAAACGCACTCGGCACATCGGTCTGGAAGAAACTTACCAGTCCATCGATCTGTTCCAGCGCAATCTCTGTAAAAACTTTCGGCGGATTCTTCAGGTTCTGCCGTGCTTCCAGCAACTGCAGCGGAATCATCTTCTCGCGCTCTACCACCGCGCGCAGCCGGGTGTTCGCCGGCGCGAACGGCCGCTCCATCAGCACAAAAATCGAGCTCGTCGCGCCGCTCGAATACGCATCCGGATTCTTCTCCAGCGGACGCACCACCTCCATCGACAAAATCGCCCCGCGAATGCTGTTCAGCAAAATATCGCGGTCCGCGGCTTGCGGTGCATCCAGCGCTGCGGAATCGATCGCGGCAATCTTCTTCTCCCACACGTGCAGCGCCGCCCGTTGCTTTTCGAGCGTCGCGGCGGAGTAGTCTTCAAGCTGCGTATCGTACTCATGAAAGCCCGCAGCCGTGCCAGCCGTGGGCTGATATTTGAAATACACCTGCTCGAAATACTGTTCCGAAAGAAAGTCAAAAGTCTGTGTCGCGCCATCGGCGGAAATACGTTGCGCTGAGGCTGAACCAAGCATGAAAACTCCGACAAGTGCTGCTGCAAGAAGCGTACGCATATGCGCATGAGTTTATCGCACCACCCACTCTCGATGCCTCCCTGGTCAGGTTCCGGATGCCACCGCGAATTTCGTTTTCGCAAGTTCGATGGCTTGCGCTTGTATACGCGGGTCGTCGCCTGTGCCGTTGAGCCAGTGCATGTCAGGTTCGCGGCGGAACCAGGTCATCTGACGTTTGGCGTAGTTGCGGTGGCCCTGCTGCGCGGCGGCGATGGCGGCGGCCAGCGGGGTTTCGTTGCGTAGCACCTGCATCGCCTGGGCGTAGCCGAGGGAACCAAGCGCACGACAGGTATCGCCGTAGCGATCGCGGAGCATCGCTGTCTCTTCCAGCAAGCCGAGAGCGAACATGGCGGCGGCGCGCGTGTTGATGCGGTCGTAGAGCAGAGCGCGGTCTGGGGCGAGGCCGAGGCGGAGGACGTTGTAGCCGGTGAGAGCGTCACGGCCGGTTTGCCACTGAGCGGTCTGCGGTGTGCGGGCGGTGAGCGTCACTTCGAGGCTGCGGATAAGCTTGGGTACATCGTTGGCGTGGATGGCGCGGGCGGCGCCGGGGTCGAGGCGCTGCAGAACCCGGTGCAGGTGCGGGCCGGTGCGGGAGCGAAGACGGCCGCGAAGCGCTTCATCGCGCGGCGGTGCGGGTGCGAGGCCGTCGAGCAGAGCGCGCAGGTAGAGGCCGGTCCCGCCGGCGATGATGGGGAGGCGGCCGCGGGACTGGATATCCGCGATGGCGGTGCGGGCATGGCGGGCCCAGTCGCCGGCGGTGCAGGCTTCGTCGGGCCAGTAGAGATCGAGGCAATGATGCGGGACGCGGGCGCGCTCGGTGAGCGAGGGTTTGGCCGTGCCGATCTCCATCAGGCGATAGACAGCAACCGAGTCGCAACTGACGATCTCGCCGTTGAGTGCTTCAGCGATGGCGATGGCGAGCGCGGTCTTGCCGCTGGCGGTTGGCCCGGCGAGGGCGATCAGGGGGTAATCGTTTTCGGAAGGCAAAGTCACCAGAGATGCCACCAACTCGGCGGAAATACCCGGTCGAAGCCGGCGCGGACAATACTGAAAACAATCACGATAAAAGCCAGAATGAGGAGGCCGCGGAGCTGACGGCTTCGCTCAACGTGTTCACGCTCGCGATGGTAGGCGACGCGCTCGGCTAGCGCCTGCTCGTGCTGGCGCGTGGATGTGGGAATAGCTGGTGGGGCAGCGCGCTCTGGAATGGCTGCGGGCATGGCTTATTCGGGCGGTTCCTTATTCGTGAGGAAGTGGAGGCGCAGTGTGAACTCCGGGCCGTGGAAGTTTTTAGGCAGCGGCGGGAACTGGCCTTCGCTGGTGATCGCGCTCCAGCAGGATTTGTCGATGGCGACGTCGTGGGTTGAGCCGTCGAGGTGCATGGAGGCGCTCTTGATGCTGCCGTCCGGCAGGATGGTGAAGCGGATGTAGGTTTCGCCCTGCTTGAAGAGCGGAGACCCGGCTTCTGGCGGCAGGAGCGGCTCCCAGTTGCGCTTGATGTCGCCCAGGATGCGGCGGAGATACGGGTTGAAGTCGACGTCCTGCATGTCGGACAGGACTTCGACGCCGCCGAGATTCTGCGGGCCGGTGTGGCGTCCGCCAATATTGCCCAGGTTGCCGCCCCCGCTGCGGTCGCGGGCAGCGCCGTCGAGCGCTTGCTGGATGGCGTTACCGGCGCTGGGCGCTCGGGTGAAGTTGGGTTGCGCGGTCGGAGCATCGGCTACGACAGGCGGCGGTACATGTGGTGCGTTGGTCGTCACCGGCGGCGGTTGCGGGGGAGGAGTCGGCGCTGCCGCTGTGGGTTGTGGCAGGGGAGCAGCAGGTGCTGGCACCGGAGCGGGCTTAGGAGCGGTCTCGCGGAGATGCGCCATCGTCTTGTTGTCGATGACCGGGCGCGCGGGCTTGACGGTCGGTGTTGGAACGCGCGGCGCAGGAGGCAACCTGAGTTCGGTGAGCTCGCGCTCGCGGAGGACGGAGGCGGGGTCGCGGAGCTCCGGCGCATGCCAGAGGAAGCGCGGGCCGTAGAAGATGAACCAGGCGATCGCCAGCCAGACGAAGACAGAGATGTACAGCGCCTCGCGAAAGCGTCCACGGGCGCGCTCGTCTTCGATCGTGTCGAGGAGGCGAATGAGTTCATGGGTGTCCCATTCCCCGTGGCGTCCGGCGAGGACGCGCGTTGGCTGCTGCGCGGCTGGCGGCTCGGTTGCAGAAGGCGGCTTGGGTTCGGTCGGGGTCTCGGTAAAAAGCATCAGGGCTTCTGTTTGTGACGCTGTGGCTGCCAGAAAGTTGCACAGGCGGCGCGAATCGCCAAATGCCGCACACCAGCCGGCAACCTCTATTTTCGCATCTTCAGGGCAGTTACGCCTGTTGGCACGGTATTCTGCGGGGATGGAGCAAACGCTTGAGGGACGAACTGCGACCGTAATTACGGTGAGCGACCGCTGTTTTGCCGGGACACGACCGGACGCGTCCGGGCCGGCTGTGCGGCGGATCCTGGCCGACGCGGGCGCTGAATGTACGGCAGTAACGGTACCGGACGAGGTGGGGGAGATCTCTGCTGCGTTGCGTGTCGCGGCTGCGAACTGCTCGCTGGTTGTGACGACCGGCGGCACGGGACTCGCATTGCGCGATGTGACGCCGGAGGCGACGCTGGCGGTGTGCGAACGGCAGGCGCCGGGATTGGCGGAGCTGATCCGGGCGGACGGGGCAAAGCAAACACCGTTCGCCGCGTTGAGTCGGGGCGTCTGCGGCACACTGGGCGCGTCGCTGGTGATCAACCTGCCGGGTAGTCCGGCGGGTGCTGAGAGATCGTTGCGGGCCGTGCTGCCGCTGCTGCGACATGCGCTGGACCTGTTGGCCGGTGCGACGGAACACGGCGATTGAGACCGCTTGCACGATAGAATAAGACTTCGTGAAACTGCATCCCATTGCGTTACTGCACAAGTTCTCCGCGGGTCTTCTTTTTGTACTCAAGCCCCTTGGCGTCTGGGGTGTGGGGGCACTTGCGCTGCTTGATTCGGCGCTGATTCCCATTCCGGGCGGCCTGGACGGCGTGCTTACGTTCTACGTTGAGGCCAACAAGAAATACTTTCTGCTGTACTGCCTGATGGGGGCTGCCGCGGCGGCTGTGGGGTCGCTGGTGCCGTTCTACATCGGGCGCGCGGGCGGCGAGCTGTTTCTGCTGAAACGCATCAACCGCGAACGCTATGAGCGGCTGCGCGACCGCTTTGAGCGGCAGGAGTTTCTGGCGATCCTGATACCGTCCCTTGGACCGCCGCCGACCCCGCTGAAAGTTTTCCAGTTTGCCGCGGGCGTTTTCGAGATGAAGCCATTGCCGTTTCTGTTGGCGACGTTTCTCGGGAAATTCATTCAGTTTTTGATCTGGTCCATACTTCTGATTCGGTTCGGGTCCAAGATTATGGAGTCGTCGAAGCACGCGATCCATCAGCATTTGAACATTGTGCTCGGAGTCGGCGGGCTGGGGTTGTTGCTGCTGGCGCTGTGGGTGACACGGAAAGTCTTCGACCGGCGTAAGGGTGTGGACTTGCCGGTCGAGGATGATGCGGCGGGCAAGTCGTAGAGCTGGGTTTCGGAGCGAATGAGCTGGGGTGGCCCTATCTGCTTCTGGGTGCGGTTGACGTCCGGACGTTCTGTTCAGTTTTGAGTACTGAGTTAATCAGGCTTCACCCATCAGTGGGTCGGTAAAGCTGGTTTTGCCGGTTTCGACGCGGCCGGCGTAGCGGGTGCTGGCGGTTGATCCCTGGGCCTGCACGGTGAAGTCGTACCAGCCGTGCGATTTCGCGGACTCAACGGGGATGGAAATCTGCTGGCCGGGTGCAATTTCTTTGGTCTGCGTGCCCGTTTTGTACGAGAGGTCCGCGATGACGACCGTGACGGGCTTGGCGGATACATTCTTTACCCGCGCTTCGACGTTGCCGGTGAGGCGGCTCGCGGTGCCGCTGTAGACACAGCGGACGACGATGGGGGAAGGTGTCGCGTCCCCGCGGAAGGCGCGGTAGAAGCCGTTGGGGCCGTGGATGTCGATTTCGTATTTTCCGCCCGCGAAGAGTTGCAGCGGCAGAGCTTCCTGCAGCGTGTCGCCGGCCTTCACAGCGTAGGTCGCGACGAACATGTTCTGGTTGTTGAGTCCGCGCGGACGGACACCGGCGGCCGCGGCCGTGTTGCGCAGATACACGTTGAAGGGTGCGCCCGCACTGCGGGTACCGTGGACGGCGGCGCCTGCGCGCATGGCGATGTTGAATGTTTTGTGCTCGGCGTTGAAGTCGCCTTCGCAGTACATCTCGTACGGCAGCGCACAGGCTGGCCGAATGCCCGGCTCCTGTCGCGATGTGTTGGGGATCTGCCGCGGGTCGCTGTTGTAGGTGGCGATCTGCTGCGCCGTGAGCTTGGCGTAGTTGGAAGGAATCTCCTTGGACTTCGCGCGCTGGATGCTTTCGACGAATTTGTCGCGGTCCAGGAACGGCAGCTTCGACTGGGTGTTGTCGGCAGGGCGGAAGGCCGACGTGAGGTTTCCGCAGATGGCGCGGCGGAAGTCGCTGATGTTAGTTTCCTTTACGTCCTTCTTGAACTTCACCTGTACAAACTTTTCGAGGAACTGAAGCGTGGACGTGTGGTCGAAGAGTTCCGAATTCACCCAGCCGCCGCGGCTCCACGGCGAAGCGATGATCATCGGCACACGGAAGCCGAGGCCGATGGGGCCGCTGCGCGCCTGGTTTTTCGAGACACCCTGGGCAAGCTCGTCGGGGGCGTAGGTGTACTCCAATGCCGTGTCGATACCGGCTGAAGCGCGGCCGGTGGTCTTGTTGAGCGGATCGGCTGCGACGTACGAGGGGCCGTGGTCGAAGTAACCGTCGTTCTCGTCGTAGGTGAGAATGAAAATCGTCTTCTTCCAGACTTCGGGGTTCTTGGTAAGGATGTCGACAACCTCCGACACGTACCAGGCGCCGTACCAGGGATGGGAAGGGTGGTCGCTGAACTTCCCCGGAGGCGAGAGCCACGAAATCGTGGGCAGAGTGCCTTCGTTTACGTCCTTGCGGAATTGGTAGAAGACGTCGCCCTTGGGAACGCCCATCTTGACCGTTTTGCCGCCTTCATCGAAGGAGATGGTCTCAAGCGAGTGATAGTCTTTGTCGCCGACGTTGGTGACGAAGGCGCGTGCGTGCAGTTCCTGCTGCATCGGTGGAAGATTGGTCAGCGAGCCGCCGTGCTCGAGCTGCGCCTGGAGGGCCTTGATGTGGTCTTCCTTGTCCTTGATCTCCGCGATGTGGTCATCTTTCATCGTGCTGTCTGTGGTGGTCTGCTGAAGGGCGGCCAGCTCGGTCTTTGCAGCGGCGATATGGTCCTGGAGCTTCTTCGTGCTGGCGTTCGACATGTGCACGTTGTACACGCTGAAGGACTCCATGACATTGCCCAGGTTGCCAAGCCAGGTGTGCGCCTCCGGGTCCATGTCGGCAAGGCCCAGTTCATTCTGGTAGATGTTCCAGTCGATGCCGGCCTCGGTCAGTCGCTCAGGGAAGGTCTTCCACTTGAGCTTGGAGCCCGAGTACTCCGGATTGCGGATGTAGACGCTGGAGGTAGCTTTTTGCTCGTCGCGCACGGTGCCGGTCCAGAAGACGGAGCGGTTCGGCGTGGTGCTCGACATCACGCTGCAATAGTTCTGGTCGCACACGGTGAAGGCGTCGGCCAGCGCGTAATAAAACGGCAGGTCTTCGCGGGTGTAGTGGCCCATCGTAATGGGCACGCCGGTGTAGTCTGGATTGCCGGAGCGCTTGGCGTCAACCCAGGCGTTGTGATGGCCGAAGTTCCACGCGTCCACCTGGCTATGGCGAACGTGCGGGATCGAGCCCATCCAGGTGATTTTGGTGTCCTTGATGTCGAGGCGCCAGGGGGCGAACGTGTCTCCTGAGGCGCTGGTCTGGAGGAAGATCGAGTTGCCGTTGGCCTGGCGAATGGCGCGCGGGTCGTTGAAGCCACGCACACCTTGCAGCGTTCCGAGAGCGTGATCGAAGGAGCGGTTCTCCTGCATGAGGATGACAACGTGCTCGGCGTCGGCCCATGTGGTGCCGGGGTCGGGCGCGATCGCGAAAGCCTTTGCCACCGATGCTGGAACGCCGGCCGCAGCCCCTGCGGCGCCAGTCAACATCGCCGCACTCTTGATGAAATCCCGTCTCGACTGCATGGTTTCCTGGTTTCCTCCGAATACAATTGTTGCCGTTGCGACCCGGCAGCGAAACCATTGTAAGCGGTTCCAGCTATCTCGCGCCTTGGAGCGAATGGCCAGTGTGCAATCCAAGAATACGCGGATAAGATGAAGGGTTTGCGAATGGGTTCTTAAGCTGCCGCGTTGCGAAATCTCGCTGAAACACCGTAGAAATTGGGCTGTAGCTGCTAAGCGTGAAAGGATTCCGCAACTTACGTGTTCCGCATGTCGGTTGACCTCGCAGGATTACGCCGGCTGCTTGACGACGAAAAAGTAGTCGCTGGCGTCCAGTGCCGAGCGGCTGACCAAGTTGCCTATCGCCATAGCGGTGTCCCACAGGAGCGCGATGGATGGGGACTTTTCATGGAGCGCGGCGCGGCGGGTGCTGTCGTACTCGATGTAGGTCAGGACTTCGAGACCGTTCTGGCGAGCCCAGGCTTCGAGTTTCTGCGGGGCGATGTCGGAGTGGTGCACGGTGCGGAAGGGTGGGAACCCCGGTTGACCGGCTGTCTTGCTCTTGAAGACGTGCTTCAGGATGAAGACGTGGAACCAGTGCGGCGTCCACTTCGCCACTATCGCTTGCAAAGATGCCGGATGGGGCGCAGCGATGATGATGATGCCGCCCGGACGGATGGCGGAACGGAGCTTGTCGAGAACCATGGCGGGATTTTCAAGATGCTCAATGACGTTCCAGATCACCGCGGCGTCGAAGGCCGACGCTCCCATATTCACCACATGCAG
>Ga0207652_10002488_pt1 | contig 15514 bp, 13 predicted proteins | sample KBSC63BmetaG_FD_184334 | JGI IMG/M metagenome (GOLD analysis project Ga0207652, IMG submission 184334) | Corn rhizosphere microbial communities from Kellogg Biological Station, Michigan, USA - KBS C6-3B metaG (SPAdes) (version 2) | ecosystem: Host-associated > Plants > Roots > Rhizosphere ... | reverse complement strand
TGATCCTAAAAGTATTTCCTTGCCTGCTTATTTTCCGCAAGCAATAAGAGATCAATATAATCTGCTGCTGATTGTCGTCTTCCTGATATTGTTCAGTATCAAAAATTATTTTGGATTTAGCGTTATGCAAAAGCAGCAAAAATTTGTTTACAATATTGCTACGAGGCTTTCGCAACAACAATTAGAAAATTACCTTCAGGGAAGTTATATGGATTATGTAAGTATTGATTCATCGGTGCAGATTCGAAAAATAAGCCAGATGCCAATTGAATTTGGGCATTATGTTTTAGCGGGATTACAGCAGATCATTAGCCAGTCGATATTGATTCTTATTACGCTTACTGCCATTTTTATCTATAACCCTGTTTTGTTGCCACTTCTTTTTGCCATTCTTGGACCGCCGCTTATTCTTACAGGGTTTATTATGAAAAAAAAATTAAGCCATGTCCGGCAAATCGCCAAAACATCGGGTGAGAAGGCGTTACAACATTTAAAAGAGGCATTAGCAGGTTTTATAGAATGCAATCTTTTTGGCAGAAAAAATTTTTTCTCACAGAGATTTGAATCCTCACAATCGAAATTTAACGGATTCCTTGCAGATCAGCAGGTAGTTCAAAATATGCCTTCAAGGCTTATAGAGGTATTTGCCATTCTTGGACTGTTTTTATTGATAGCGATTAATTCATTTTTATCACCTAACCATTCTGTACAGGTTATAACTATAGCTGCTTTTTTGGCCGCTGCTTATAAAATTATCCCTGGTATTGTAAAAATTCTAAATAACGCCGGGCAACTAAAAACATATGCTTTTACAACAACAGAACTTCTGCAACGAAAAGAGGATATAACGGAGCCGGCTACACGAAAAAGAAATCCCACAATACAATGCCTCGAATTTCATGATGTCTCCTTCAGGTATAATGGTAAGCCAGTGATCGATAATTTTTCACTATCTATTTTAAGAGGAAAATTTGTTGGAATAACCGGGCAATCAGGAAAAGGAAAGACTACAATTATAAATCTGCTGTTAGGATTTTTAGAAACTCACAAAGGAAGTATCAGAATTAACGACGTTCCTACTACGTCAGAAGATAGAAGATCCTTTTGGAAAAGGATTGCCTACGTGCAGCAGGAACCATTTGTTCTTCATGATACCATTGTGAATAATATTACGCTTGATGAAAAATTTCATAGCATCGGACATCTTGCAAAAGCAATTAAGGTTACAAATCTTGAAAAATTAATAAGAAGTCAAAATAACGAAACGGTTGCCCTTATTAATGAAGATGGGAAAAATATAAGTGGCGGTCAGCGTCAAAGAATTGCTATTGCAAGAGCTCTTTACAAAACGTCGGATCTTATTATTTTAGATGAACCTTTTAATGAGTTAGACAGGGCATCGGAAAATCAACTCCTGAATTTTTTCAAAGACCTGGCTCATTCTGGTAAAATAGTGATACTCATCACACATAGCAAAGAAAGCCTTTCATTTTGCGATAAAATAATTTCATTGGATGAAAAATGATAAGGACGTTTTTGTGATATTGACTCCCGGTTTTCCGGTAAGCGAAAAAGACGATACGTGCCTGCCTTTTCTGCAACATTTAATAAAAGCCATTAATAAAGAGTTTACAACCGTATCAGTTATCATACTCTCTTTTCATTATCCGCTTAAGGCGCAAGAGTATTTGTGGAATAATAATAAGGTTATTTCTTTTGGCGGAAAAGATAAAGGAAAACTTTTGCGACTCCTCTTATGGATAAAGGTGTGGCGAAAATTGAAGGATTTGAATAAAAAAAACAATATTACAGGACTGTTTAGCATGTGGCTTGGTGAATGCGCATTGCTTGGAAAACGCTTTGGGGATAAATATAACATAAAGAACAAGACCTGGATACTTGGGCAGGATGCAAAACCCCGCAATAAGTACGTGATGAGGATGAAACCATCCGCGGGGGAACTGATTGCGATTTCTGATTTTACTGCGAACGAACTTTTTGCAAATTATTTAATAAGGCCAACTCAAATTATACCTAACGGTATCGATAAAACGGGGTTTAAAATGTCACAACCCGAAAGAACGATTGATGTAATGGGAGCAGGTTCTTTAATAATTCTAAAACAATATCATTTATTTATCAATGTCATCAGGGAATTAAAAAATAAATATCCTAAAATTGAATCGTTCATTGGTGGTAAAGGACCTGAAAAAGAATCTTTGCAATCATTAATTACCAATCTTCAACTTGAAGATAATATTTCATTGCCCGGTGAAGTTGCGCATAAAACTTTGCTTGGATTAATGCAGCGCAGTAAAATATTCCTTCATCCTTCTTCTTATGAAGGCTTTAGTATGTCGTGCCTTGAGGCGCTTTATGCAGGTTGTCATGTCATTAGTTTCTGTAAGCCGATGCAAGAAGATATAGAGCATTGGCATGTGGTAAGGGCAAAGGAAGAAATGGTAGCAAAAGCACTTGAATTGCTTGCACAGCCTCACCTGGAATATAAAACGGTAATGCCATATTCAATTGAGGAATCGGCAAAAACTATCATGAAATTATACAGGGATTAAAAAGTAATTCGCAAAGATGGAGATGAAGAAACAACCAGCTTTACTATATTATATTATTGCTTTCTCTCAATCATAAATCCGCAGCTACCTTATTAATTTTGCGGGCGATCGCTTCAAAGGAAAGTTCATTTTTAAAATGTTCTAATATTCTATTTTGCATATCGTCCAGATTCATGATCATAGTTTTCATAAGCAATGAAAATAATTCATCTTCATTGCCAGGGCTGTATAATAATCCACATTCGCCATTATCTGTGATAGACCTGAAAGAAGGTATATCAGTAACAACGGGCATGCACCCACAGCTCATCGCTTCGCATAGAACTGTGCCGCTGCCTTCATAGTGAGAGCCGGAAACAAGAAAATCAGCGCTGTTTAGCCAATACAACACTTCAGAATGTTGCACAGGCCCAACCAAAGCGATTGAATCTTTACCGTCTTTACTTTCTGCAATCAAAGCCTTCACTTCATTCAATAATTCCGTTGTTTGGTATATCATATATAGCTTGACTCCAGGTTGTATTGCTGCAAATTTTAAAAATGCTTTTACCACAGTCAACGGATCTTTATTTGCATTAAAACGACCTGCCCATAAAAAAACAACTAAAGCTTCCGCTCCGGTTTTTCGTTTTGCAATATTTTTTTCTATGGGATAAAAAACCGATGTGCCTCCGACTATTTCATGTATTTTTTTTTCATTTATAAGATTTCCTCTTTTCACCCAATCTGCACCTATTTCATACGAAGCAAAAATATATGCGTCAATAAAACGGCTTGCCTGCCGCTGTATTAATTTTTTGATTCCTAAATAAGGTTTTTCTGCATGATGCTGCACAATGACTTTAATTTTTTTTCCAAGGCAAAGCCGCAATTGTATAACCTGTAAAGGAAAAAGAAAGCTGCTCACTACAACTACGTCCGGGGCAAGGCTTCTCACAAAGCGGTTAAGTTTTCGGGGAAAATAATTTTTTTTCTTTGTTGATTTTACACAAAAATATTGAACGCCATTATGTATGAAGTTTCCTTCATAATTTATTTGATCGACACGAATAACTGTGTTTGTTTTACTTAAGTATTCAAGTGATCCAACATAAAAATTAATTCTGTTGATCCAATCTTCCGGTGTATTTATATCTGCTGAATAATTATAGCTTACAAAAACAAACTTCATAAAAAATTTTAAGGCGAGACCACTTCTGGCAACTTTTTTACGTTACAAAAGTAATAATATAAAGAACCATTATTTATTGGTAATTGTTAGTTACAAAATTTCTATGCACAACAAGTTTTTGATCACTCATTTGGAAATATCAAAGCAAAATATTTCATATTACAATGCAATTTCGGATGAGTATAATGACATGGTCAATAAAGAACCGGACCGGATTGTTAGAGAAAATGTAGCTTATAAATTTTGCAATATTGTTAAAGGCGGCTCTGTACTTGACTTTGGAGGTGGAACAGGTTTAGACATTCAATGGCTCATTGACAACGGTTTCAATATTTTTTTTTGCGAACCGTCTTCGGGTATGAGAGAAAGAGCCATTGCGGATCATTCAAATTTGCCAAAAGATAGAATTACTTTCTTGGATAATTCGTCAACAGATTTTAGGCGATGGCATTCGCAACTTCCTTTTGTTGAAAAAGTGGACGCAGTGCTTTCCAATTTTGCAGTACTTAATTGCATTCCGGATATTGAATTGCTATTTAAAAGCCTTGCGTTAGTTATAAAACCCGGAGGGAATATGATTGCATTGGTGCTTACAAAAAGCCTTAAAAAAAATTTGAGATTGGATTTTCAGAATATGCTTAAATCATTTGTCCATCGTGGCCGCACTACATTAAATATTTGGTATAAAAAACACGGGCAAACGGTTTATGTATATTCAATAAAGGAAATAGAAAAAGCTTCTGCAAAAGATTTTATTTTTTGTGGCAGCGAAGTGTTGCCGTCTTCCGTTTTTACGCTAATACATTTAAAGCGCAAATGAAAAAGCTACTAAGAAAAATATTGTTAGGTAATATTGAAGTAGAGGAATATTCAAAAATTACAATTACGGGTGAAATAAAAGAAAGTGTTTTTTTAGAGATAGAGAATATTGGGGTTGATATTTCTAAAACTCATTGGTTGCTTTGTCTTGAGCCGATTGTGTTTGGCGTTTGGCTTAAAAAAAACGAGCATAAGATCGCACCCGATGAGAAGGAGAGGTGCAAAATTTATTTCAGCGTTTCAACAAATAGCGATTTTAGAATTGCAAGAAAAAAGGCAGTGGCAATAATTGGCCTTGATTACTTTGATAAAATTGAAGACGAGGGAGGAACTTTATATTTATTAAAACTTAAAGAAAGTAAAATATATCATACCAGTTTTTTTAAAACATTTTTATTATTTAATAAATATTATAAAAAGCCAAAGTTTTCATTTGAAAAATATAAATCTCTTATTGCAGCGTACAGCTATCCCCGTAATGTGAGAATAATTTCTTTTAAACAGGATGATTATTTTAATATTTTTCCGATGGATTTGCTTGGAGAAATCCCTCAATCCGGTAAATACGTATTTGGCTTAAGACATACGAACGTGGCGCTGGCGAAAATTATTGAAACAAAGAAAATTGTGGTATCCGAGGCATCTCATATTTATAAAAACACAATTTATGAATTGGGCAGGCACCATAGCGGCGCTCCTCCTTCGATTGATGCTTTGCCGTTCAAAACAACGCAGACTGAAAGTTTTGGATTTTTTATTCCTGAATGGGCAGACAGTTATAAAGAAATTAAAATTTTGAAAACGAAAAACCTCGGCAGTCACATGATGCTTTGGGGAGAAATAATAAATGAAGAAACATTAAAACAGCCCTCGGATAATTTATATCATATTCATTTTTTATTGTACTATCATCACAAATTAAAAAGGCAGGAATACCGGTTGGCATAGACTTGAAGACTAAAAGAATCAATTATTCAGAGCTAAAACTGCAAAGCTGTAAACATATTTTTTACCAGGAAGATTGCTTCAGGATAGTACGATTTGATTTTATGCATTAATTCCGGTACATCTCCAAACACATATTTTATTTTTTCATTAATGCTAATTTTACTAAATGCAGCAACTGAAAGATCATTAGCTTCTAACTGTTCTTTTATCGCTTCATCAAACAGGCGAACTTTTCCTTTATGCAGAATCAATTGTATGTCTTCAGGATTTAAAGAATAGAATGCTTCATACCCTGTTTTGCCATTTGAGTTTGCCACTACAATATCCGCCTGTTTATTTGCAGATATAGATGCGATATTATTTTGTTTCCAAATCATTGCAGGAGTGTGCGTGAGCGTATCAAATAATTCTTCATCGGTCATAAGCAGCGTATTTCTTGCCATGCGAAGGTGTTCCCACAAGTTCCAACTTGCAGTAAGCGTCGAATCTGTTCCAAAGAGAATGGAAGTTTTTATTTTTAATTCATCAATAGGTGCAGTGTCATTCAATAAAAAATAATTTGATGCAGGGCACCACACCAATGCTTCAAATGCTGCTGCCTGGGTTTCGTCCATTGCCACTCCATGCACCCCAATAATTTTTCTTTTGAATAAATTCCATTTTATTAATTTATCAATTTCAGCGTGTGAAGCTTTATCGGTTCCTTCACCAACATGAATTACAAAGGGTTGTTTTTTTGCAAAGAGCCTGTTCAATTTTAATTTCCATTTCTTTTCAAATTGAATAGAGTGCAGGCAATAATTGTTTTGAATAACGTTAATAATATCATCACCTGTATTTAATTTTTCTCCATGGTTAACAACTGTGGTAATCCCATTTAGTAAATTTTTATAAACTCCCCATTGCGTTCTTAAATGTTGAGGAATTTTTAAAACAGCATTAATCGTTCCTTTGTTTTTTTCATGAATATCTTTTCCCCATTCAGCATAATTATTGTAAATGTGATTAGCGGTCTGAGGAAATAAATTAAAATCAAGATGATCGTGAGAATTAATAAGGCCGGAAAAAGCGATGGCATTTTTAAAAATTATTTTGCTTTTATCGTCAGTATTTACAGAAGAATTTTCATTGCTAATAACAGCTTTTACTAATTCTTTTTCTATTAAAATACTTTGCAGGTCTTCCTTCTCTTGTCCAATAATGTTTAGATTACAAAGCTGCATTGCGTTTTTTTAAACACATCCCGTAAATAATTGGCACACCTTTCCATTTTTCAAAAACATCAAGCGCATTTTGTTTTTCATAATAAGGCTTTGAAGTTTCATCAATTACTTTCTCTTCCAAACGCAATACGCTGAGATCGAGTTGCCCTGCAATGGATCGCAGCATTTCAATTGAGTGAACATAATTTGTTACAGCAATAGTTTTGTTATTATGCCTGAAGGTTCGTTTGCCTCCATTAGATAATGCCACCGGGTGAAAATCTGTTATAATAATATAACCGCCGGAGCTTAATACACGATTCCATTCTGTGATTGCCTGCTCTGCGTTTTTAATATGTGCAATTGTAAGTGTGGAAATAATTAAGTCACAGGAATTATTTTTTAGCTGTGGCAGTTCATCATTTTTCAAAAGATGTGTGTCAGAAAAAGGAAACTTTTGCTGCAGCATTTTCAACATTTCCTCCGATACATCAAAGCCAATAAGTTTTTTTGGATTCTTCTCAAGTAATTTTTTCCAATGCCTGCCGGTGCCGCATCCAATATCGGCAACTATTTTATTTTGTACATCAATATCATTCAGCAAACTTGTAAAAATTTCTTCGTCCAGCACAAGCATCAGGTTATCCGGTTGGCTATCATAATCCTTGGCCCAGGTATTATACGCCACACGTGCAGTTTGATTTTTTACTGAAGAAAATGAATGTTGTATTTTTTGAAGGACTGACATAAATATATAACGTAATAAAGCGCCTAAAAGTAGGGTAAAAAGAGAAATTTCTTATAGCAACCTTCGTGCATTTTTTTTCGTTATAAACACGATGAATAAGATTCTTTTGTACAATCCCAAAAGCGCTGTTGCCAAGCACCGCATTCCTAATTCAATCATGAACATTGCCGCTTCTGTTAATGGACTTTATGAATGGGCAATTGTTGATGGAAACCGTGAGGAGCATTCTTACGAAAAAATAAAAAGTTATTTAAAAACAGGTGAATATAAATATATTGGCTTTACTATAATGCCCGGCCCGCAAACAAAGCAAGGCATTCCTTTTTCCAAAAAAATAAAAGAAGAATTTCCGGCTACGATTATGATATGGGGTGGTTATTTTCCAACCAATCATTATAAAGTTGTATTGAATTCTGGCTATGTTGATTTTGTGATTAATGGGCCCGGCGATCATGCTTTCCCTCAATTGATCGATGCATTGGAAAATAATAAACCATACGAGCTTATTAAAAATCTTATTTATAAAACGGGAGAAAATATCATAAGGAATAAAAAGGAAGATCTGATAGAGCAGGATAATCTTCCCGAATTACCTTATAATAAATTAAGTGAATTTTATTCTATAGATAAATATCTTGGTAAAACTTATTTGGGAAATAAAACACTTGCGTATCACTCCAGTATTGGCTGCCCGTTTACATGTTCTTTTTGTGCAGTGGTGCCCACCTATGAAGCGAGATGGAAGGCGAAATCTGCAGAGCATGTTTACAGAGATGTAAAATATATAAAAGATAAATGGGGCGCTGATGCTATAGAATTTCATGATAATAATTTTTTTGTTTCTGAAAAAAGATCTGTTGCATTTGCAAAATTGATCAAACCTGAAAAGATGAGCTGGTGGGGAATGGCACGCATTGATACGATGGATAAATTTAAGGATGAGTCTTTATCTCTTATTCGCGAAGCGGGATGCAAGATTATTTTTTTTGGTGCTGAAAGCGGGAATGATAAAGTGCTGCATCAGTTAGATAAAGGAGGCACACAAACCGGTGAGCAAATTCTGCGTTTTGCTGAGCGATTGAAAAAATTTGATATCATTCCCGAGTACTCGTTCGTGTTAGGTACGCCGGCGCCTACACCGGAAGAAGTAATGGAACAAATTGAATTTGATATAAATTTTATAAAAAAAATAAAAGCGATAAATCCAAAAACTGAAATTGTTTTATACACTTATAGCCCGGTGCCTACAGAAGGTTCTGAATTATTTAATGAAGTATTGGCATCAGGATTTTCTTATCCAAAAAATCTGGAAGACTGGATAAGCCCTCAATGGGAAAAGTTCGATATGCGAAAAAACCCGTTAACTCCATGGCTTACCTCTGAAATGATTGATAAGATAAGAAATTTTGAAACTGTGCTGAATGGCTATTATCCAACTGTTTCAGATATAAAGTTTAATGATACAAAGCGATTGCTAATGCGAATGGCGGCAGGTTTAAGGTATAAAATAAATTTTTTCAAATATCCATACGAGATAAAATTATTACAGCGGATGTGGAAATATCGTCAACCAGAAATACAAGGATTTTAGTTATAGTTAATTAGTTGATTGGTTAATTAGTGTAATTAATAAAAATTAGTGCAATAAGATAAATGAATAATCTAAAAATTATAAAAGGTTTTTTGCCGAGGCAGTCCAACGTAATTGAGGCTCGCTTTAATGAACTTTATATTGCTCTGCGATTAAAAGAGGGAAGAATATACAGCGATATGGAATTGGGTTTACTTCCAAAAGTTCCGCCGTTTCACCGGCATTTTAAAGAATGGAATATCCGCAGGCATAGCTCGGATAAATTACTACAGTATATCAGGAGAAACAGCCGTACTTGTAATATATTGGAAATAGGTTGTGGTAACGGATGGCTTTCTGCTAAGTTAGCAACTGTTGCAAAAGGAGATGTTACCGGCATTGATATTAATCTCGTTGAGTTAGGACAGGCACGCAAGGTTTTTAGAAAAGTTTCTAATCTGCAATTTATGTTCGGCGATATCCGATCGGGTATACTGCAGGATAAAAAATATGACCTTATTGTTTTTGCTGCATCCATTCAATATTTTCCTTCACTTTATGATATACTAAAAGTTGCACTGCGTCACTTAACATTACAAGGGGAGATACACATTCTTGATAGCCATCTGTATCGGTTTAATGAGATAGAAGAGGCAAGGCAACGAAGTAAAAAATATTATACTCAATCAGGATTCTTCGAAATGTCCAAATACTATTTTCACCATAGTATTGAAGATTTAAGACCCTTCTGTTTTTCTATTGTTCATAATCCACACGCATTGAAGAACAAATTGATGTTTCGTAAAAATCCATTTCATTGGATAATCATAAAAAATTCTTATTGTTAAAATGCTCAATCAGTCTTTAACCGATATCTATAAACGCTATGCAACGTTGCGAACCCATCGCGTAAAGGCTTTACCTATTGCTATATTAATGCCGCATAGTGCGTGCAACTGCCGTTGTGTAATGTGTGATATATGGAAGGGTAATCATAATTTAAAACAACTCACAGAAAATGATATTACCGGCCTTCTCAAGTCTTTTCAACAATTAGGTACGAGACTGGTACTTATGTCGGGGGGAGAAGCTTTGCTTAATCCTAACTTTTTCAGGTTTTGCGAAATATTGAAAAAGCAAAATATTAAAGTAAACTTATTATCAACTGGGTTAACACTTAAAAAAAATGCGCCACAAATTGTGCAGTATGTAAACGAAGTAATCGTATCCCTTGATGGAGATGAACTAACGCACGATAGTATACGAAACATACCCGGTGCATTCAATAAACTGCATGAGGGCATTGCAGCGATCAGGGTAATAGATCCTTCTTATAAAATAACGGGGAGAACGGTAATACACCGGCTCAATTATAATATATGGCTCGATATAGTTAAAGCCGCTAAATATCTTGAATTAGACCAAATCAGTTTTCTTCCTGCAGACGTAAGCAGCCACGCTTTTAACCGTGAGATTACCTGGGACGAAAACAGGCAGGGGGAAATCCTTTTGTCATTTGAAGATTTAGCCAAATTAAAAACTGTTCTGGAAGAATTACTGACTGTGTATGCAAGAGAATTTGAAAATAATTTTATTGCTGAATCACGGGGGAAGACCTGGAATATTTACAAATATTACGCAGCATATTATGGGCTTGATTCTTTCCCTTATAAGAAATGTAATGCACCGTGGGTTTCAACTGTAATAGAAGCAGACGGAACGGTACGGCCTTGCTTCTTTCATGAGGCAATGGGTAACATCAGGTCAGAAAAGTTAGATATTATTTTAAACAACAGGCATGCAATTAATTTCAGAAAGAAACTTGATGTGAATGAAAATGAAATTTGCACCAAGTGTGTTTGTTATTTACATCTCGGTCCGGGAAATGCTTTATAAAAAATATGAAGAATACAATACTTTTTTCTCATTCTTATTTTCTACGTTTTGATCCCAAACAATGGTCAATGGGGCGGCCTTATCCACCACTTGGCACTTTGTATGCCGCATCGTTGCTACGCGAGAATGGCTATAATGTTTCTTTTTTCGATACCATGTTTTCCTGTGTGCCGGAAGAAGTAACTAACTCTCTGGAACAAACGAAGCCTCAATTCTTTGTGATTTATGATGATGGATTTAACTATCTCACGAAGATGTGCCTTACCAATATGAGAGAAGCCGCGTTTAAAATGATTCAATTAGCAAAAGAAAAAGGATGTACCGTTATTGTATCCGGTTCCGATGCAACTGACCGTTATGAAATGTATTTAAAACAGGGTGCAGACTTTATAATACTAGGTGAAGCAGAGCTTACACTACTCCAGGTTATCGAAGAGTTTAAAAAGCCGCAACATGATTTTTCTTGTATCCCCGGTTTAGCATTTCATCAAAGTGATGTGTTGATAAAAACCGGCAAAAGAAATGTTATGAAAGAATTGGATGATCTTCCCTTTCCTGCATGGGATCTTATTGATATAATTCCTTACAGGGAATCATGGATGAAACATGCAGGTTATTTTTCTTTAAACATAGCTACAACAAGAGGTTGCCCGTTCAAGTGCAACTGGTGCGCCAAGCCTATTTATGGAAACCGCTACAACACACGTTCACCGCAGAATGTAGTTGATGAATTAATAATGCTGAAAGAAAAATTCCACTTCGATCACATCTGGTTTTGCGATGATATATTTGGATTGATGCCGGGTTGGATAAAAGCCTTTGCAGATATAATAGAAAGAGAAAAAGTTCAATTCAAATTTAAGATGCAGGGACGTGTTGATCTTTTATTACAAAAGAATACAGTTGAAGATCTGGCAAGAGCCGGCTGCGAAAATATATGGATGGGCGCTGAAAGCGGTTCACAAAAAATTCTCGATGCAATGGATAAAGGAACAACTGTAAAACAGATTTACCAGGCAACACGTTTATTAAAGAAACATAATATAAAACCCTCATTTTTTATACAGTTTGGTTATCCGGGTGAAACAAAAGAAGACATTGAAAAAACTATTGCAATGATACATGCGTTACTACCTTACGAAATTGGCATTTCCGTTTCTTATCCTTTGCCAGGAACCGTTTTTTATGAAAAGGTAAAAGCTCAATTAAAAGAAAAAACAAACTGGACAGATTCTGATGAAATGGCTTTAATGTTCCGTAATACTTTTCATCCGGCTTTTTACAAGCAACTACATACGTATGTTCACAAAAGTTACCATATGCATTTGGCCTTTGCTAACCTGAAAGAATTATTGATACACCCGGTTAATAGTAATTTAAATACTATTAAAAAAGCTTTGTCAGGATTTTATTACGTGCCTGCTGCTTTTATTGAAAAAAGAAAATTATATCAGCTCCAAAAAGTATAATGCATATCGTTTATTCAAATACAAATGAAAAATTAGCTGCAGCTGCCTTTTCATCGCAGTCAACAATTTTTGATCAATTATATGCTGATAATAAAATTGTGCAATATAAGAGAGAAAGAGTAAGAGCCCATTTAAAAAAATATATTCAGGCTGGTGATTTCATACTTGAATTGAACAGTGGCACGGGCGAGGATGCCATATGGCTGGCACAACAAAAATGTATAGTCCATGCAACAGACTTTGCATGTGGAATGCTTGAAGAGCTTCAGAAAAAAATTATAAATGAAGGCCTTGAAAGTATTGTTACTAGTGAATTTCGCTCTTTTACAGATTTACAAAACTTACAGCAAAAAGGACCATATGATTTGATCTTCTCCAATTTTGCAGGATTAAATTGTACTGATAAATTGCATGAAGTGCTTACTTCATTTTCTCCATTATTAAAAGCAAAAGGGATTGTTACTTTGGTGCTATTACCAAAATTTTGCCTGTGGGAATTTTTACTTCTTTTTAAAGGAAAATTTAAAACAGCTATACGGCGTTTCTTTAGCAGTAAAGGTAGAAGTGCAACGGTGGAAAACGCCTGTTTTAAGTGTTGGTATTATAATCCTTCTTTCATAACAACTAAACTAAATGCTGAGTTTGAACTATTAAGTATTGAAGGACTTTGCACAGTTGTTCCACCTTCATACATAGAAAATTTTGGAGATAAATATCCTAAACTTTTCAACTTCTTAAAAGATAAAGAAGACAGGTGGAAAAGCAAATGGCCATGGAAATATATTGGCGACTATTATATAATTTCTATGCAAAAAAAATAAATTCGGTGTAAAAGAGTTATCGGCATTAGAAATTATAAAATGATAGTGGTTGCCTGCTTCAGTTGAAGCAAGTTCTTCACCCTTATTTCGTATTGTTGCACCACTTTTGCCTGAAAATTCCGGGGATCAGGTTTTGAAAAATGCCTGTTAACCATCATACCTATTTTTAAATTGTGACCATTTAGTTTGCCGGCCAAAGTTTTTTTCTTCCAGCGTTTATCTGTTATTATCATTAGCCATTTGTCGATGATATCTCCTGCTTTTGAATTGAATATTTTTTCAAAGCATTTACAGATGAAGCCTTTTTCTATTTTCATTTTAGCATTCGAAGCAATCTTATGTGCCGGAAAAAAATTAGCGGTCCATATATTCGCTTCTATAAATTTTTTGAAATGCATTAAACCTTCCATTGGCAAAAGGGTAATAATTTCCATTGCAGTGAAAATATTTTTTTCGGGTATTTCCATTCCTGTTTCGTCTACATAGTAATTCATGCAAAACCAATGTTGCTTACCTTTTAAATAAGTAAGCTTTTTAAACAGGTGCATTAATGTTCGCGCAATCCATAAACGATTGGCTTTTGTAATTATAAAAAAATCAATGTCTGTTTTACTATCAGCATAATGTTTGGAAAGAGAACCAGACACGGCAACAGTTTCTACAAATGGAAAGCGGCTGATTAACTTTGCAACTTTTTGCGCAATAGCCATTTGTTTAACAGCCATTTGGTTTCCCTTACGCCTTTTATCAGCCAGGCCGGGTTTGTTTTGTAACGAATAAAATTCGTCTAATTTAAAAATGATCTTATCCGTGGTTAATTCATTTAATGTTTCATCAATTTGCGTTTGGTTATACTTGTGACTTGCAAACGAACAAATGTCTGCACTAGTGAGTGGATAACTGAAGTAATCAAAATACGCGAGTGTTTTTAATATGTCTTGTGTAATGGTCTTCAAAAGTTTAATTATCCGTTAAGAGTTTAGCTTCCTTTTTATATTGCTTTATAATCCTTCTTAATTTTTGATATTTTAAGAAGGACTGATTGGCTGTTTGCGTTGCTATAACAAAACCGAAATAGCCATCTAAAAATCCCAGTCGTATAAAGTACCCGTGTATAAAAGACCAGAAGGGGCTAAGGATGATTTTTGACCAGTGATTTTTTATACCTGATTCAAAAAGAGAATATGCCGCGATAGTACTCAACTCTTCATTTCTTTGGATGTGTTCACCTATAGTATCATAGGCGTAATGAATAATATCTCCTTTTAAAAAGCGGGCACGATAATTTCCTTTCAGCTCAATCTTATCATGAGGATTCATTCCTCCCCATAATGCGAAACGCTTATCAAAAAGACGCACCTTTTGATTAGGGTACCACAAACCATGCTTTATAAATTTTCCACAATAGTTATTATACCGGTTCATAAAATATGCCCGATGTCTAAAAGAAAATTTCTCCTGCAAAATAGATGTAACAAGCTTATCGCTTAACATTTCATCGGCATCGAGACTTAAAACATAATTATACTTAGTTAACTTAAGTGCTTTATTTTTTTGTTCAACATATCCTGTAAAAATTCCCTGTTGTACTACTGCACCTTTTTCCCGGGCGATAACGATTGTATTATCTGTAGAGTAAGAATCTAAAACAACAATTTCATCGGCCACCTGCCACAGCGAATCAATGCATCGGCCGATGTTTTGTTCTTCGTTGCACGTAATAATCATTGCTGATAACATTTCCATAGTAATAATTGCGGATGTTATAATTAAAGAAACGTTTCAAAATAATAACTGGTTGCCTTCGTGAACATTTTCAGTTGTTGAGGGCAAATCTTTCCTTGGAACTGTCAATAAAAAAAAGGAGAGAAAGAATGCATAAAATAAAACTCCCTTACTTACATCTAATATATTTTCAGAAAGAGATACGATGAAAAGTATTAACAGGAATGACAATAATAAAAAATCTTTTCGGTTAATTGCCTTATGTAATCCGTAATAAAAAATATACAGATAAAGGGCTAAGCCAATCAGCCCTGTATTTAAAAGAAAACTTAGAAATTGGTTATGTGCATTTAAACCCAACAAATATGATCTGTAAAATTTATTTTTAAAATAGATATCCTTCAAAACGAATTCTTCTGAACCTGTGCCATAACCCACGAATGGAGATTCTTGTATTAGTTGCCATTCCAAGCTCCATCTTGCCATACGCGACTCTGTTAGATCGCCAGGATCACGGTATTCGGATAGATCATTTTCAAGATCATAAATATATCTTTTCTTTAAAGTTGTAA
>Ga0207652_10002487_pt1 | contig 15518 bp, 14 predicted proteins | sample KBSC63BmetaG_FD_184334 | JGI IMG/M metagenome (GOLD analysis project Ga0207652, IMG submission 184334) | Corn rhizosphere microbial communities from Kellogg Biological Station, Michigan, USA - KBS C6-3B metaG (SPAdes) (version 2) | ecosystem: Host-associated > Plants > Roots > Rhizosphere ... | reverse complement strand
CGTCTGGCGCGCGACGAGCAGCTATCCGCCTACACGCATCGCGGCTTCTGGCAGCCAATGGACACCCTGCGCGACAAGGTCAAACTGGAAGAACTGTGGCAATCCGGCCGCGCGCCATGGAAGGTATGGCCTTGAACCTGTTCGGTGGCGTTTACGCGGGCCGCCGCGTGCTGGTCACCGGCCACACCGGATTCAAAGGCTCGTGGCTGGTGCTGTGGTTGCGGGAACTTGGCGCGCATGTGGCGGGGTTGGCGCTCGATCCGGATACGCAACCATCTCACTGGACGCTGATGGGTTTCGATGACGTGGCCGACCACCGCGCGGATTTGCGTGACGCTGGCAGCTTGCGAAAAGTCTTCGACGAGCATCGTCCCGAAATCGTGTTGCATCTTGCCGCGCAACCGCTGGTGCGGCGCAGCTATCGTGATCCGATCGACACGTTCTCCAGCAACGTGACAGGCCTGATCAATCTGTTCGAGGCCGTCCGCGTTTGCCCTTCGGTGCGTGTGGTCGTCAACGCCACCACCGACAAGGTCTATGCCGAACACGACGCGCCGGAGGGTTATCGCGAAACCGATCCGCTCGGCGGCCACGACCCCTACAGCACGTCGAAAGCGTGCGCGGAACTGGTGTCGGCCTGCTACCGCAAGAGTTTCTTCGAAGCTTCCGATGCATCCGTGCAAGTGGCCACCGCGCGCGCCGGCAACGTGATCGGCGGCGGCGACTGGGCGGAGGACAGGTTGGTTCCGGATCTCGTGAAGTCCGCAACGGCGGGGCGACCCCTGCTGCTGCGCAACCCCGCGGCAGTGCGCCCTTGGCAACACGTGCTGGAACCACTGTCGGGTTACCTGCGGCTCGGACAGATGCTGTGGAACAATCCCGACTTTGCCGGCGCGTGGAATTTCGGCCCCGGCGTCACAGGCGAAGTCAGCGTCCAGTCACTCGCCGCGCAACTGGGCGCGCATTGGCCTGTCTTGCGGATCGAACATGATGCCAGCGCGCATCCGCACGAAGCCACCATCCTGCGCCTGAATTGCGAAAAGGCAATCCGGCAATTGGCGTGGCGTCCGGTGTGGAACATCGACACCGCGCTCGCCAGGACTGCGCACTGGTATTGCCGCTTCCACGAATCCGGACAGGTCGACAGCGCGGACGATCTTGCCGCGTATATCGACCACGCGCGGCACCTGGGGTTGGCGTGGACGGCATGAAGCTGCGTCCCACCCCACTCCAGGGCATGTACGAAATCCGCCACACGCCGGCGGGTGACGTCCGCGGCCGCTTCACTCGCCTGTTCTGCGAGCGGGAACTCGCCCCCATCCGCCCCGGCCTGCATTTCACCCAGATCAATCTTTCCGAAACCCGCGGACGCGGTACGCTGCGCGGCATGCATTACCAGACGCCGCCCACGGCAGAAGCCAAGTTGATCCGCTGCCTGCGCGGACGCGTGTTCGACGTGGCCGTCGATTTGCGCGCCGGCTCGCCTACTTTCCTGCGCTGGCATGCACTTGAGCTCGCCGAGGACAATGAATGCGCGGTATTCATCCCGGAGGGTTTCGCCCACGGATTCCAGACACTCACCGACGAGGCCCACCTGCTTTACATGCACACCGCGCCCTGGACGCCAGCCTGCGAAGCCGGCCTGCGCCATGACGACCCGCGCCTGGCGATCGTGTGGCCGTTGCCGGTGGCCGCCATTTCACAACGCGATCGCGGCTATCCACTCATCGACAACGAATTTGCCGGGGTGCACGCATGAAGTGCCGGTTCTGCCAAACGCCTTTGCGCGCGGTGTTCCTGGACCTGGGCAGCGCGCCGCCCTCCAACGCATTTCTGAATACGGATGGGTTGAACGCGCCGGAAATGTATTTCCCGCTGCGCTTGTATACGTGCGGCGAATGCCATCTGGTTCAGGTGGACGAAGTGCAGAAGCACAATGCGCTGTTTTCCGGCGACTACGTGTATTTCTCCTCGTACTCGCGCACCTGGCTGGCGCACGCCGAGCGTTACGTCGCACGGACGGTGGAACGGCTTGGCCTGGACCCGAACAGCCTGGCGATGGAAATCGCGTCCAACGACGGCTACCTGCTGCAATACGTCAAGGTACGCGGCATTTCGTGCATAGGCATCGAACCCACCGCCGGCACGGCGGCCGCAGCGCGCGAGCGCGGCATCGAAACCATCGAGCAGTTCTTCGGCGAGCGTTTTGCGCGAGAGTTCGCGGCCACGCGGCGCGCGGCCGATCTGGTCATCGCCAACAACGTGCTGGCGCACGTACCGGACCTCAACGATTTCGTGGCCGGCCTCGGCGCCGTGCTCGCGCCCAATGGCGTGGTCACCGTCGAGTTCCCGCACCTGTTGCAACTGGTCGCGCAACGCCAGTTCGACACCATCTATCACGAGCACTTTTCATACTTTTCGTTCCACACCGTGCAACGGGTTTTCGCCGCGCACGGCTTGCGCATCTGGGACGTGGAAGAACTGCCCACCCATGGCGGTTCGCTGCGCCTGTGGGCCTGCCGGGACAACGCGACGCATCGCGACACGCCGGCGATTGCGGCGCTGCTGGCGAAAGAATTTGCAGCCGGCATGCTGACCATGGACTACTACCACGGGTTCCAGCCCGTGGCCGACAGCATCAAGAACGACTTTCTGGCATTCCTGATCGACGCGAAGCGCAACGGCAAGCAAGTCGTGGGCTACGGCGCCGCCGCCAAGGGCAATACCTTGCTCAACTACGCCGGAATCCGGCCCGACCTGCTGGGCTATGTCGTCGATGCATCGCCGCACAAGCAGGGCCGTTACCTTCCGGGCTCACGCATCCCCGTCGTCGATGAAGCACGCATCCACGAGAGCCGTCCCGACTTCGTGGTGATCCTGCCGTGGAATCTGCGTGAAGAAATCACCGCACAGCTTGCCTATGTTCGCGAATGGGACGGCAAGTTTGTCATTGCCGTACCTGCACTGCAGGTGGAATAGACCAATGCGGATCGCCGTTTCCGGAGCTGGTGGATTCATCGGCCAGTATGTGCTACGCGAATTGCAGTCGCGAGGGCTCGATGTCGTCGCACTTGGCCGCTCGGCTATCCACCGCCCGCAATCGCAAGCTTCCCGTTGGGTGATAATGGATGTCGCAAACCCGCCAACCAATCCGTTTGAAGCCATGGATAGGCCGGATATTTTGATCCATCTGGCATGGAGTGGGTTGCCAAACTACCAGTCAGTCCACCATGTCGAGGCTGAACTGCCTGCACAGCTCGCATTTCTCACTTCCTGTGTCAGAAATGGGCTTAAAAGGCTGGTGGTGACTGGAACCTGCTATGAGTACGGGCTCACTTCAGGAGAGCTCGCGGAGGACGCACCGACGCGACCGTGCACGCAATACGGCCTTGCGAAGGACATGCTGCGCAAAGCGCTATTCGACTTGCGTGTGCAATTCGGGTTCGATCTGGCATGGCTGCGGCTGTTCTACCTGTACGGCGAAGGGCAGTCCGAAAAATCCCTCTATCCCATGCTTCGCGCAGCGATCGACCGTGGCGAGAGGACGTTCGACATGAGTGGCGGGGAACAGTTGCGCGACTTTCTTCCGGTTGACGAAGCGGCGCGCCTCATCGTCGAAATCGCGCAACGAGAGAATATCAGTGGAACTTTCAACATCTGCAGCGGAAAACCGATTGCCGTCCGAGAGCTGGTGCAATCCTGGATCGAGGCATCAGGCGCAAAGATCATGATGAACCTTGGGCGGATACCCTATTCATCCAACGAGCCGATGGCTTTCTGGGGCGGACGCGAAAAGCTTGATGTCGTCATCAGCAATGCATCTCCGCAAAAAAACAGACAAACCCATGCCGGTACCGGCATACCCATCAACCAACCGACGGAACTTTCAATGGAATTCGCACGCGAAGTCGAAGATCGCCTCAAGGCAAACGGGCAGGACAAAACGCTCCAAGCCGTCTCGCACGAATTCATGGTTGCTTCGACGCAGCCGAAGTATTCCTACAACTTCTCCATGCTTGGCCGCCCGATCATCCAGTACCCGCAAGACATGGTCGCCGTCCAGGAACTAATCTGGCGGATCCGGCCCAGCCTCATCATCGAAACCGGTATCGCTCACGGCGGATCGCTGATCCTGAGCGCATCAATGCTGGCGTTGCTCGACTATTGCGACGCGATCGAAGCGGGGAAAACGCTCGATCCGAAGGCCACACGCCGACGCGTGCTCGGCATCGATATCGACATCCGCGCGCACAACCGTGCCGCGATCGAGGCGCATCCGATGGCGCATCGCATCGGCATGATTCAGGGCTCGTCCGTGGTACCGGACGTCATCGCGCAGGTGCACAAGGCGGCAGCGGGCCACGAGCGAATCATGGTGATCCTCGACTCCAACCACACGCACGAGCATGTGCTGGCCGAATTGCAGGCCTATGCGCCGCTGGTCAGTGCGGGCAGCTATTGCGTGGTGTTCGATACGATCATCGAGGCTCTTCCGACCGGCATATACCCCGACCGGCCCTGGGATGTGGGCAACAATCCCAAGACAGCAGTTCGCGAGTTCTTGTCGCACAACGGCGACTTCGAAGTGGACGCAGACATGGAAGCCAAGTTGCTGATCACTGTCGCGCCGGGCGGTTATCTGCGCCGGCGCTAGAACGATCGCAGCATGGCCGCCCTGCGCATCAACATCCTGTCGAACTACGCCGGCCAGATCTGGATGGCCGCGATGGCGGTGGTGTTCCTGCCGTTGTACATCCGCATCCTCGGGATGGAGGCGTTCGGACTGGTCGGCCTGATGCTGAGCTTCCAGTCGATCTCGCAACTGTTCGATTTCGGCATCGGAGGCGCTGCCAACCGGGAACTTTCGCGGCGCGTACACGAACCTGCACGTGCCGATGGTACGCGCGACCTCGTGCGTTCCTCGGAAGTCGTGATCTGGTTGTTGGCAGCAGTCGTGGGAATCGTGATCTGGGCATGCAGCGGGCTGATAGCCGATCACTGGCTGCACCTGCAAAGCCTTGAACAAAGCACCGCGCGCCACGCCATCGCCATCATGGGCATCGCCATTGCACTGCTTTGGCCCAGCGCCTTTTACTCCAACTGCCTGTCGGGGCTTGAGCGGCAACCAGCGTTGAACGTCATCAACGCGGTGTTTGCCACATTGCGTTATGCGGGCGTCGTGCCCGTGCTGTTTTGGCTATCGCCGTCCATCGAAGCGTTCTTGTGGTGGTATGCCATTGTCGGGGTCGCGCAATCAGTGGCTACGGCTATCGTCGTGTGGCGAAAGCTGCCCCGTGGCAACCGTCAGGCACGCTGGTCCAGCATTGAGCTGCGTGGGAGCAGCCGATTCGCCGGTGGCCTTTTCTTGGTAGGCGTGTTGGCGATGGGTGTGAGCCAGCTCGACCGGCTGAGCATCGTCAGCCTGCGGCCGCTGGCGGAACTTGGCTATTACACCTTGGCGATCACCATCGCCTCCGGCCTCGGCCGCATGGTGTTGCCAATGTTCAACGCGCTCTACCCGCGCTTCAGCCGACTGGTCGCGAAAAACGATGAGAAGGGTGTGCGCGAGCTTTACCACCTCAGCAACCAGTACCTCGCCGTGGTGATCGCCGCTGTGGCGCTGGTCTTGATGGTGTTCTCACGCGAGGTGTTGTTCTTGTGGACCGGCAATCCGGCACTGGCCGCAAAGGTCGCCCTGCCGATGGCGATTCTCGTCGCTGGCTCCGCGCTCAACGGCCTGATGAATATCCCTTACGCGTTGCAACTCGCCAATGGCTGGACGCGCCTGGCGATGGGCTTGAATGCGGCATCCCTGTTGTTGGGAATCCCGTTCTGTCTTTGGGCGGTACCTCGATATGGCATCACCGGCGCCGCCTGCCTGTGGCTGCTCGCGAATCTCGCATCCGTCGTCATCGGCATTCCGCTGATGCACCGTCGCCTGCTGCGTGGGGAAATGGCGAGGTGGTATCTCCACGACGTGCTTCCACCGGTTCTCGCCGCCACCGCTGCTGCGGTGGTTCTCGATTGGCTGCTGCCACCACTGCCGCGTACGATCCTTGGAGTCGCATGGTTGGCATTTGCAGGCCTGGTAACGCTGGCCACTAGCGCGTCAGCGTCGAAGTCGGTCCGGGAGATGGGCCGGGCATGGCTGACGGAACGGCTGGCAAGCTGACCGATCGGTGACCACGCCGAACACGTGCGTTGCGGAGTTCGTGAAACTCGAATCGGCAGGTCAAGGCAAAGGCAATATCTGCTTACCGTATCGCCGATGAATACCGCCAACCCAAGGCTCGTTTTTCGACGGGCGGGTTGTCGCGTAACGGATAGCCTCGTCCAGCGTTCCGAATTTTCGCTTTCGCATCGACAACAACTGCAGGAGCAACTTGTCTTTCAACAATCTCATTTTGAACCCAGTCGTTGCGCGCCAACCCTTGTCGGCAAGAATCTTTTTGGCGCTGGACACCGCACATGGATCGAGGAAAGCTGCGACTTCCTCAGCTAGAAGATCCAAGTAGGGGCGAAGCACCACGTCCGGGTAGCTGCAGTCACCTGTCTGCTTTCTGACGCGGCAGTACTCATGGATGATCGCATTGCCAACCGTGCGTATGCCCGGAATGGGTGCCTCACCGTTCAAGGCGCCTATTGCAAGGCTTCGCTCAAAATCAGCACTGGCCTTTGTGGCAATTCCTCGCGAAAAACTTGCACCATTGCTGCGATCCAATGCGTAGTTCACGAGCAGGGAATTGTCGCAATACAACATCGACGGAAGCATTCCCAGCACCCTGAAGCAGAAGCAGTAATCGGGCGAGACGGACGAGAACACAGACCCATACTTCCCCTGGATCTTTTCGAGGATGTTGCGGGGGGCCACGCAGTTCAGCATCCGCGGGAAGCAGGAATAGAAAACCATATTCGCGGTCTGGCGAAGCAAGCTCCGGGTATCCATGCGGTAAAGCAGGCCCGTCCGTGGCAATGGCAGATAACTGATTGGACGCGAGTAGTCATCAATCCTGTCATACGTGAATGAAATCAACTCATCCGGGTATTTTTCCGTTATCGCGAGCAGATGCGCCAAAGCCCCATCTTTGAAAAGCATCCGATCCGTCAGTACGAAGAAGTGCGATGCACCTTGGACGGACATGGCACGAGCGATCGCCCACTGCCAGTGCTCGGCCATGGGCAAGGGCACCGAAGGTCTGATCAAGGAAACGGCGTGTGGGCCTTGCTCGGCAAGGAACGAGTCAATAACCGCGGACTCGCTGCCATCGGTCGAGTTGTCGGAAATAATGACGTCCACGGGCAACCTTGTCTGCGACTTGATCACGGACATGGCAGACCGACAGGCCAACTCACCGCGGTTCCGCGTCGGAATCAGAATTGCAAGCTTTGTGAACAAGGCTTCCCCTTTTCTGGTGATGATGGCGTCAAGAATGGGCTGGCATCCAGCGGCTTAGGCGCACAATTTCACAGCGCCCGATACAGATCCAGATAGTCATTGATCGCTCCAGCCTCGGTAAACGTATTTGTGGCGCGCTCGCGCCCGGCCTGCCCGAAGGCGCGGGCCAAGGCGACATCGCCAGCAAGACGCCTGCAATTTTGCTCCAGCATGTCCAAGTCGTCGATATCGCAGAGCAATCCGGTTTCGCCTTCTAGCACCACCTCGTCGACTGCGCCGCAACGAAACCCCACGACCGGCCTGCCGCACGCCATCGCTTCCAGCGCGGTGTATCCGAAGCCTTCGTAACGTGATGGCACCAAGACCGCATCGCAGGCTCGGTACTCCTGGATGAGTTGATCTTCGGTGAGGCGCCCAAGCAAGGTGACGTTGTCGCCCTTGTTCTCGCGCCGATCTACCCGCAGCCCCGACGTACACCGAATCTCGAAGTCCGGGTACAGACGATGTCCCAGCATCGGGATCACATCTGCCCCTTTGCGCCGCGAGGCATTGCCGACGAAGAGCAAGCGGAATTTTTTGTGCGGTGCCGGCGCGCATGACGCCGGCGAAAATTTCTCGTAGTCCACCCAGAGCGGGATGGTGCGCGTAGTACCCACCCCCGCCGATCGCGCAAGGACATCGGCTGTGAAACAGCTGTCAGTGGTGATCGCATCCGCGAGCGCGTAGGAACGACGCAGGTAGGGCCCGATGATGACGCGATGGTACAGATGTTGGGCCAGCGACTTGTACCGTCGGTAAGCAGGATCAAGAAGATAGTGGTGCTCCGTCGTAACGAGGGAGACTCCTTTGCGCCGAAACGCAAAAGCGCAAGCGCTGTTCGCATGGATTGTGTTCGTTCCGACAGGGACTGATGCAAAGCGGAGCAAATCGGGCGTGATCTCGGTCCAATGCGGAAACCACGTGATGGTCGCGGACACACCACGGCGGTTGAGTGCGGCAACCAGCCGCGTGGTAAAGACGTCGGCCCCGCTGCCAGCCTGTACCGCGGGGAACCAGACGACAGGCTCAACCTTGTCGCTCATGCTGACTCAGCTTGGCACAAGAAGTACACCTGATACTGCCACTGGATTGGCCAGAAGACCAAGGCACCTGCCTGCGCCGCGCGTGGGAGCCAGGTCCACGCCGGCCCGCGGCATATCCAGTGTCGACTCAACGGGTGGAGGTCGCGCCACTTCGCCTGCACATCGAGGCCCGCCGCATCGAACATCTCGGTCCATTCCCTGATCGGGCGAACGGTTTCACGGATCGCGACCTGACCGGTGCCGCCGTACCAACCCAGCCGGCGGGTCAGGAACCCGGCGTTGGGTACGAGGATGAGAAACCTCGCACCGGGCTTGGCGACACGCCGCATCTCCTGCAACGCGCGGGGTTGGTCGAGGAAGTGCTCGAGCGAGCCCATGCAAGTGACCAGATCGAACTGCCGGCTATCGAATGGCAACTTTTCTGCCACGCCTTCGCGAACATCGGCATCCGGAAGTCGCTGCTGCGCGCGCGCGACCGCACGCGCGGAAATGTCGATCCCGCTAACCGTCGCACCCTGGCGCTGCAGCTCGGCCAGCCAATCACCCGTGCCGCAAGCGATGTCCAGAACGGAATCCACTTTCGACAAACCCAGTCGCGTCGCGACTCGGCGCATGTGCCAGGGCACAACCGATGGGTGGGACTCACTCGCGTAGTACTCGTCGTCGTAGAAGCGGCGTACTTGTCGATGATCAGGCATGGTCGCGTGTCCTGGAAGTTGACAAAATATAGTGGCCGCCGACATCCACCGCCGTGACCTCGCAACGCAGCGTCGGATGGGTTGCGAGATAGCGTGCGATGCCGCCTGAGCCGGTACCGACTTCTAGCACGCGCATGGGCTGCGATCGGTGCGCGAGATCAAGCAGGCGCTCGATCTTCAGGGCCTTCCAGTCGCGCGATGGCAGGTCGAGCACCGCATGCGGCTGGCGTTCAACTGCGTGGGCATTCACTGCGGCGAGTCGCTCAAGTGCTGGTGTTGTCCAATTGACGCCAATTGTTCGGCAATCCCCGCGCCGAATTTCGGCCAAGCGAATCGGTCCGCAAATTCGATGCAGGAGCGGCGCAGGGATTCGCGTTGCGCGAGTGTCTCTGCGACAGCGCCTGCGAAAGCAACGTAATCGCCAGTCGTGATTAGACGTCCTGATTGGCCATCGGCGACCGCATCGACCACGCCGCCGGTGGTGAACGCCACCGTGGGCAGGCCTTGCGCGGCGGCTTCCAACGCGACCATGCCGAAACCTTCTGGATCACCGGGGATGTCCCGCACGGGGAACACGTGGATGTCCGCGGCGCAGTACAGCGCAAGCAGTTCCTTGTCGGACACTTTGCCGAGGAAGCGGATATGGTTGGCGACTCCCACGGTCTCGGCGGCCGCCTGAATGCTCGCAGGCGTCTGCGCTTCGGCGTGAAGCGCCTGAGTCGGGGCGTCGCCGACCACCAGCAGCATGGCATCGGGTTGCGCGGCAATGATGTGGGGCAGCGCGCGCGTGACGAATTCGCGCAGGCCCTTGCGGGCGGAAAGTCGGCCGACGGAGAGCAGGATTGGACCATTGCCAATACCGAGCTGCTTGCGGAATGCACGGTCGGCCGCGGAATGACTGTCGGCGTCGGTGGTGATTCCGGGGCGATCCGCGGGTTCGAACCCGGAAGGCAGGTCCACTCCGGGATGGACGATGCCGATGCGCGCAGGATCGATGCCGATACCACGGCACAACCCGGCCGTGGCACTGCTGTTGGCGATGACGTGGTCCGCGCGGCGAATCGCCGGCAGCCACAGCGCACGGTAGATAGGATGCTTTGCGGCAATGTCGAGGCCGTGCACATACGCCGCCGTCCGCGCACCGATCGTGCGCGCTGCAGAACGCGCGAGCGGCGCGGTGAGACCGCTGCCGGCCAACACGATGTCGGGTCTCCAGACGCGTGCTTCGCGGCGGCCAAGTGCGCGCGCGCACAACAGGAATTTCCAGAGCGGCTGCAGCGGCGCTTCGCGAACGAGAACGCCATCCGGTGCCAACGCGGCCGCGCCAGCGGGGCCGATTACACGCACCTCGGCGAACTTCGACAATTCTTCCGCCATGTGCCAGTTGAGGCGCTCCATTCCGCCGACCAGCGGCGGTAGGTTGCGGGTGATGATGAGAATGCGGGAGCGGCGCGATTTGTTCACGGTCGTGCTGGCAGTGCGTGTGCTGCGACGCGACGCTGATTCACCACAGAAGCTCCACGCCGAACTGACGCAATGCGCGATCCTTGCTGATCAGCGGCAAGCCTTCGATCTCTGCCTGGGCGATCAGCATGCGATCGAAGGGATCCGGATGCCCTTGCCGGTATCCGCCGGCCCGCAGGGCGTGCACGTGCGTGATGGGCAACACTTGGGCTCCCAAACGCCGGGTGACGTCATCGAAATCGCCCACTATGGCCTTGGCGGAGGGCAGCTTGCCCAACCGAAACTTGGTCGCGATCTCCCACGCGCTGGCCGCGCTGACCACCAGAGCATTGACAGGATTTTCCAGAAGCTTGCGAACTTTCGACGACAATTCCCCGGGCTGCATGGCCGCCCACAGGAAGACGTGGGTGTCGAGCAGGTAACTCACTTGCCTTCCCAAGCGGCCAATTCTTCTTCCGGAAGCGGATCGAAAAACGCGGGATCGAGCTTGCCCTTGACGAAGCCGAGCGACCGTTTGCGCACCGGTTTCAGCGGCACCAGCCGCGCATAGGGTTTGCCGGCCTTGCCCAGCACGATTTCCTCGCCCGCGTGGGCCTTGTCCAGCAGGCGGGAAAGGTGGGTTTTGGCTTCGTGGACGTTGATGACTTCGCTCATGCCGACGAGGTTAGTCCACCAAGTGGACCAAGTCAACGTTCTGTATTGGACCAGTACATCCTGCACTCGTTGCCGAGTTGATCGCCGAGTATATCGAGCGGGATGTGCAGGGCGATGCCCATGCAGCGAACTCTGCAGCAGGTGCAAATTTTCGATCAGCAGCAGGCCCGGCAAGCGACACAAAACCTGCAGCAGATCAATTTGTCGCAGCAAGGGCAGGTGTTCGGCGGCCCCTGATTTCGGCTTCGACCACCGGATCACCGCACATCGACGAACAGTTATCGGCATTCGCCGACATCAGGATTTCCTCGCGTCAGTGCTTCCCTTGCGGCTTGGCGTCGGTCGCGCCGGACTGCACCGCCGTGGCCGCATTCGGGCCAGTCCAGCGCTTCAGCCAGTCGATCACGGTCTTGTGCCACATGACGCTGTTCTGCGGCTTCAGCACCAGGTGGTCCTCGTCGGGGAAGTTGAGGAACTCGCTGGGAATGCCGCGCCGCTGCAGCGCGGTGAATGCGCCGAGGCCCTGCGACTCCGGGATGCGGTAATCGCGGCTGTCGTGGATCACCAGCATCGGCACGCGCCAATCCTTGACGTGGTTCAGCGGGTTGAACTTCTCGTAGTTCTCCGGGTGCTCGAATTGCGTGCCGCCGTTTTCGTGTTCCTCGAACCACAGCTCGTCGGTGGCGTAATACATCATGCGCGCATCGAACACGCCGTCGTGGTCGACGAGGCATTTCCACGGCTGGTTCCACACGCCGGCCATCCAGTACACCATGTAGCCGCCGTAGCTCGCGCCCAGCGCGCAGGCATCGTTGCCGTCGAGATACGGGAACTGCTGCAACGCCGCGGCCCAGCCTTTCTGCAGGTCTTCGAGTGGGCGATCGCCCCAGTGCTGCGAAATCGCATCGGTGAACGCCTGACCGTAACCGACCGAACCGTGGAAGTTGATCGCCACCACCGCGAAGCCCGCGCCCGCGTAGGTCTGCGGATTCCAGCGGTAGTGGAATTCGTCCGGCCACGCGCCTTGCGGGCCACCGTGGATCAGGAACGCCACCGGATATTTTTGGCCGGGCTTGGCGTCCACCGGCGGCATCACGTAGCCGTGCACCGTGTCGCCATCCCAGCCCTTGAAGGTGAACCACCGCGCCTTCGAAAATTCGATGTCCGCCAGTCGCGACGCATTGAAATGCGTGACCTGCGCGAGGCCTTTGCCTTGCGTGGTCAGCGTGTACAGGTCGGTCGGATGGGTGAAGTCCTGGCGCGCGGCAATCACTTTGTCGCCGACTACATCGAAGCCCAGCACGCTGCCATCACTCAGCACCTTCGTAGGCTTGCCACTGGCGATGTCGATCGCGTACAGCGCGACGTTGCCATCGTCGGCAACGGTGGTGTACAGCGTCTTGCCGTCGGCGGAGAGTGTCAAGGGACCAGCCGAGCGATCCCAGCCCGGATCGATTTCACGCGTGGCGCCGGTCGCGAGATCCAGCGCCATGATGCCGAAACGGTCGGCTTCGAAACCCGGCACCTTCATCGCGAGGTAATAAAGCGTCTTGCCATCTTGCGAGGGCAGCGGGGACGCATCCCAAGCCTTGTTCGCAGCGGTCAGGTTTTTGGGTGCAGCAGAGCCGTCGGCCGGCACCGAATACACGTCGAAATTGGTGGACCACGGTTCGGTCTTGCCCGCGATGCGTACGTCGAAGTACACGGTCTTGCCGTCGGGCGAGAACGCGTAGTCGGTATTGCCGCCGTCAGGTTTCGACGGCACGTCGCCGTCGATGCCCTTGGTCACCAGCACCGGCTTGGCCGAGGCATCCAGCGACATCACGAACAACTGCCCGCGGCGATGATCGGACCATTCATCCCAATGCCGCACGAACAGGCGGTGGTACAGGCGCCCGGTGGCCTTGACCTGCTTCTGCGCTTCAAGCTTGTCGCGCGTGCATTCGAGCGTCGCGCAATCCTCGTACATCTGCGACGAAAACAGCAGCGACTTGCCATCGGGCGAGAGTTTGAAGTTGTCCACGTCCAGCGGCAGGTGCGTCACCTGCGCGGGCTCGCCACCCGAGACCGGCGCGGACCACAACTGCGTGGAGTCCTTGTCGGTGGCGAGGAAGTAAAGCGTCTTGCCGTCCGGCGAGAAGGCCGGGCCGTTGGCATTCAATTTCGGGTCGGTGACGCGCCGCGGTTCGGCACCTTTTTTCGAAAGATCGAGCAGCCACACGCTGTTGACGCCCTTGTTGGCATCCCAATCGGTGCTGCGCACCGTGAAGGCGACTTCATTGCCGCCCGGCGACAGGTGCGGATCGGACACACGTTCCATCATCGCCAGATCGTGTGCATTGAAGGGGTGTTGCGCGGCCATGGCGGTTCCCGATGCGGCGGCCAGCGCGAGCGCGCAGACGGCAAGGCGAAAGTTCATCGGCGTTCCCCGGCAATCGTCGAAACCCCAACGGTAGCGCGCGCACCAACCGCCCACAAGCGCGGGAGCGCGATCGCGCCGCGGCCGCATTGGCGCGCGGCTTCATCAACCAGCTCAGCCGGGGCTGCTGGCGCATCGTGAACACGACGAACCCGGACGCCCGGAATGCTGGGGCATGCGGTCGAGGACCCCACTTTGACGCTCAAAGCAGTCATACGCAGAACCGCAGCAGGGTCTCTACGGATCAGCCGCATGGGACTTCAATGCGCACGTCCCGTGATCTTTCGAATGCAGCAATACGTGACGCCGTGATCCGGGTGAACTTGGCGTCCCCATCACCCTTCAAAGTCTGGCCGAGTAATCCGCAGCATCGGCTTCCCGTGTGTGGGTTTAAGCGGGAAAAAAGCTTCGTGCGTCACCGAATCCACTGCCACGACGTGGGCATTGGGCCCGAGCCACGCGGTTCCAAGGGGGCTGACCGTTTTTCCTTGCACCTTGAATAATGAGACCTCCCCCGACTCGCCGGCGACGTACAGCCAGCCGAGCGTGGGATCGAACGCGAGCACGTCCGGATCCTTGGCAACATCGAACGAAGCGAGCACTTTGCGGCTGGCGAGATCCAATACCAGCAGCTTGTCATTGCCTTCGCAGGCAATGAAGGCAAGCCTTGCCGATGCGTCTATATACAAGCCGTGGTTGCCTTTGGCGCCAGGCAGGTTGATCCGCGCAACCACCTTGTCGGTGGCCGGGTCGATTTCCACCAGTTGATCTCGCGTCTGCACATTGGCGAAGATGTGCCGGGATGCCGGGTCGTACTGCGTGTTGCCGACTTCGCCGCCCAGTGGGATCGTGGCGATGCGCTTGTTGCTTGCTGTGTCGATGACCGTATCCGCGCCGCCATGCTCGTCGGAGACATACAGCTTGCGCGCGCCGGGTGCGTACGCCATACCGTCGGGGTAATCGCCTCCGGGCGTGCGTGCGACGCTCTTGAACGTCCTGGCGTCGATCGCGACCACTTCATTGGTTCCGGTCGCTGACGCATACACTCGATCCAGTTGCGGCACGTAAAGCACCCCGTGCACGTGGCTGACATCGGGGATAGTCGCGATCACTTTCCGCTGCGCGGTATCGAACACCACCACCGCGCTGTCGCCGAGATGCGCGAGAAAAAGATGATGACGCTTTGCGTCGAGGCTGGCGTAGTCCCAGCGCGTTGCATTGCCGGGCAGCGGCACGTCCGCGACCGTGGTCAGCGGCAATCGGCTGGCCGTGCCGGCTTGGCTGCACATAGGCATGGCTGCAGCAAGCACCAGGAGGACACCAGGCGCCCAGCCTCGATAGAAGTGGTTTGCGATGGTTCTCATTCGCCGGCGCTCGTTGCAGAAAATGATCATAGGCCGTCATCACGCTCGCAATTCTTCCGGCGGCTTGAGGTGCCGGAACTGTGCCAGCAGGAGGAGATCGTAGACGATCTTCAGTGCGCCGCAGATCAACAGCGGCCAGGCGAACGCGGAGGCTGCGAACAACGCGCCTGCCATCGCCGGACTCGCGGCCGAAGCGAGGCTGCGCGGTACGGAGGTGAAACTCGCGGCAGCAGGCCGCTCGGCCTCGGTCACCACCGCCATCACGTAGGACGAGCGGGTCGGCACGTCCATCTGCGAGAGTGCGGCGCGAATCAACAGGAACGCCAACGCCAGTCCAAGCGTGGGCGCCAGTGCGGCCAGGATCAGCGCGACGCTGGAGGGGATATGCGTGAACACCATCGTATTGACCAGCCCGAAGCGTCGCGACAGGCGTGCCGCGAC
>Ga0207652_10002486_pt1 | contig 15519 bp, 15 predicted proteins | sample KBSC63BmetaG_FD_184334 | JGI IMG/M metagenome (GOLD analysis project Ga0207652, IMG submission 184334) | Corn rhizosphere microbial communities from Kellogg Biological Station, Michigan, USA - KBS C6-3B metaG (SPAdes) (version 2) | ecosystem: Host-associated > Plants > Roots > Rhizosphere ... | reverse complement strand
TGGGCCCAGTCGATGTGGAGCAGGTCGATCTTCCGATTCCAGCCTCTGGAAACATGCGAGAATGGGCCGATGATGAGGTGGATGTTTTTGGCGTAGTTGAAGCGGATGGCGTTGGCGATGTTGGCAAAGGCTCGGTCGAGGGCGAAGCATTTTTCGGAATAGCCGCCCTCTTCGAACCAGTCGACGCCGAAGACGTGGCCTTTGTTTTTGTAGGCGAAGGCAACAGTCGATAGGCCCCGGTCAAAGCCGAGGTCGACGATGGTTTTGGGCTTGAGTTTCTTGACGAGCCAAAGAGCAAATGGTTCGTGCCCTTTCCACGTGCTTTCGATCGAGTCGATGAAATCGAGGGCCAGATCTTTCGAGCTAGTTGCAGGAGTCTTCGGCGCATAAAATCGCCCTTTTAGCCCCGTTTCCGTTCGCCCCCTTCGGGCCGGTTCGCTAGCGCTCACCTGCTCTGCACTGCGAAGGTTCACTGAACCTTCTCGTGTCATCGCAGCCTCGCCTGCCCTCTGGGCAGGCCGCCGTCGATGCGAACCGTGCAAGCTTTGCTTGCCCTCGGAAACGGGAGCTAAAATCATCGATTTTCTGCTGCCGTGGACTCCTGCAACTGGCTCTTTTTTACTTTTCACGGGTTGTGAAGGTACCAAAAAGAATTATTCTTGTAAAGTACGAACAGAAAGCGTTTTGATACCACGAACTGTCGGTTCCAAAACCGTGAATTCATAGTTCCCTACCTGCACTGTTTCTTCCCGCACCGGGGCATGGTCGAGCTTCGACATGATCAGCTCTTCCAAAGTGCCTGTACCCGGTAAATCGGCTTCAAACTGCTGGTTGAACTCACTCACGAGCATCGAACCGTCCAACGTCCGACTCACAAAATGGACCGGTTCTTCGTCGATTTCCTCAGCACTTTCTGGCCCGAACAATGTGTCCACAATCTGATCCAAGGTCAACAAGCCGCACGCTTGGCCGCTCGGCTCCAAGATCACGGCGGCAGTTTGGTTGTTGCGCCGAAACTGCTCGAGCAGTTGCAGGGCGGATGTGGTCTTGGTGACAAACCAGGGAGATTTGGCTTTTTCGATGAGCGGCTGATTGTCTGCCAAAGGCAAGAGATCCCGGACGGCCACCATGCCGATGATGTGCTCGGGACTTTTTTGGTAGAGCGGCAGCATGGGAACGTAACGGCTTTTCAACTTCTCGCGTGCATCGCGCACGGTGGCATGCGTCGGAAACAGCACCGCTTGAGACAACGGGACCATCAACTGGCCTGCCGTTTGATTTTTCAGCTGGAAAATGGCATTTGCGGCCTGAGTGAACTCATCGGGCTTTTCCTCGAACGCCATCCGGATTTCTTCCCGGGAGAAAAAACCGGCAGTCTCTGGTTTTTTTCGAACCAGTCTTGGCAACTGGTCAAAGATCCAAATCACGGGGGTCAGAACATAGGCCAAGACGGCCATCAGCGGGGCAAAGGTTTTCGCAATGGGATCAGGATGTCTGCGGGCTGTGAAGAGAGGCACTAATTCTCCGAACACAACGACCAACAGCACTTGGCTCAACGGGGCCCAGTCGGGGTTGAGGCCTGCCGACTCGTAGAACCGGCGCGCACATTCGGAGCCGATCTGCAACGCCCCGTTGATGCCGAGCAACGTCGTCCCAAATAAACGGGCCGGCCGTTGCAGCAAGTATTGCAGCCACCGAGCCCACCTCTCGCCGCTCGCCGCTGCGTACTGCAACCGGATTTTGTGGATCGAGACGGAGGCCATCTCGAAGAGGGCAAAAAAGCCTTGCACCAGCACAGCGCTGAGCATCAACAAAAGCCACGAAATCATCGGAGCCTCAGTTTGCGGACATAAATTCTGCGCACCCGATTTGGTTCTGCAGCCAACACATAAAACAGAAACTCAGGGGTCGCATACTGCGTCCCGACTTGCGGGATGTCCCCCAGCTGCTCAATGAGCCAGCCGCCGAGTGTGACCACGTTTTCCCTCGAATGGAGTTCCACGCCGAAAATTTCCTGAAACTCCGAGAGCTCCAGCTTACCACTCGCAATGATCACATCCTCGCTCGATCGAGTGTAAGGCCGTTTCGGGTCTCTGCGGTCTGCGATCTCGCCCACCACGCCCTCGATCAAATCTTCCTGCGTGATGAGGCCTGAAATCGAGCCGTATTCGTCCACGACAATGGCCAAGCTGAGTTTCCGGTCGCGGAGCATCTGCAGCAAGGTGAATGCCCGAGTGGTTTCTGGCACGTACAACGGTTTCTTCAGCACGGCTTTCAAATCGGGGTTCAAGAAATAGTCCCGGGCCGACACAATGCCCAGCAAATTTTCCAGCCCGCCATCGCACACCGGCACTCGGGTGATTTGCTGTTCGACAAACAGGTGCATCAGCTTCGACACCGGTTCCTGCACATCGTAGTACAACACCTCTTGTCTCGGACGCATCCGCTCTTGCACTCGGGCTTCTTGTAAATCCAATGCCCCTGCCATCAACCGTCGTTCCTGGGGCATGAGCACCCCACTTTCCTCCGAGCTCTTCAGCATGTGCTTCAGTTCTTCCGCTGAAATCTCTTCCGGGTCTTTCAAGAACAAAAACATCCCTCTCGACATCCAGCTGGTGGCCGCCGTCAGTCTTTTCCGGACAGGTCTTAAGCCTCGAGATATTTTAGAAATCCACGGGGAGGCCACATACGCAATCTGCGTATTGTGCGGAAGGGCCATCGATTTCGGGAGCACTTCTCCGAAGACAAGAGTTAACACCAGAGGCAATCCGACCTTCAAGCCCCAACTTGCCGCTTCCCCAAACAAACTCGAGACAGTGTTTTGCACGAGCAAATTGGCCAGAACGTTGAGCATCAAAATGGTGACCAATACGTCCCGAGGTTTTTCCATGAGATGCGCAATGAGATTGAGACGGGGATTTTGAGCGTGTTTGTAATGTTTGAGCTGGAATGACGAGAGAGAAAAAAGGGCTGTTTCAGAAGCCGAGAGCGAGGCTGAGAGGAGAATCAGCACGAGAAGACAGACAATGAGTGTAAGGCTCATTTTTTAAAATGCACTTTGAGGAAGCCGTCGGGCACCACACCGAGCTCTCGGAGCAAGACGAGCTCGATCCAAGCCGGATCGTTTTGGGAGGCCAACGCAAGAGAGAGCTGTTCTTTTTTCTCGAGCATGATTTGTTTTTCTTGTTGCAGTTCGACCATGCGAGCCGTCAACTCACGGAATGCAGCACGCCGTGCGTTGACCGCAGGGATGTAAATGATCCCGGCTAGAAGACAAACTGTAACCACCCACCACGAACGGGAAAACCATCCTCGCCGAGGCGCACGCGCGCGAAAACTCATCTTGATGCTCCGGCCGTTATTATGCGGAAAACCCATGATTCGTCAATTTATCTTATAAGTTACTTAAGCTATTGGACATGTGATCCCGGTTTGCTTCATGTACTTCCCCTTCCGGTCCGCATACGAGGTCTCACAGACGTCCGCACCAGTGAAAAACAGCACCTGCGCGAGCCCTTCGCCCGCATAGATTTTCGCGGGCAGCGGTGTCGTGTTCGAAATCTCGAGCGTGACAGTGCCCTCCCACTCCGGTTCGAACGGCGTCACATTCACAATGATGCCGCAGCGAGCATAGGTCGATTTCCCAACGCAGAGCGTGAGCACATTTCGTGGAATTCGAAAGTATTCGACACTGTGTGCAAGAGCAAATGAGTTCGGAGGAATGATGCACGTATCCCCTTCAATGTCGACAAACGAATTGGGTTGGAAGTGTTTTGGGTCGACCATCGAACCGTGCACGTTTGTGAACACCTTGAATTTTCGATCTACCCGGAGATCATACCCATAGCTCGACAAACCATAACTCACAATTTTTGTTCCCTGGTGTTGTCGAATTTGTCCATCGACAAACGGTTCGATCATTTTATGCTCTAGGGCCATTTTCCGAATCCAACGATCTGATTGCAGCGACATGCATTTCTCCCCGGTTACTGATGTTAATGTAGCGCAAGAAATCGTTTCGTGCTAGTGTTTTTGACATGAGCGAAAGCGACCCATTCATTGAATCCTCGTGGGCTGAGCCGGACAAGCCGTTCGAACAACCGCTGCGTCCGCAATCGCTCGACGAATTTTTGGGCCAAGAAACGGTGCGCATGCGTTTGGGTGTGTGCGTGCAAGCTGCCAAGCAGCGCGGCGAAGCGATGGGACATTGCTTGTTGTCGGGGCCTCCCGGCTTGGGAAAAACAACGCTCGCCCACATCGTGGCCAAATCGATGGGCACGCAATTGGTCGTGACCTCGGGACCCATGATCGAAAAAGCGGGTGATTTAGCAGGCTTGTTGACGAATTTGAAGGCTGGAGATGTGCTGTTCATCGACGAAATTCACAGACTGACTCCCGTCGCGGAAGAGTATTTGTACCCCGCATTGGAAGACTTTTCTCTCGACCTGATGATCGATGCCGGACCGAATGCCCGGACAGTGCAGGTGAAACTCAACCCGTTCACGTTGGTGGGTGCCACCACAAGGTCGGGACTCTTGAGTGCGCCGCTGCGCTCCCGATTCACCACCCACTTCCGTCTCGAATACTACGATGCCAAGACCCTGTCTCACATTCTGCTCCGCACGGCCAAATTGCTGAACATGACGCTCGCCGCAGATGCAGCGGAAGCCATTGCCGCCCGAGCTCGAGGCACTCCCCGCATCGGCAACAACTTGCTCCGGTGGGTGCGTGATGTTGCACAAACTCGAGGCCTCAACCAGGTTACACTGCCCGTTGCCGAAGAAGCCCTCAACATGCTCGCGATCGATGAGCGGGGCCTCGACGAGATGGACGTCAAGATTTTAACCACCATCATCGAGCACCACAACGGCGGGCCGGTCGGCTTGAACCATCTAGCTGCTGCGGTGGGCGAAGAGCCCGACACCCTCGAAGAGGTGTACGAGCCGTATCTGATTTTGCAAGGATTTATTAAACGAACCCCCCGTGGACGGGAGGCAACCCCTCTGGCCTACCAACATTTCAATCAAAGGTGAATGTATGAACAAACTGTTACTCTCTGCATTTTTAGTCTCCAGCACCATGGCGCTCTCTGTTTCGGCCAAAGAAACGCTTGCCGAAACCATGGCCGAGCCGATGTCTCCGCGCAACATCCAAGTCCTGCTCGAAAAAGACGCCTCGGAAGTGCTCCTCGAAGTCAAAGGCCCTTACTACATTTTCAACCCACAAAACGGTGCCCGGATTGCGTCGGGATTGCTCGGCAAACGATTCATGATCCGAGAGCTGGAAAACGGCCTGAAGTGGGGCGAAGAATTCCCTGGCATCCATCAGATTTACATCAAGCCACGATCCGAAGAAACAGCGATCTTCATCAACGGCATTCAGTACGGTGGGGCTGTGGCTGTGTACGGTGTGGCTGGGCATGTGAACGTAGTGAACGACCTCGACATCGAAGACTATGTGCGAGCCGTTTTGTCCACACAGACAGGATCTCTCGAACCTGAGGCACTGTCGGCCTTGGCTATTTTGACCAGAACCGATGCGTACTTCCACTCGACACGGTCCGACCAAAGTTTCTGGCACGTGGCAGCCGGTGATGTCGGCTACCAGGGCTGTGCCTTGGCCGTACCCGACTCGTTGGTCGAAAAAGCGATCAACAGCACCAAGCACCTGATCTTGGTTCACCCCACTGCGGGAAAAAACGTCCCGTTTGCGGCAACGTGGACCGAACACAGTGCTGGGAAAACAGCCGCTTACCAAGCGTTGTTTAGAAAAGAAGGCTTAACTCCCGATCACGGTGTGGCCGCTCCGCATGCCGCCCTGGCGCGTCAAGAGTCGAAGTGGACATACACGATGTCGAAACGAGAGCTGGCTTCCTTGCTGGATTTGAAGAATGTGCAGTCGATGGAACTGTTCGTCGACCAACCGTCTGGGAAAGTGTATGGTGCAAGAGTTAAAAGTTCTGAGGGGTCGGAAGATGTTGACTTCTTCACGTTGCAAAATGCCGTGGGGAAAAAGCACTTGCTCTCGAGCGACTTCACCGTCACGATGAAAGACGACCAAGTGCTGTTCAGTGGATATGGTCGTGGGCATGGGGCGGGGTTATGTTTATACTCAGCAAATGCATTGGCCCAAAACGGCGAGCATGCTGTGAAAATTTTGAACAAGTTCTTCCCAGAGACGTTCTTGATGAACTTGAATGCCCTGCCGGAGCAACAATAGACGACATGTGCGACTTTTTCTCCCTCAGGAAGCGAGCGAGGCAAAGACAAATCAAAGCGCAAGCGACCTGAACGACGAGCCCATAGCGAAAGCTATGGGCGAGGAGGAAGGTTGATTTGTCACAGCCGCAGCCGCTTCCTGAGGGAGAAAAAGTCGCACATGGCGTCAATAGTTGAGTTTTGGCCGGTAGTCTGATAAGCTCTAGCTAGCCGGGGAATTTGCGAAAGGTTGCAGTCCGAACCAGGTCAGGATCGGAAGGTAGCAGCCTTTAGGATGAAGCGCCTGTCGCAAGCCACTCTCCGGTGTTTTTTTCTTCTATTCAATAATTCAGCTTGTAGATACGATCTTTTGCTTGACAAGGACTTGATCTATGGCCGCAATCGGAAATGCACTCAGCAAAGTAACTAAGACAGTTGTCGGTAGTACCTTCGGCTTTGTATACGACCACACGGTGGGTGATGCCGTAGCTCAACGAGTCGACAAGCTGACCACAGCGGCGCTCGACAAAGGCAAAGAAGCCGTAGTCAAAGGTGCCTCCACCATGGTCTCTCACCTGGAAGGAGCTGTAGGTCCTGCAGAAACCAGCAATGAAATATTGGCCAAAATCAAACTCCAAGTAACGGTATTTCGCAGTCTGCATCCGAAAGATGTACCAGTCCATAAACCTCCCTCGCTGCCCCCTCTTGAGCCCTCTCCTGCAACACCGATGAGTTCGAGAGCTGTGAGCCAGGCAACTCCATCGACTCCAGCTTCTGCTATCCGCACAGCTCCGTCCACTCCTGCTGCGAGTGCAAAAGCCTCTACTCCTCCAAAAACTCTCGCGAACCAAACTGCCGAAACCAAAGAGAAATTCGATTCCTTAGTGAAAAAGTCTGCAATCTATGCAACTCTTTGGATGATGCATCCGGCTCACAGGCTATCTAGAGATAACACAAAACTGCACGAGATCACGTTGAGGACTGTCAATGGTGAAGAAGGGAATTTGTGGGAAGATTACGATCGTATTTTCGGGAAAGAGATTTCCCGTTTTGAGAAGTTCAAAGCAAGAGTCTTTTGTTGGCTGTGTCACGATCTTGGTTTTTTGGAAGCAGCCATTTCCATCGTCGGCCGAAATCTGCTTCAAGCCATGCGCAAGCAATGGGCTGCAGGGGAAGGAAGCAAAGAACCCATACTCAAGCTGATCGACCAGTTCATCCGCCAAATTCATTTCAAAGACTTGAAAGGAGACGGGAAAGATTGGGAGCTTGCTTGCAAAGCCGCTTCCGGCCAATTTCTCAAACCTGAAACCCATTACCTGGAAGGCTTGTCTTGGTTTCAAGCATTCTTGTTCCGTCGATATTTTCCGCAAGTTTTTGAAACCGTGTTGAAGAACACCCTCAACACCATGGAAGGGCCTCGGTTCCGATTGAGTTTTATGTCGCGGCTCGGAGGTCAAATTCTCGACTATTTTACAACCACTTTACATGAAGATGGAGACGTCAATCCTCCCACTTCTCTTTATCATCTGCCATCGTTGGATGATTTCTACGATGCGCTTCAATTGAGCCCAGTCGAAGCAGGAAGCATCCATACTTGCCGAGAGATCATCCATACCTGCATCCAAGCAGGCCTTGACCATCTTTTCAATCATCCAGAAAAGGTAGAATGGATGTTCACAGATCTTCTCGAAAAGAGTGCAACTGTCTTCAACCCTCCTTCTAACCAACCCGCTCAAGAAGAGTTGGAGAATGCGAAAAACTCATTAGCGACTACCGCTGATCTCCTGCTGACCCGTTTGATCCGAAAAAGACTCATTCCTCCCCCTCCTCCTCCAGAAACTTCGCAAAACTTAAAAACAGCGTGCGAAGAGCAAAGAGAAGTGGCCCTTCAAGGGATTAGCGAGCTGCATAAATCGCTTGAAATCCTCAATTCGAGCGATGTTCGAGACATTCGCGTTGATAAATTTAGGCCCCGATTAGCCTCCACGGTCGATGTTCTTGATTCACTTGTCGACAAGCTCCAAACAAAGAGTCAAGGCTTGCGGAGAACTCACTTGAAAACTTCAGCATCCCTCGAGGAGTTCGACACCGTTTTCATTTCTCTTTACAAAGAGCTGAATGACTACATGGACGTATTTCTCGAGATTCAACGAAAAGCGAATTTTACGTCGAATAGCATAGAGTGCGGGAGACAGTTTGATGTCATCAAACAGGAAACTACGCATCTAGGCAACGGAGAAGACATTAAACATGCAAAAAAATCAATCCTCGCAGCAAAAGAAGTTCTTTCGAAAACACTTCCCCATTCCGCTACAGAGCTGACCGAATTAGACGAACAATTAAGACAAATTGAGCAAGCAGAAGTGGACAAAGAGCCTCTCCTGGAAAAACTCAAAAATTGGGCGGAAGAAAAACGAATTTTTCATGCTCGAAATTCGAATGCCCACGCTTTTGCGGTGGAACAGTCGCTCACATCTCTGACGGAAACTCAAATGATTGCCGAAGATCGGAGCGTTGACTCAAAAAGCGACCGAGAGACCACCGATGCAGCCATTTCTCTGCCTTCTGCAGCCACAAATTCCCGAGTCGCTGTCCACGATCTGAAGAAACTGCTTCGTGAACCCAATCCTTCCCCGACTAGAACTTCACAAATTTGGGCACCAGGCAGTGTAGTAAAACGGATCGTCTCTCCTGATAAAGCGATCCATGCTGCGGCTCGGGTCGGAAAAGAGATCGTGAAAAAATCGGTCAATCTCTTAATCGATGACCCAGAAGGGAAATTCTACCGCGCTGCTGCCCGCACACTCCTCAACCAATATAGCCAAGCACGCTGATGGAAAAACACTTCACTGCCACCACCTACGTCTTCCACGAGGGCCGAGTCCTCCTCCACAAGCATCCCAAGCTCGGCAAGTGGCTGCCTCCCGGCGGCCACGTCGAGCTGAACGAGACGCCGCCCGACGCGGCGCGCCGCGAAGTGAAAGAGGAGACGGGCCTCGACATCACGCTGCTCGACCAGGAGAACATCAAGATCTACGCGTACAATGCCAAGAGCTTTGAGCGGCCGTTCTTGTGCCTGCTCGAGGAGATTCCGGCCTCGGCGAAGCAAGAGGCCCACTACCACATGGACATGATTTATCTCGGGCGGGTACTCGATGTGACGCAACTGAGAGCGGTGCCCAGCGAGTTTCAGTGGTTTTCGTTTGGAGAGCTCGATCCGATCAAAACAGATTTATTTCCCGACACGTTTCAGGTGTTGCACTTCTTGCTGAAAGCCGGGCATTTGGTGGAGTTCACCACTTCCGGGAGTAGTTCCGGTGGGGCTTTTCCGATTGCGCGATGACGGCGTAAGTATGCACTTCCTCCGCTTCTCGGCTACCCCACGAAGACGACAGGGCCAGTGCAAACCCAAGACCCAAAATTGCAAGTAGTAGTCTGGTCATACCCTCAAGTTGTAATTTTTTAGACCTTTATTTTGCAACAGATTCATGCTATGCATCAGTTCATGAAATCCCTCTTTATCGCAGCCACCGGCCAAAATGTCGGGAAGACCACCGTCTGCCTCGGCCTCGTCGCCGGCCTCGCCCAGCGGGGCCATAACGTCGGCTACCTCAAGCCTGTCGGCCAAGAACAAGTAGTCACTGCGGACGGTGCCCACGTCGACAAAGATGTCGGTTTGTTCAGGGCCCACTTCCACCTCTCCGACGGTGAAGAGCAAATGAGCCCCGTGCTGTTCCCCAAGGGCTTCACCCGCGATTACCTCGACGGCAAAATCAAACGGGAAAAGTTGGTGGCCGACATTGACCGCTCGTTTGCCGCCCTGCAAAAACACCACTCGCTCCTCGTCATCGAAGGGACCGGCCACACGGGTGTTGGTTCCATCGTCGATCTCAACAATGCGCAAGTGGCAAAGCACTTGAAGGCCCCCGTAGTCTTGATTGCTTCGGGTGGGCTAGGGTCGAGTTTTGACGAACTTGAATTGAACAGAGTGCAATGCGAGAAATACGGAGTGTCGGTGCTCGGCGTCATCTTGAACCGGGTTCTCGAAGACAAGCGGGACATGATCGTGAAGTACATGACCAAAGCTCTTGCCCGGTGGAACCTGCCGCTTCTCGGTGCGATTCCGTATGACGCATTCTTAAGCACCCCCAGCATGGCCGATTTCGAGCAATTGTTCGATGCGAAAGTAATCGCTGGAAAAGAACACAAGTTGCGACATTTTGACCAAATTCGACTGGTCTCCACACCGGCCGATCTTCCGTCCCATCCCACCCAGTTGTTGATCATTCCTGGAAATCGAGACGATCTGATCATGGCCGTGCTGCACAGATATTGGGCTTTACAACTGTCTCACCCGGATGAGCAGCTGGAACTCGGGATGATTCTCACCGGGAAAACAGCCCCTGTGCAAGGAGTCGTCAGTGAATTGAAAAAAGCCCCCATCCCTGTGTTGTACACACCGGTCTCGAGCTTTGTGGCATTGAAAATGCTAAACACCCACACGAGCAAGATCAGGCCGGAAGATCTTGCGAAGATTCAGGAAGCTGTGCGGGTGGTTTCTTCGTCTGTGGATTTTGAGCTACTCGAGCAGAGGCTGAAGTAGTTTTAGTTTGTTGTTCGATTCGATTGACCTTCTTTTCCACAAACCCTTCGTCCTCATTTTCTACTTCCTGTATCTTCCCAGCTTTTGGTAGCTCAAGAGGCTTCCCCGTTTTTGCTTTCAGCCCATTTTTGATATTGACACCATTCTCATTGAGATTCAAATAACGAAGTGGCTCATCTCCCCAACCCTCCGGTTTTTTGTCTGAAACCAGCGAGGGAGGTTCGGGTCGTTTTGGTGGAGAAGAAGGCTCTTCAGCTGAATCTGAGTCAACCTCTTCCTCTTCCGGGGATTCTGGTGCTGCAACTACCGCTTCCGTTGGTTTCGTCTGTGAAGGAGAGAGCTGAGGTGCAGGAGAAAGAGTTGCGGCTGCAGCTTCCGTCTTGATTGTCTGGAGAGGAGTCGTTTGCGGAGAACTGTTCATCTCAACCCATTTCCACAATCGAGCTTCGGCAGCCAATCGGGAAGCATCCCCGTTTGCAAGAACTGCATCGGCTTGGAGAAATGCGACGGATTGTCCCCAGTAAGAATTCGCAAAAACCCAATAAACAGCTTCTACGACTCGCCGGACAATGCCGAACAAAATACCCGGGGTAGAATACACTTGGACACAAACCCGAAGGTCTTCTCTCAGTTTGTCCGAGCCTTGCGTCTGATCGATCAACGCTGTAACAGTGGGATTGAGCGCAACAATCATAGAACCCTTCCTTTTGTAGGAACTATTTTATGGTGCCTGAAACTTTTACTGCAACCCTATTTTTATTTAGTAAAATGTTTACTTGTTTTGCGGAAAGACTCAGAGCCTGCTTGACCATATCCGTATACTTCCTTGCAGCCTCGACTTCCGTGCAGCCATCGTTCTTCCACAATCCCATCAGCACTTCTTGTTGTCCCAATTTTTCCTCCTCAGACATTTGCTGGTACACCTGGGCAAAGGACCGAAGGCTCGCTTCTTCGGAACTGAAGTCTGCCGCATGCATCTGCTCGATGCTTGTCTTGGCTTTTTGCTGTGCAAACGCGGGGGAAATTTTCGTTTCCTTAACAAGAAAAGAAGCTGTTTCATTTTGGTATTTTTTGCGTTCTTCCACCGTCATGGATTGCACTTGTTTTATCCATTCAACCATTTGCTCGGGAGTTGTCTCTTTTAGATGTGTCGCGGCAGTCGACATGAATTCCTTTTCCGCAGCCCGGTTCTGCTTACACCGGTGCCGCTTCTGCGCGCCCGACAGCTTTTTCTTCGCCACTTCCTTGGTTTTCCCATCGAGAGACGACGGAAGCGCACTCACCGTCGGCAAAGAGGCTGGTTGTGCAATAGAAATTGCGGGGATCATGAGGACTCCTGGGTTTGTTTCCACCACGTATGGAACTCTGTGAATAATCTATCTGCAGACAATTCCCGAATGCAAGCCCCCGTCGGACAGGTGCGGAGTTTCGGACACGTCTTCACAAACTTTGTATTGTACGGGCATGTGCCAGCCACCGAACCGTGGCGCGCTCCGAGGGGCCGGAACACCTCTGCATTCGTGGGCCCAAACACACTGAACGTCGGAGTCTTGGTCGTTCCGGCCAGGTGCAGGGCAGCCGAATCAACGGCGAGCACGAGCTGCATTTCGTGCATCAGATTTTGCCACACGGGGATCGGGAGTTTGTCGATGACAAAACTGTTGGGCACCCGTTTCTGGATTTCGAGACAAAAGGCTTTTTCGGACGGATCTCCCCACACGAGAAAAAACGTTCCGTCCATGAGCTTCAACCACTGAACCCATGTTTCCAGGGGCAATTGTTTGTTCACCCACTTCGAGCCGGGACAGACCATGATGCGAGGCAGCTTCGTGTTCTCGACCACCGCTTGCACCCGCTCCGCTTCCTGCTCTGAAATCTTGAACCTCACCCCCTGCCCTTCCGGCACTGTCTGCCCGAAAAATTGCTCCAGCAAAAACAAATGCTGCCTCCGGATGTTCCAGTGCAACGGCACTTCAAACCGCACATTCGTGGCCAAGACATTGGGCCATTCGCGCACAGACTTTTTCCCCAAACCCACCTTGCAAGAACTTTTAGCCAAGAACGTCACGAGACCCGACTTCGTGTTCGACTGGAGATCAAACACGGCATCGTAGTGCACCTCTCTCAACCTCGAAAACTGCTTCCACGACAAAATGTTCCTCACGCTTTTCAGCTTGAGACCCACAGCTTGATGCACCAACGGATGAGCGGCCACAATGGGCAGCAAGCTTTCTTCAACCGCCCAGTCGATCAAACAGTCCGGAAACTGTGCATGGAGCGCATCGAGCACGGGCATCGATTGGATGATGTCGCCGAGCGAAGATGTTTTGACAATTAAAATCCGTTTCATCTATGTCTGACTCATGGCCTTGAAAAACCATCCGAAAGAGCTCTGGATTTTAGCCCTCACCGAAATGTGCGAGCGCTACGCGTTTTGGGGCGTCGGCAACCTGCTCGTCTTGTTTTTGCTCGAATCGTACCACTTCGCCCCCGAAAAATCCACCCACATCTACGGCATCTTCACCGGCTGCGCGGCCTTCTTGCCCCTCGTTGGCGGCTACATCGCCGACCGATGGAATTACCAGACGCCCATGCTTCTCGGTGCCCTCGTCAATGCACTCGGATGCTTTTTATTGGCTACTGGGCAACCCGGGCTATTGTATCCGGCACTTGCGATCATTGCTCTCGGCTTCGGCACATTCACCCCCAGCATCCTGACGCTCCTCGGCTTTGCCTACCGGCATAAACCCGAGCTGCGCGAAGCCGGCTTTTCGATCTACTACGCCTCGATCAACATCGGCGTCTTTTTAGCTCTTGCGAGCTTGGGCTCGATCGCGAAGTTGGTGAGTTGGAATACGGCCTTCTTCACTGCCGGCTGCGTGCAGCTTGTGGGGTTGCTCCCGATGGTGTGGTACCTCCGCAAGCACAAAGCATCATACACCCAGCTGCGAGAAGAACAGAAGTCTGTGCACCACGAAAAACGGTCGTTGACTTTGGTCGAAAAACACAAACTCTGGGTCATTGGCATTTTCTGTCTGTTCTCGATTGTGTTCTGGATGGCCTACAATCAGGGGTTCTCGTCGATGGAAGTATTTTCCCACGACTTCATGAACCGAACCGTGCTTGGCTTGGACGTCCCCGAGGGAATTTTCCTGTCGAGTGAGAGTTTGTTCCTCGTGATCTTGGCCCCCATCTTGGCTTGGTTGTATGCGAAGTTGCAACGAGTGAATAAAGACCCCTCCCCTGCCACGAAAACCGGTCTGAGCTTGTTGTTCTTGGCCGGATGCTTCTTGGTCATGGTCGTGGGAACGTTGTCACTCCCAGCAACGGCGACACACGCAAATGTGAGCTGGACCTATTTGGTCGGAGCTTATTTCTTGATGGCTGTCGGTGAAATGCTCTTGGCCCCCATCGGTTTGTCGATGGTCAGCACCTTGGCTCCGGCAAGATTTACCGCTTTGTTAATTGGGCTGTGGTACGTGTGCGTCGGATTGGCATTTTACCTCGGCGGAATGCTCGCTGGCTTGATGGAACGGGTGGGTGGACTATTCAAGTTCTTCAGCATCTTCGTGGTGCTTGCCGCTGTGGCCGGGGCTCTGATGTTGCTGTTCTCGAAAAAGATTACCCGGCTTGCGCACGGCAAAGACCAGAGCTGAAAGCATCCTTTCTTTTCGACCATGAAAACGAACTTTCATCCTTTCTTTTTGACCACGAATGTGAGAAAACTAGAAAAATGAAAACGATCGGAATCATCGGTGGGATAAGCTGGGAATCGACTCAGCACTACTACGAAGTGATGAACCGGTATGTACACACCAAGCTCGGTGGATACAATTCGATCGAAGCGCTCATCTATTCCATCAACATGGAACGAATTGTGGCCCTCCACGAAGACTGGACATTGATCGAGAAACTGCTCATCGAAACCGCACGGAAGCTGCAAGCAGCAGGGGCCGAGCTTGTCATTCTCACGGCCAACACAATTCACAAAGTATTTCCCCAAGTCGAACGATCGATCCACATTCCGATGCTCCACATTGCAGATCCCACCGCCCAAGCCATCCAAAGTGCCGGTTTGCGCAAAGTCGGACTCTTGGGAACCAAGATCACCATGGAAGACGGATTTTATGCACACCGTCTGCAAGCCATGCACGGCATTGAAACGGTGATTCCGGAAAAAGAAGATCGAGAACTGCTGCAGCGCATCATCTTTGAAGAGCTCGTCGTGGGGAAACTGGTCGATTCATCGAAAAAACAGATGCTTGACATGATCGATCAGTTAGTGAAACAGGGGGCTCAAGCGGTGATTCTGGGTTGCACAGAATTGTCTTTGTTGGTCGGGCCGAAAGACACGAAGGTGCGGTTGTTTGACACGACCGAGCTGCATGCGAAAGCGGCTGTGGATTGGGCGATTTCAAAACCCTGATTCCGCAAAACCCATCCTGAACGCCACCTTCCCCGGCTCTCCGATCCAGTGGAAAATGACCGCCCGAGGATTCTGGCCCCAATGATAGAGCCAGTTGTACTCGAGGGGAAACTCGGCTGACCTCATGTTGTAGCAAGCCATTGCAAAAGCCAGCAACCGGTCGTCCGTGCTAAACGCATGGATCTCCCGAGCCAGCAAAAAGACCCAAAAGTCTAAAAGCCGGGAGTTCTTGTCGAATACCACCACGCCGCTGTTATACGAAGGGATGCGCATCGTGTTCCCTGTTTTGATCG
>Ga0207652_10002481_pt1 | contig 15540 bp, 19 predicted proteins | sample KBSC63BmetaG_FD_184334 | JGI IMG/M metagenome (GOLD analysis project Ga0207652, IMG submission 184334) | Corn rhizosphere microbial communities from Kellogg Biological Station, Michigan, USA - KBS C6-3B metaG (SPAdes) (version 2) | ecosystem: Host-associated > Plants > Roots > Rhizosphere ... | reverse complement strand
CGCAGATGTTTACCGCAACCCAAGACCTGACTCTGACGGGCGGCAATGACACGCTGAACGTGCTTCCGGCCATCTTCGGACCTGGTTCGCAGTACCAGAACGTTGATTCTCTGCCGGCGAACTCTGCGGCTTTGACCTTCTGGCCCGGGACCACCACCCCAAGCGGACTGTCAGGAGTCGTTTCCCTCCTGCTCTCCAAATATGCCTTTGCTCTTGCTGGCGGGAAGTTTGAAGTTCCCAAGGCTGTGGAGCAGGGCGAAATTACCACTGACCCTGATACCGGCATGAGCACTCGATTTGTCCGGGCTTGGGATCAGAGGGAATCGAAGATGACGAACCGCTTTGACATGTGCATTGGGTTCGGCAACTTCTATCAAGACAACGGCGCTGTTGCAATCGCCGGAGCGTAAGACCAATTCAATCTGAAAAGGACATAAAGACATGAAAAACTGGAAATCTCTTCTGATTGGGCTGGTACTGGCGCTGTTCTCAATTCCGGGAGTAGCGCAGACCGCCATCACTACCACTTCGCTGGCGACCGCTGTAACCAGCTCCAGCACCACCACGATTAAAGTTGCTTCGGCAACTGGAATCGTAGCTGGGAGCACCATTCTCTACATTGAGGATGGCACAGGCGGACCGAATGTTGGCGAAGCTGTATTTGTCAACTCGCTCAACGGGACCACTGTTGGAGTGACGCGAGGATACAACAGCACCATTGGGAGTCCTCACATCAACGGAGCGCTGGTTTACGTTGGCCCTGCCAACCCAAACAGCCCATTTGTTGCAGTGGATCCAACGGGAGCCTGCACGCCTGCAAATACTCTTTTTACCCCTCTGATCAACATCAGAACGGGTAATCAGTGGCTTTGCTCCGGCGTCACGAACTCTTGGGTGCCTGGTTTCTTCAACGCTGCTGCTCCAGCGGGCGTAACTGCTGCTGTGGCGTCTGTTGCGGGAGCTACGTTGCCAAGTGGCCCGCTGTTTCACGTCACCGGAACCAACATCATTACCGCATGGGGTTCGTCTACCACGGTAGGACTTGGGACTGGCGGCGGCTCAAAGACTGACGTGGTTGGAGCGCCGTTCTGCGTTATCCCAGACGGAACTTTTACCACAACCGCGACCAACAATATTGCTCTGGCGAGTACGGCAGTGGTTAACAAAATCCTCTGCTATACGTTTGACCAGACAAACAAGAAGTATGTCCCGAGCTATTGATTAACTAATTAACAGCGGGCGTGTCTAACCGGATGCGCCCGCCATTTTTGAAAGGAATCTCATGCCGAACGAAATCGACACAAACGAATTGAATTCCAAGAAAGTGTTGGACATCGCCAAGCCGCCGACTCGGAACATTCCTTTTCAGGAATACCCGAAGTGCATTTACCTTCACCCGAAAGACAAAACCAAAGAGCACCTGCCGAAAGTGGTGAAGAATAAGCAGGAAGAGGACGAGCATCTGCAAAAGGGCTACAAGCTAGAAGCTCATATTCCGGTTTCCGAAAATCCCTTCCCCGCTGGCTTTGAGCCTGATCTGACGGAAGAGGAGCAGGAGGCTGCCGAGACTGCTACGCCATCGCGCAGAGGGGGCCGCCCTCGCAAGACCGCGCCTGTTCCTGAGCCAACCGCCTAATGCCCACATTCACCAGCAGCAATTCGTCTGTAACTGCCAAAGCCTCAGAGCTGGCAACCTCTGCCCTCACAGAATTGAATGTTGTGAGTCAGGGGCAAGCGGCTTCTGCTGGTGACGCGGCATGGGCTCTCGAAAAGCTTCAGAGGCTCATTGACCGCATCAATGCGCGGCGGGAGATGATCTACAACGTCAACTTTTCACAGTACACGTTGCAGACCGATCACACTCCTACAACCATCGGGCCGGGAGGAGACTTCGACGTTCCTCTCCGGCCTGTCAGACTTATTTCCTGCCAACTGGTTCTTACGGGCAACGTGCCAAACGTCACTATCCCAATGGGCGTGAGAGATGACGACTGGTGGGCCTCGAATCAGATCAAAGGGCTAACGTCCACGCTACCAACAGACGTTTACTACTCGCCGGATACTCCATTAGGACAACTGAACTTCTGGCCAGTTCCGACAGCAGTAAACGATGTGATTCTGGAAACTTGGGTTGGCATCACTCAGGCGACAGGGCTAACTACAAACATCGCACTTCCGCCTGCGTATTGGGATTACCTCGTGCTCGCTCTGGCAAGAGATTTGGCGTCATCTTTCGGGCCGGGAGCAGTTGAGATTGTGTCTGGCGCGGCATTCCAAGCCAATTTTCGGGATGCTCTCAAGGCGATGGAATCGAATAACGAAACCTCGCACAGATTGCAAAGTGGAGTGCCTAAGAGTGGTAAGCCGGGAGTAAGGCCGGGGTTTGACTTTCTGACAGGACGGCCCTGGTAAATGGCGAGATTCGGATTTGTAGGACCGTCATACACGTCTCTGTCTCCCATCTTCAATGATGACAGAACGCTTAACTGGTACCCCGAAAGAGATGAAGCCGGAGACAGCAAGAGCGCTATTGCCATGTATCCAAGTCCGGGGCTGAAAAGGTTCTGTTCGGTTGCAGATATGAATGTGCGCGGGGAAATCACGCTGAACGGCAGAGCCTTTGCCGTGGTTGGTTCAGGGTTTTATGAGATTTCCTCTGTTGGCGTTGGGACGCTACTTGGAAGTGTGGCAAATGATGGCAAGCCTGCTTCTCTGGCAGCATCAAGCACTCAGATAGTTATTGCCTCAGGGCTTCTGGGGTACTGTTTCACGCTCTCAACTAATGCTTTTGTAGCGGTTGACCCGGCAGCGCTGGTAAATCCAAGAATTGTTCTCTGCATTGACGATTTCTTTCTGGCGATTCGGGCGAATTCAAACCAATTTCAGTATTCCGTTGCTCTTGATGGCACGAACTGGCCTGGGGATAACGTGTCAGGCGTAGAAGTGTTCTCAGACAATATCGTAGGAGCCATTGCCGATCACAGGCAGATGCTCATCTGGAGCAATAAGCAGGGAGTGGCTTACTACGATTCAGGAAACACGTTCACATTTGATGTTGTACCCGGCGGCTTCTTCGATGATGGTCTTGCGGCTCCGTTCGCGCTGAACAACATCGACAACACGACCTTTTACCTCTCAACCGATATGCGAGGGAACATCGTAGCCAAGCGCTTGCAGGGATATTTGCCCGTAAGAATATCTAATCATGCCGTTGAGCAGGCATGGAGAAGCTATGGAGACGTGTCTGACGCGGTTTCCTACTCCTGGGGATGGAATGGGCATTCGTTCTGGCAGATCAACTTCCCGTCTGCCAACTCAGGGCGCGGGGCAACGTGGGTGTTTGACGTAGCCACAAGCATGTGGCATGAGCGCTGCTTCTTTCAGAACGGACTTGAATACGCTCACCGTTCGCAATGCCACATGTACGTTTTCAACAAGCATCTTGTCGGAGATCCTCTAAGCGGGATCATTTACGAGATGGACGATACGTTCCTAACGGATGACGGCAACGCAATAAAGCGACTCCGCAGAGCGCCGCATCTTGCCAATGAGCAGCAGAGAATCCAGCACAACTCATTGCAGATTGACCTTGAGACAGGCTTAGGGCCGATTGTAGCGCTTACGAATCCTGATGGCTCGGCACGCGGTCCGCTGGTAACGCTTAGATGGTCAGACGATGGCGGCAAGACCTGGGGCAACGGGCTTGATTTGGATTGCGGGCAAATCGGGCAATATAACACGCGAGTGATTGCTTACCGACTTGGAACGGCGCGGGATCGTGTTTACGAGTTGAGCACTACAGACCCTTGGAGCCCGCGAATCATTGATGCTTACCTTGATGCTACGGGTTACGGCCGGGTTCCGACTCCAAGACTTCAGGACAGGTTGAGACAGCAGGCGTGATTACCACTTATCGCCAGAGAGAAAATCATCATATTCATGCTTGGCTCTTTCGTGCTCATCTGCAAGACGCTTCAGCTCGGCCTGAGATTCAGGGGAATTCCATTCTTTTTTAAAGGCTTCATATCGTTCTTCAGCGCCAATGATTCTGTTGATTTCCATAGCGCAATCTTAACATGCCAAACCCACTCAATTTAACTGCTCTTTTCCAGACCCCAATGTATGACAAGGCAACGGGGCTGATGTCTCTGGCATGGCAGCAGTACATTTTGCTTTTGGAGCAAAGGAGCGGTCCAACGCTTACACAGCAAGGGCAAGTTCAGGCCACAGCGCCAATAGTAGGCAGGACTGAGGGAATCGGGACCACAGTTCAGAACATTTCCGATACAGGGAACCTGGATTCTCTCGCTCACGTAGACAACACGAACACGGATTTACTTACGGATGGTACAGGAAGTCCACTAACAGGCGGGAAGCGCGGATTCCAAGCACTCGATACCAATAACAGGCTGGTGGGTTCGTTCCGCTCGAATGCAGTGAATATTGCTGGCACTCCTACTTCGTCAACCGGACTATCGAATGACGGCGTTTCACACGCTATTGTCGTTGATGCCCAATCGCAACAGTTTGGAGACGGGCTTGTGAGCTACAACGCTGGCTCAGTAGATCCGGGTGCATTCGGCGGCCCATTCTACATCTACGCCGATGATCCAACCTACGCCGGGGGAGCAGTGACATTCCAATTCAGCACGGTCCCACAGGATCAGACGGCTACGAACGGAAGGATGCTTTTTGGCGCAATCATTACCGCGAGCGGTTCAGCAAAGACCGGAGGCGGTAGCAGCGGAGGCACTACACCGGGGGGAGCCGGGGGGAGAGGGTTTATTCAGGGATGACACACATAACCAGAGTCCAGAAATACGAAGCACTTTCTAACGGGCAAGTCGCTTTTACCTTGCGCGTTGACAATGACCCCAAGAGCGATTTCCCTGTGACGCTCACAGTATCAGATGCCGCAGACACAGCAATCAGAGATGCGAAGTTGGCAGCAGCCAAGGCAAAGGCTGAAGCGCTCTATGATGCGGCCCTTGCTGCCGATAGCGCAGCTCTGGGATTAGCGGGGCAGGCACTTTAATTCAGTATGACGTTTGAGCGCACGCGGGATTTGACTCTGGTAAAGACCTTGTTCACAATCCCGCATATCTATCGTCAGACCTCAGATGATTTTTCCCCTGCACCCGAAAAGTGGGAGCCGCCGGAATCCTCAGACATTACTTATGTTCTGGTGCGAGACGAGAAGCACCTTTTAGGCATGTTCGCGCTTGTACCTGAAAACGCTATTTGCTGGAAACTGCACCCCTGCCTGCTCAGGAACGCTTGGGGAGAGAAAGCGCGGGAGATTGGCAGAGCCTTTATTAAATGGGTTTGGGCAAATACTCCATGCGTTCGGCTGGTTTCTGCGATTCCGGTAAGCGCGGAAGCCGCTTTGAAACTGGCCAGAGATTCAGGGCTAGAGCAGTTCGGAGTCAATCCTAAAAGCATTATGAAAAGTGGAACCTTGCAAGATCAGGTATTGCTTGGGGTGAGCAAATAATGGGCTTCATAGGCGATATTTTCTCCGGACTGTTTGGAGCACATGCAGCAAGCAGCGCTTCCAACGCTCAGGTAGATGCAGCGGACAGGGCGGCCAGCCTCCAGCATCAAGATACTCAAGATGCGCTGAATTTTGATAAAACGCAATATGGCAACTCGCTGCAAATGCTCAATCCGTACCTTCAGACAGGGTATGGAGCACTTGATCTGCTGAGAACAGGCTTGGGGATTCCGGGCCAGATGCCGCAAGGATTCAACCTTAACGCGCCATCGAACACGAATCAGGTTCCTAGCTTCCAAGGCTTTCCCGGTGGCGGGGTGCCAATAGATCGTCTTGCAATGATTCGCGGCGCTTCTGGCGGTCCGCAACCATTCCAAGCTACCAGCGCAGCAGTACCGAATGGCGGGTTTGGATTCAATGGAACCAACCTGCTGAGCGATGGGAGTGCAGCGCCCAAACCGGGACAATCCTTCGGATTTAACGGAGTCAATCCCGTTAGCGGTCTACCGGGAACGGCTCCTACTTCGGGCGGCTCGATTCTCCCAGCGGGACAAGTTGGATCGGGAACGTTTAACGGCAGCCCAGCAGTTGTACCGCGTGCGGCAGGGGGAACGGATACAAACGGAACATCAAATGTAGGCTTCGGCTCTCTGCTTCAGTCCTATCCCGGTGGGCCATTCGTAGCGCCTACTGGAGTAACCGAACAGAACGACCCTGGCTATCAGTTCAGGCTAAAGACCGGACTTGATTCTCTGCAAAACTCCGCTGCTGCAAGAGGCGGCTTGCTTTCAGGCGGCACGGCAAAATCACTTGAGGATTTCGCGCAGAATGATGCGTCAAATGAGTATGGCAATGTCTACAACCGTGCTCTGAGCACTTACGGAACGAACTACAACACGTTCACAAACGATCAGACTAACCAATTCAACAAGCTCGCTGCCATCGCAGGGTTGGGGCAGACATCGGCAAACAACCTGAGCACGGCAGGGCTGACCACGGCGGGACAGGTTGGAAATAACTTACTGGCAGATGCTTCTATGCAGGGGCAGGACATCCAGAACGCGGGCAACGCCAGAGCATCAGGAATTGTGGGCGGGGCTAACGCAATCACAGGGGCATTCAACAATGGCAGCAATCAACTCAACCTTTTGGCTCTGCTCAGCTCTATGGGAGGGTTAGGGTAATGGAATATCCAGCACTCGCCGTTAATCCGCCCCAAGATCAGACCCCGAACATGCTTGGCATGATCGCCGCCATGCAGCAGGGGCAGCTAAGGAAGCAGCAGATCCAAGCCGCCAACCTTGAAAACCAGCAGCGCGAACAGGCCGTAAAAGATCAACAGACTATTCTCGGGCTGTACCAGAAGCATCAGGGCGATTTAGACAAGGTGATTGCCGATGCTCCGGCGGCAGGAGTCACGCCGAATTCCATTCAAGCGCTTCAGCAACATCAATTACAGGTAAAGACGCAAACCGCTGATCTGGTAGCCAAGCAGGGAGCAGAGGCCGCACGGCAGGCGGATTTGATGGTTGGCGCGCATGACGCGATAGACAAAGCGCCAGCGGATGAAAAGCCAGTCGTTTACCAACAGCAACTTGCCAGCCTGCAAAAGCAGGGCGTAGACGTTTCGCAGCTTCCGCCTCAGTATCCGGGCGACGATCAATTCAAGATGCTGGGCATAGTGGCACGCTCACACTCAAAGAACGTGGAAGATGCGCTGAAAGCATCTGAGCAGGAAAAGAACGCACAACAGGCAGCAGCGGCCAAAGCGCAAGCGGCCAAAACGAACACTGAAATCAATCCTGACAATCCCGCAGACCCGAACATTCAGAAACAGAAGTATCAAAGCATTCTTGAGAATCTTCAGAAACCGGGCGGGCTGAAGAACATCTCTGCTGCTGATTACCAATGGGCCAGAGCGTTTGAAGCATCACAGGCCAAAACTACTACACAGGCAGATTCTTTGGGAGTCACGTCCACAAATACTAGCAAGCCATCAGGACTGGCCACAGTGGGCGGAAACGTTTCAGCGCCAACAGCAGCGCCGCAAGGAGGAGGAACGCCGGGAGCGCCTAATCCCAACACGCCATCAGGGAAAGTGTCTTCCATCATTGATGCTGTTGGCCAATACAAGTACAACCCTACCTTGCTGAATCGTCTCTTGACGAAGCATCCTGAGATTCTTGGGCAGGTAGCGCAGAAATATCCCGATTTCAGCCAATCAAATTACAACGCCATCAACAAGGCGATCACGGATTTAGCGCCCAGCGGGAAAACGGGCCAACAGATCACGTCCTACAACACTTTCTTGCGTCATGCGGGCGCTTTGTATGATGCCGTTGACTCGCTGAACAACTCCAAATACAGCGATCTCCTGAATAAGCCTATGAACTGGCTTGCTCAGCATACGGGAGATCCGCGTGTGGCTGATTTTATGGCAGCCATGCAACCGCCCATGAAGGAATTCCAGGCTTTTCTGCTGAATAACCATGCAATGCACGATGAAGACGTGAAGGACGCTCACGACCTGATTAGCCTCGACAAAACGCCTCAGGAGATACGAGCAGTGCTCAAGAGGTTTGCAGAGACAGGCTCAGCACGATTGAGTGAGCAGAACGAATCGTTTAAGCGCATAACAGGTAAGGACATTCCGAATCTCGTCTCGCCAGAAGCGGCCAAGGCATACAACAAGATTACGGGCAATGGCGGGCAGGGCGGCGGAAACGTTGCCCCTGAAGGAACCATTGTGCAGACGCCTAAAGGGAAAATGATTAAGCGCGGCGGTCAGTGGGTAGCATACTAATGCAGCAGCAATACTCAGATTTACCCGAAGGCGCACAGGTAGTAAGCCAGCCTCAGGTGCAGACTTATAGCGACCTCCCGCAAGGCGCAGAGATTGTCCATGATCCGAAGGACTCAGGCGCATTCAAGCGTTTCGCTGCGCGTGCTTTGGGGGTTCCGGAAGATGTATTCGACCATCCTAATAAGTGGCTGAATCCGTTTTCCAAGGAATACAACTCTCCAGAGCATAAGGCCGAACAGCAGCAAATGATTCCGACAGAGGCGCACGTGCCGGGAGCGCAAACGGTTCAGGATCTAAAGTCTGGCAACTACGCAGGCGCGGCGGGAGATGTAATCACTCCAGCAATTCAGTTAGCAGGACTTGCCAGTGTAGGCAGGACAGTAAATACCCCTGTGGAAGTCCCGAACGTTTATGAAGGGCCAATGCCAGCGGAGATTCCGGCGGGGAAACCCCAAAGCGGTCCGGGAATAATCAATCGAGCGGCGCAAGCAGTAGCCAGCGCGGGCGGGGAAGAAGGCAGCCTTGGGCATGAAGTGGTGGGAGCGCTAAACCCGCGTCTCGCACACTTGCAGGCCATCGCCAAAAGGGTAGCCGCGCTCACAGGCAAAACTCCGATAGGGGAGCGGCCTGTCTATGGCAACGTCTCAAATGCTGAAGCACGCGGGCCGTATCAGCCACTCCAAGGCGACCTAACAGTAGCTCCAGAATCCGCAGGCCAGAATCCCGTTCCTCAAGAAGTAGCGCCAGCGCTCGAAAAGGCATCGGGAGAGCTTAGCCGTCTACCATCTCAAAGCGCATTGAGCGGAGAATCAGCTCTCAGGCAAGTTCTCACAGGGCAGGACAATGCCAACTTGATGCGAATTGCGAAGGCGCGAGGCTTGAATGTAGCGCGGGAAGCTCAGTTGAAACCAGGCATCGCAGATAAGTTGTTAGTGAACAAGATCATTGCTGATTTCGAGCCTGAGGAGCTTGACGAAGTGGGAGCAAAGTTCACAGAGGCGAGCCGATTCAAACACAATTTTGGGGATGTAGGCTCTGAAGCATGGAAGTCCATGTCCATGCAGACTTATTTCCCTGATGTGAAACTCCCGGCGGCAGTGGTCAAGAGAGTAAACGCAGCGATTCAGGCAGCAGCGCCAAAAGCAACTCCAGTTGCTTCGCCCATTCCAGAACAGGCAATGGCGCAAGCAGCGGCGGCTGGTGCGCCCATACCACAGGAGTTGGCCCCGCAACTGGCAACGGAAAGAAATATGGAAGACTTGCTGAAACAGTCTCTTCGCAGACAGTTACTCATGAAACGCGGTCTGAAATGAAATCAATGGCAATTCGTAACCGTTGTATATCCCAAGTTGTTGCTGGTGCAGTTGATGGAAGTGGAATTCATCGGCAGCGGGAGTTGTATAGGAGCAGGTTTCATCGCGTTGTACAGAGCCAAAGCATTGCTCACCCGCTGCGCATGATTTATTTGAGCCAGTTGGATGCTGACCCGATTAACGTAATCCTTGTAATCTGAAAACAGCGAGTTGTACTTGTTCACCACCATCTCATCATGGTCTTTAAGTTCTTTAGCAAAAGCGACCAATCCCTTTTCTTGTTTTTCAATGTCCACGCCTAAATCTAACGCATCTCCCGGCGATACGGCGGCGATCTGCGCTTTCTGGGAATCGGTCAACTCTCGTGCGTGCATTTCAGCCGAGAGCGTGGCGAGGATGGTTATAGCATCGTTGTATTTTTTCGTCATCGCTGCGAGATTACCTGCTAGTTGCTTATTCTGTTGTGCGCTATCGGCGGCGGTTTGGCTAAGGCTCTGCTTTAAAGATTCGGTCAGTGCTGTCGAGTTTTTCAAAGAAGCACGGCAGGAAGATAGTGTCTTTGGCGCTGGAATAACCGCTTTAGCCTGTGACTGCTGTATCTTCCAGTCAATAAGAGCCTCTTCGTATTGGTCTATGGTGGCAAAGTTGCTTATTTCAGGACGCGGCAAATCTTTGGGCTTTGGTGCCTGCTGAGCAACCAATGAAGAGACAAGTAAGAATGCAGTAATAAGGTATTTCATAGCCCCGCAATTCTCACTCAAAATTTCATGAAAACAAAGACTCTCTTTATCTTTGCCTGTTTGCTTACCTGTTTTATACCTGTTTTGGCGTATGGGCAGGTGCAGACATTCCCCTATCAGAACCCGAATGTTCAGTTCTTCGATAACATCGGGTCTCCGTGCGCTGGCTGCACCCTTTCAACATTCGCTGCGGGAACGACGAACGCATTGGCCACTTACAGCGATTCAGCGGGAACAGTCCCTAATGCTAATCCTTTGACGCTTGATAGTGCAGGCCGTGCCACAATCTACATGACCAGCGCGAGCTATAAGTTTGTGCTTAAGAGCGCCTTGGGAGTGACCCTGGTAACGCAGGACAATATCTCTGCCGCGAATCTCGCCAGCACGTTGACTTCGCTTACAGTAAATGGGACAACGCAGATCATACCAAGCACAGCAGCGACCTCAGGAGCGAATCAGAGCGGTCCGCTTACTGAGATGTGCGGCAATTATTGGACAGGCACAGTAAGCGCGGCGGACTGCTGGAATTGGCAGGATGTGTTAGGAACGGGAACGAATCCAACCTCCACTTTCACGCTCACACATTCGGGAAGTTCAGGAACGGCTTCCATCGCGTTGCCTACTGGCGTAGCAATTAATGGCGTTACTTTGGCCGGATCGGGAGCACTGTCAGGAGTGAGCAAGCTCGACAACCGCATCTACGTGGACGGGGTAAAGTACACGCTGGACAGAACAGGGATTGCAGCAGCCATTGCAGATGCGTGCGCGATGACGGGCGGAGTTACAAACGGAACGGTAGTCTATCTGCCGCCCATGAACATCACTGTGGCGACGGGTTTCACGGTCACTGCTCCTATCAGCATTATCGGGGCAGGGATTGGCAGAACCGCAATCACAGCCACGACAGGGCCAGTATTTACTCTCAGCCCGTCTGCCAACTTCTCACAAAATCAGGAGTGGGAGATTGCACACGGATACTGGATTGCGACCTCAGGAGATGTAATCAAGTTCAATGATTCAAACGGATTCCCTGTTGACCATTTGCGCATCCATGACAATGAATTCAACTCTGGGAGTGCTACGGGTTGGGCAATCAATTATCCGAGCACTGTAGCGAATGGTGGCTTTGACTGGAAAATTGAGCGGAATTACTTCTTTGTTGGCATCAGCATTACGTCAGATTCCAGCCTGCACGGATTGGCAGATGGGCTTCTCATTGCTGAGAATCAATTCGACAACGCTTCCACTACCACTAATCCAGCCATGCACCTTGACAGTCTGAGCGGGGCGGCACAATGGACGGTATTTCACAATCGCGGTGGATTTAATGGCGGGTTTTTGGAGAGCACTGGAACAGGACAACTCAAGATTCTCTATAACCAGATCGAACAGACCGCAGGAAGCGGAACGGCCAATAGCGCGATTATTGATCTTCAAGGAACCACGTTTACCATCGACGGCGCAGAGATTCGCGGAAACAACATCAACGCCCACAACCAGGCGTCTATAAACATCCGCCTCGACCACGCGAGCAATACAACTGTTGAAGGAAATGTAATCTCCCTGAAGACGGGCGGGAGTGGGTCTGGAATCACGCTTACCGCCAACGCGTCAGCAACCAGAATTCCGTGGAATGAATATGTTCTCTCTGGCGGAACGGCGGTAACAAATGCAAGCGCGACAACAAACTTTGCAATCCAGGCTCCGGATGGGACAAAGGGAGCACCAGCATACTCATTCCTAAATGCCACAAATGCAGGCTGGTATCACCGTTCGAGCGTATATGAATTTTCCTTTGCAGGCACTCCGGTAATTCAGGTAGGAAGTTCTCAGACTGTCTTTGATGCGGGAGTAGCCTTTGCTAACGGGGCAACGGATACCACTTCGCCCACTGCTAACCTCTCTTGGATTGCTTCAGGAGTTGTAGGCGTTGGCAATGGAACATTCGGGAACGTCACTGGAGAAATCCGTTCCGCCAAAATCTCTGCAACTTACGATCACAGCGGGAATGTCCAGACCGCAGTGCATATCGTGCAAGACACGGTAACTCTTTCAGCGGGATCAGCGACGGTTACGCTTGCTGGCTCAGCAGTATTCACTTCGGCTTCCAGCTACACCTGCATTGCCATTGACGAGACTGCGGCCAACGCGGTGAAGGTAACGCAGACGAGCGGAACAAGTATAACGTTTACCGGAACGAGCACAGACGTTATTCGGTACATCTGTATTGGGAATTAAGAGCGCTTCTGAACATGTTGGCCGTGGCAGAAATAGCAGATTCTCTCCGAGATGGATCACAGGACATTTTGAAAGCAGACTCAGCCATGAATCGGTATGTAGGCAAGTCACAGTCAACACACCATTCAACGGCCCGTATCCATTCCGATTCGATGAGGGGCAGAGTGATTCCTTCATTATCCAATTTCCACGGTGTTTTGTCGCTAATGAGAGCAGGAATTCCAGCGCGAAGGGAGTCGGCAATGGCATGGCCGAAGCTTTCTGATTTGCTCGGCAGAATGGAAAATTCGTACTCAGCGAAGGTTGGAATCACAAGCCCATGCTCAACAGGGTCGCAGTATCGGATTTTGTCCGACAGTAAAGGCTTGCATTCGGCCCAATACTTTTGATCTTCCGCAGGCCCATAGATGTCCAGTGAAGCGCCGGAAACCTGAGAAATAACCTTCATGGCAAAGTCGAGGTTCTTAATGCGAGCGATGCGGGAAAGGAATATGAAACTTGCGGAGCCGCGTTCTTTCAATGGAAACCTTTCTTTCTGAATTCATGCCACCATACCACCACGGCAACGGCAACGATTATTTGGAGCAGAGCAAGAATCTTCATCAGAGCGGCCTGAACATACCAGCATAAGGCAAGCGTCTCACGGCAAGGAATTATACCTCATTTTTCATAACGGCTTAATGCCAGCGCCGGGGCCGAACGAGTCACCGTCCGGTCCCGACTAACCCCAAGCGTAAAACGGACGCCTGAGGCTCGGGGAATATTAATTAAGCGGCGTGAATTCAGCAACTCAGGACCACGACCTTGGACCGTAACGAAAGTAATACGCCACTGTCAAAACTAGTCGCTCTCCTCACCATCGCTGCCATGATTATTGCCGCGATTTTCTGGATAGCAAACGTATCTGCACAAGCCTCTCACGCCGACCAAATATCACAGCAAAACGCCCAAGACCTGCAAAAGAAGGCGGACAAGCAGGACGTGCAAGACCAGCTCAAGAGAATCTACGACAAGCTTGATTCTCTGGACACGTACCTAAGGGACAGACACAAATGAGGGAAGTCCCTAACCGAACGCACGCCCACATCACCATCAAACTTCTTAATCCCAACGGCAAGCACAGAACCTATGAGACTCAGGCGTTTGATATTCCGTTAATTGAGGCTGAGAAGCTTTCCCCATCAGCAGACAAAGCCATGCGAGCAGCGTGTGAGGCTCTGGGCATGAAGCTGCCACCAAACCTTAAACCATAGGAGCACCATGTCAGAATTTCAACCTGCCTTTGAAAACACCATGAACCATGAAGACGCTACCCGCTCAGGCAAAGTGACCACGGATGCCGGCGGGAAAACTCGTTTTGGCATAGCGGAAAAGTTCAATCCCGATCTGCCGGAAGAATTCTTCACAGGCCCAAAAGATAAAGCCCTGAGCATCGCCGAAATGCGGATGCAAGAGGACTACTGGACAAAGGGCAACCTCGCTCAAATCGAGAATCAGGATGTGGCAAACAAAGTGTTCGACATGATGGTAGACATGGGCGTTCATCAGGGCGCGATCTACGCCCAAAGAGCAGCTAATTTCCTGATCCGGCAATCAATCGCTCTGCCATCGCCAGACGGTGCCACCGGAGAACTTAAGCCCCTGATTCCGGAATTCACGTTGGCAGAAGATGGCGTGCTTGGCCCAAAGAGCATTGCCGCGATCAATTCGTTTGATCAGGAGCAGTTCATTCAAATCCTGAGGGAATTATCAGCCGCCCATTACAAGCACATTGCAGCAGTAAATCCCTCACAGCAAGTCAATCTTGACGGCTGGCTCAAGAGAGCAGCCACATAAATTCAACAAACAAAGGAGAATAGCCTTGAGCTTTTTCAGTAAAATCGGTGGTTTCTTTTCCAAGCTGTTCGGCAAAGCGCCCTCAGCTCTACAGATTGCAAGCACAACCCTTACCCTTGTCGCTCCGGCGGCAGAAGAGATTTACGCTCTGGTAACCAAAGACCCGCAGGACGCGGCAGAGGCTCAGAACGTAGTCGCTGAAGTGCAAGCCGATCTTGCGGCAGCGTCAACCTTGATTGCCCAGAGCCATGCAAATCCAACCGCAGACACCTATCAGAAGCTTGATGCCATCATCGGCTCAGTGAAGTCTAACCTGCAATCACTATTGACGGCAGGCCACATCAAGAATCCGGACACGCTGAACAAGGTGACCACGATTGTGAATCTGGCGTGCGGAGAGCTGGACGGGATTCTGACGCTTTTGGAGCAGAACAAGAAGGCGGCAGCGGCCTAACCCTTGGGGGCAAGGTGAAGGCGTAAAGCCTTCACCCCCTCGCCGCTGGTGGTGTTGGTAGTGGCATCCAGTGCGTAACGTGCGCAACTCTGCCGCTGTGATCCTCCCAGCGCCGCTTCTTTTGTGTATAGGTGTCTGCATATTTGGCAATGAAAGAATAGTGCCCATTCGTTGCAAGCACCTGCTCAGATTCCATATATGGAGCGCTGGTATACGGCTTACGCATCTCCGGTAGCCGTTCATCAACGCTAATCCACTCGCTCACTCTCCCACCCCCTTTGGCGTGCCTTCCTCATCAATTTCTATTACGGTAACTCGCCCAAGCTCACCACTGCACCACAAGCACGGCCCCTTACTTGAATCCCATTGATGCGTGCAGGGTTCGTTAATCAAAACAATTCCATCGGATTCTTCAATCATGGTTCCCCAACTCCTTTGGCTGTGCCCCCGCTCTTATGCGTCCATGAGCATTCTGGCTTCGTGCCTGCATTAAGGCGGGACTCTCCGCAGAAATCGCATCGAGTGATAATTTCCTCTACTTGCCTCACGGCATCAGAAAAGTCATCCTCAAAATGAAAGCGGCCAGATAAAACCAGACGCTCATTCAGCGCTCTGACTATCTCCAAAGCTTGTTCGTGGCTCTCTGTGTTCATTCGCCTGTT
>Ga0207652_10002478_pt1 | contig 15555 bp, 14 predicted proteins | sample KBSC63BmetaG_FD_184334 | JGI IMG/M metagenome (GOLD analysis project Ga0207652, IMG submission 184334) | Corn rhizosphere microbial communities from Kellogg Biological Station, Michigan, USA - KBS C6-3B metaG (SPAdes) (version 2) | ecosystem: Host-associated > Plants > Roots > Rhizosphere ... | reverse complement strand
CGGGAAATCGCGGGGTCCGTCCGCCGTCAGCTCGATCACCCGCGTCGCCAGCGCGCTGACGAACCAGCGGTCGTGCGACACGAACAGCACCGTCCCCGTGAACGCCTTCACCGCGTCGACCAGCGCATGGATCGACTCCAGGTCCAGGTGATTCGTCGGCTCGTCCAGCACCAGCACGTTCGGGTGCGCGACCGCCAGCAACGCGAAGATCAATCGCGCGGCCTCGCCGCCGGACAGCAGCGCCACGCGCTTGTCGACCTCGGCGCCCGAGAAGAGCACGCGTCCCAGCTGGCCGCGCACGAACGTCGGGCTCTCACCGGGACAGGCCGCCTCCAGTGCCTCGAGGGGCGTCGCCTCCGGATCATGCAGCACCTCGCGATGGTCCTGCGGGAAGTAGCCAATGCGCGTCTCGTGGCCCCACTTCACCTGGCCCGCGTCGGGCGCCAGCCGCTCGACCGCGATCCGCAGCAGCGTCGACTTGCCCAGGCCGTTCGCGCCGATGATGGCGACGCGCTCGCCCCGGCGCACCGTCAGCGACACGTCCGCCAGCACCCGCTTCTCGCCGTAGGACTTGGCGATCCCCTTCAGCTCCAGCACCTCGCGGCCGCTCGGCCGCTCGGGCGTCACCTGGAACTCGGGCGCCCGCCGCGACGTCTCGGCCAGCTCGGCGACCTCGATCTTCTCGATCTGCTTCAGGCGGCTCTGCGCCTGGGTCGCCTTGGTGTTCTTGGCCCCGAAGCGCTCCACCCAGGCCCGCTTCCGCGCGATCTCGGCCTCGGCCCGCGCCACCGACGTCTCCGCCCGCTCGCGCACTGCGGCCTTCTCGACCATCGCGACCGAGTACCCGCCCGGGTACACGGTGATGGTGCCGTAGTCGAGATCCAGCGTGTGCGTGGTGACGTTGTCCAGGAAGCGCTGATCGTGCGAGATGATGACGGCGCAGCCGGTGTAGCCGGCCAGGAACTTCTCCAGCCAGCGGATGGTCAGGATGTCCAGATGGTTCGTCGGCTCGTCCAGCAGCAGCACGTCCACGCCGCCCACCAGCACCTGCGCCAGCAACACCCGCAGCTGGAAGCCGCCCGACAGCGTCGACAGCGGCGCGCGGTGAAAGCGCGTGGGAATGCCCAGCCCCTCCAGCACCTCGCTGGCGCGCGCCTCCAGCGTGTAGCCGTCGTGCGCCGCGATCACGTCCTCCAGATCCGCCAGCCGGCCGGCGTCCACGTTCCCGCCCGCCCCGGTCAGCCGCCGCTGCTCCTCCAGCGCCGGCCAGACCACGTCGTCGCCCCGCATGGCCAGTTCCAGGATGATGGCGCCGCCATCCAGGAACCGGTCCTGTCGCAGCACGCCCACGCGCGCGCGCCGCGGGATGGCGAAGGTCCCGTCCGAGGCGTCCTCGTCGCCGGCCAGGATCTTCATCAGCGTCGTCTTGCCCGAGCCGTTGGCCCCGACCAGCCCGTAGCGCGCCCCCGCGTTCAACTGCAGGGAGACCTCCGCGAACAGCACGCGCGCCCCGTATTCCTTGGCCAGATTCGTGATGGCGATCATTTTGATATTGCGCGGACGGGTCTGGGCCCACGCGGGCGCGGTACCTTAGCAGCCGGGGAGTTTGTTAGAGTGCCTTCCAAAGTGACCCGCGTCGTAGCACTGGAACCGACGAAGGACGACCCCGGCGCCGACGCCACCTTGGTGCGCGCGTTGCGGGACGGCCGTCCCGGCGCCGCGTCAGCCTTCTACGACCAGTACGCGGCCGGCGTCCTGCGCACCCTTCGTGCCGTCATGGGCCCGGGCACCGACGCCGACGTCCCCGATCTGGCGCAGGACGTCTTCATCCGCGCCATCGATCGCATCGGCGACCTGGATGACGCCGGGCGCGTGCGCAGCTGGTTGACCACCATCGCGGTGTTCACCGCGCGCGATCACATCCGGCGGCGCCAGCGGCGCAACTGGCTGGGCCTGTTCTCTCCCGACCATGGGCAGGCGCGCCAGCAGGAGCCGCCCCCTGCCGAGGCGCGCTTCGCCCTTCGCGAGATCTGCGACATCTTGCAGACGCTGCCGCTCGCCGAGCGCATGGCGTTCCTGGTGCGGGTCGTCGAGGGGGCCAGCCTGCCGGACGGCGCCGCCGCCTGCACGACGTCGCTGGCGACCTTCAAGAGGCGGCTGGCGCGCGCCGAGAAGATCTTCCTGCACGCCGTCCGAGGCAGACCGGCGCTGCGGGGTTGGCTGGAAGAAGGCACGCGCTGGGCACCGGACCAGCCGGGAGAGGACGACGCCCCGGGCGAGAGGAGTCGCTCGCCCGGCACGGGCCCCGGCCTGCCCGGTCCCGACTGGGCGTGACCGGCGCCGACGGGGCCTGACGTCCGCGCCCGCGCGGCCCATATTGCGGGCATGAGCAAGGCGTTCACGAAGGAGGACAGCGACGCCGCGGAGGTGATCCTGCCCCGCCGGCCGCCCTTGCCGGCCGGGATCCCGAACTACGTCACGCCGCGGGGGCTGCGCCTGCTTCGCGCCGAGCTCGCGCGCCTGGAGGCCGAGCGCGCGCAGGCCCAGGTGGCCGGAGCGGACCCGCACCGGTTGGCCTTGCTGACGGCTCACCAGAACGAACTGAAGGAGCGCATCGGTGGCGCCCAGCTGGTCGCCCCCCAGGCGGGAAAGCCCGACGTGGTTCGCTTCGGCGTGCGCGTCGGCGTGCGCGGCCCCGACGGCGAGACGCGGCACTACACCCTCGTCGGGGTCGACGAGGCGAACGCCGCCGAAGGCCGGCTGGCTTTCACCGCGCCGCTGGCGCGCGCGCTGCTGGGCCGCACCGCCGGGGACGTGGTCCCGGTACGGGCGAACAAGACGGAGGAAGAGGTCGAGATCGTCGACATCGCGCCCGACGACGCCCCCTGACGGCCTTTACTGAGTGGCCCGCTCGACCAGCCGCGTCTGGCAGTGGCGATCGACCGTCTCCAGCAGGCGCGGCAGGTCGACCGGCTTCGCCAGGGCGTCGCTGGCGCCGATGGAGCCCGCGATGCGCCGGATGTCGGGATCGCCACTGACGACGACCACCGGCAGGTCCCGGAGGGATGGCGTGGCCACCAGCAGCGCGCGGAACCGCTGGGCGCTCATGCCGGGCGTGCGCAGGTCCAGCAACACCAGGGCCGCGGTGTGTCCCGCCAGCAACCACTCGATGGCGTCCTCGGGCATCGCGAAGGTCGTGACGCCATACCCCTCGTCGCGCAGCGCCTCGGCCAGGGAATCCGCAAATTCCTTGTCGTCCTCGACGAGTAAGATGTCACAGGCCACGGGATCGATCTGTATCGACGGACCCGCAATCGCAAGCTCGAACTGCAGGTTCCGAAAATCCCCGGGCTGGGTGAAAGCGACACGGCGGGTGTCGCGCCAGGGGCACAGTCGGCGCCTCGGCTGCACGAAAACCCGGGGTCCGGCGTGGCATTCCCCTTGCCTAGGTCGGCGGCCAATGAGAAAGGGAGTGACGATTTGCCGGGCCGGGCTGCTCTGGGCGGCATCGTGGGCGCTGGGGGGCTGCGGGGACAGCGCTCCACCGTTCGACGAACTGCCGCTGCGGGACGCCTTGCGCGCCGACCCCGCGGTCATCGCCGCCCTGCCCGACGACGCGCGCGCGCGGCTGGCGGTCCGACTGCGGGCGGCGGGAGCCAGCGACGACCCGGCCGACGTCGTCGAGAGGCTGGCCAGCCCGGCCGCCACCGTGGCGGCGCTGGACGCCGCGCGCGAGCAGCGCCGGGCCGACGCCCTGGTCGTCGGCGTGGTCACCGCTGAAGGGGTCGCTCGCGTGTTCAAGGAGGAGGGCCGTGACGACGTCGCGGCAGCACCGCGACTGCCAACGGTCGAGGGGGTTGCATCGGGTACGACCGCACCCCTCGAAAGCCGCGCTCTCGACGGACCGGCCGGGGTGACCTTGGGCGCTTTGATGGCGCGGACCTCCACGCGACGACTGGTCCGGGTGACCGGGTGGCCGGTCGGAGCGATCGCCCTGGGCGATGCGGTCTACGTCGACGCCGCCTGGCTGGTGGCGCTGGCGCCAGTCGTGGGCGGGTCGGACGCCGGCGGGCCCACCGGCAGCATCTCACCACTTCGTCGCGTCGCGCTGGCGACGAGCGGCGACGGGACCCTGCGCTCCCATGCCGGCCGCGACGCGCAGGACGGGGGCGCCGCGACCGGCCCCGCCCCGTTGACGATGGCCGACGCGAGCACATCCGATGCCTCGTGGGCCGACGCCAGCGTCCCGACCTTCGCTGTCGACTCCGGACCGCCACCGCCGCCGCCGACGTCCAGTGACCCGACGGTCTCCGACGCCTGCGGTGCCGGGGCGGATACCTGTGCCTCATCGAGCGACGGCTGCGACAGCCAGGGCGACCAGGCCGGTTCGTGCGCCGGCAGCGACGACGGCTGCGACGGCGAGGACGACCAGACAGATTCGTGTGCCGGCGGCGACGGCAGCGGGGACGGCTGCACGCCGCCCCCCGACGACGGCTCGAACTGCCGCGTGATTCCCGGCCGCCAGCGCCGGCGCGCGACGCTGCCGTGGGTCCTGGGACCGCTGGCGTTCCTGCTGAAGAGGCGCCCGTGAGGCCCGAGGTCACCGCCTGGCTGGCGCGCCACGGGCTTCCCGCCTGTTGCGCCCTCGACTACTTCCAACTCGCCGCGCTGGCCACCCTGCTGGGATCGGCGCTGGCGCTCCGCCTGGCGGCGCGCGACGGCGCGTCGCGGACGCACACCGCGCACGCGATCGCCTGCGGGTACCTGGCCGCCCTGGTGGGTGGCTACCTGTTCGAAGCCCTGCGCGCCGTCCCGGCGGCCGCCAGGGTGTGGTCGTGGCGGCCCATCTTGCACGCGGGCCGCGCCGCCTACGGAGGCCTCCTGTTCGCCGCCGCCGCCGCGGCCCTCTACCTGCGCCGCGCGCGCCAGCCCCTGCTCCCCTTCTTCGATCGCGTCGCCATTGGAACGGGCCTGACGTTCGCTCTGGTCCGCACGGGCTGCTTCCTGGCCGGGTGCGACTACGGCCTCCCCACGGCAGGTCGCTGGGGCGTGCGCTTTCCGCCGGGCAGCCTGGCCGCCGTCGCTCACGCCCGCCACGGCTTCATCCCCAACGGCGCGCCCAGCCTGCCCGTCCACCCCACCGAGCTGTACGAGGTCGCGGTGGGACTGCTGGCCGCCGCGCTGGCGGCCGTCCCCATCACTCGAGGCCATCGCGACGGTCGCGCGTTCGCGACGTTCCTGGCCACCTACGCGACGGGACGCTTCGCGATCGAGTTCTTGCGCGGCGATCCGGAGCGCGGCGCCGCGCTGTCTCTATCGACCGCTCAGTGGGTGTCAGTGGCCATCGTGCTGGCGCTGGTCGCCTTCCGGATCGCGCGGGCCGTTCATCCCCCTCCACAGGCCACGCCTCCGCCGGCCGCGCTGCCACAAGGGCCGAGGCCGATCGACGCGCAGTCGAAGTCCTGCCACGCGCCATCCTGACAGAACTGCAGCTTTGCCCCGTTACAGCGATCCGGCGCGTCGCGCTTGCACGCGCTGGCGTTTGGAATGCAGTCGGCAAAACCCTGGTCATCGGGGCCGCACCGACTGGCCATCTTCGAGCAGTCCAGCTTGATGTCGAGCAACCCCTCGCACCCGGACAGGATGTTCCCCTGACAAGATGAATAGGTGGTCGCGATGGGCGACGCGCACATCCCGCGCTGCGGAGGCGCGCACATCGGCTCCAAGGTGCTGACGTCGCAGACACCGTCCGTGTAGATCGACCGGCAGTCCGTCCGGTACTCCATCTTGGTCAGCTGATCGCACCCTCTGATGACCGTCCCCCCGAGGCACTGGGACACGACGATGTCGTCGCACGTCTTCCCGTCGGTGCACATCCCGTTCAGGCACTTCATGCCCTGGGCCGCGCAGTCGATGGGAGGGATGGTGACCGTCCACTGCGGCTTGGTCAGCGGAAAACAGTCGATCACCAGATCGCCGTCGCACGAAGTCTCCGCATGCGACGCACAGTAATCAGGCCCATGACCCCGGCTCGCGCAAGACAAGGCCGCCGTGCAATCGGCCGCCGTCTTCGTGCACGCGACGAACCCCTCGAACGCCGGATCGCCCGTGCCGGTCACCACCATCCGCTCCAGCGCATAAGCGCACTGCCCCGCGCTGGTGCTGACCCCCGGCGACACGCAAGACACCGCCATGGCACAAGCCTTCGTGACCTCCGCAGGCAACCACTGCGCCCCCACCCGAACCGTCCCCGCCCCCTTCTCCCGCGCGCCCCCACACCCCACCAGCGCCCCAACCAAAATAACCATCGCAACCCTCATGGGCACCAGCATATCCCACCCGGCCTCTCTCCCGCCCGGCCGCCAGAGCGCGCAGCCGCGCGGGGTCCAAGCAACAGGAGGCTCGGCTCCGCCGAGCCGGCCCACGCCCGAGCAACTCTGGGAGGGGGCTCGTGGGGGAGGGCTGCCCTCCCCCCACGAAGCGAGCGCAGCGAGCGATGTGACCCTATCGGGACTTGAAACAGGCCCGAACGTCACGGGACCCCGCCTGGTGATGCGGGCCCCGACGGAGAACAGCGGTGGCGAGCGGCGAGCGGTGGCAGCAGACTGTAACGAGTGTAACGAGGCCCTGGACGCGGCGCGGAAGGTGATCCAGGCGGCCCTGCGGCTGGCTATGGTGGCCGACAACGCGATCGTGAACGGCGAGCTACAGCACGCCCGTGCTGCGCTTCGCGCCCTACAGGCTCAGCACCCGGGCGTGGGGGAAGGATGCGAGGTAAACTCGGCCCATGGCCCTTCCAGCCAAGGTCGATGATCCCGAGGTTGCCGAGTTGCGGCGCCGGCTCGTCTCGCTTCCGATGGATCGGCAGGCACAGGTCCTCGAAGGCGTCCTGACTCCGGGGCTTCGCTTACGTGTTCTGGCCGAACAGGTCCGTCATCAGGTAGGCCATATGACCGACGATGACGAAACCATCGCCGAGAATGAGATCGACGACGCCGTACGCGGGGTCCGCCAGTCGCTGACTCGTGGCCGTTAGAGCCGTCCTCGATACGCAGGTCGTGGTCCGGGGACTCCTCGGAATCCGTCGGTCTTCCTGCGCGCTGGTCTTCGAAGCCCTCGCCGACGGTGTGTTTACGGCGATCGTGTCGCCGTACATTCTCGACGAACTCAGAGCGGTCTTGGCGCTCCCAAGACTTCGTGCGAGGTACGGATTGACGGACGATCAGGCCGCCGAGCTGCTCGACGCCTACGGCCGGCAGGCCGAAGCTATCAGCGGGATGCTGGCACTCCCGGCAGGCTGGCGATCCGTCGGGAGCGATCCTGCGGTGCCCACCGAGGACGTTCCGATCGTGTCGGCCGCGCTCGAAGGCGGAGCCGACTACATCGTGTCTGACGACGCGGGCCTGCTTGAGCTGAAGACCGTCTCCGTAGCGGGCTTCCAACCGGTTCAGGTGGTCGCACCCGGTCCGTTCAGTAAGCAGGTCCTTCAACTGGAAGGAGGACAAGCGGTCCCGTCCCCCGTGAAGCCAAGCGCAGTCCTGGACACGAACGTCCTTCTCGCGATCTACTCATGGCACGACCTTTTAGACGCGATGGAGCGGACATTGGGACAGGATCCGACGGCCAACCTGACCCACGCAGACATACAGTTTTGGGCGCAGCGAGCCCGCGCGGCCTTCATCCTCGCGCTGTTCTTCAACGAACGTAGGTGGGCGACGTGGTCGCCTCCGAACGAACTGACCCGGACGTTGATGAGCAAGGCTCCGCCGGTTGGCGAGGAGCACGGTCCCAAATCCAACTTCGTCAGGCTCTTTGTCTACTTCATCAAGGAAAAGTTGTTGCCGGACTGGCTTGCCGGCGGAGACCGGTTGAGCGACGAGAGCATCATCGGCAACGGAGTCGACGAACTCTGTCTGAACGCGGCAACTGAGCATTCGATCCCGCTCGTCAGCTGGGACGGACACGGACCAAATGGGCTGGACCCGCAGAAATTCATCTCTAGAGAAGCGAGGGAGCGTGGGATCGACCTGGTAACCCCAGAAGAGCTACTGAGCCGAGAGAAGTTTGACCCGACTAAGGCTGTCGAACGCTTCTTCGCCCGGTGGGATCGGCACGCACCGGTCTACATCTTCGGGAATCCGGGGGCCCGCGAGACGCTGGAGTATTTCCAGCACTTTTACCGTCGCATGGCCGAAGACGACTGGATTCCCTAGGCTGGCCCACCAGCCGCATCTAGCCGCATGCCCCGGTCCCTGAGACTATCGCCATCAGGCGTTCCGCAGGATCAACGGAGGCGGGCTTTGCCCGCCGGAGTCACCGCATGCCGAGCAAACTCCGGGCCCTACGCATCCGTGGGGAGGGCCCGCGGGAGGGGCGCAGCCCCTTCCGCGAGCGAGCGGAGCGAGCGTTCTTTGTGACCCCATCGGGACTTGAACCCGAGATTTCGCCGTGAGAGGGCGACGTCCTAACCGCTAGACCATGGGGCCATGGCAGCATTTCTGCTGCCCTTGCGTTCGGGGACAAGGATTCGAACCTTGATAGCCAGATCCAGAATCTGGCGTCCTGCCATTAGACGATCCCCGAGTGATTCCTGCGCCGGACCGAACCAGGTTCGGCACGGCGAAGGGCACATATGTAACAGGGAGTGTCGAGGTGTCAAGCCCGCCCAGCGCGGACTGAAACGGCAGGCGCAACTCGGCCGGGCGCGTGGTGTTTTCCGCCCCCCCTCACCCTTCCCGACCGTGCATGTTCATGGTAGCTACGGAAAGGATCCGGGGTCCCGGACCGCACGAGAAGAGGAGCCCCGGCATGGAGCTGAGTTTCTGGGCGGCGACCGACGTTGGCAAAAAGCGCGAAGCCAACGAAGACAACTTCTTGGTCGACAAGAAGCTGTCGCTGTTCGTGGTCGCTGACGGCATGGGAGGACACGCCTCGGGCGAGGTGGCCTCCGACATCGCGGTGCATGAGTTCCGGAACGCCGTGGACGCCAACCGCGAGGTGGTCGAGAAGTATGCGGGCGGCGACGCCAGCATCCGGCCCCAGGACATCCTGAACCTGCTCGAAGGCGCCCTGCAGACCGCCTGCCACGCCATCTACGAGCGTGGCCAGAAAGAGCCCGAGAAGCGCGGCATGGGGACGACCACGTCCGCCTTGCTGATCGCCGGGGACCGCGGGTTCATCGCGCACGTGGGCGACAGCCGCATCTACCTGGTCCGCCGCGGACAGGTGGTGCAGCTGACCGAGGACCACTCGCTGATCAACGAGCTGGTCCGGCGCGGCAAGATCACCAAGGACGGGATCGACGATTCCCCGTACAAGTCGTACAAAAACGCGGTCACACGGGCAGTAGGTGTTTACGAGACCGTGCAGACCGACACCATCGACTTCGAGATCCTGCCTGGCGACCAGTTCCTGCTCTGCTCGGACGGTCTGCACGCTTACCTCAAAGACGACAAGATGATCGAGCTCTTGTCGGGTGACGACGTCACCGGCGCGCCGACGCGGTTCGTGGGGCTGGCGAACGAGGGGGGGGGCCACGACAACATCACCGCCGTGGTGGTGCGGGTCGACGCCGCCGCGGCCGGGGCGGCTGCCACCGCCGCGGACGACCGGGCGGACGAGCTGCAGCGCAAGGTCGACGTGCTGAAGCAGATGCCGCTGTTCCGGCACCTGACCTACCGAGAGATCATCCGGGTCCTGAACGTCACCGAGGTGAAGGAGTTCGCCCCCGGCGCGGACATCATCAAGGAAGGGACCTTCGGCGAGGAGCTGTACATCCTGCTGAAGGGCAAGGTCCGGGTCCACAAGAACGAGGCGTTCATCACCTACCTGTTGCCCGGCTCGCACATCGGTGAGATGGCGCTGGTGGACCGGATCCCCCGCTCGGCCAGCGCCACCGCCGAGGATCCGTCCCGGCTGCTGATCCTGCGCCGGCGCGAATTTTACGAGATTGTACGCAAGGATCCGTCGCTATCGGTGAAGTTGTTGTGGAGCTTCGTCCAGGTGCTGGCGGAGCGTCTTCGCAAGACGACCGCCGAGCTCTCGGGCGCCCGTCTGGAGGCGCACGCCCAGGACATGACCGACGACGTTCTGTTCGACGAGTAACCGAACCGGCGCCACCGGGTACTGTAAGAAGCGTCACTACTTATCCGCATCGGCACCACTCCCGATGACGCCGTTTTTCGTCCCCAGCAAACCCGTGATCCCGCTTGACCGCGGGGCGTTTCGAAGTACCCGTTCCCGACTTTCCGTGTTATCGCAAAAGTCCCTGGAGGTTCCCCGTGAAAACAGCCCGCGTTCGCGCTGATCGTTCGTCTCTGCTCGCACGTTTCGCCGTCCTTGGAGCCCTGGCGCTGGTTCCCTGTCTGGTCGGGTGTTCTGGTAATTCGGGGGGAGGTCCGGAGGGGAGCGGCGGAAGCACGAACAATGGCTCGGGCGGCTCGTCCTCGAGCGGCGGAAGCAACGGCTCCGGCGGCAGCAGCAGCTCGGGCGGCAGCACCAGCTCGGGCGGGAACAGCGGCTCGGGCGGCATGACCGGCTCGGGCGGTTCCGCGTCGGGTTCCGGCGGCTCGTCGTCCGCGCCCTGCGATGCCCCGACCATGGTCTTCAAGGACACGATGAAGGGCTGCCTGGACGGGGGCGGGGCCAGCGGGTGTCACTCGTCCGTGCAGATGCCCATCCTGACCGGCGACAACATCATCGCCAACCTGAAGGGCAAGAAGGCCAGCCTCCTGTGCGCCGGGCAGCAGTACGTCGATCCCGCCAATCCGGAGAACAGCGTCCTGTACAAGGTCGTGGCTGGCACGTCCTGCCTCATCCAGATGCCCACCACGCCCCGCGAGCCGCCGATCAGCCAGGCCCAGATGGACTGCCTGAAGGACTGGATCTCCAAGATTCAGTAAGTTGAAGAGCTGAGCGAGCGACGGCGCCGGGACGAGGCCGTTCGAACGACTCGAAGCCGGGGACGGTCAGCGGAGAACGCGCTGAAGGATCGATGGACCGCCTCCCATGTTTCGGGTTTTGGCCTCGCCGACGTAAAAAGGCGCCGGAGCCCACTCGAATGTACAAAACGACCCAAATCGCCAATCGCGTTCTCTCCCAGTCCAGGGCCCTGGTGATCGTCGCCTTCGCGGCGGCGATCGCCGTCGCGGCGCCGGGCCCTGCCCTGGCCAAGGCGAAGGGCCATGGAGGCAAGCCGCACGGCGCTCCGCCCAAGGTGGGTGTGATGACGTTCACGGGCCCCGGCGAGGCGGCCAGCCGCGCCGCCGTGGAGAAGGCGTTGAAGGCGCGCAAGATCGTCGTGGTGCCGGCGGCGCAGCTGAGCGCCGCCGCCAAGAGCGCCCACGTCAAGCTGGACGGCAACGACGGGTTCAAGGCGGTCTCGAAGGCGCTGGATCTGACCGCCATCGTCAGCGGCGAGGTCTCGAAGAAGAAGGCCACCATCACGGTTCACACGGGCGAGGACGGCAGCTCCGTCGGCGATGAGACGTTCCAGGGGGCTGATCCGAAGAAGGTGGCCGCCACCATCGGCAAGACCTTCTGGAAGAAGCTGGCCGGCCCGTTCAACAAGACCAAGCCGCCGAGCGGCGGCAGCTTCGAAGCCCCTCCCCCCGAGGAGGAGCCGTCGCCCGCGGGCGGCGCGGAGGCGGCGAGCGAGCCGAAGAGCGAGGCGAAGAGCGAGAGCCCGGCCAAGGAAGCGCCGGCCGAGAAGACGCCGGAGAAGACCGAGGAGACGGAGAGCAAGACCGAGACGAAGACGGCGGCGGCCAAGAGCGAAGCCGCCGGGGCGGGCGAGGAGAGCGAGCCGACTTCGGATCCCGCCGTGGACGTATCGGCGGGGCCGGCCTGGTTCATGCGGTCATTGTCCTTCAACCAGCCCCGCAACGACCTGAGCGACACCAAGGTCGCCAATTACAGCTTGCCCCGCGCGCCGGTGCTGTTCCTGCGCGGCGACATCTTCCCGGGCGCGCTGGCGGGCATGAGCGGCGTCGCGGCCAACATCGGCCTCACCGTCGACGTGTCGTACCTGCTGCCGGTGGTCACGTCGAAGGGCACCGACGGCGACTACAAGACCACCGGGCTGGCCTACGCGCTGGGGCTGAAGGCGCGCTTGCCGTTCGGCACGTTCATCACTGTCTCGTACGGCGATCAGGCGTTCAAGCTGACGAAGTCGAACGGGAACATGCCCGACGCCGTCGTGCCGGGCGTCAGCTACAAGTTCGCGCGCATCGGCGCCGGCATCCGCGATCAGGTGACGGCGACGCTGATGTTGCAGGCGAACGCGGGCTACCTGCAGTGCCTGGGCAAGCCGGGCGACATCGCCGCGGGCAGCTACTTCCCGAACACCAAGTGCAACGGCTTCGAGGCCGGCGTGGGCGCCGGCTATCGGCTGTCCCCCGCGCTGGAGATCCGGGCCGGCGTCGACTGGCGGCGGTTCGGCCTGGCGTTCAACGTGAAGCCCTCCGACGTCACGAACGACCCGTCGACGACCCCCGCCGTCGCCGGCGGCGCGATCGATCAGTACATCCAGGTCTACGCCGGCGTCGCTTATGTGTTCGGCGGCGGCTCGAGCAGCGCCCACGCGGCCGAGCCGGCCAAGACCGCCGAGAAGGCCGACAAGGCCGACGAAGGCGGCGAGTAACGCCCTCACCGGTCGGTCACGAACGCGCGGCTGCGGTTGCTACCTGCGCAGCCGGACGTCAGGCGCTGCGCGTGTAGCGCGTCACCGAGAACGGCCGCAGATCGACGCCGGCGTCGCCGGTGGCGACCAGGCTGGCGATGGCGTCGCCGGTGATGGGCGCCAGCAGGATGCCGTTGCGGTGGTGTCCCGTGGCCAAGAACAGCCCCCGCACCGCTGTGGCGCCCAGCACGGGGAGCTGATCCTCGGTGTAAGGCCGGAAGTTCGACCACGACGACAGCACCGGGGCGTCGGCCAGGCCCGGCACCAGCGTCCGGGCCAGGTTCAGGATGGTGGCCAGGCCGCCCACGGTGACCTCCTTGCGAAAGCCGACCATCTCGACCGTGCTGCCGGCGACGACGGTGCCGTCGCGCCGCGGGACCAGGTAGCCGCGCCCGTGGACGGAAAGCACGTGGTGAAACAGGGGGGGTCGCGTCTCGATCGCGACCAACTGCCCGCGCGCGGGGCGCACCACCGACGCCGGTACCCCGCCCCCCTCGACCAGGCCTGACCAGCTGCCCGCCGCCAGGACGACCTTGTCCGTCGACAGGACCTCGCCGTCCAGCTCCAGCCCCACGACGGCGCCCTGCTCGACCACGACGCGACGGACGTAGCGGCCCTGCAGGAAGCGCGCGCCGGCGGCCGCCGCCGCCTGCGAGAACGCGCGCGCCAGCGCCGCGGGGTTCACCTGCGCGTCATCGGGAAAGTGCAGCGCCGCGCGCACCGTGGGCCCCAGCGCCGGCTCCAGCGCCCGCAGCGCCGGCTCGGGCAGCAGCTCGGCGCGCTGCCCCTGCGCCACCTGCCAGGTCCGGCGAAAGCTCAGCGCCCGCTCGTCCTCCTCGTCGAAGCCCAGCGCCAGCACGCCCGAGCGCTGATAGCCCACGTCGATCCCGGTCAGCTCGCGCAACTCGACGGCCAGTTCGGGATAGAGGGCCCGGCTCTTCACCCCCAGGGCCAGCATCGGCCCCGCGCCGTCCGCCTCGGTCTGCGGCGCCAGCATGCCGGCGGCGGCGCTGGAGGCCTCGGCGCCGGGGATGCCGCGCTCGACGACGGTCACCCCCACCCCCCGCTGGGCCAGCCGCAACGCCACGGCCGAGCCCATGATGCCGCCACCCACGATCAGGACGTCATCGCCCGTCATCGAACCGGAACCACTGGAACTAGATGCCATCGTGCGGCTCCGCGGTGCGAATCAGGCGCCCCTCCAGGCCGGGCGACATCCAGACTTTGTTGTGCGCGTCCACGACCAAGGCATAGACGTCGGGGTACTGCTTGGCCAGCGCCAGCCCCTTCTCGGGCCCCAGGATGAAGATGGCGTCGTCCAGCCCGTCGGCAAGGAAGGCGTTCGGGGCGAACACCGTCACCTCGCGCGAGGCGGTCGCCGGGTAGCCGGTCCGCGGATCGATGATGTGGTGATAGCGCCTGCCGTTCAGGATGAACGACCGCTCGTAGTCACCGGCGGTCGAGAAGGCGTGGTCCTTGATCGGCATCTTCGCGATCACGTCGCGCGGCGCCCCCCGCGGGTCGCGCACCCCCACCATCCAGTTCGCCTCCCCCTTCTGTCCGGCGACGTACAGATCGCCGCCCGCCTGGACCATGAAGTTCTGCAGCCCCTGGGCGCGCAGGATCGCCGACGCGCGGTCGACGGCATAGCCCTTGGCGATGCCGCCCAGCCCCAGCCGCATCCCCGGCCGGCGCAGCTTCACCGTCCGGGCGGCCTTGTCGAGGATGACGTCCTTCCACGAGATCAGCTTCCGCCGCTTGGCGATCTCGGCCGCCGGCGGCAGCTTCTTCTCCATGTCCTGATCGAACTTCCACAGGCCGCGCATGGCCGCGTAGGTGACGTCGAACGTCCCCTGGCTGCGGCGAGAGATGTCGAGCGAGAACGCGATGACGTCGAACGTTTCGTCGGCGACCTTCACCGCCTCGCGGCCCGCCGCCTCGTTGATGCGCAGCACGTCGGAGGGCGGCTGGCCCTCGTGCGGCCAGTCGGTCATCAGCGCCTCGATGCGGCGCAGCTCGGCCAGGGCCAGCTCGAAGGCGCGGTCGGCCGCGCCGTCGTCGTTCGTGTACGCCGACAGCGTCAGGTCGGTGCCCATCACGCCGTAGGATCGGGCGAAGACGTGGGCGTCCAGCGCTTGCGCCGAGGCGCGGTTGCTGATCGCCGGCGACAAGGCCAGCGCCAGCACCAGCAGCGAAAGGAAACGGCGGCGTGATCGGTGCGGCAAGATGACGCCGCATATTATGCGAGATCCCGTTGCCCGCGACAGCCGCGCGCGACAAGATGCACCGCCAGTGGGCACCATCACCGAGCGCACCGGCAGCGAAGAACCGATCGTCGTCGCGACGGCCGACGAGACCAAGGCCTGGGGGCGGCGGCTGGGCCGCGCCATGCGCGTCGGCGACGTGATCGGTCTGGTGGGGCCGCTGGGCGCCGGCAAGACCACCCTGACCCAGGGCATCGCCGAGGGGATGCAGATCTCCGCACACCGTCACGTGGCCAGCCCCACGTTCGCGCTGGTGAACGAGCACCCGGGCCGCGTGCCGCTGCTGCACGCTGACCTCTACCGCGTGAACTCGCCGGCCGAGGTGGCGGAGCTGGGGCTGGACGAGGCCTACGACCGCACCGCCGCCGTCATCGAGTGGATCGATCGCATCCCGGCCGCCGCGCCGGCCGATCATCTGCGGGTCACGATCGAGATCGCGGCGGACGGCGCCCGCCACCTGACGCTGCAGGCAGGGGGCCCCGCCGGGCAGCGCCTGCTGCACGCCCTTCGCGCCGACTGAGGGAATCAGCGCGCCGGCCGGCGCATGTCGTGGAACCAGGGACGGTAGTCGGCCATCTTCTTCCGCTGGTCCTCGGGCGCCTGGCGCTTGCA
>Ga0207652_10002475_pt1 | contig 15563 bp, 18 predicted proteins | sample KBSC63BmetaG_FD_184334 | JGI IMG/M metagenome (GOLD analysis project Ga0207652, IMG submission 184334) | Corn rhizosphere microbial communities from Kellogg Biological Station, Michigan, USA - KBS C6-3B metaG (SPAdes) (version 2) | ecosystem: Host-associated > Plants > Roots > Rhizosphere ... | reverse complement strand
CGTAAGCCCACGGGTATTCGAACGGCTTGTAGGTCTTGCGGGCTTCGAGCAGCGGCATCTGGTGTCTCCGGACAGTACGGACCGCTAGATATAGTGATCTGGCGGTGAAATAGCGAACGTTTTCCCGGGCGCGCGGGCCTCGATGTGGGGCGGGCGAGTTGGGCTGGCAACAGCCGAATCGCGGGCCCCCGTGCGACGCGTCCGAAGGGCCAAGCTATGCCTTTGCGGTCCTCGCGTGAAACGCCCGCGCCCTCTCGGTTGGGGAAAACGGAACTTTGCGACGAGCCGCTCGGCGCGCCCGCAGGAACGCGCGGGCTTTCAGGCGGTTGGTCCGATGAAAAGGAGACGAGTGGGATGACCGATCGCAACACCGATGCCCCCGCGGACGCGGTCGAGGACCGCGCGGCGCAGGACCATGAGCTGGCCGACATCGAGACCGGCGGCAAGGCCACCCCGGGGCTCTACCCGAGCGATTCCATCCCCGACCGCAAGGGCGACATCACGCCCGACGCGCCGCACCCCACGGTCGAGTGGGACGAGCGCGTCCAGCCCGAGCGACCCGACGAACAGGACCTCTGACGAAAAGGAACCCGGCCATGGGTGAATACGAACCCGACGATTCGCGCGACGTCACTTTGAGCACTCACCAGGCGCCCGGCGAGCCGCCGCGCACCGGCCCGGGCGAGGGCGAGACCCGGCAGCAGGGCCAGTCGCAGCAAGGGCAGGGCGATGCCGAGCCGGCCGACAAGCCGACCGCGCGCGACGCCCTCGGCAAGAAGCAGCCCGGCTTCGCCAGCGATCAGGAAGAACAGGCGGAAGAAAGCGACGAGGAACCGCCGCTGGCGAAGTAGCTCAGCGCTGGCGCTTTTCCATCCACGCGCGGTAGCGGCGCGAGACGTCGAGCAGCAGCAGCAGCGGCGTGGTCCACAGCCAGGTCGCCAGCGCCGTCTCGATGAAGTTGCGGCTTTCCGGCAGACGCGGCGAGCACATGTAGATCTCGACGATCGTCCTGGGCTGGCAAGTCGAGGGCCAGTAGGCGTTCTTGAGGAAGAAGATGCCCAGCAGGATCCAGCCGAGCTGCGAGGTGTACAGCACGAGGTAGCGCGACAGGCCTAGCTCGGCCGTCCCGTGGTACTTCTTGGCTCGCACGATCACACCCATGAGCGCCGGGCTAGCTCGCCAATGGTTAAGAATTTGCCACTCCGCGCCCGTATTTGCGACGAGGCGCCGGCCCGAGGGCGCGCTTATCTCGCGGCCAGCTCGCTGCCGCAGCGGCTCAACCGGCCGTAAGCCGCGGGGCTGCCGGACAGATCGTAAGTGCCGACCGTCTTCCCGCCGATCGTCAGGGTGACCGAGCTCGACGCGGTCACCGTGTCGGCCAGTTCCCTGGCGAACGCGTCGCCCCAGTCGGCGACCACCATCGGCCCCCCGCCCGGTGCCGCGATGACGAGCGCGGCATCGTCGGCCCAGTCGTCATGCGGCACTTTGCCGGCGAACTTGAGATCGAGGGCGACTTTCTCCCCGAACGCAGCAGCGGCTCGATGCCCTTCCCCCCGGCGATGAACGACAGCGCGCCTTTGCGCGGCGCGATCAGACCGATCGAGACATCCTCTTCGAAGGTCGAGAGCATGGTGCAGCTCTTGGCTCCGGGCAGGACTTCCCAATCGCCGACCGCGCGCGCCACCGCCGGCCCGGCGAGCGCCAGCGCTGCAGCCGCGAGGGCCACGTCCGCAAGAGACCGAACCGGATAAGCCATGCCAACCTCCTCCGCCAATCACGACCTGCCGCGGCGCTTCGAGCCGAACCACGACCCGCCGCCGAGCACCGTTATACCCACAAAGAAGCCGAAATCGTACCACCCGCCGTTGTTCGGCACCGCGTAGACCGCGATGCCGGGATCAAACAGCGAACCGATCCACGCCCACGGAAACACGAAGCCATGCCACAAGCCCCACAGGAAGCCGGGCGTGTCGGGAGCGTGACTGACGGCGGCCGGCATCTCGCGCGCGCAGGCGGCGAGCAGCAGCAGAGCCAGAAGAACGGTGGTGCGCGCCAGGCGGTTCATGGACCCTGCCCCTCCCTCCGTCGAGAAATTTGCCCCGACCCTGCATCGATTCGCCCGGCCGTTCGTTGGCCAAGCGAACCCCCTGACAGGAGACTACGCATGACTGATGCAAACGCAATCCGCGAGCATATGGAAGTGATCGGCGCCGACGGCGTCCACGTCGGCACAGTCGACCATGTCGACGGCGACCGCATCAAGCTGACCAAGGCGGATTCCAGCGCGCAGCTGGCGCAAGGCGAAGGCGAAGGCTCGGGTCAGATGGAGCAAGGCCAGCACGCCGGCCACCACCACTACATCCCCCTCGGCCTCGTCGCCGGCGTCGAAGGCGACAAGGTGCGCCTGAGCGCGACCGGCGCCAACGCGGTGACGTTCGAGGAAGAAGAAGGCGGCTGATCCTCGCCACCGATCACCGTTACCTCGGGATCCTCGCCGCCCCCTCCTCTCCCATGGTAAGAGGAAGGGGGCGGCTTCGGCGTGGTGGAAGCGATGACTGCGGGAGCTCGATCTCCACCAGCAGTTGCGACGCGCTGTCGGCGGCCGCCAGCACGTCGTCGTTCCAGGCGCGACTGACGCGTTCCCCTTTTATTGCCGCCGATATCCGACTGTGCGGTATTCTTCGTACGCGCAATCCAGGTCCAGGTGGCGGACTTGCCCGCTAACCGAAACCCTGTAAGGCGCCGCGAGGGAGGCATCATGGCCGACGCGTTGAGGAAGGCAATTCACCTGGGCGCTCACCGTTTGCGCGCTCTCACGGGGCTTTCCCAAACCTATCGCTGCGGGGACACAGTGGTAAGCCTGCCCGCCGAGCATCTGCTGCCCGCCTATCAGCGCATTCACCCGCTGTACGATCGCTTTCTGCCACTTCTCGTCAAGCATCTCGAGCCGGGCTCGTGGGTCATCGATGTCGGGGCGAATGTGGGCGACACGCTTGCCGCCATGATCGCCGCCAACCCGGCGCTCAAATTCGTCTGCGTCGAAGCCGATGAAGCGATCTTCCGCTTCCTCGATCGCAACGTGGCGAAGATCGTGCGAGTTCATCCGGACGCGACCGTGCGGGCGGTGCGAGCATTCGTCGGTCAGGATGTGAACGGTGTCGATCTGGCCGGCGCCGGAGGGACGCGCCACGCGGTGGAGGGCGGCGGCTCGCTGCGATCTCAGCCTCTCGCCGAAATCCTCTCGCAGAACGGAGTGGCCCAGCCACGATTGCTCAAATCGGACGTCGACGGTTTCGACTTCGACGTGATCGATTCCGCCATGCCCATTCTCGATGCGGACCAGACGCTGGTCTATTTCGAGTGCCAATTCGACAACGCCAGGCAGAAGGCCGGCTACGAGGTGACGCTCGCGCGGCTTGGCGAGCGCGGCTTCAATCGCTGGACCCTGTTCGACAATGTCGGGAACAAGGTCCTCTCCACGGATCGGACGGCCGACGTGTTCCAACTTCTGGACTATGTCTGGAAGCAGAACGCCCGGCCCGGGATGAGAACCATCCACTATTTCGATGTTCTCGCCTCGGGCCAACGCGATAGCGGGCTGGTCGACGATGTCTTGCGCGCCTATGGCGAAATCGCCGCCCAATAGGCAGACGCGGGGCTGAATTCCGTCGGCTTTCGGCAACTCGGCCGATCACCAACCCGTTAACCGGCCACCCTCACCCTTTCGCGCCCGGGTGCTCCTTCCTCTCCCGATGGAGAGGCAGAAGCGCCCACACGCGGCATGGTGCTCGGCTTACTGGCAGGCGAGGCACTCGTCGTAGTCGGTGCTTTCGCCCGCGCTGAGCTCGATCTTGGGCAGGTCCGAGGTGTTGTCCGCCTCGACCCCGCCGGCGAACCCGGCGCGCTGCACGCTCTTGCTGCGCAAGTAGTAGAGCGACTTGATGCCCTTCTCCCACGCCTGGAAGTGGAGCATCGCGAGGTCCCACTTGTCGACGTCGGCGGGGATGAACAGGTTGAGGCTCTGCGCCTGGTCGATGAACGGCGTGCGGTCGGCGGCGAATTCGAGCAGCCAGCGCTGGTCGATCTCGAAGCTGGTCTTGTAGACCGCCTTTTCCTCCGGCGAGAGGAAGTCGAGGTGCTGCACCGAGCCGCCGCGCTCGAGGATCGAGTTCCACACCGCGGTCGAATCCTTGCTCTTCGATTGCAGCAGCTTCTCGAGGTACGGGTTCTTGACCACGAAACTGCCCGACAGCGTCTTGTGGGTGTAGATGTTCGCCGGGATCGGCTCGATGCAGGCGCTGGTGCCGCCGCAGATGATGCTGATCGACGCGGTCGGGGCGATCGCCATCTTGCAGCTGAAGCGCTCCATCACGCCCTGCTCTTCGGCATCCGGACAGGCGCCGCGCTCTTGCGCCAGCACCATCGACGCCTCGTTGGCGGCGGCGGCTATGTGCTTGAACATGCGCAAGTTGTGGACTTTGGCCATCGGGCTTTCGAAGCCGATACCCTTCGATTGCAGGAACGAGTGGAAGCCCATCACGCCCATGCCGACGCTGCGCTCGCGCGCGGCGGAATACTTCGCGCGGGCCATCTCGTCCGGCGCGCGGTCGATGTAATCCTGCAGCACGTTGTCGAGGAAGCGCATCACGTCCTCGATGAAGCGCTTGTCGCCGTTCCACTCGTCCCAGGTCTCGAGGTTGAGCGAGGAGAGGCAGCAGACCGCCGTGCGATCGTTGCCGAGATGGTCGATGCCGGTCGGCAGGGTGATTTCGCTGCACAGGTTCGACGTCGAGACCTTGAGCCCGAGGTCGCGGTGATGCTTGGGCATCATCCGGTTCACGGTGTCGGAGAAGACGATGTAGGGCTCGCCGGTGGCGAGGCGGGTCTCGACCAGCTTCTGGAACAGGCCGCGCGCGTCGACCGTGGCGCGGACCGAGCCGTCCTTCGGGCTGAGCAGGTTCCATTCGGCGCCCGCGCGGACCGCTTCCATGAACGCGTCGGAGATCAGCACGCCGTGATGGAGATTGAGGGCCTTGCGGTTGAAGTCGCCCGAGGGTTTGCGGATCTCGAGGAACTCCTCGATTTCCGGATGGCTGACGTCGAGATAGCAGGCGGCCGAGCCGCGCCGCAGCGAGCCCTGGCTGATTGCCAGGGTCAGCGAATCCATCACCCGCACGAACGGAATGATGCCGCTGGTCTTGCCGTTGAGGCCGACCGGCTCGCCGATCCCGCGCACGTTGCCCCAGTAGGTGCCGATGCCGCCGCCGCGCGAGGCGAGCCAGACGTTCTCGTTCCAGGTGCCGACGATGCCTTCGAGGCTGTCGCTGACCGAGTTGAGGTAGCAGCTGATCGGCAGGCCGCGCCCGGTGCCGCCGTTCGATAGAACCGGGGTCGCCGGCATAAACCACAGGCGGCTGATGTAGTCGTAGAGCCGCTGCGCGTGGTCCTGATCGTCGGCGTAAGCATCGGCGACACGGGCGAACAGGTCCTGGTAGGATTCGCCGGGCAGCAGATAGCGGTCGGTCAGCGTGTCCTTGCCGAAATCGGTCAGCAGGTCGTCGCGCGCCGAATCGGTCACGACGTTGAAGCGCCGGTCGCGCACCGCCTTCGAATCGTCCGTCGGCTTCACGACGGCCTTCAGCGCCGTGGCCATCGCCTCGGCGGCGGCTTGTTCGACCACTAGCCCTTCGCTGCCGTCTTTCCTGTCCATCGTCACTGCTGCCTTCTTCGCCGCGGGCGCGGTTTTCGTGTCTTCAGCAATCGCTGCGTCTGCCAGATCGAGGCCCATTGCCGCTTCATCCCCGGTGCGAAATTCCATGTCGTCCAGTCCCCCGATCCATTGCCCCGCGGAAACATCCGTTATAGCCGGTGTTCCGCATCTGTTCGAATCAAAAGGGCGTGCTCGCACCCTATCAATTCGCTTGCTCCGAACGGGAAAAACTTTTCCCGTTTTTGTCCCCAGCCAGTGGGAGACGGTCGCCAGAAGCCCGGATTTCCCGCTCTGCGCGCAAACCTGAAGTTTGCTAGAGGAATCTAGGTCTTGTGGGTGTCCCCCGCAACCCGGCCACAACCCATAGTGAATCGGCAGGCGCCCGGGTGCAAGTGGGTTAAATCCGGATTAACACGCGCGGCGCCCGATCCGGCGTGGTGCCTTAGCAGCGCCATACACCGCGACGCGCGGTGAAATCTTGGCTGGTGCGCAGCGCAAGACTCAAAATTAGTTGTCCTAAAAAATTTTTGTCCCCGGCGGGCTTTGAATCAATCGAATCCGGGCGTGGAATTTTGCGTCTCGATCCGCGCTGAGGGCGCAACCGAATTGCCGAGGACCGGGTTCACGCAAAGGCGCTAAGGAAAGAAGGCGCCAAGAGTCCGGCGAAGCCGAAAGAAAAGAGGGGTTCACACGAAGACACGAAGGTGTCGCGCTGTGCGGCCGGTCTAGCGCTCCATCTTCGTGTCTTTGTGTGAACCATTCTGCCGCTTCGCGGCGGCCTGGACCTTAGCGCCTTTGCGCCCTTTGCGCCTTTGCGTGAAACCAAAGCCAGCGCGACGGTGCGAATCACGCCTGCGCCCAGCGCCGCACCAGATTGTGGTAGAGCGCGGTCAGGCGCAGCACTTCGCGATCGGCCTTGCCGCGCTCGGCTGTGAGGGCCTGGACGCTCTGGTCGAGGTCGTAGAGCATTTCGCGGGCCGAATGGTCGGCGACGAGCGACTGCAGCCAGAAGAAGCAGCTCACCCGCTCGCCGCGCGTTACCGGGGTCACCCGGTGCAGGCTGGTCGAAGGGTAGAGCAGCATGTGCCCGGCGGGCAGCTTGTACGACAGCGTACCGAAGCTGCCCTCGATCTCGAGCTCGCCGCCGTCATAATCCGCCGGGTCAGTGAGGAACAGCGTCGCCGAAAGGTCGGTGCGGATGCGCGCGCCGGTGGGGCCGTGGAAGCGGATCGCGTTGTCGACGTGGAGGCCGAACTGCTCGCCCTGGCCGTAACGGTTGAACAGCGGCGGGAACACCGAATGCGGCAGCGCGGCGGAAAGGAACGCGGCGTTAGCCATCAGCGCCGCGGTGACTTTGGCCTGCGCCGCTTGCGTCGCTTCGCCGACCTCCGGCAGCTGGCGGTTGTGCTTGACGCTCGCCGCCCCGGCGCCGCTGGTAGCGTTGCCGTCGACCCATTCGGCCGCGAGGATCTCGGCGCGCAACTCGGCGGCGGCCTCGGGCGACAGGACCTCGGGGATCGTCAGCAGCATTCGCCCTCCTAAAGCGTCATCGTCACGCTCACCGTCGCTTGCCGGCCGGGAGCGACGAAGCTGAACGGCGTGCCCGAGCGGTAGATCGCGTCGTAATAGCGCTTGTCGGTCAGGTTGGTCACGTTGGCCCGCAGCTCCACCCGGTCGCTGACCTTGTAGCGGCCGACGAGGTCGAACTTCCAGTAGCCCGGCAGATAGTTGCCGTTGGCGTCGAGCGTCCCGCCGTAAACCCGGCTGCGGTATTGTGCCTGCGCGCCGAGCATGAGCTTCTCGGTCACCGCGTAGTTGGCCAGCAGCGCGAAGCTGTGCTTCGGCACGTTGGCGAAGCGGCTGCCGATTTTCGCCGGGTCGACGCTGTCGACGATCTTGGCGTCAAGAAAGGTGTAGCCGCCGAACAGCGCCAGCCGGCTCGTCAGATTGCCGCTCACGCCGAGCTCGAAGCCCTGGCTGCGCAGCTTGCCGACATCGACGTAGACTCCGCCACCCTGGTTCTCGCGCGCGTCGGTCTTGTCGATGCGGAACGCCGCCGCGGTGAGCAGCAAGTGCCCGCCCGCCTCCCACTTGGCGCCGAGTTCCCACGCCTTGTTGTGCTCGGGCTTGAGGTTCTGCGCGCCGATCACGCCGCCGTATTCCGGGCTGGTCGAATCGAGCTGTTCGCCGCTCGGGTTCGCGCTGGTGGCGAAGCTGGCGTAAAGGCTCAGCGCTTCCGCGGGCTTGTAGAGCAAGCTGGCCTGGTAATTGAGGAAGTCGACGTCCGATTTCACGTCGTAAGGCGTGCCGCGCGAGGTGCCGGTCGCGCGTATATCGAAAGTGTCGTAGCGCAAGCCGAGCAGGAGCTGCCACTTCTCGCCGAACTTCATCGTATCGAGCGCGAAGGCCGACCAGCTGTCGACATTGGTGTGCGCCGGCGGGGTGTTCGGATCGACAATCGCCGGAATCTTGTAGCCAAGCACCGGATCGGGATCGAACAAATCGCGGGTGAAACCGCTCGGCGTGCCGATCGGGTTGCCGCCCTGGTCCTCGACGAAGGCCGGGAAAGCATAGCGCAAGTTGGTCACCTTCTCGCGGCTGACTTCGCCGCCGGCGACGATCGCGTGCTCGATCGGTCCGGTGCGGGCATCGATGCTCAGCGTGGTGATGTTGCCGAGGTACCGGGTCGTGGCGTTGCGCTGAGCGGTGCCGGTGTCGACCAGCAGCTCGCCCGCAGCGAACCCGCCGGCGAGGTCGGCTGGGCTGCCGGCCGAGACGCGCGGCGCGCGCGGCACGCTGACGACATAGCGATTGGACACTTCGCCATAGCGCGTCTGGCTGCGCAGCTTGACCGCGCTCGACGGCGCCCATTCGAGCGCGACGGTGCCGATGTCGGCGGCGTTCTTATTGAAGTCCCGCCCGACGGCGCCGTAGAAGTTGTCGGCATCGACCTTGTAGGGCCGCTTGGTCGCGAGGTCGAACGGATGGCCGTAGTCGCTCATCCCGTCGCTGCGGAAGTAATAGTAGTCGGCGTTCAGGCTGAGGGTGGCGGCCGGCTTCCAGGCAAGCGCGGCCGAGCCGCCCCAGCGTTCGTTGTCGACGAAGTCCCGGCCCGGGGTATCGCCGGTGTGGTAAAGGCCGTTCACCCGCAGCGCGGCGTCCGCGCCGAGGCGATAGTTCGCGTCGATGGTGCCGCGCACCATGTCCGAGGTCCCGCCGGTCAGCTCGCCAATGGCGAAATCGCTGCCGAACTGCGGCTTCTTCGATTCGAGCCCCACGGAACCGCCGGTGGTGCCGCGGCCGAAGTATGCGGCCGACGGGCCCTTGACGATCTCGACCTGCTCGACCGCAAAGATCTCGCGGCTAGAGACGCCGGGATCGCGCTGGCCGTCGATGTAGACGTCGTTGCGCGCCTCGAAGCCGCGGATGAAGATACGGTCGCCGAACGCGTTGCCGCCCTCGCCGGTGCCGAGCGTGACGCCCGGCGTGGTGCGGGCGAGCTCGCGGAAGCTGGTCGCGCCCTGGTCCTCGATCACTTCCTTGGGGATTACGGTGACGGACTTGGGCGTGTCGCGCAGCGGCTCGGTGAAGCGGCTGTCGGCCGACCGGTCGACTTTATACGGCGCCTGACTGTCGGCGTTAGGATTGCCGCCCTCGCTTCGTTCTCCGGTGACGACGATCTGCGGCGCGCTGTCGGCCGCCTCTTCCGCCCGGGCGACGCCGGGCAGGAAGGCACCGGCGAGTGCCGTAGCGAGCAGTGCGGTGGCCGCGGGAGCGGGGCGAAGACTGGATAGGTCCCTCATGAGCGGCGCTATTGCGAGCGAATCGCAATCAGTCAACCGCTAATGAGAATAATTCTTATTTACCAAACTCGCGCGGCCGTGCCCCACCGAGCCTAGTCGGCTTCGAAAAACCGTATGCGAACCGCTGGCCCCGCCGCGGGAGGAGCCATGCCCAGCGTGCCGACAAACTCGTGCCGCCCAAGCCATTCGTACTTGCCCAGCGGCGGCTCGAACACCGGATGCGTCCGCACGACAGCCGGTTTGCCGTCCGCGCCCGGGCAGATCTCGCCGGTGTTGACGACGTTGATGACCACCCCGTCGTCGGTCTTGAGGAAATAGTCCGCCTTGACGTCGGTGCAGCCGTCGGCGCGGGTCAATTGCCAGTCCCAGCCGCCGGGCATGACCTCCCCCTTGATCGCCGGCCCTTCGAAACGGCCGCCGGTGATCGGAATGATCCGCCGCTCACCGCGCACCGTCTTGCCGACTTCGACCACTTTGCCGAGCGAGACGGTCTCCTCGAACACGAACTTCAGTCGTGGCTCGTCGGCCGGTTGGGCCAGCGCAGGCCCGGCGAGCATGGCCAGAGCCGCCGAACAGATCGCAGCACGCATCGAATCCCTCCTCCTGTTTTTTGCAGGAGTAATGCTGGAGGCGCCGGCGGGCGCCGTCAATCGCCGCTAGGGCACCAGCACGGTATCGCGCGCCACCGGATCGGTATCGGGATAATCGAGGATGTAGTGCAGCCCGCGGCTTTCGTGCCGCTTGAGCGCGCTTTGCACGATCAGGTCGGCGCACTGCAGCAGGTTGCGCAGTTCGATGAGATCGGTGGTGACGCGGAAGTGGCCGTAATAGTCGTCGATCTCGCCGTAGAGATTGCGGATGCGGTGCGCCGCGCGCTCGAGCCGCTTGGTGGTGCGCACGATGCCGACGTAGTTCCACATGAAGCGGCGGATCTCGGTCCAGTTCTGCTTGATGATCACTTCCTCGTCGGAATCGGTCACCCGGCTTTCGTCCCATTCGCGGATGGCGGGCGGGTCGTCGAGCTGGTCCCAGCAGGCGAGGATGTCGCGCCCCGCCGCCTCGCCGAAGACGAAACATTCGAGAAGGCTGTTCGACGCCAGGCGGTTGGCGCCGTGGAGGCCGCTCTCGGTGCATTCGCCCGCGGCCCACAGCCCCGGAAGGTCGGTGCGGGCCCTGAGGTCGATCAGAATGCCCCCGCAGGTATAGTGTTGCGCCGGCACGACCGGGATCGGCTCGCGGGTCATGTCGATGCCGAGGCCGAGCAGCTTCTCGTAGATCGTCGGGAAGTGCTCCTTCACGAACTCGGGCGGCATATGGCTGATGTCGAGGTGGACGTAGTCGAGCCCGAAGCGCTTGATCTGGTCGTCGATCGCCCGGGCCACGATATCGCGCGGGGCGAGCTCGGCGCGCGGGTCGTAATCCGGCATGAAGCGGTGGCCGGTGACCGGATGCTTCAACTGCCCGCCTTCGCCGCGGACCGCCTCGGTGATGAGGAAGTTCTTGACCTCGAGGTTGTAGAGGCAGGTCGGGTGGAACTGCATCATCTCCATGTTGGAGACGCGGCAGCCGGCCCGCCAGGCCATCGCGATCCCGTCGCCGGTGGCGCCGCGCGGCGCGGTACTGAACTGGTACACGCGGCCCGCGCCGCCCGACGCCATGATCGTGGCGCGGGCGGTATAGACCTCGACCCGCCCGGTCGCGCCATCCAGCGCATAGGCGCCCCACACGCGCCCCGATCCGGAGTAGCGCTCCTCGTTGCGGCCCGTCACGAGGTCGATGCAGCTATGATCGGGCAGCAGGGTGATGTTCGGATGCGCCTCGGCCGCCTTGAGCAGCGCCGCCTGCACCGCCCAGCCGGTCGCGTCGGCGACGTGGACGATGCGGCGGTGCGAATGCCCACCTTCGCGCGTCAGATGCAGGTCCTTGCCCTCGGTGTTGAACGGCACGCCCAGCTCGACCAGCCGCTCAATCGCGCGCGGCGCGCGCTCGATCACGAATTCCACCGTTTCACGCCGGTTGAGGCCGGCGCCGGCGACCATCGTGTCGCGGATGTGGTCCTCGAACGTGTCGCCGGCGTCGAGCACGGCGGCGATCCCGCCTTGCGCCCACGCCGTCGAGCCCGAAGTCAGCGGGCCTTTGGCGAGCACGGTAACCGTGCGCTCCTGGGCCAGGGAAAGCGCCGCGGTGAGACCGGCGGCGCCCGAGCCGATGATGAGCACGTCCGAAGTGTTTGCGGCCATGCGGGCGTCATGGCGGCTGCGCGCCGCGCGGGCAAGTTTGCTGACGGGCGCGGGAGCGAAATGCCGGGTCAAACCGTTAATCCCGCGATGACCGATCGCAACGTCATGGATGGCGCACGATGGCGGTAACCGCACCCGAGGCGCTGGCCTTGTTCGTCGACCGTCTCGTTCTGCGAACGCCGCTGACCGAAGCGCAAAAGGACCGGATCACGTCTCTGCCCGGACGCATCTCCAAGGTTCCGGCGTGCCATGACATCATCCTGCCGGGTCAGCACACCGACCAGTCATGCCTCGTCGCTTCGGGACTGGTCGGCCGGTTCGACACTATGGCCGATGGGCGCCGGCAGATCGTCGCATTCTACCTTCCTGGAGAGATGTGCGATCTGCATTCGGTGCCGGTGCCGACGAGCGGTTGGGGCCTCGAGGCGCTGGCCGGATCGACGCTGGTGTTCGTGCCGCACGCCGCGTTGCGCGAAGCCACGGACGACCCGATCATCGCCCTGGCCTTCTGGCGCGACACCGTGACCGATGCGTCCCTGCTGGCCAAGTGGGCGGCCAATCTCGGGCGCAAGCAGGCCATCCCGCGTGTGGCGCACTTGTTCTGCGAAATGGGCGTGCGCATGGAATGCCGCGGCCTCGGCGAGCGCACCGAATACGATTTACCGGTTACCCAGGCCCAACTCGCGGACGCGGTCGGGCTTACCTCGGTCCATCTCAACCGCACGCTCAAGGCGCTGCGCGAGCAAGGGGTCGCTTTCAGCGGCCGCAAGGTCAGGATCGCGGACTGGGCACGCCTTACCCAGCTGGCGGAATTCGATCCGGTCTATCTTCTGCTGGCGGAGCGCGGGGCTGTCGGGGGAGATTCACGGCGGTCGCGCGGTTAACCCAGATCAATCGCCGAAACTCCGCGGGCGCTCGGGCATTGGTGACGGATGGCCCAGTATTATTTCAACGTTTACAACAGCGAAATCACCCTCGACGAAGTCGGCAGTGACTTCGCCGGACTTCCCGAAGCCAAAGCCGAGGCGAGGAGCGCAGCGGCCGACCTGATTCGTGAAGAGATCCTCGCCGGCCGCCAGCTGCACGGCGGTCACCGGATCGAAGTCGAGGACGAGAATCACGATGTCGTTCACGTACTGCGCTTCGACGACCTGATCGCCGATTGATCGTCAGGCGTCAGCCGCGGCGCCGCTGGTCAGTTGCACGAACACGTCTTCGAGGTCGGCTTCGCGCGTCGTCACATCCTCGATCACGAAGCCCTGGTCGCGTACCAGGCCGAGGACCTGGCCGGCGGTGACCTTGCTCTTGTCGTAAGTGACTTCGATCGTCCGCTCGCCGGTTTTTTCGCTCTTGATGAACGACGGGCTCCTTGGCGCCTCGGTCACGTCGCGTTCGACGGTGATGCTGACGATCTTCTCGCCGATCGTGCCGACCAGCTCGCGGGTCGGCTTGTTGGCGATCAGCTCGCCGTGGTTGATGATCGCGATCCGGTCACACAGCTGCTCGGCTTCTTCGAGGTAATGGGTGGTCAGCACCACCGTCACCCCTTCGGAATTGAGCTCGCCGACTAGCTCCCACAGTTGCCGGCGCAGCTCGACGTCGACGCCCGCGGTGGGCTCGTCGAGCACCAGGATCGGCGGCGAATGGACCATCGCCTTGGCGATCAGCAGGCGCCGCTTCATGCCCCCCGAAAGCGTGCGCGAGTACGCGTTGCGCTTGTCTTCCAGGTGGACGGCGCGCAACAGCTCCTCGGAACGCCGCAAGTGCTTGGCGATGCCGTACATCCCGCCCTGGTTCTCGAGCACTTCGAACGGGGTGAAGAACGGGTCGAAGACGATTTCCTGCGGGACGATGCCGATCGACAGCTTGGCGTTGCGCATGTCGCGGTCGATGTCGTGGCCCCAGATCTCGATCTCGCCGCCGGTTTTCCTGACCAGGCCGGCCATGATGTTAATCAGCGTGGACTTGCCGGCGCCGTTGGGGCCGAGCAGGCCGAAGATCCCCCCTTGCGGTACGTCGAAGCTGACGCCTTTTAACGCCAATTTGGGTGGGGCATCGCCTTGCGCGGCGTATTCCTTGACCAGGTTGCGGATGGAGATCGCGGCGCCGTTTTCGCTCATGGAGCGGCGTCTTAGGAGCCGGCTCCGGGCGCTGCAACGGTGGTGAACAGGGGTTAACGCTTACATCCGTATTAACCACGCGTCGCAACCATCCCCTCGTGCCTGCGCTGCTAGAGACGTTGCATGGGATCTGGGATCATTGCCTCGCTGCGCGCGCACGCCGGCGGAGCGCGCCGCTGGCGCGCATTGGCCTGCGCCTTGCTGGCCCTGGCGCCCTTCACCCCGGTAGCCGCCGCGACCACGGACAGCGCTTACGGGATAGTCTCGATGATCGACCCCAACTCGATCGTTCGTGTCGAGGACATGGATTTCGGCAATATCCTGCAGCCCAACGCCGCGGGCACCGTCATTCTCACCCCCGCGCTCATCTCCAGCTGCGCCACTACGGGGGGCCTGATACGCACGAGCAGCTGCAAGGCGGCCCATTTCACCGTCAAGGGCCGGCAGGGCAAACGCATTATGATGCGCGAGGAGGACGGCGGCTCGATCGTCCTCACGGGTCCCGGCGGAGCGACGATGACGGTGACCAACTTCACGGTAGCCGTTCAGGACATGAGCGATCGCCAGGGCGCCGGAGGGTGGGACTTCGGCAGCTGGAACATCAAAGGTACGGGCGGCATCGCCGACTTCTGGGTCGGCGGCACCCTCCACGTGGCGGCGGGCCAGGCGGAGGGTATCTATGTCGGCACCCTGGACTTGAGAATCCAAGCGAACTGAGCGCGCCCAATCTTGCCTCGCACGCTGGGCCGGGATAACGGCGAAATATGAGCGATGCCCCCGAAATCACCGTGGTCGAAACCCGCAAGGTCTGGTGCGATGGCGCCGGCGACATTCGCGGCGGCGAGAATTATCGCCCGGCCGCGCTGGGTCACCCTCGCGTCTACATGGAGATCGACGAGAAGGGCTACGCCGACTGCGGTTACTGCGACCGGCGCTTCGTCCTCGAGGGTCACGCCGCCGAGCATGGCTCGCGCGAGATCGGTCCCGGGGACCTGCCCGCGCCGGCCGACGGCAGCGTCAATTGAACCGCCGGCGGGTCAGCCGGTATTCACAAGCCGCGCGTTAAGGCTCGCAGCGGAGACATGACCATGAACAAGCCAATCATACTCGCCGGGCTCGCCATCGCGCTTCTCGGCACGGCGGCCGACGCCAGCTCGGCTTCCAGGAACGACATTGCCAAGGGCGAGGCCCGTCTCGCGCGGATGACCGCCGGACGCACGCCGGGCGCGCCCAAGAGCTGCATCAACACTTATCGCAGCGACAAGCTCGAGGTCATTCCCGGCGTCGCCGTCGTCTATGACGAGGGGAAGACGGTGTACGTCGCGCGGCCGACGAACCCGCAGATGCTCGGCCGCAACGATGCCCTGGTGATGGACCGCTTCAGCCCCGTGCGGCTGTGCGTGCAGGAGTCGATCCGCACCATCGATCGCTTCGACCACTACCCGACTGGAGTGGTGTTCCTCCAGGACTTCGTGCCTTACACCCGGGCAGGCTGAGCTTGGCCGCCGCCCCGCGCCGCTGGGCGGCGGAGCTGCTCCACTTCTGGTTCCACACGCTGCGTCCCGCCGACTGGTTCGGCACCAATGCGCGAGTCGACAACGAATTGCGCCGCCGCTTCGGCCGCGAGTGGGCGATGTTGCGCCGACGGCCGGCGAGCGAGTTCCTGACCGATCCCCTGACCGCGCGCGCC
>Ga0207652_10002473_pt1 | contig 15567 bp, 10 predicted proteins | sample KBSC63BmetaG_FD_184334 | JGI IMG/M metagenome (GOLD analysis project Ga0207652, IMG submission 184334) | Corn rhizosphere microbial communities from Kellogg Biological Station, Michigan, USA - KBS C6-3B metaG (SPAdes) (version 2) | ecosystem: Host-associated > Plants > Roots > Rhizosphere ... | reverse complement strand
CTGAACGTGCGCGTCTTGTCGTCCGTCGCGGCCTGATGGCGCGCTTGCAGATCCTTCAGCGCGGGGGAGGCCGCCACGTCCCGCTCCGTGACCAGCCAGTGTTTCCGGGGCCCCGCGCCGCTGGTCCGCGCAGGCGCCGCCCTGGGCGGGGTTGGAACGGCGGCGGGCTGCCCGCCGCGGCGCAGGAGCACGCCGCATATGAGCAACGCGCCTACCACGACGGCGCCCAGGACCCAGGTCTTTAGCGCGGTGCCAGCCGGCATCTTCGAGTTGTGGGCGCTGCAGGGATTGAACCTGCGACTTCCACCGTGTGAAGGTGGCACTCTGCCGCTGAGTTAAGCGCCCTTGGAAAGGCGATCTAACTAGGCGATCCCGGGAGCATCGTCAAGACGCACGAAACCTTTCGTCAATCGTACGGCAACGCCACCGCAATATCGGAACGGGGATCCCTGCCGGCGCATCAGCGTGGAAGACCCTCGCCGGTCCGGAAATATTCCTGGATTGCACGTCCGGCCGTAACAGGGAACACGCTTCGAAAATCCAGTTCGAGAAACAAAGAATTTACCGGCAACGCGGGTCAAGAATGGCTAACGTACTGGCGCCGTGTCAGCCAACCCCACCAGCAGCGAAACTCTCGTCGCCGAGCTCGCCGTCTTGCTCGCGGGCCATGCCGGCGCCAATCCGCAGGACGTCGACGCTTCTGTTTTGACAGGGCGCCCGCAGAAGCAGTTGCTGGAGGCGGCGCGGTTGCTGGGGCTGACCACCGTCTCGCGACTGAAGAAGGACGCCCTCGTCGAGCGGTTGTGGCAGGCGTGGCAGAAACTGCTGGCCAGCTCGTCCGAGGCCGAGGCCGAGGCGCGGCCCTCCGTCTCGAACGGTCGGACCACCAACGGAAGCAGCGCCGCCGCCGTGAACGCGAAGCCGGCCGCCCCGGTCAAGGCGCGCGAGCCCGCCGTCAGCGATCCCGGAGACGCCGGTCAGCCCGTGGCCCCGGTCGCTCACAAGTTCGAGGTGCACCCCAGCGCCGTGGCGAAGGAGGCGGCCATCCCGCCCAAGGACATTCCCTGGGGGTACGGCAAGGATCGCGTGACGGCGTTGCCCGTCGATCCCGAGCGCCTGTTCGTCTACTGGGAGGTGACCGAGGAGGGGCTGGAGCGGGCCCGCAAGACGCTGGGTGCCGCCGCCGACGGGGCCTGGCTGAACCTGCGCATCTACGACACCACGGGCCGGATCTTCGACGGATGGAACGCTCACGCGACGATCGATCAGGGCCTGGACCGCAGCACGCGCCAGTGGTTCTTCCACATCGGGAAGCCCAGCTCGGAGGCAATCGTCGAGATCGGTCTGCTGGCGCGCGACGGCGGCTTCGCCAAGATCGCCCGCTCGGGGCGGGTGGAATTCCCGCGCCACGATCCGGTGGCCTGGGCCGAGCCCGAATGGCTGACGGTGCGTCTGGCCGACGGACAGGTGCGCCGCGGCTGGATGCCGCGCGCGGCGATGGCCCACGGGAGCGGCGGCGAGGCCGCCAGCGGACCAGGCGGCGCGGGCGGCGGCGCGGCCCTGCCGGTGGCGCTGCCTTCCGCGGACACGGTGGTCCAGGTCGAGGAAGGGGAGCGGGTCGTCCACCGCACCGAGTGGCACAGCGAGTGGGAAGAGGTGAAGACCGACGGCTACCTGACCGGTGAGGGCCGTATGTCCTGGGAAGAGCAGGGACAGATCTCGTCATGGAGCGAGGGCCCGTTCCCGTACCCGGTCGAGGTCCCCGAGCCCGTGCGCGAGACGTCGCTCGGCCGCACCCGCGTCTTCCGTTCGGGCGCGCGCACGCACGTCGTGTACGGGCCCTGGCAGGTGGTGATCCACGGCCTCGGTGCCACGCGCAGCCGCTCCGTCCTCTCCCGCTGGGAGGTCTACCGATCGTGGGGCGAGCAGGCGGGCCGTCACGTCGTCCACGCCCAGGGCGGCACCGGCGACCCGCACGCGGCGGGACAGCCGGGCGCCAGCGAGAGCGTGCTGCGCGGCGCGAGCGAGCGGGTGTGGCGGGGCTCGAGCGAGCTGCGCTTCGGCGGCTCGTCCGAGGTCTATTACCTCGGCGCCAGCGAGCTGCGCCTGGCCGGGGCCAGCGAGCGGATGTACATGGGCTCGAGCGAGCTGCTGCGCCGGGGCGCCAGCGAGCGGCGGCTGAGCGGCGAGGCCGAGTGGGCGCGCCGCGGGGGCAGTGAGGGACGCCTGGGCGGCGAGGCCGCGTGGCAAGGATCGGCCGGGGGCGGCGGCAGCGAAGGACGCCTGGGCGGTTCATCGGACTACGCGCCGCGCGCGCCATCGCCATCACCGGTGGGGGCCTCGGAATACCCGCGCCCCCCGGTGCGCGACGAAGCCAAGCAGGACGGGTGACGGACATGACGATCGGCTATTTCTCCCTGATTCTGCACGCGCACCTGCCGTTCGTGCGCCACCCGGAAGACCCCACCGTCATGGAGGAGGACTGGCTGTACGAGGCCATCACCGGCACATATCTGCCGCTGATCCAGACCTTCGAGGGGCTGCTGACCGACCACATTCCCTTCCGCTGCACGGTCTCGCTGTCGGCGCCGTTGATCACGATGTTGACGGACGATCTGCTGAAGGTCCGTTACGCCGAGTATCTGGACGATCTGATCGCGCTGGCCCAGAAGGAGCTGGTGCGGACGAAGTCCGAGCCGCACTACCAGCGGCTGGCGCAGATGTACAGCGACCGCTTCCAGAGCCTGCGCCATACCTGGCGCAGCCACGAGGGGAACCTGGTGCAAGCGTTCCGGCGGCTGCAGGACGCGGGGCGCCTGGAGGTCATCACCTCGACGGCGACGCACGCGTTCTTCCCCCTGATGGACCGCAACTGGGCCACCATTCGCGCCCAGGTCCACACGGCGGCCGATCTGTACGAGAAGCACTTCGGCCGGCGCTCGCTGGGCATGTGGCTGGGCGAGTGCGGCTACGTGCCGGGCGTCGACGAGCTGCTGCGCGAGGCGGCCGTGCGCTACTTCCTGGTCGACACGCACGGCATCCTGAACGCCGATCGGCGCCCCGCGTATGGCGTGTACGCGCCGCTCTACTGCCCGACGGGCGTGGCGGCGTTCGGCCGCGACACCGAGTCGTCCGAGCAGGTGTGGAGCGCGCAGCACGGCTACCCCGGCGATCCGCACTACCGCGACTTCTATCGCGACATCGGCTTCGATCTGCCCATCGAGTACATCGGCCCCCACATCCACCCCGAGGGCCATCGCATGTACACGGGGTTCAAGTACCACGCGATCACCCACAACCAGCTGCACGACAAGTGGGTGTACGACCCGGACATCGCGCGCGGCAAGGCGGGCCTGCACGCGTCGCACTTCCGCGGCAACATGGAGAAGCAGGCGGCGCGGCTGGCCGCGAACATGGATCGCCCGCCGATGATCGTCAGCCCCTACGACGCCGAGCTGTACGGCCACTGGTGGTACGAGGGCCCCATCTTCCTGGGCGATCTGTTCCGCCAGCTGCACTACGATCAGGACGCCATCCTGCCCATCACGCCGGGGGACTACCTGGAGCGCCACCCCACGAACCAGCAGGCGACGCCCAGCGCGTCGTCGTGGGGCAAGAAGGGCTACAACGAGCAGTGGCTGAACGAGACCAACGCCTGGACCTATCGCCACATCCACGCGGCGGGTGAGCGCATGGTCGAGCTGGCGCGCGGAAACTATCGCGCGACCGATCCCCTGACGGTGCGGGCGCTGAACCAGACCGCGCGCGAGCTGATGCTGGCCCAGTCCAGCGACTGGACGTTCATCATGTCGACCGGGACCACCGTCCCGTACGCCACGCGCCGGTTCAACGAGCACGTGGTCCGCTTCAACCGCCTGTACGACAATTTGAAGGCGGGAAAGGTGGACGAGCCGTTCCTGGCCGACCTCGAGGGCAAGGACAACATCTTCCCCGACGTCGACTACCGGATCTACGCCAGCTGAGCCGGGGGCGCCCGCCCTCGCTGAAACGCGCGGGCGCTGATACGCTCCCGGACGTTCCCGAATGCCTCCGCTCAAAGTCCTGTTCGTAGCGTCCGAGGTCGCCCCCTTTCGGAAGACCGGTGGGCTTGCCGACGTGGCCGGCGCCTTGCCGCGCGCGTTGAAGCGGCGGGGCATCGACGTCCGCATCGTGATGCCGCTGTACGCGAACATGAACTGGTCGTCGATGGAGGTGCTGGACGGCACGCTGAACGTGCCGATGTACTTCGGGAACGCGCGGGCCGGGGTGCGCACCGCGCGGCTGCCCGGGGCCGACGTGCCGGTCTACTTCATCGAGTACAACCGCTTCTTCGATCGCCCTTACCTGTACGGGCCGCCGGGCCAAGCGTACCCGGACAACCTGGAGCGGTTCGCGTTCTTCTCGCGCGCGTCGCTGGAGTTGTGCAAGGCGCTGGGCTTCATCCCGGACGTCATTCACGCGCACGACTGGCAGGCCGGGCTGGTCGCCCCCTACGTCAACACCGTCGAGTGGTCGAAGCCCCTGCACGGAGCGGCCACGGTGTTCACGATTCACAACCTGGCCTATCAGGGGAACTTCGAGGCGGGGGCGATGTTCATCACCGGCCTGGGGAAAGAGCACTACCACCCCGGCGAGTTCGAGCACTTCGGCGACGTGAACCTGATGAAGGCGGCCCTCATGCACAGCACGCTGCTGTCGACGGTGAGCCCCAGCTACGCGCAGGAGATCCAGACGCCCGAGTACGGCTTCGGGCTGAACGGCGTGCTGGCGGGCCGCAGCGGCGATCTGATCGGCATCCTGAACGGCATCGACTTCGACGAGTGGAACCCCGCCACCGATCGCTACCTGGCCTCGAACTTCGACGCCGCCGACCTGACGGGGAAGGCGGCTTGCAAGGCTGCCCTGCAGCGCGAGGTGGGCCTGCCGGTGCTGCCGGAGGTGCCGCTTTACGGGGTGATAGGCCGGCTCACGTCGCAGAAAGGGTTCGACGTGCTGGCGCACGGCCTCGATCGCCTGCTGTCCTGGGATCTGCAGGTGGTGCTGCTGGGCTCGGGCGATCCGGACGCCGAGCGGTACTTCGCGGCGCTGGCCTATCAGCGCGGCGACAAGTTCCGCGCCTACATCGGCTTCGACGAGGGCCTGTCCCACCGCATCGAGGCGGGGAGCGATTTCTTCCTGATGCCGTCGCGCTTCGAGCCGTGCGGCCTGAATCAGATGTACAGCGAGCGTTACGGCACGCTGCCGGTGGTGCGCGCCACGGGCGGTCTGCGCGACACCGTCGTCAATTACGACGAGTCGACCGGCGGCGGCACCGGGTTCATGTTCGATAACCTGACCGTCGACGGGCTGGCGAACACCATCGGCTGGGCGCAGTCGACCTACTTCGATCGCCCGGCGCACATCGAGAAGATGCGCCGGACCGCGATGAAGCAGGACTTCTCGTGGGGCCGCGCCGCGGCCGCCTACGAGCGCCTGTATCTGGACGCGTACGCGCGTCGCCGCAATCATCCGTTTCCGTTTCCCGGCTGACACACAAACGAAACGCACCAACACGCGGGGCCGTGATACGCTGGCCGCCGCAATGGCGCGGATCTTGGTTGTCGAAGACGAACAGGACTTGCGGCAAGTTCTCGAGTACAACCTGCGCGACGCCGGCCACGAGGTCGTCGCGTTCGGAGAGGGCCGCAAGGCGATCGCCTGGGCCGCCGAGGAGACGCCCGATCTGGTGCTGCTGGATCTGATGTTGCCCGACGTCTCTGGCCTGGAGGTGTGTCGCGCGTTGAAGGCCGGCAAGAACACGCGCGACGTCCCGGTGGTGATGGTGACGGCGCGCGGCGAGGAGATCGACCGGGTGGTCGGCTTCGAGCTGGGCGCCGACGACTACGTCGTGAAGCCGTTCAGCGTGCGCGAGCTGCTGCTGCGGCTGCGGGCCGTGCTGCGCCGGGGCGCGCTGCCGCCCGAGGAGGTGGCGCCGGCCAGCAAGCCCATTCGCTTCGGCCGCCTGACCATCGACGTGGGCGCCCACCGGGTGTGGGTCGACGGCCAGGAGCTGTCGCTGACGCCGCTGGAGTTCAAGCTGGTCTGCACGCTGTACGAGCGGCGCAACCGGGTGCAGTCGCGCGGCGCGCTGCTGGACGACGTGTGGGGCGCCAGCCAGGAGAACATGACCCGCACCATCGACACCCACGTGAAGCGCCTGCGCGAGAAGCTGGGCGACGTCGGCGCGTACATCGAGACGGTGCGCGGGGTGGGGTACCGCTTCGTCGGCAGCCCGCCCGGCGCCACCGCCGCCCCCGACGCGGAGTCGCGGTGAAGCTGGACATCAGGACCAAGCTGGTTCTGGTGTCGCTGGGGCTGATTGCCATATCAATTGTCGTGCTCGAGGTGGCGGTGCGCCGCCAGATCGAGCGCGACATCTACGACAGCCTGCGCGGCGATCTGTTCGGCCGCCTGGACCTGATCGAGCACGACGCCGCCCTGCACCTGGCCGACGCGAATCCGGCGGCCTGGAACCGCTGGGCAGAGGACTTCGGCCGCCGCTCCAACCTGCGGGTGACGATCATCCGGGCCGACGGCGGGGTGCTGGGCGATTCGGCCGTGGACGCCAGCGCCGTGCCCGACATGGAGAACCACCGCGATCGGCCCGAGTTCGCGGCGGCGCTGCGCGGCGAGCGAGGCGATTCGGTGCGCTGGAGCGGCACCCTGCAGCGCCGGCTCTTCTACGCCGCCATCCCGGTGCGTGCACCTGACAGCGGCCGCATCGTGGCGGCGTTGCGCGTGGCGGAGCCGCTGGATCGGCTGGAGTTCGCCATCGCGCGCTTCCACCGCACGCTGCTGCTGGCGGCTTTCCTTGCCCTGGGCGTGGCGGTCGTCATCGCCACCATCGCGGCGCAGCTGATGTCGCGCGCCCTGCGCGGTATCACCCTGGCCGCCCGGCGCATGTCGGCGGGCGATCTGGACGCGCGGATCCGGCTGAGCGGCGACGACGAGATCGGGCAGCTGGGCCGCACGCTGGATGGCCTGGCCGAGAACCTGTCGCAGAGCCTGACCGAGCTGCGCGGCGAGCGCGACCTGCTGGGCCGGATGCTCGAGTCGATGCAGGAGGGGGTGCTGGTCCTGGATCGGGACCTGCGCATCCTGCTGATCAACCGGGCCTTGCGCGAGATGTTGCTGCTGGGCGCCGACGTGGTGGGCCGGCTGCCCATCGAGACCATCCGCAACGCGGAACTGCAGGCGGTGCTGGACGCCGCCGCCTCGCAGGGAAAGCCGGCCTCGGGCGAGGTCGAGATGGCGGGCCTGGGGCAGCGGCGGTTCATGGTGCACTCGACGCCGCTCGGCGGGGAGCCGCGCGGCCTGGTGGCCGTGTTCGTCGACGTCACGGAGATCCGCAAGCTGGAGACGATGCGGAAGGACTTCGTCGCCAACGTGTCCCATGAGCTGCGCACCCCCATCGCCGCCGTGCGTTCGGCGGCCGAGACGGCCCGCCGCGCCATCGAGAAGGACCCGGAGGCGGCGATCCGCTTCGTCGACATGATCGAGCGCAACGCCCTGCGCCTGCAGGAGCTGGTCGAGGACCTGCTGGAGCTGTCGCGCATCGAGTCCAAGCAGTTCAAGCCCAAGTCCGAGCCGGTGAACATCGTCGAGCAGGCCGAGCAGGTGCTGGCGCTGTTCCGCGAGGCCGGCGAGAAGAAGCACCTGACGATGAGCGTGGTGGCGCCCCCCGAGCCCCCCATCGCCCACGCCGACAAGCGGGCGGTCGAGCAGGTGCTGACGAACCTGATCGAGAATGCCGTGAAGTACTGCCGGGAGAGCGTGAGCGTGACGGTGCGCATCGCCGAGCGCGAGGGGATGTTTCGCGTGTCGGTCGAGGACACGGGCCCCGGCATCGATCCCAAGCACCTGCCGCGGCTGTTCGAGCGGTTCTACCGGGCCGACAAGGGACGCTCGCGCGAGATGGGCGGCACCGGCCTGGGGTTGTCGATCGTGAAGCACCTGGTCGAGACCATGGGGGGCAACGTCAGCGTGGAGAGCGCGCCGGGCCGCGGCACGACCTTCTCGTTCACGCTGCCGGCCTTCGAGGCCTCGGCGCAATCACCGGCGCAAACAACGGGCGAGATCTCGGCCGCTGTCACATAAACGTCACAAACCGGATGCGGGCGTGCCACCTTCGGGTGGTCTAGTCGGGGCGATGCCATGACGACGTCATCACGTGAGCACACGAACCGGGAGTACGAGCAGGAGCTGCGGAAGCTGCGCGAGCAGGTGCTGCGCATGGGGGCGAAGGTCGAGGAGATCATCAGCGGTTCGATCAAGGCGCTGCTGGAGCGCGACACCGTGCTGGCGACGCGGATGATCGCCTTCGACCGCAAGATCAACCAGATGGAGATCGACATCGACGAGCTGTGCCTGGTCATCCTGGCACGCCGGCAACCCGTGGCCTCGGACCTGCGCTTCATCACCATGGCGCTGAAGCTGGTGACCGACCTCGAGCGCATCGGGGATCTGGGCGTCAACATCTCGGAGCGGGTGGTCGAACTGAACGACGAGCCGCAGCTGAAGCCGTACGTCGACCTACCGCGGATGGCGGAGGAGGTTCAGTCGATGCTGCGCGAGGCGCTGGACGCCTTCGTGGCCGGCGACCCCGATCGGGCCCAGGCCGTCATCGAGCGGGACAAGACCGTGGACGCGTACTACACCCAGGTCTTCCGCGAGCTGCTGACCTACATGATGGAAGACACGCACAACATCTACCGGGCCACCCGGCTGCAGTCGATCGCCAAGTATCTGGAGCGGATCGGCGACCACGCCACGAACCTGGCCGAGATGGTCGTGTTCATGGTGAAGGGCAAGGACATTCGCCACACCGGGAAGCTGGAAGGCGAGAGCGCCGGCGGCTGACCGCCGCGGCCGGGCCCGGCCATCAGACGCGACGCGGCTTCAGGCCGCCAGGGCGGTCCAGCTGGAGACGCTGGGGCGGCGCAGGCGCCGGAACACGCCCGGCCAGGCCACCGTGTACTTCATCGAGAAGAGCATGGCGTGCTTGCCGCACAGCGGCCGGGTGACCGTGACGACCCGGCCCTGGGTGCGCGCGTACTTGTACGACGACACATAGCCGGGGAACGCCGGGCAGCTACCAACGGCGCACGAACGGAGCGCCTCCCGGTGGCGGGCGGCGGTGCGGGACCCCATCGATTCCAGTCGATATCCCCATGCCATGGCGACCTACCTATCATGGGAAAAAGGGGTGCGCACGTTCCGATCTGGTTAACTTTCAATGCCTTGAAATCGTTCATGAAAAATGCCACGGCGCCGTCCTTGACAGACCCTTGTTTCCGGTCACCGGTACGGGGCTTTTGCGCCGGAAGTTACAGACAAAGAGCAGCGACGAAAGACGAACGAAACAGGTCCTCGGGCACAGTGGAAGGCGGAACGAACGGCGATGCCGCGGGCCACTCACCAGCGATCGGCAGCGGAGGCGTCGGAGGCCAAGGTGCCTCCCGCGGCAGCGACCATTCTGGTGCTGACGCGGGACGTGGCAGCGCGGGAGTACCTGATGGAGATCGCCATCGAGCGTGGCTACGGCCTGTGTTGCCAGACCGATGGCGGTGAGGCGGTGCGCGTGCTGACGATGGAGCCGCCCGGCGTGCTGGTGGTCGACATGGACGTGCGGGGGTGCCGTGAGTTGCTGCGCACCGTGCGGGCCCATGCCGAGTGGCGCCGCATCCCTTTACTGGCGCTGACCGCCACCAACAACCCGATGATCGCGGTGACCGCCGACGCCCCGACCTTCTTCATGCCCGAGATGAACGGCCTGGAACAGGCGATCGCCGCCCGGCTGGAACCCGAGGAGGCGTGAAGGAACGCTCCTCCAAGACCGCGTCAACTCCCGTTGCGGACCACTCCATGAATGTGGACCACGGTACCAGGGCGGGTGGCCGTCGCGAAGACCTCGGCCGCGCCGGGGGTCACTGTCGGGCTGGTGAAGGTGAACAGCCACTCGGCGTCGTGGGGGGACAGGTTGATGCAGCCGTGGCTGCGCGGCTGGCCGAACTGGTCGTGCCACAGCGCCGCGTGCAGGGCCTTGCCCTCGTGGAAGTACTGGGTCAGCGGGACGTCGTAGGCATAAGGCTCGACGCCGCTGTGCTCGAGGTTGTCCATGCGCACCACGTCGTGCTTCGAGCGGATGCGGAACGTGCCGGCGGGCGTGGCCAGGGGACTCCCCTCCGGGGCGAAGCCGGTCGACACCAGGGTGGCGAAGCGAGGCGCGTCACCTTCGTACGCCACCAGCGTCTGCGAGGCCAGATCCACGTCGATCCAGGGCTCGGCGGGGCCGACGCCCCCGGGGCGGGGCACCACCTGCGGGATCGCGAGATCGGCGGCGCGGACCCAGCCCGCCGCCAGCGGGCAGGCGCCCGCGTGGCACGGCCCGGCCAGCAGCACCCGGGCGTGGCGCGGGCGCGCCGCCAGCGTATGTGCGCGCTCGAGGGACGCGGTCGCGTAGACCGGCGCCGCCGTCGCGGTCACCCAGCCGAAGTCGAGCCGCTGCCCCGGCGCCAGGTGGAAACCGCTGAACGACGACGGCTTGGCGCGGGTCACCTCGCCGGCCGCCAGCCAGCGGCCGTCGCGCAGCTGTACGTAAGGCCGTCCGCCCACGGTCCGTTCGTTCGTGACCATGAAGCCGAATCCGCCCCCCAGCCGCGTCCCGCGGGCGCCCACCGGCTGGGCCGGCGGCGCATCGAAGGCCATGGCGCCCGCCGCGCCCACCACCACGTAGCCAGCGGGGATGTGGGCGGGCCGATCGCGCGGCTGCGGTGTCTGTCGCCCGTCGCCCTGACAGGCCAGCCACAGACAGAGCGGCGCGAGACAGGCCCTTGGCAAGGTGGTGGCGCGGCTCATCAGCGGGCGCGCCCCGTCCCGTCGCCCGCCAGCTCGGTGGCGACCTGGCGGACGTCCGATCGGCCCAGGTCGTCGACCGCCCGGACGGTGTAGCGCCCGGCGCCGGGCGGCTTCCAGAACAGCGTCTCGCCGCGCGCGACCTTGCCGATGAAGGCGCGGTCGGCGAACCAGAACACCGCCGACGCGTCACCGCCGGTCACCGCCTGCAGGGCCAGCGTGGCGCCGGGCCCCGCCGTGCCGTCCGCCCCGCCGGCGAGGTTGTTGTCCCGCGCCGGGCGCAGGTCGTACGTCACGCCGGCCAGCGGGGAGACGATGCGCGGCGCCGCGCCCCCCGTCACCTCGCCGCCGTCGCAGCCCGGCGCCGCCGGCGGCAGCGCTCGCCGGGGCAGCCCTGCCGCCGCGAATTGCTTCGCCAGATCGGAAGACCAGACCTCGAACGCCTCGGTGCGAACGGTGGGCGGCCCGCCCGGGCAGGTGCGCCGCCCATCGGCGTCCAGCGCCAGCGTGCGGTGGACCTCGCAGGGGGCGATGGGGGATCGGCCCGGGATGAACCAGGACAGGCGGCGGTGCGGACAGTGGCCGGTGGGCAGGCCGCCAGACAGGGCGCACACCTCGATCTTGCGCACGCCACGGGGGGGCGTGTGCAGGAACGAGGCGGCGCCGGGATCGTCCGCCGCGATTGAATCGACGATCTGGAAGAACAGCGGCGCGGCGGCGTCGACGCCCACGAACGCCGGGTTGCCGGCGCCCGAGAAATCGCCCACCCAGACCGCCAGCGCGTACGGTCCGAACAGGCCCACCGACCAGGCGTCGCGGAATCCCCACGACGTTCCGGTCTTCCAGGCCACGGGCACACGCCGCGTCGCGGACAGCGGCGAGTGCCGGCTGGCGGGCGGCGGGTTGTCGAGCAGCATGTCGACCGCGAGGAACGCGCTCTCTTCCGACACCAGGCGCACGCCCTGGTCGTTCCGGGTACGCGCGCCAGCCGGTGGCCTCCAGACCAGTGGCCGCAGCAGGCCGCCGTTCGCCAGCGCCGCGTACAGGCGCAGCAGGTCCGCCATCGTGACCTCGCCCGTGCCCAGGGCCAGGCCCAGTCCGTAGTGATCCTCTGGATACGGCAGATCGACGCCCGCGGTCTTCAGGGCGTCGTACAACGTGGGGCGGGCCAGGTGGGCCGCCACGAACAGCGCCGGCACGTTGCGGCTGCGGATCAGCGCGTCCCTGGCGGACAGCGGCCCCACGAAGCGGCCGTCGAAGTTCTCGGGGCTGTAGGCGGCGTAGGCCGTGGGCACGTCCTTCAGCATCGTCGCCGGGTGGATCACGCCCTGATCCATTCCCAGCGCGTAGACCAGCGGCTTCAGCGTCGAGCCGGGGGAGCGGGGCGCCAGCGCGCCGTCGACCTGACCGCCGATGGCGTCGTCGAAGAAGTCGGCCGAGCCGACCAGGGCGCGGATGCCCATGCTGCGCGTGTCGATCAGCATGGCCGCGGCGTTGGTGATGCCGCGCGCGCGTTCCCGCGCCACGTAGGCGCGCAGGTGGCGCTCGCACAGGCGCTGCAGGTGGACGTCCAGGGTGGTGACCACGCGGCCGTCCGCGCCGGGGGCGCCGTCCGTCTTCAAGACCTCGTCGACGAAGTGGGGCGCGCTGAACGGCAGCGGTGACGATGAGGGGGCGTCCCCGCCGGCGGCCGCGCGAGGGTCTTTCAAGGCGGGCCAGTCGGGTAACGACGTCTCGTCGGGCGCGCGCGGGTGCGCGGCGGTGTAGGCGCGCAGCAGGTCGTTGCGGGCGCGATCCAGCGTGGCCGCGCCCCCGGCGCGCCGCACGGGGCTCTGGGGGATGACGGCCAGGGTCAGCGCCTCGGGCAGCGTCAGCTTCGCCGCCGGCTTGCGGAAGTACAGCACGCTGGCGGCGCCCGCCCCCTCGATGTTGCCGCCGTAGGGCGCCACGTTCAGGTACGCCTCCAGCAACTGGCGCTTCGAGTACTGCGCCTCGAGCTGCAGGGCGCGCGCGATCTGTTGCAGCTTGCCCAGCGGGGTGCGCGACGACAGGCCCCACAGCCGCCGCGCCAGCTGCATGGTCAGCGTCGAGCCGCCGATGCGCCGGCCGCCGGTGACGTAGGTGGCCACCGCCGCCCGCGCCAGCGCGAACGGGTTGACGCCGGGGTGCCAGTAGAAGTGGCGGTCCTCGTAGCGCAGCGTCGCCTGGATCAGCAGCGGGGAGATCTGGTCCAGGCTGGTCCACATCCGGTACTGCCCGTCGTCCGCCAGGGTCAGGCGCAGCAACGTACCGTCGGCCGCGGTCACCGCGCGCGACAGCGCGACGCGCGCGCGCAGCGTGGGGTGGGGCAGCAGCGCCGCGGTGACGCGCACGGCGAGCAAGATGCCCGCCGCGATCGCCGCGCGCCGGCCGGGACGCCACCGCCGCAGCAGGCGGCGGAGACGGCCCGGGGGGGCTGTGGCAGGCGCGGCTCCGGTCGAGGTCATGGCAGGCCGGTGGTCAGCGCGGCACCACCGTCAGCTTGCTGGCCGTGCCCCGCGCGACCACCGTGCTGTCATACAGGGCGCTGGCCTGGATGGGCGGCACGGTGTACGTGCCGACGTTCGTCGCCTTCACGGCGTAGCGCAGCTCCTTCACCGCGGATTCGGCGGTTCCGTACAGCACGACGCGGTCCTCGCGCACGTCGCCGAACTCGGGCTCGAAGGTGGCCCCGGGCAGCGCGATGGGCAGCGCGTACGAACGGGCGGCGGCGACACCGGCGCCCGGCGCGGGCTGGGCATTGCCGTGGCCTTCGCCTTCGTTTTCCCCTTCCGCCTCGCCCTGATCTCCCTCGCCCTCGCTCTCTTCGCCCCCGGACTCTCCCTCGCCCTCCCCGGCGTCGCCGGCGGGGGGGACCATCTGTTGCACCACCGGCTCGAAGCCACCCGGCAGCAGATCGACGATGGCCAGCTCGTTGATCATCGGGCGTGACTTGTCGATCGCGCGCACCCGGACCACGGCGGTGACCTCCTCTCCCAGCTTCACGGTCGTCACCGGCTTGCCGTCCGGGCCCTCGAAGGTGCGGAACACCTCGACCGACTTCGCGGCCGGCTTGTCGGGCAGGCCCGTGTCGAAGCCCGCCTCGCTGACCACGTAGTAGGCGCCGAAGGCGCCGCTGGCGCCGAACCTGATGGCGGTGGCGGCCGGCGAGAAGCTGGCCACCGGGAGCAGCGACTGGGGCAGGGCCAGCGGACGAACCGCGCTGCCGTCCAGCTCTTCGGCCGAAAGGACCACGCCTGGCGCGGCCGCGGCGGTCTCCGCGTAAGCCTCCAGCGCCAGGATGGACCAGGCCGAGTCATACGTGTTGTAGACGCCCCGGAAGATGGGGTCGACGACGGCGTCGATCTCGGCGGGCGTGATGCGCGCCGCGCGCTCGGGGAAGTGGCGCGCGATCACGTACAGCGCCTGCGCGTCGTACGCCAGGCGGTCGTAGTACCAGTCGGGGTCGGCGGCCCGCGTCTTGCCGAACGTGACGCCATCGACGATGGCGCGCGCGGGGCCGTCCTTCTTCAGCAGGTGATAGGTGGCGGCCAGGTACAGGCCCGCCAGGTCGGTCTTCCATTGCTGGGGATGGTTGGCCACCAGGTGCTTCTCCAGCGCCGCGGCGAACGCGGTGGTCACCATCCCCTGCCGGGTGAGGACGTAGATGGCGTAGGCGCGGGCGCCCGCCGCCGCCAGCCCCTCGCTGTCGGTCGCGGCCACCGTTTGCAGGTAGGTGGTCGCCGACTTAAGCACGTCGGCCGGGATCGCGAACCCGCGCTCCTTCGCCTCCAGCAACATGTGCGTGGCCCAGATCGAAGCCAGCTGGTCGACCGCCGGGTTCGCGGCCCAGCGGCCGAAGCTGCCTTCCTCGTTCTGGCGCGCGCGCAGCAGCGTGATCCAGCGATCGACGGCGGCGGCCGAGTCCCTGGGGGCGTAGCCGAACTCGGGGTGCTTCCCCAGGATCAGCGGCGGCACGGCCTGACTGACGATCTGCTCGGTGCAGCCGTGGGGGAATTTCTCGAGATACCCGCGCAGGCCGTGCGTCAGGCCGAGCGGCAGCGCCGACAGCCCCGCCTCGACCTTCCGCAGATCGCCGTACAGGTGGCGCGCCACGGGCACGGTGACCTGCTTGTCGCGCAGGTGACCGGCCTGGAACGTGGCCAGATAGGGCGTGGCGGGACGGACGCTCAGCTCGCTGGCCAGCCTCGAATGGGCGGCGCCCAGGCTGGCCGTGAAGGTCAGCGTGGCGGCGCCCAGCGGCTGGCGCGCGCGCAGCTTGAAGGTGGCGGACGCCTCGCGTAGCTCGTCCACGGTCAATGAACGCTCCGTGCCGTCCAGCGGTTCGATGCCCGGCGTGGCGGCCAGCGACAGCTTCACGGACGCGCCCTTGCCGGAACCGACCACGTTGTTCGACACGGCCACGCTGACCTCCGTCTCGTCGCCGGGCGCCAGGAACGTCGGCACATTGGGGGAGATCACGAAGTCGCCCCGCACCAGCGCCTTGCCGTCGAACGCCCCCAGCGCGTCGGGCGCCACCGCCACCGCCATCACGCGCAGCGTGCCGTTGAACGTGTCGGGCACGTCGTAGGTCAGCTCGCGCCCCTGCGGCCCGGCGTCGACGATCCCCGACCAGTACGCCACCGGCTTCTGCTG
>Ga0207652_10002471_pt1 | contig 15575 bp, 17 predicted proteins | sample KBSC63BmetaG_FD_184334 | JGI IMG/M metagenome (GOLD analysis project Ga0207652, IMG submission 184334) | Corn rhizosphere microbial communities from Kellogg Biological Station, Michigan, USA - KBS C6-3B metaG (SPAdes) (version 2) | ecosystem: Host-associated > Plants > Roots > Rhizosphere ... | reverse complement strand
CGCTGTCGGCAATCTCTTCATTTATGCGAGAGTTTGGTCGAATTGCTTAGGGTCGTAATCCGAACGAGAAGTGATTGAATGGACAACTGGGTTGAAATCTCCGCAACGTCCTAACCGATGATTGACAGTTTTTGCCCTGTTTTTGTCAGTCCGAGCGAGAGGTGTGAAGAGGTTGAATCCCGCTGGTTCGGATGTCTGCCTTGAGGCCGCTGTTGAGTTCTGCTGCTGTCAGCAGCGCTCAAATAAACTCATCTACATAGGAGGTGAGGATCCATGGGGCATTCGAGGACAGCAAAGGCCAGGACCCATAGGCGAATCGTTAACCTGGCTGCGAAACGATTCCGCGAACACGGTCTAGAAGGAATCAGCATCGCAGATTTGATGGGCGAAGCCGGTGTGGCGGTGGGAGGCTTTTACAAGCACTTTGACTCGCGGGATGACCTGGTCATGGAGGCGCTTGCTGCTTCAATCTTCGAAATGGACGATTCGCCCCTTACCAAACAGCCCACACTCGAAAAAAGCATTGGGGCATACCTTTCGAAGACGCATCGCGACAACCTGGCAGATAGCTGTCCGGTCGCGGCTCTAGTGGGCGATGTTTCTAGGAGCTCCGATAACGTGCGCAAGCTCTACACGGAGCGAGTCGAGCGCAGTTTCGCCGGCATCGCTGCACAGGTTCCTGAGGCGGATCGCAGAGAGAAGCGCGCAAAAGCGATCTTGATCTATAGCGCCTGTGTTGGCGCGATTGGGCTGGCGCGCGCTGTCTCGGATGGCAACCTCTCTGATCAGATTCTCAGGACCGTCGCGAAGCAACTATCAGGGATGTTTAGGGAAAATCATTGAAATGATGATGGAGCACAAACACAACTGCCGAGCATGAAAATGACATGCTCGACAATTGGGTGAGAGCATTCCAGACTCGGCGGCAAACGGCATTCCTCACCGAGCGCATGGTTGCGGGCGTTAGAAGATCGGGTTGCTGTTCTTTGAGGAGTCAGGAATGCCTTGAACGACATCCCAGTGTTCTACTAGCTTTCCATCTTTCACCCGGAAGAGATCAACAGTGACGTCACCATTTTTACTGATGAGGCCAGTCCAGCTGGCATGCACGGCAACAAGATCACCGTCGGCCAACACATGCCTGATTTCCCCTTTGGCGTTTGGAAAGTTCGCTAAAAAATCGTTGATGTATTTGCGCAGGCCTTCTACGCCGTCCTCACTAGCTGGTGTGTGTTGTACATAGATGTCGCCCACGTACCTTGAGATCGCACCGTCGACGTCGCCGTCGAAGTGCGCCTCCTTGTAAAAAGCGAGCACGGCTTTCTTATTCTGCTCAGCAATGATTGCGGTCGTCATGATGATCTCCGGTTGGTTTGTCGTCGGCGCTCGGAGCAGGAGCGAACGGAAGTTTGGGAGCGCGGCAAGCGCTATGAGCGTCTACCGGGTTCTCTGCGAGTATCGGAAGAATTCGCGCGAGAGAACCCCGTTCGACTGCTGAGGTCGGCTTATTCGCCGGGGAAGTTCTGCGCGTCGAACTTATTGCTTTGAACGATGTAGATTTCGCAGGGCGTTTTGGACACGCAAGCGGTGATGTGCTTCTCCTTGCCGCGCTGATACCAGTAGGAGCCGGGGCCTAGCTTGGCCGGCGTTTCACCGCGCTTGTAGTTCTCCATCTCTCCTTTGATCACGACCGCGTAATAGTCATAAGTGTGAGTGTGAACGTAACTCGTGAAACCGGGATCGAACCTGAAAAACGCTCCGTGAGCCCCCTTCGTCACGTCACCCCAGACATTCGAATATTGAATTCCTTTGTTCGGAGTGGCGCCTTTCGCTCCGCTGTCCTGGAATTTGTAGTGCGTCGACGACAGCGATACTGACTGCCCGTCGTTCAATGGTGGATAGGCCGGTACCTGAGCAGCACACGAGGCAGTAGCGAACACGGAAACGGCTGCCGCAAGGGCCATGCCCAATTTGAAGTTCATGTTGAGTTCTCCTCTTCAGAAATAGGTGCGATATCGTGCTGGGTTCTATTCCCGTCGCACCATCCGGGATTCCCGTCCAACATCTGCCGATACCCTGAGTCTCCTGCGAGATCAGTGCGCGGCGGCTAATGCCTCGATGAATTTTGCGGCCAGTTCATGGTCGGACATGGGGTTTTGGGCGGTGATCAATTCACGATCGACCACGACATATGAGGTGAAATTATCGGCGTTCAGGACTTTTGCGCCGGCGGCTTCGAGCGCATCGGGCATGTTGAAGATCAGCTTCTTGTGGAAGACGTGCTCTTCGGCATATTCCTCCTCGCTGCGTGAGAAGACGGTCATGCGATAGCCTGCATACTGCCAGCCCTTGCCCAGGTCGTGCGCCTTCAGCTTGTCGCCGTCGATCAGAGCAGCGCGAAATTCACGTGCATGGTCGAGTGCTGCAAGGACGCTAATCGGCCCGTGGCAGATCGCGGCGGTGGGCTTGTTGGCGCCGTGGAAGTAGCGGAGCACCTCACCCGCATCCGGATCCTGCATTACGTCGACGATGGGCGCGTGGCCGCCGGGGAAGAAGACGCCGGCGAAACGGTCGAGACCAGCTTCGATCTCGGAGCGGATCGCGCGCACATCGTTCATGGCGGGGTTGTTGTTGAAGAAATCGCGCGCACGGGCGCGGGCAGCATCGTCATTGTTGAAATAGATCAGAGCATCAGAGTCCTGATCCATGTGCGGCTTCTCGCCGGTTGGGGTGGTGAGAACGAAGTCGTATCCGGCGGCGACGAGCGTCATCAGGGGAACGGCGGTTTCGTTCAGAAACTGGCCGATGGTGATCGTGCCGCCTCCTTGCGCCTCAAGCTGGGTGCCGTTCGAACCGACGACGAGAATTGTTCCTTTACTCATAACGTGCTCCTGTATTGAAAAAGAAAGCCGTGGGCTTTCCGTTGAGTCGGGGAAAAAGCTGGGAAATGAGGCTGTTGGCCGAACTCTGCCCGCGCTGACACTTACTAGAGGTTCAGAGCGGCGTTGGCGAGCGGGGCGCTATGCCTTTGCGGCTTCAATCATGCGGCGGACGGTCTCTTGCGTAGTCCAAACCGCGTTTGCCATAAATCGCCAATTGATCATCGCCGCGTCGTATCCGGCACCTTCTTCATTCGAAGCAGCCGCGACCGCATCGCGAACCATCACGACTTCCAGGCTGTTCTGGATGAGATTGCGCATGTGGTCTTCTAGACATAGATTCGCTACCGGACCGGCCATTATGACTTTTTCGATCTTGTGACGGCGGAGCATGTAGACCAGGTCGCTGGTCGGTGCGTAGGTGACGTGACGCGATACGATGGTTGTCCCAGCATCCTCCATGTACCTGCGGAAACGATCGGGGACGTCCGCGCCACTGCCGGAGACGTCATCGAAATGCAGCGGGCTCTTTCGCGCCACGACTCCACCTTTTAGTGCGAGGTCCTCCATCGGACTGAGACCCGTTTTCCCCTTGTGATCGTGTGGGAAGAAGTAATGGGGTGACATGAACACGGGATAATCATGATCTTTGGCGGTCTGGAGCAGGGTCTCCAAGTTGGCATTGACGTTATTACGCTTCATGAGTTCCTCGATCATGACGTAATACTTGCCACCTTCGGTCAGGAAGTCATTCTGGATATCAACCAGAACAAGCGCCGTCCGATCTTTATTGATCTCCATATCGACCTTGTGCTCGAACAACATTTTGGTTCCTTTCATTCAAACTAGCTTGACGTTGAGGGGGTTAGAGATTCCCAGAAAACACAAAGATTGCCTATCTTTGTTCATAGATAGAGGTCTCATCTGGAGGTCGAGTATACGCCAGAGTTTTAGAAGGAAACCTGCTCCTCATAGGCTTACTCTTTCGTTCAATTGTGCGGACGAAAGCGGTCGATTTACGACAAATTTCTCGCTTCCAAGCGAGATCGAAAAGTCTTCAGACTCTGCGATTGACGCCACTTTTAGCGTGGGTGCCTAAAAAGTCTAGCGACGAATTAAAGCCAGCACAAAGTCATGTCACCATCGAAGGATGGTGGCAGAAAGTGCCTTCTTTTTGTCATGATGAGCAACCTTCTCGTACGCCACACGGAACCCGCCGCGCCAAGTTGAATGCTCGATCATTCCTCGTATCGGTCTCTCGAGCGATACAGCGAATACCGACGCGCGACCTCACCAGAAAGTCATGGACCGATTAGCGATGACTAGAGGACTGATGGAAGAGGCTTGCGGGTGACTCAACGAAACTCGCTTTCTCTAAGTCCAGTAGATGTGCCTTCGCTTCAAGGCCGCCCGCAAATCCCGTTAGCTTTCCTGAGTGTCCGATCACTCTGTGACAAGGAACGATGATGCTTATGGGATTCCGAGCATTAGCTGCTCCAACAGCTCTGGAGTGATTGGGTCTTCCCAACCGATTCGCGATCTGACCATAGGTCCTGGTCTCGCCAGCGGGGACATCCAAGAGGGCTTTCCAGACCTCTTTCTGAAACAAGGTTCCCCTCATATCGAGCGGAACTGAAAAAGTAGTTCGCCTTCCTGCGAAGTATTCAGTGAGCTGCCTCTCTGCCAAGTCCAGCGTTGGATGGTTCCCTTGTACGAGCGGACCTAGCGGAACACGTGCCGGATTATCGTTTTCCCAGAGAAGAGCAACTAGGCCAAGTTCGCTCGCAACAAGTGTGAGCTTACCAACCGGCGAATCATAGTATCTATACAGCAGGGTCACGAGATCTGTTCCTTTCTTCGGCGAAGCACGCCCACAACGCAACGGCGGCGTAAGCGCGCCAGGGGCGAACAGAATCAATTTGAATCCCAGGATGACGTTTAAGCTCCTGCTTCAGACCATAGTCGGAGGCTGGGAAAGCATCGTCGTCACCGAATCCCCGCATCGCTGCATATTCGGCAGTCCACTTTCCTACACCGGGGACAGAATGGAGGATCTTTCTCAGTGCAGCGACGGAAGGTGGTCCTTCGCTGTCGAGTGTTCCATCCGCAACAACTGTGGCGAGAGCTCTGATCGTTACCCTTCTTGCGATGGAGGTACGAACACTCGACAAGTCCCAGAGCAACAACTGTTGAGGGGTCGGAAACAGAAAGATATTCTCGGAACGTCCTGGATGCCTCACCACTGTTCCTGCAGCTCTCATCAACTCCCCGGTCAATATGCGTCCAAAGCTTACGGAAACGAGTTGGCCTAAGACCGTGCTTACTAGAGCCTCAAATCCATTCCAAGACCGCGCGACACGGAGCCCAGGGTGCTGCCCCCAAAATTTCGAGATGTAGCGATCCGCCTTCATCGCTGCATCAAGAACCTCTGGTTTCACGTCGACATCGAACATCTTCCTGACCTTTGTCTCGATCTGGACGATGTCTTCTGCGGTCGCATTCCAGATGATGAGCCGAAGACATCGAGATCTTGGAGAGTGCGTGACCCTAAACCGTCCCAACCCTCGCCTAGTCGGCACGATGCGTTCGAATCCGTCATCGTCAACCGACTCAAGGTAAGGAATCTGGTGAGCTCGAAAATGTCGCAAGACGCTTGCCCAATCATAGGGGGGCCAGTATCGAAGCGTTCTTTGGACGAATGGGCTCGAACTAGTTTCTGAACTGTGTGCCATCTGAAATGTGGGATGTCTTTGAACGGGAGCCGAGCGTGCGTGGACTGAAGAATCCTATCTGAAGCTCCTTACTTTAGTTCGCGCGCTGGACGACGCAATAGTTCGCCTTTGCAATTTGGACAGGTGCCTGCAAGCGGATCGCGGGCACACCGATCGCAAAACGTGCATTCGTAGGAACAGATCATCGCGTCCTTGGCATTCATAGGTAGTTCGGTATCACATCGTTCACACCTGTTCTTCATTTCCAGCACGACAGATTCTCCTTCAAGTCGGATCTTTTGAGTCTGGCTCTCACAACATTGAGGTTCCCGTGAGCGTATCGATCAGGCGCTAGACAGTGCCGAAGCGTTCCCGGTATTCCTTCGGCGTCATCGAAAGCTGCTGAAGAAACGCTCTCCGGAGAGACTGTTCATCCCGGAACCCGGTGTTGCGCGCTATCGCTTTCAGGGGAAGTTCTTTGGCCTCTAGATGCTGCCGAGCAGCTTCGACACGCAGCGACTGGACCCACCGTGCTGGCGTTGTTCGAAAATGAATTTCGAACTGACGGGCAAATGTACGCGGAGTCATCGCAACCGCCTTTGCCAACGTGTTTACATCGAGTGTCTGGGTGAGCCGGGTCTTGGCCCACGCGGGAAGATCGCGCATCGGCGTGCCACTCACGTCTGCTTGTTGTGCGAGCAAGGTGCTGTATTGCGCCTGCGTGCCAGGCCTTCTTAGAAACAGCACCATATGGCGGGCACAGGCCGCTGCTACAGCGTGACCAAGATCCTCCTCGACTAAGGCGAGCGCTAAATCGATACCTGCGCTGATGCCTGCAGTGGTATACGTCTTACCGTCTTTGACGAAGATAGGGTCGCGTTCGATCTTCAGACTGCCGTAGCGATCTGCCAGCTGGTCGATATAGCTCCAATGGGTCGTCGCTCGCTTACCGTCGAGCAAACCTGCGGCGGCAAGCATGAACGCTCCTGTACATACGGAAGCGAGACGACGCACGTGAGCAGAACGTCTGCGCAGCCAGCGAATGAGCTCAGGCGGATGAAATTCGATCATCGCGCCTTCTCCCCCAATTGCGATCAGTGTGTCGATGGGGCCGACGTAGTCCCCATAAAAACAGGCATTCCCGAGAGTGAAGCCTCCGACACTCTGTACCTCGGACGTAGGCTGCATCGACAAAATCTGGAGTATGTAGGATTGCTTGCCGTTAACTTTCGGGTTGGAAAACACCGACGCTGGCCCCATCAGATTAAGAAGCTCGAACGGAGAGGCCACCAAGAAAGCGATGACTCGTGAGCGGGTTGCCATGCAGAAATTCTACTATGGCAGTTTTTGCCCTTATTCTGTCAGTTCTGCCACTGTGGTTTGTGTCAGGATTTGACTGTATTTCGTCACGTTCAGTGTCTAAAGATCAGCTTTGACGATCCTCCGTGATCGTCACGTTTGGCTGGGAGCGCCTACGTCGTTGCGTGGGCCAGATCACAACTGCGTTACCTCGCGCAGCCACGTCGGGAGCGGCCCGATGTTAATTGGCGGTACCCCGCAGACGCCAAGCATCGATGTGAATCGTTATGGAATGAGGCGCAAGAACGGCGCTCATGTGCTGAGAATGCGCAGTACAGCGGCTGTGTGCCAGTTTTTATGGAATGGCAGCATTTGACTGTTTTATGTCAAGTCTGCCGAACGGCGTTTACATCTTTAAGACTGCACACGACGAAGTGTCGTTTTGATTTGTTGGAAATCTGCAGGAAGAAGGAGAAGCAATGGCTACGCAACAGAGCAAGAACGAAGAGTTCCGTAAATTGCACATAGCGGGTGATCCGCTTGTCATTTACAACGTGTGGGATCCTGGCAGCGCAAAGGCTGCAATTGCAGCCGGGGTCAAGGCAATTGCGACGAGCAGCTGGGCAGTTGCTGAGGCGAACGGGTTTTCAGACGGCGAGCAAACTCCGATTGACCTAGCTATCGAAAACCTCCGTCGCATCGTTAACAGCACAGAGCTGCCTGTGACCGCTGATCTAGAGAGTGGCTACGGCGCCACGCCTGGAGACGTTGCTACAACGATCGAACTCGCAATCAATGCTGGTGCGATCGGCTGCAATCTCGAAGATAGCTTCCCATCAGACGGCTCGTTGCGAGAGATCGCTGATCAGACTGCGCGTATCGCTGGCGCGCGTCAGGCCGCCGACAAGCAGGGACTCGCATTCTTCATCAATGCAAGAACCGATGTCCTTTTTACCGCGCCGTCCAGTGAGCACAACATTGCCATGTTGGCCGAAGTGCTGAAGCGTGCTGAGGCTTATAAGAAGGCGGGCGCCGATGGACTGTTTGTGCCAGGGCTCATCGATCTCACACTCATCAAGAAGTTGACAGAGGCGTCACCGCTGCCAGTCAACATCCTGATCGGTGACTCAAGCCCCTCGATCTCGTCGTTGGCTGGCAGCGGTGTCGCCCGTGTGAGCTATGGCGGAGCTCCTTATGCCGAACTGATGACTACTTTTGAAGACTCCGTCCGCTCCGCAATGAGCAAACGCTCCGCGTGAGTACAAACCATGCGGATGTCTCGAGGTGCATTGCCGGGGACTTCCGCTCCCTGATTGTCACCAGGTCCGGCTGAGAGCCATACCAGCCCTGTGGCAAGGGGACAACACAACGTGTATTGATGGCCGAGAGGCCACTTGAGTGAGGAACGATGACAAACAGAATTGATCAACCTGAACCTGAGGCTCTAACCGGGCCACCTCTGAATCGGCACGGTGCTAAGTTCTGGATCAGCGTCGTAGCTGTCGTGGCTGTAATTGCAGTCGCAACCGTCTTTGGAGTGCGCTTGTTTGGTCGGGCCACTGTCCAGGCTGCTCCGCCAAGTGCTCCAACTGTAACTGTCAGCCAGCCGCTTCAACGTGAACTCGACTCACGGCTTCAATTCTTAGGTCAATTTTCTCCGGTGGAACGCGTTGAGCTGCGGGCTCAAGTCGGGGGAACTCTGACGAGAATCGGGTTCAAAGACGGAGACGTCGTGCGAAAAGGCGATCTCCTGTTCGAGATTGATCCAACGCAATACCAGATCAAGTTGAGCGAGGCCACGGCGCAACTTGAAAGCGCTCAAGCCAGGTACGATCTTGCAACGAAAGAACTGAAACGCGCACAGACGTTGCAACAGACGGATGCTGGAACGGCCGAAAATGTAGAACAACGCGCTTCCGAACAACGAACCTCTCAAGCCGCCATTAGTACAGCTCAAGCGCTTATCCGTGATGCTGAGTTCGATTTAAATCACTGCCGCATTGCCGCGCCGTTCACGGGACGTATGGGTAACCACCTTGTCTCGGTCGGCAATCTCGTTTCGGGCAGTCGTGCGGGAGCGGGAGCAACGACGCTTCTTGCCACCATTGTTTCTTTGGATCCGATCTACCTCGATTTCGACATGAGTGAGTCAGACTACCTAACGTTTGAGCGCGAGCGAACCAAACAGAGAAGAGGTCTAGCCCAAAGGGTAGACGCTGCTTTGAGTGATGAGAGCGAGTTCAAGCACGCAGGCACGCTCAACTTCATCGACAACAGCCTTGATCGTTCGAGTGGAACTATCCATGCACGGGCCATAATCCCCAATCAGGATCTGCTGCTTACTCCCGGCGTTTTCGGCCGGGTTCTGCTCCCAACTACAAAGGCAACGTCAGTGTTGCTGGTTCCTGATGATGCGGTTCTCCCAGACCAGTCCGAGCACGTTGTCTTGACCGTTGGACCGGACAACATCGTAACGCCCAAGAAAGTTCAACTAGGCGATTTGCGTGGTGGCCTTAGAGTGATTCGGGCCGGCCTTCTACCAAGCGATGCAGTCATTATCGGAGGGGTTGCGATTGCCGCGCCGGGGTCTAAGGTAACGCCGCACACCGGAACCATCACCTTCGGAACTGCCCAGGATCGGAGTGCTGTACAGCAATGAAGCTCACTCATTTCTTCATCGATCATCCACGTTTCGCGACGGTAACGAGTGTATTCATTACGCTATTCGGACTGGCGACTCTAGTTGCGTTGCCGGTTGCGCAATATCCCGATATTGTTCCGCCCACCATACAAGTCACAACCGCATACCCAGGAGCTTCGGCTGAAACGATCGCCCGCACTGTGGCGACTCCGCTTGAGCAGGCCATCAACGGCGTCGAATCGATGGACTACATCAGTAGCCAGTCCACTGGTGATGGAAATCTCACGATTACCGCGACGTTCAAAATCGGCAGTGATGTGAACCTCGCTCAACAGTTCACGAACAATCGAGTGCAGGATACGCTCTCGCGACTCCCTGATCCTGTTCAGCGGATAGGCGTGAAGACCCAGAAAGTCATTCCCGCGTACCTGCTGGGTATTTTCCCTTACTCCCCCCATCAGACACGCGACGTGTCGTACATCTCGAATTACATGACGCTTCACGTGAGAGATGAAGTATCTCGTCTCCCTGGAGTGGGTGGGATCTTCGCGCTCGGGGAACGACAGTTCGCGATGCGCATCTGGATCGATCCAGATAAGGCAGCAGTGCATGACATCAGTGCTGACGACATCGTGGCGGCTCTGCGTGCTCAGAATGCGCAGGTGTCTGCTGGCGTCTTGAATCAGCCACCAATTTCGACCAAGGCGGCCTATCGCATCAATGTGGAAGCCTTGGGGAGACTGACGACGCCTGAGCAATTCGCAGGCGTAATCATCAAGACCGATAAGGACGGACACATTACGCGTATCCGTGACATTGGTCACGTAGAGTTGGGATCTGCTGACTACAACAGCATCTCTTATTCGGACCGTTATCCATCAAACCCGTTCTGGTTCTTTGCTGTTCCTGGATCGAATGTGGTCACAGTAGAGCATGAGGTGTTGGACAAGTTCCGAGAGCTAAAACAACATTTTCCGTCTGACATTAGCGATATCAAGATCTACGATCCCACTGAATTCGTGAGCAGATCGATTAAAGAAGTCGCGGTTACGATCGTGATTGCGGTCGTGCTAGTTGTCTTCGTCGTCTATGTCTTTCTACAGAACTGGCGCGCAACGCTTATCCCGGTCGTTGCCATCCCAGTGTCTCTCTTGGGCAGTTTTGTCATCCTTGCCTTGTTCGGAATCTCAATCAACAATCTTTCCTTGTTTGGTCTCGTGCTGGCCGTCGGAATTGTTGTCGACGACGCGATCGTTGTTGTGGAGAACGTCGAACGCAACATGGCCTTGGGAATGTCGGCGACAGATGCTGCTCACAAGACCATGGACGAGGTGTCTGGTGCACTGATTGCGATTGCCCTGACCCTATGCGCGGTGTTTGTGCCTTCCGCATTCATATCGGGGATCTCTGGACTCTTCTTCAAGCAATTCGCGACCACCATCGCTGCGTCAACAGTCATATCTTGCTTTGTCTCCCTTACGCTGAGTCCGGCCCTGTGCGCGGTCCTGCTGAAGCCTCATCACGACGCGGAGTCTTCTGAGAAATGGTTCACGCCGACGCGACTCTTGCGTCCCGTGTTCAGTCGGTTCAACAAAGCGTTCGACTGGCTCTCATTGGGCTACGGAAAACTGACTGGCCGTCTGGTTCGGGCAGCGGCCATCGTGGGTGTTGTCTATGTTGGCCTGATCTGCCTCACTGGTTACCAGTTCTCGAAGATGAACACTGGCTTCATACCGCAGCAGGACATTGGATACCTCGCTGCTTTGGTGAAACTGCCGCCAGGATCGAGCCTCGAACGCACCGATGCGGTGGTGCGCAAAGTAAATGACATCATTCTCAAAACGCCAGGTGTGCAGCACACCTCAGCGAATGCGGGATTTGATGTCTCAACATTCACATTCTCTTCCGATACGGGAAGCATCTATTTTTCTCTGCCATCGCTTTATGACGTCGAGATACCCGGTGGTGATGCCGCAACGATGCTACAGACTGTCAGGCAGCGACTTGCTGGTATCACGGAAGCACAGGTTGCGGTGATATCGCCTCCGCCGGTTCAGGGGCTCGGATCAGCCGGGGGATTCAAGTTGATGATCGAGGATCGCAACAACCTGGGTTCGGAAGCATTGAGCAAGGCGACGAACGCACTCATTGCAGAAGCGAATAGAGACCCTGCATTGGGTGGCACCTATTCCTTCTTCAATGCTGGATCCCCAAGCATCTATGCCGACATCGACCGCGAGAAGGCGGAAAAGGTTGGTGTATCGCCTGAGTCCATATTCTCAACGCTCCAGCTCTATGTTGGTCCGCAGTATGTAAACGACTTCAACTATCTAGGACGCACCTGGCCTGTATACGCGCAAAGCGATCAAGCTTCTCGTCAGAGTAGAGAAGATATCTCGCGGCTCAAGGTTCGGAACGCGAGTGGGCAGATGGTACCGATCGGCACCGTTGCCACAATGAAGGAACGTACAGCCCCATATCGGATTCCTCGCTACAACCTCTACCCCTCAGCGGAGGTGCAAGGTTCTGGCGCGCCCGGCGTCTCTTCGGGTGAGGCTCTTAAACACATGGAAGCCATTGCCGCGCGAACTCTCCCACCGGGCATTACCTACGAATGGACAGATCTCGCATATCAGCAAAAGTTGCCGGGAACACCCGCGCTGTTGATTTTCGCAGCTTCCGCGCTATTCGTATTTCTCGTCCTTACTGCTCAGTACGAGAGTTGGACTTTGCCGCTGGCTATCGTGCTGATCGTGCCGATGTGTTTGTTAGCCGCTTCGACTGGTCTCCACGTCCGGGGTATGCCGATCGATATCCTCGCTCAAATTGGATTTGTAGTGTTGGTCGGATTGGCCGCTAAGAATGCGATCTTGATCGTGGAATTTGCAAAGCAGCAGGAGGACCATGCTGGCCTCCCTGTAGCTGAAGCCGCCGTAAGTGCTGCTCATACGCGACTCCGCCCTATCTTGATGACATCATTCGCATTCATCTTCGGAGTGGCACCCCTAGCGGTAGCACACGGCGCTGGAGCGGAAATGCGCCAATCCTTGGGAACAGCGGTTCTCTTCGGCATGATAGGAGTGACTATCTTCGGTCTCTTCTTCACGCCGGCTTTCTACACCATCGTTCGCAAATTCGGCAGGAGGAAAGCATGAGCCGGACCAACACATTTACCTCAGCAGCCAGGATGACCGGTCTCCTCGTGACCTTGCTTTTTGAAGGGTGTAGCGTCGGGCCAAAGTACAGGGCACCAACGCCTGCTCTCGCACCATTTCACAATCAGGTCAATGCTTCCGTGAACAACGGAGCGGCGCTCGCACCTCTTGACCAGTGGTGGACAGGCTTCAACGATCCGATGCTCGTGAAGATCGTTCGACGGGCTTTGGATCAAAACTTGGACTTAGCTGCCACGCTCGCACGCGTCAATCAGGCACGGGCAGCAGCTGCCGGCGCCGGCGCCAGACTCTATCCGACGGGAGAGCTCGACGCGTCGGCGACTGCTGAACGTCAGAGCCTACAAGGAAATCTGGGTACGATCGCGAGCACGGTTCCCACGTTCAGGCGCAACATCCACGAGTACACGATAGGCCCGGCAGCCAGCTGGGAGATCGACCTCGCCGGAGGTCTGCGGCACAACGCTGCCGGGGCGCGTGACGAGGTACAAGCCGCCGAAGCAGAAAGTGTGGGTACCCGAATCATTGTTGCCGCAGATGCTGCAGATGCATATCTGCAGATTCGCGGTTATCAAGCAAGGCTGGCGATCGCGCAGAACCAGATAGCGACGGATCAGCACCTGCTACAGCTCGTACAAAACCGAGCCGCTGCAGGTGCGGCGACAGGAAGAGAAATTGCCCAAGCTGAAGCATTGCTCTCGCAGGCGCGTTCCACTGTTCCCCTGCTGCGACTGTCGCTCGAGAAACAACTTAACCGTCTCGACGTGTTGATGGGCGCGCAGCCGGGGACCTACGCACACGAGCTGCAAGACATCGCCGCGATCCCGTCGATTCCAACGATTCCGGCACAGGAGCCGACCAATGTATTACGCCGTCGCCCCGACATCATCGCGGCGGAGCGCCGCCTCGCAGCCTCCAATGAGCGGATCAGTGTGGCAGTAGCCAACTACTATCCAAAGATCTCGCTCGCTGGGGTACTGGGATTCGACAGTCTAAACTCCGGCAGTCTGTTTTCAGCATCCGGCTTCCAGCCCGCGGCTGTTGCGGCTTTACGTTGGCGTCTGTTTGATTTCGGCAGAGTGGATGCAGAGGTCAAACAAGCTCAAGGCGCAAACGCCCAAGCCTTGGTGAACTATCGTCAGGCTGTGCTTCGTGCAGCTGAAGATGTCGAGAATGCTTTGGCTTCACTGTCCGAGACGCAAGAGTACGTCGCGCAGCTGCAAACTGAAGTCCAGGCTTTGACCAAAGCACGAGACCTTTCACAACAAGCCTATCGTGCAGGCTCGATCACTCTCACAGATGTGCTTGATGCAGATCGGCAGCTTCTGGTCGCTCAAGATCAGCTCGACGCAAACCGAGCTGATGTGGCTAGGGCAGCTGTCGTGGTGTTCCGCGCCTTTGGTGGCGGATGGCAGTCTCCAATCTAGGGACGGCCGTCCCGACCTCGGTGGGATGGCCCTTCAGCTTCATGGCAAGCGCATATAGGACGTTAGCTCGAAAAGTAGGCTTCTACGCGCGCGCAACAAAGGAGGAACGATGGCAAGCATAGCGGAAGTAAGCGACGCAACTTTCGATAATGAAGTTCTCAAGTCAACACAGCCGGTTCTGGTCGACTTTTGGGCTACTTGGTGTGGTCCATATAGGGCGGTGTCGCCGATCGTGGAACAGGTCGCAACCAGCTACGAAGGCAAGCTGAAGGTCTTGAAATTGAATGTTGATCAGAATAACCAAACGCCTGCCCGTTACGGAATCCGCGGGATTCCGGCTCTTCTCTTCTTTAAAGATGGAAAGATCGAAGATCAGATCGTCGGTTATGTGCCGAAAGAAACGATCGACGCAACTGTCACCAAGGTTCTCGCATAGCGAGGGCCTTTCTCTTCAAGGAGGGAGGGAGATCACAGATGGGTTCCATAAAAAAGCTTCCTGAAATTCGAAGGATGAGAGCCGCGGATGCACGTTGCTATCGAGCTCTCTTGGTTGAGGCCCTTATTGTCCATCCCGATTGTTTCGTCGAAGATTACAACGCTGAAATCAAGAGGCCACTACCTCAGATTGAAGACGAATTAGAGAGAGGCACGACAATAGGTGTCTGGTTCGGCGATGTGCTGGGGGGAATTGCATCGTCTGTACGTTGCGATAGTTTCAAACGCCACCATTGCGGGACCGTCCGAAACCTCTATGTTCGGGAGAAATTTCGGCACAAGGGTGTAGCCAGTCTCCTATTGAAGGAATTGCTTCGCTTCGCGAGAAGCGAAGTGAAGAAACTGGAGGTCCAGGTGCCTTTCAACTGTGAGAACGTGGTTCGGTTGTTTGAACTCTTCGGCTTTCGTTTGTGTGGTTTATTACCCGGAGACCGGCAAGTCGGCGCTGAAGAACTCGATGTCTGGATGATGACGCGGTCATTGCGTTGATCTGATGGAGGCGCGAGGATGAACGATTCTGAGACAAAACAAACCGACAGATCTAGACTATGGGCGAGCGTCCATCAGTGCCCGAATTGCCATCACTCGGTTGATCTAGGTGCCTTGGATCTTGGAGCCGTCACCAGCGGTGTAGTCTCTTGTCCCAAGTGTGAGTGGGCGGGACGTATCGAGATTCGAGTGGTCGACGCAAGGAGCTTAGAAATGTAAAACCGAAGTTCGATCAAGCGGCCGGGATTGGCAACTTCATCTGAGAATCTCGCTCTATATCTTTTACTTTTCGCATATAGGTTCTCACGAGTTCGCTCGCGACCTTCGTTTCGTTGTCAGATCGCGTCACAAGGTAAGTCCGAAGCAAAAGTTCGTCACATTGAAGCGGACGAACTGTCACACCATTACGAGCCAACAATAGCGCTCCAGGCTTCAAGACGAAGGCAACAGCGGAGCCATCA
>Ga0207652_10002467_pt1 | contig 15587 bp, 12 predicted proteins | sample KBSC63BmetaG_FD_184334 | JGI IMG/M metagenome (GOLD analysis project Ga0207652, IMG submission 184334) | Corn rhizosphere microbial communities from Kellogg Biological Station, Michigan, USA - KBS C6-3B metaG (SPAdes) (version 2) | ecosystem: Host-associated > Plants > Roots > Rhizosphere ... | reverse complement strand
CGATGTGCCGCAGCGGCGCGGCGATGTCCGGGCCGGACAGGCTGGCCGCGGCGACCTGGTACAGCAGCGGCTGGAACACGTGATGGTTGGCGCGGTCGATCAAGGTCGCGCGCACCGGAGCAGAGGCCAGCGCGCGCGTGGCGTTCAAGCCACCAAACCCGCCGCCCAGGATCACCACGTGCGGCCATGACGCCTGCGTGTCCATCACGCATAGTATGGCGTACCCATGACCGTCGGCACTGGAACGCGGCGGGTGCCGCTTCAATCATCGGGATTCACCAAACCGAGGGGATGCGCCATGTACCGAACGCACGGGGTCATGCTGGTGGGGTTGCTGGTTGCCGGGTTTGCATTCTCGCCCGCATCACCCGCCGCGGTGTCGACGCAGACCGGCTTCACGCTCGAACAGGTGCTGTCGTATCCCTTCCCGCTCGACCTGACGGCTGCGCGCCACGGCGATCGCATCGCATGGGTGATCGACCAGAACGGCGTGCGCAACGTGTGGGTGGCCAAGGCACCGGATTTCAAACCGCACCAGGTCACGCGCTTCACGCAGGACGATGGTCAGGAAATCACGCAGTTGACGTTCTCGCCCTCTGGCAGCGCGCTGGTGTTCGTACGCGGCGGCGACCACGACGCCAACTGGCCGGTGAAAGTGGCGGTCGATCCTGCGTCCAATCCGATCGAACCGAAGGTGACGATCTGGACCGTGGACCTGCATGCGAACACCGCGCGCGAACTCTCCGAAGGTGATGCGCCTGCGCTTTCTTCCGACGGGCGCCTGGCCTACATCAAGGACGATCAGGTCTGGACCGCGCCGCTGGCGGCAAACAGCAAGACCAAACCGAAACGACTGTTCTTCGACCACGGCAAGGACGGCGACCTGCACTGGGCGCCCGACGGCAAGCGCCTCGCGTTCGTTTCCAACCGCGACGACCACGCCTTCATCGCCGTGTTCACCGACGAACACACGCCGATCCTGTACCTGTCGCCCTCGACCGGCAACGACGGCGATCCGCGCTGGTCGCCCGACGGCACGCACATTGCGTTCACGCGGCAACCGGGCAATGGCGGGCCGCCGCAACCGATCCTCACTCAGACGCCACAACCCTGGTCGATCCGCGTCGCGGACACCCGCACCGGACAAAGCCGGGTCGTGTGGCAAAGCCCCGACACGCTGGTCGGCTCCTACCCGCAAACCGCGGGTAGCTCCAACCTGCATTGGGCCGATGGCGGTTCGAAATTGGTGTTCCTCGCCGACCTCGACGGCTGGCCGCATCTGTATTCCGTCGACGCCAATGGCGGAACGCCGACGTTGCTGACACCCGGCAAGTTCATGGTGGAAGACGTGGCAATGGCACCCGGCGGACGCTCGATCGTGTACAGCGCCAACACCGGCACGACACGGGACGACAACGACCGCCGGCACCTGTTCGAGGTTTCCGTGGACCGGGCGGACGCGAAGGCGTTGACCTCGGGCCGTGGCATCCAGACTTCGCCCACCGCGGCCGGCAGTGGCATCGCCTACATCGATGCGGGCGCGCAACGGCCGCCGCTGGTTTCCGTGATGCAAGCCGACGGCGATGGTCAACGCGCGCTGCAGGCCGATCTGATTCCGGCCGATTTCCCGACTGCGCAATTGGTAATCCCGCAGGCGGTGACTTTCAAGGCTGCCGACGGCACGGAAATCCAAGGCCAGCTGTTCCGCAGCGCCGATGCCGGCGCCAGCCAGCCCGGCATGATCTTCGTGCACGGCGGACCGCCGCGGCAGATGCTGCTTGGCTGGCACTACATGGATTACTACTCCAACAGTTATGCCGTGAACCAGTACCTCGCGACACACGGTTTCACGGTGCTGTCGGTGAACTACCGGCTCGGCATCGGTTACGGCCACGCGTTCCACAATCCGCCGCACGCGGGGCCGGCCGGCGCATCCGAATACCAGGATGTCGTCGCGGGTGCGAAATTCCTGCAGCACGTGCATGGTGTCGATCCCGCGCGCATCGGCATCTGGGGTGGCTCCTATGGCGGCTATCTCACGGCGCTGGCGCTGGCACGCAATTCCGACATCTTCAAGGCCGGTGTGGACATGCACGGCCTGCACGACTGGTCGCGCGCGATCGGCTGGTGGTTCAACCAGAACCCGAACGGACGCTATGAACAGGGCGACTACAAGGAAGCCTTGAAAGTCGCATGGGAATCCTCGCCCGACGCCGACATCGCGAAGTGGAAATCGCCGGTGTTGCTGGTGCAAGGCGACGACGACCACAACGTGCATTTCCTGCAGATGGAGGACATCGTGCCACGCCTCAAGAAACACGGCGTCCCATTCGAGGAAATGGTGATCCCCAACGAGATCCACGGCTTCCTGCGCCACGCCTCGTGGATGAAGGCCGACACCGCGACCGTGGATTTCCTGCAACGCACACTCGGCAACGCCACGCACTAGCAACTTCGATTTTTGCTCGTCATTCCCCCGAAGGCGGACTGCGTTTGCGGGATTGCAAACACGAACGCCGAAGGCGACTCGCAGAGCGAGCGCCAAGGATGGCGCGAGTCTATCCAGTGTCTTTGCAGTAGCCGAAACGCCCCATGCAACAAGAAGCACCAAAAGAATCCATCGACCTTCAGGCGTACCTCGAACGCATCGGCCTGCGCCAACCTGTCGCGCCCGACCTGCAAACCCTGCGCACCATCATCACCGCGCACGTCGCCACGATCCCATTCGAAAACCTCGATCCGTTCCTCGGCATATCCCCGGAACTGGACATCGCATCCGTACAGCGCAAGCTGGTGCACGACGGCCGCGGTGGCTACTGCTTCGAACAGAACCGGTTGCTGAGCGACGCGCTGCGCGCGATCGGTTTCCAAGTGACCGACCTGGCCGCGCGCGTGCTGTGGGGACAACCCGAAGACGCCATTACCGCGCGCACCCACATGCTGCTGCGCGTCGAAGTCGAAGGGAAATCATGGCTGGCCGACTGCGGTTTCGGCGGCAACACGCCCACCGGCCCGCTGCAACTCGTTGCCGATGTCGAACAGGCGACGCCGCATGAGTCCTTCCGGCTGATCCGACGCGATGACGGCGATTGGCGGCTGCAACTTTTCGCAGCCGACGCGTGGCAGACGCTGTACCGCTTCAACCTGCAGCCGCACTACCCGGCCGACTACCGCGTCAGCAACTACTGGACGTCCACCAATCCCGATTCCCACTTCGTCACCGGACTCACCGCAGCGCGTGCGCCGGCCGGCCGCAGGCTGGCACTGCGCAACCGCCAGTTCACCGAACACGTCGCGGGCGGAACGTCGACCAGGCGAAGCCTCACCACCGCCGCAGAAATCCGCAACGTCTTGCAAAGCGAATTCCTGATCCGCTGGCCGCAAAACCCGAAGCTCGATGAAAGGCTCGCGCGTTTGCCGGAATGACAGCGGCTGCCCTGCTCGCCCCCCACGCAGCTTTCAGGCCGTCGCGTCTTTCGGGGCGAGCCCGGACACGATCGCCTCGAACACCTCGTAGATCTGCGATTCCTTGAAGGGGGAAGCCTTCGCGAGCAAGCGGTCCCGAACCATCGCCTCGGCCGCGCCCAGCAGCGCCGATGACATCGCGTCCCGGTTCATCCGCTTGTCGAAGCTGCCGTCCGCTTGACCGCGCTCGATGAGCTGGCCGATGCGTTTCGAAAAATCCAGGAAACCTCGCGACAACAGCACCTCCCCTGCGTCGCCCCTGACACGGCGTCCCTCCAGGAACATCAGACGCGCAAGATCCGGATCGCGATCGAGCATGTGGATCATCGCGGAGAGGATCTTGATGATGGTCTGCCGCGCCGTGGACGAGCCGTCCACCACCTGCGCGATGCGGGGATTCAGGAGCATCCAGCTCTGGTTGAAGATCGCATCCAGGAGGCCAGCCTTGGATTCGAAATACCTAACCAACTGCGATTCCGACGTTCCGGCTTCGCGCGCGATCGCGGCGGTGGACGTGCGTTCGTAGCCGCCATCCGCCATGAGCCGCTTGGCGGCTGCAAGCAGACGATCCCGGCTGCTTTGGGGTTCGGGGAGGGCGCTTTCCTTTTTCATGGTGGGACGCCTGGCGGGCGATCGAAGCAATTTGCATAGTAGTAGCACTACCTCAATCCCGCAATCCGGATCGCGGTCGATGAACCGCGGCATCGACGTGCGGCGAATAAATGTTTGTTGAACCAACCGTTTGCGTGGCGGTAAACCATATCGGTGCGCGCTGCAGGCGGTGCGAGCTGTCGTTTCGCCTCCATTTATTTTGGGGCAAGCAGGTTCACAGGTTGTTCATACGATAGTAGTAGAACTACCGCCGTTTACTTTCAGGCCACGCAAGGAGAGTGCCATGTCACGTCGGAGTTTCGTCGCCAGCAGCGTCCTTCAAGGGTTGATTCTGGGTGCGGCAGGAATGGGGGCCCTGATGCAAATGGGGTTGGCCCATGCAAGCGGCCCATGGACGCCCACAGCCACCCAGGCCACGCCCATTCCCAAAGATGCGATCACTTCCGCGACGAACCTGGCCCAGCAGATCCACGTCGTACTGGGATTGGCACCACGCAACAAGGCCCAACTCGACGCGCTGGTGGCGGCCGTGTCCACGCCCGGCAATCCACAATTCGGCCAGACGATCACGCCTGCGCAATTCCTTGCCGACTACGCGCCGTCGGCCACGGACGTGAGCCTGGTCGAGAATTACCTGACCGGTCTGGGTTTCACCGACATCGAAGCCTCGGGCAACAACCTCACCATCAGCGCCTACGGCAGTGCCGAAGCGGTCGAGAACGCCTTCAACACGAGCCTGGTGTCGTTCAACTATCAGGGCCGAAACGTGTTCGCCAACACGTCGCCGGCACAGGTGCCCGCCTCGCTGGGCGGCATCGTCACGGCGGTGTTGGGATTGCAGGACTTCGGCATGATGCAGCTTCCGATCGTGCCGAGCACGCCGCAGAATCCGATCACCACCCCGCCCTATTCCGGCCCGCAATACCAGATCGCGTACGATGCCGGCAGAACACCCACGGGACAGAACACCACGATCGGCATCGTCACCGAGGGCGACCTCACGCAGGTGCCCAAGGATCTCCGCCAGTACGAAAAGGAGTTCAATCTGCCGCAGGTGGCTTACCAGATCGTGCCGACCGGCGTGCAGACCACCGACACGGCGGGACTGGATGAGTGGGATCTCGACAGCCAGTCTTCTTCGGGAATCGCGCAGAACCTCAAGGAGATCATGTTCTACAACGCCGGCTCGCTCGCCGACGCCGATCTCACGCCTGCGTTCGAACGTATCGTCAGCGATGGCAAGGTCAAGGCCGTCAACATGTCGTTCGGCGGCTGCGAGACGCTGGAATACCTGAGCGGCGCGATGCTGCTGGACGACATTGCCTATGAGCAGGGCGCCGCGGAAGGCATCACCTTCTTCGCCGCATCGGGCGATGGCGGCGCTTCCTGCCAGCTGATCGCCAACGCCGGCCAGCCGGTCGTGCTGAGCGCGGTGGAATATCCTGCTTCATCCGAATACGTGGTTGCGGTCGGCGGCACCTCGCTGCTCACCAATCCCGGCTACACCTACAACATGGAAACGGCGTGGGTGTCGGGCGGCGGTGGCAACAGCTTGTGGGAGTCCGCGGGCGTCTGGACCAGTGGCGTGATCCCTCCGGCCAACAGCACCGGCGGCATCCGCGCGATTCCCGACATGGCCATGGTGGGCGATCCGAACATCGGCGGCGCCGATGTCGTGGTCAACGGCTCGGACATCGGCGTGGGCGGCACCAGCCTGTCCTCACCGCTCGCCGTCGGCAGTTGGGCGCGGATGGAAACCGCCCACGGCAACTGCCTCGGGTTCGCGGCGCCGATCCTCTATACCACGTTCGGGCAACCGTTCGGGACCGCCGCCAAGGACTTCCACGACATCATCGTGGGCGACAACTATCTGTATCCCGCGACACCCGGTTGGGATTTCACGACCGGGCTCGGCACCTTCGATATCAACGCGGTCAACTCGAAACTGCCGAGCTGCCCACGCAAGGCCTAGGCACGACGGGATGCCACCGCGTGCGCGGCGCCTTTCCCGCGCATCTCCGACCGGACGGCGCCGGCCGTCCGGCGGGCTCCGCACCGGGAAGGGCTTGCGTCGACATGCGGCCTTTCCGTAAGCTTCCCTGATCCGTAGACACCGCAGAAGTAGAACTTTCTGGCATGTTACCCAAGCCAGGAGGTTCCATGAAGAAGTCGAAGTTCACCGAAACCCAGATCGTTTCGATTCTCAAGCAGGCCGACGCTGGTGTGCCGGTGAAGGACATTTGCCGTCAGGCCGGCATCAGCACGCCGACGTACTACCAGTGGAAGTCGAAGTACGGCGGCATGGAGGCGTCGGACCTGAAGCGGGTCAATGAACTGGAAGCGGAGAACAGCAAGCTCAAGCGGATGTACGCGGAGCTGGCGCTGGACAACGCAGCGATGAAGGATCTGATCGCAAAAAAACTGTAGGGCCGGAGCAGAAGCGCGAGGCGGTGCGGTACCTGATCGAGGTGCATGCACGGCCCCTGTGCCGGTCCTGCGACTGCGTAGGCCTGTCGCGTGCGGCTTGGTACCGGCCATCCGTGCACTGGACGGTGCGCGACGCCGAAGTGATCGCGGCACTCTCGGAACTGGTGCAGAACCGGCCCAGCCGCGGCTTCTGGAAGTGTCGCAAGTTGCTCGGCCGCAGGCGGCCGGAATGGAACCACAAGCGCATCTATCGGGTGTACAAGGCCATGCAGTTGAACCTGCGTCGCGCCGTCAGACGGCGCCTGCCCAAGCGACAACGCGTGCCGCTCTACGTGCCGCGGTTTCCCGACACTGTCTGGTCAGCCGACTTCGTGTCCGACGCCTTGGCGTGCGGCCGCCGGTTCCGGACCTTCAACGTCGTCGATGACTTCAACCGCGAGGCGCTGCACATCGAAGTGGACACGTCGATCACCTCGCAGCGGCTGGTGCGCATCTTCGAACGGTTGCGGCGTGATCACGGACTGCCGCAGGTGCTGCGTACCGACAACGGCCCCGAGTTCCTGGGCGAAGTCTTCGTGCAATGGGCCAAGGATCACGGCATGGCCATCCAGTACATCCAGCCCGGCAAGCCCAACCAGAACGCCTACATCGAGCGCTTCAACCGCACTTTCCGCGAAGAGTTGCTGGACCAACACCTGTTCCTGCGGCTCGAAGACGTCCGCGAAGCCGCGTACTGGTGGATGATCGAATACAACGAGCAACGACCCCACGACTCGCTCGGCGACCCGACACCTGCCGAGTACCGTCAACAAGCCGCCGGAGGTTCTACTTCTGATGTGTCTGCTTGACGGGGAAGCTTACGACCGCACCCCAGCTCACCCCGAACCCGACCCCGGACGTCACGCTGGTGGGCGCGGTCATGGAAGGCGGCGCAATCGGGATCGGCGAGACGATCACCTTCACCGAGTTGCTCGGCGACGCACACACCGACTGGTCGCAGGCATACACCACGTAGGTATAGGTGCCGCTGGCCAGCGCACTGGTGGTGAAGGACAAACCGGTGGAGTTGTACACCGCGGTCGCACTGCCGCCATTGAGGCTCTGGTTGAGCTGATAGCGCGTGCTGTTGCTTGCAGACGTCCAGCTCAGGGTGAACGTACCGGTGGTGCTGGATAGCGGGCCGGACAGCGTCGACGAGGGCGGCATCAGCACCACCGTCACCGCGACCGCATTGCTTGCGCTGCAACCGGATGCGTTGCAGGCAAAATTGTTCCCGACACCTTTTTCGAGAGAAAATGAACCTGACCCCTTTTCCGCCACGGCGTTGTCAAATCCGGTGCACCGTTCAACCCTGCGCTTCATGGGGCTTGACGCGAACCACAGTATCTACGCGAGCTACCGCCGGCTTTACTCGATAGTGCGCATCGGCCGAGAGGCACTTGTCAGGGATTGGCCGCTGGAATGAACATCACGATGGCTGGAAAGGCTGCGAAACTTGCCGTCGTCTGCATTCGTCCAAATGACGGTTCCTGCATGAATTTGTGGGGAAACCTCAGAACCTGATCCCTTTTCATGCTGCCAACCCGCCGGCTTAACGAGTTTGGGGTAGCCCTTTAAGGTAGTGGTCCTCTGGAACGTCTGGCCGAGGCCCGACCAACAGAGCATCAACAAGCTTCGAAATATATCCAATTCCGGGCCTGTCGCCAACAATTTGGTAGTGAAATAGCCCGACGATTCTCACATAGTGACGATTTACATTTTTCGCCAATGACTCACGTTCCTTCATCGGAATCTGGATGGAGAAGGAGTCCTGCTCAATGGAGAACTTGTATGACATTTCCGTAGGATAAACCGCCAACCTACCATCACTGATAGCCACATAGCCAGTCACGGCAATGTACTTGTTGTTGTATTTTTTGGGCGTTGCTAGCAATTTGTAGAAAGAAATCTCGCAAACGGCAAACGGCTTCACCGTAAACGAACATTCTGTGGTACGCGCGTAGGAACTCACGGAGAAAAAAATAATCCAGACACATAGGGCGAGCAACGATGGCAACTTCACCCTAGAAACTAAATTTCTCTTGGTCATAATATGTGCTTCCCGGCGTCATTGTTTGAGGGTTGTACTTACTGTAGTCAAATGATTGTTCAGTTTGATCTGGAAAGATCACATACCCATTTACTCTACGCTCAATCATTATTTGCCAATCATTCCAGCTAAATCGATTGCCCGCTTCCCCCATCTTTGCCCAGTGAGTGTGGACCATCCCCCAGTAACTTGGGTCTCCGAGGCTACCCGCAATCTTCACTGCCCCAAGACCAGCAGCTGGTCCGCTCCCGATAATATCATCCAAGGACGTAACATTGAAATCGCCCAGCGAGTAGATCAAGTTGTTATCACCAAGAGCCGAAAATATGTTTGCGCAAAATTCGACACCGAGCTTGGCGGATTCCTTAGCAAACGTTTTGCCGAACGCAGATGCAGCATTCCCAGGGCTTGAATACGAACCAGAAACGTCTTTCTCGTGTTGCTCCAAATAGTTTCTGGCCTGATTCACTCTCGATGGCGCCGTCGATAGTCTTGATGCCGCACTGCGCTGTTGCATCGCCAACGGTACGTCAGCAGCTCCGGTCGTATATGCCCCTGTGCTGACGGCCAAATCGCCGTCGCAGATGTGCGTCCCTGTGCACATACCTGTTGGATCGGTGAATCTGTACGGATTGTCCTCGGCATACTCGTACCGATTGAAACTCCCACCCCCTCCATCCGCCTGCACCGGATCGGTGCTCAGAAACCTTCCCGCTTCCGGATCATAGTACCGCTGCTGCATGTACACGAGGTTGGTCTCGGGATCCTCCTCGTGTCCGCTGTAGCCCGGCCCGTCCCGGAGGTCCCGGTCCAGCACCTGGCCGTACGGGGCGTAGTGGGTTCGCTCCACCACATTGCGGTTCTGGTCGGTGACCACCACCTCGCTGTGGATCGTGTCGCTGGAGTAGTAGTACACCGTATCGGCCGCATGGGTGGGCACCGCCAGCAGCAGGCCCAGTGCGGCGAACACGCACGCCAGCGCACCGCGTTTCATGACGAACTCCCGGTGGCGGGCACCGCGTTGATCCGCGAAGAGTTCACGGTGGTGGTGTGGGGTGCGTTGGTCCAGGCAGAGCAGCCCTTGGCGTCGCAGGCCTGCACCGCAAGCTGGTAGAGGTGTCCGGCAGGCTGATGGTGACCACCGCGCTGGTGGCCCCACCGGTGTAGATCGTCGCCACGTTGCCATTGTTGAGGTTGGTCTTGCGCACGTTGTACGACGTCGCGCCGCTGACCCCGCTCCAGCTCACCCCGAAGCCGACCCCGGACGTCACGCTGGTGGGCGCCGTCATCGAAGGCGGCGCAATCGGGATCGGCGAGACGATCACCTTCACCGAGTTGCTGGGCGGCGCACACACCGACTGATCGCAGGCATACACCACGTAGGTATAGGTGCCGCTGGGCAGCGCGCTGGTGGTGAAGGACAGTCCGGTCGAGTTGTACACCGCGGTCCAACTGCCGCCATTGAGGCTCTGGTTGAGCTGATAGCGCGTGCTGTTGCTTGCAGACGTCCAGCTCAGGGTGAACGTACCGGTGGTGCTGGAGACCGGGCCGGACAGCGTCGACGAGGGCGGCATCAGCACCACCGTCACCGCGACCGCATTGCTCGCGCTGCAACCGGATGCGTTGCAGGCATCCACCGTGTAGGTGTAGGTGCCATTGCCGAGGCCACTCGCGGACCACGAGGTGCCGGCGGCGTTGTAGACGGAGGTCCCGTTCTGGTAGAGGTTGTAGCTACTCGCGCCGGTGGTCGCGTTCCAGCTCAGGCCGAAGCTACCATTGGTGCTGGTGGTTTCGTTGGCCGACAGCGTCGGGGCCGGCGGCACCTGCAACACCGTCACCGTGACCTGGTTGCTGGCAAAACCGCACGTGGAGCCGTTACAGCCGTAGACCGTATAGGTATAGGTACCGTTGGGAAGATTGCTCGAGCTCCACGAGGTGCCGCTGGAGTTGTAGACCAGGGTTCCGCCTTGGTAGAGCTGGTTGTTGAGTTCCGTTTCCGTGGCCTCGCCCGGCTCGCCGTACTTGTCCAGAACGAGCCGCGCGGCTTCCCGGGATTCGATTCTTCCGGCCACCGCTTGATGACTTGCGATCCGTGCTGCGGGGTAGGCATGTCCGTCTCCTGTGAAGCTCCATTTCCCCTGTTGCGATGATACAGGGTTGCGATGGAATGCCGCGTCGGCGGGATTGCGGCGTTCGGAAGCAGCGCTTCATGCTTTGCATCGCCGCGCTGAGCGCGCGTGCTGTGGGGACAACCCGAAGACGCGATCACTGCGCGCACCCACATGCTGCTGCGCGTCGAAGCCGAAGGGAAATCATGGCTGGCCGACTGCGGTTTCGGCGGCAACACGCCCACCGGCCCGCTGCAACTCGTTGCCGATGTCGAGCAGGCGACGCCGCATGAGTCCTTCCGGCTGATCCGACGCGATGACGGCGATTGGCGGCAATCAACTTTCAGCGGGGCTGACTGCACCAAACGATTGGCGTGCCAACATGCCCTTCCACTCACAAGGTGGAAGCCGTCGCCAGCAGGTACGCACCTGAACCGGTTGAGCTCTGCCGTATGGAAGCCCAGCGGCATGCAGCATGTGCCGCTACCATCGCGGAGTTTTAGCGAAATGGAGTCATCGTGAGCAGCGTACGGTATCTGCATCTCGACGTGTTTGCCGCCAGCCCCGGGGGAGGCAATCATCTGGGGGTGGTGCTCGACGCCGCGCACTGGAGTGCTGCCGCGATGCAGCGCTTTGCACGCTGGAACAACCTTGTGGAGACCACGTTCCTGCTTGCGCCGACGCGTCGCGAAGCCAGCTATCGCGTGCGCATATTCACGCCACATCACGAAATTGCATTCGCCAGCCATCCCAGCATCGGGAGCGCCCACGCGGTACTCGAAAGCGGCCTGGCGCAGCCTCGTGACGGTCTGCTTTGGCAGGAATGCGGCGCAGGTGTATTGCCCATCCGCATTGAGAACGAAGGTTCTTCGCGGTGTTTGTTGCTGCGCCCCCCGCCGGAGCAAATCGTCAGCACCGGGCTTGACGCACACCCATTGCTGGCACCCGCGCTGCGCGGCACCCATCTCGGCGCACTGGCGCCAGCATTGGTCGAGGGCGGACGCAAGTGGTGGTTGGCGGAAGTCGCTGATGAAGCGGCATTGCGCGCCTGGCAACCCGATCATGCCGCCATCAGCGCACTTGCCCATGCGACGGACAGCATGGGCCTGTGTGCCTTCGCACGCAGGATGACAGCCGCCCCCGAGTTGGTGGTACGCGCCTTCCCGGCTGGCGTTGGAATCGCCGAAGATCCCGCATCGGGGGCAGCCAACGGGTTGATCGCCGCCTATCTGGCGCAAGCGGAGCCGACGGGCGCGTTCGCCGGGGGTTACATGGTCAGTCAAGGCCGCGAGATGGGGCACGACGCAGAACTGGTCGTCCGCATGAGTGGCGGCGACCTTTGGGTCGGCGGCCGCACGTACACCGTCGTCCGCGGAACACTCGACTGGGATATCGGCTGATCTCCGTCACAGAACGATCCGCAGGGATCGACGGTGTCCAATCCCGTTGCCCACGAAAGCCGCGCTCACACCACCGGCACACCGCTGATGTTGTTCTTGGGGTCCAGCCAGAACGATTCGCTGGCGAACCGGTTGAAGATCTCGGCCGGCAGTATGGGCTTGCGTTCCAGTGCCTCGACCCTGGAGCGGACCGTATGCAGACCGGGCATGCCGACGCGCGAGTCGAATTCGCTGGCGCCGTATTCGACGCTGTCGAAATCGTGTTCGAACCACGGCTCGCCAATGAACTCGTAAACCTTGCGCAGCGCCGCTTCGGGGCTTTTCGTCAAGGTTTCATACGTCAGCAGCAGCAGATGGCCTGAAGCATACTGGCCGTAAAACGCATCCTTGATCGCCTGGAATGAAAAGCCGACCATGCCACGCGGGTCGGTCAGAGCCTGCACCCGCGAATAGACGGTCGTGTTGGTGTCGAACCGGAAAACCTTGCTGACACTGACCGGCTGCTGACGCACCAGCCGTTCCATGCTGTCGAGCACCCACGGCAATTGCCGCACGCACGCGATGACCTTGGCGCGCGGGAACAGCGTGTCGAGCATCTGCATCCGGCTGCACCACAGCCGACTGGTGTCGAAGATCACCTCGGCACCGCTTTGCGCGGCGTAGAAATTCTCGACCAGCCCGCGCATGACCGAGACACGCGCCTCATCGGAAATCGCGTGCGAGAAATCGTTCTTGCTGCTCATCTCCGCGACCACGACGCCCATGATGTCCGCGATGGGGCTGGTCATGCCCGCGTGGAACCGCGGGTTCTGCCTCAGGATCGCCGCCAGCAACGTGCTGCCGGAACGCGGCAGGCCGGAGATGAAATGGAACGTTCGAGACGGCTTCGCGGAATCCGGTGCGGCGGACATGCTTGCGCTCCTGTTGGTGAACCTGTTTCGCCCTGCCCCAGTATCGCAGGCGCGGGGCGGAGGTATTTTGCGACATCGTAGGTTGGACTGACGCCGGCTTTATCGGCGGAAGCCCAACGTCATTCCGATGTTGGGCTTCACCCGGAGCACGCTCCGGGTTCAGCACCAACCTACATGTCGATGTTGCGAAGGGCGCCTACGGCCTTGGCCCCGTCGAAGCGCGAATACGCATTTCGTAATCGAGTTCGACCATGTGTGCCTCGCCACGGCCGAGCACGAGCCGCAACAATTCCTCGGTGGCGCGCCGGGCCATGGCGTGCACCGGTTGGTGGATGGTCGTCAACGGCGGCCATACCTGCGTCGCAATGGTGGTGTCGTCAAAGCCGCACACGGAAACGTCGCCGGGCACCGACAGGCCCGCCTCGGATGCGGCCCAGATCGTGCCGGTGGCCATGTCATCGTCGCCCGCGAAGATCGCGGTCGGCCGCTGCTTCAGCGCCAGCAATTTGCGTGCGGCAGCGACGCCCGATTCGAACGAGAACCGGCCTTGCACCATGTAAGCCGAGTTCTCCTTCAGACCCGCGCGCTTCATGCCGTCGCGGTAGCCGGCCAGGCGCCACACGCCAGCGCCGTGCTCCAGGTCGCCCACGATGTGCGCGATGCGCGTGTGGCCCAGCGAAACCAGGTGCGCCACCATGGCGGCCGCGGCCTCACGTTCCCGCAGGATCACGCCGACCTGTTTTTCCGGGTGACGCGGGGAAATCGAGGCGAACGGAACCCCATTCTTGCGCAGGCTCTTCAGCAAGGCCGCGTGATCGGTGATCGGCGGCGTCAGGATCAACCCGTCAGGCCGGTGCCGCGTCAGGATGTCGTCCACGCGATCCACGAAATCGGGCGCGGCCGAAACCAGCGGCTGCACCGTCATGCTGTAGTGCTGCGCTTCGCAAGCCTCGAGCACGCCGGCTTGCACTTCCATGATGTAGCTGGGCGAACGGTTGTCGTACAGCAGGCCGACCGTGAAGGAGCGATTGGTCGCGAGGCTGCGCGCCGACGTGAGCGGGCGATACTTGAGCGCGGCCATCGCATCCAGCACCTGCTGGCGCGTGGACTCGCTCACGTTCGGTTCGTTGTTGAGCACCCGCGAGACGGTCTTGCGCGACGTCTTCGCCACGCGGGCCACGTCGCTGATGTTGGCGCGCTTCATCGAAGTTCTTGTCGACCAGTTTCAGTGCGTGTCATGGAAGCCCTGATTTTGCTCGTCATCCCGGCGAAAGCCGGGACCCAGTGACTTTCGCGCAACTCGCTGAAATACAAAGGCGCTGGGTCCCGGATATCGCTTCGCGATTCCGGGATGACGAGGAATGAGGTGGTTCCTTAGGGGGCGCGGCCGGAACATGCTGGACCGGAACGTTCCAGCCGCTCACTTCGACGACCGGCGCAGTGATTCCCTTCGCCGCATAGCGCGCGGTCACGGTCAGCGATTCGCCGGGCCACAGGGTGACATCGTTGTCGCTCCACAGGATCGGCAGCGCAGCATCGCCATTCGCAGACTTGCGGATCGACAGGTGCTGGAACAACCCCACCGCCTTCGATGATTCCGGCACCATGAGCGTGACGGTGGTGACGTTGTCGTCGCCGTCGCGCCGCGTCGTCGCGTGCACGCTGCTGGTGGCCGCGGGCAAGGATTGCAGCGCGGTGAAGTCTGCGTATTCGGTGAGCGGCGTCATGTACCAATTCGATTTTTTCCAGTCGAGCACGTCTTTCTGCGTCGAGAGCCAATAGACGTTGCGGCTGACGGGTTGGCCGTCGCTGGACGCGAGGTCAAGCTCGACGAAATACGTCGGCGACAATCCGGAAATCGCCGGAAGCTTCGTGACGCCCAGCGTGTGGTTGCCCGAAAGATCGAGGCCGGTGAACGACTTGTCGTAACGCACGCTGCCGTCCAGATTGCGCACCCGCACCCTCGCCCGCAGGCCGTGCGCATCGGCGAGCGTGTGGTTCACCAACACGATCCCGCGCGTGTCGTACGCATACTGGATATGCACCGGCTCGTTGGCCTTCTTCGCACCGAAATACGCGCCCGCCGGATTCATGTACCAGTCGTACAGGTGCCAGTGCAGCGACGGCCATGCATTGTTGAGCATCCAGTAGATCACGCCCGTCGATGGATTGGCGGAATCCATGTGCGCGTTGAAGGCTTCGAACTGCGCGCGAACATTGTCGTAGTTGTCGAGCTGGGCCTTCTGCACGTAATCGGCAAGGCTTTTCGGTGGTCCGTAGCGTTTCGCGAGCGCGTTGTCGAATGGCTCCAGCTTCGCGAACGGCGACCACGATGCCGTCGCGTGGTATTGCCGGACGTCCGGGTATTTCCACAGCGCTTCCTGTGACAGCGGCGACAGCATGCGTTGGACATCTTCCAGGCGCGGAATGTCGGCGCCCGCGCTCACTTCGGAATCGAAGCCGAACGCGCCGCCCAGCTTGTCGGCGTACCAGTACGACGGGGGTATCCATGCATAAGGACCGGCCATCTTCATGCCGGATGGCCCCGCCGCCTTGCTGCTCTGGTCGGACGCGG
>Ga0207652_10002466_pt1 | contig 15592 bp, 12 predicted proteins | sample KBSC63BmetaG_FD_184334 | JGI IMG/M metagenome (GOLD analysis project Ga0207652, IMG submission 184334) | Corn rhizosphere microbial communities from Kellogg Biological Station, Michigan, USA - KBS C6-3B metaG (SPAdes) (version 2) | ecosystem: Host-associated > Plants > Roots > Rhizosphere ... | reverse complement strand
CGCTGCCCGCAACCTCGAAGTCCGGCAACTGGCCGTTTTTTGACCTCAAGCCTTTCGCATGGTCGAACCACACCCGCAAAGAAGAATCGCTTCGAGTGACCTGCCGAAACTCCGGCCCCGAATACTCCACCGCTTCACCGTAGGCGAGCGCGCGAGCCGCCAATGTAAGCCTCGCGGCAACGTCCTGTTTATTACCCGCATGGATATTATGCGGGTCGCCGATGTCAGCCGAAACAGCCATCGCAGTGTTCCGCAGCGCAAGCGTGCGACGTTGCGCCTCGCGCACTACGGCAATCGACTCCAGCGCACCCGCCTCTTCCATCCATGACGAAAGCTGCACATACAGGAACGGGAAATCTCCCTCACCCCACGCCCGTCGCCAATCTTGGATAAGGACCGGAAAAAGCTGGTCATACAGTCCCGCTCGATCGCTATACCGATTCGCTTCCCCTTGATACCAGATGACACCTTTAATCGCCATCGGGGTCAGCGGAGCAATCATCGCATTGTAAAGTCCGCCCGGCTGCCATGACAAAACATTGCGACGAGCCACATGCTTCGGCGGAGGCTGACCGCCTGCCTTCGCCCTCTCGGCTGCGGCTTTCTCTATATCAATCTGTCGCAGGTCCTTCGCGCGGCCCCGCATCATCTCTGCATACGCGCCCAGAAACGGCAGGAGGTCAGCACGCGAGGTCAGGGCCGGCAGACTCGTCCAGGACTCCGCTGGAGTTGCTCCCCATGTCGAGTCGACAATGCCGATAGGCACTTTCTCAGTGGCTTGCACATCCCGAGCAAAAAAATATCCGACTGCGGAAAATGTTCGAACCGTCTCCGGAGTACATGCCTTCCACGGTGATGCGAGCGTGGCGTCGTCCAAAGGATAAAGAGAGGATGTCTGCGCAATCTGCAGCAGCCTGATTTGCGGATATTTTGCCGCCGCAATCTCCTTCTCTGCATTGTTGATGGCCGCTGCGGGCGGAAAACCGTTCATCGGTATCTGCATATTGGACTGTCCCGAAGCTATCCACACATCACCCACGAGAATGTCATCCAGAGTCACCGTATTCGACCCGCGAACCACGAGAGCAAATGGTCCACCGGCCACTCCACGGGAAAGATACACCTCCCAGAATCCGCCTCCATCGGTGACCGCCGATTTCGTCTCTCCCCGGAAGGTGACCGAAACCTTTTCTCCTACATCAGCCCATCCCCATACATGCACGGGCATTCCACGCTGCAGCACCATATGGCTGCTCAACACCTTTGGGATGAGAACCTCCCCGTGAGCGACACTCACCATTAACACGCAGCACAATGCCAGCACGCGGTATTTCAGCCATCGCCGCGGAGTTGTCCATCTGTGAAACTCCGAGTTTCGATGAACGAGGTCCTTGCGCATCATGGCTGTCCCTTCTTTCATTTCGAGGCCCCCGTTGCTCGAAGCGCCGCGAGAATCATCTCGGCCGCCTGCGCGCCACTCAAATTAGCCCCTTCCGGTTTGAAGTGGATATTGTCCAGATAGAGGTCCTGATGTTTCTCCATCAGAGCATGCTGATCGTCGATTGGCATGTTGCCAACAAACGAATGTGCGATCGTATTGCGCTCATCGATGCGCGCATTCGTTAAACCCGATTCCAGGTCTTCTTTCACCGGAGTCGTTGTCGCCCAAATGAGTTTGGCTTTCGGTGCGATACGACGTAGAGCTTTTAAATAGGGAGCGAATCCCTCCCTATACTTCGCTTCGGACAAATCTGGCTCATGCATTCCGTTATTGAAGTGCACCACCTGAAACCGAACGTGCTCTGCTTCGGCAAACAAGACAATCTCTTTCGCCAATCGCGGATCACCTGAAGAATATGAATTCGCCACAAGGTAGACATTAGCTATGCCCTGCAACCGACGTTGCACTTCAGGAAAGTAGTTCCGCGAAAGCGAGTCACCCTGAAGCAGCACATTCGGAAGTCCAGGATCAGCTTGCTTCGGCTTGACGTTCCATGTCCAGGCGATATATTCAGGTTCCGGCTTCCCCTGTGCATAAGCACCAAGTTCCACAACGCCGCTCCACACACAAACGAGCAGGCAAGCGACATAGAGCAATGGCCTTTTCATACAACCCACTCCTCACGACAAAGTGCAGACGATATCATCGTATCGCATAAATGCAACCGGTTGCGGCCTTGCACCGCGGTCAACCGCAGCAGTGAAGGTACGACGAGACGCCCGAGGTTAGCAGCTTCCGCAAAGATGTACTTCTATACCCAACGCCAAAAACATCGCTGCCTTTGTGGCGAGCGCCTTGTCTGCGGACTCGGGAGTTGGGGCGTAGGCTACGTTCACGTGGTTAGCGCGATGACGGGCCATAAATTGGTCTCGGCTAACCCCTTTGAAGATCGCATGCATAATAGGCCATTGATACGTCGTTTCTCGCCAGCGGCGTTCCGTCTCGGCTGCCGGCAACTGCACTGCAACCCCCCGCCCAAGATCGACATGAAGGCGCCCTCCTTCGACAAACACCCGGCTCCAGACAATCTCACCAGGCTTGGAGATACCTTTCAACGAGCCTCCACCAAGTGGAAAATACATCGCCGGTTGACGCTCGCTGCGAGCCCCTGCGTAGCCATCGACAAAATGATTTGCCGGTGCCGCTCCCGAAATTTGTAGCAGCCACACAAATTCATCAAGCCCTTCACCTTGGTAATGCTCTCCCCAGCGCACATCGTGCAGAGTCGTCGACGGGTCAAGCCCCAGTTCCTTCCAGCATAGATTGGTGATAAGCGAGTCGACTCCGGCGCACTCATCCACTTCATTGAAATGCACCAGCGGACCACCGGCGTAAAGCTCATCGCCACTTGCCTCGTCGTATACCGGAGGCCGGTCTGCATTATTCAACAATCCCTCGGCGAGATCGGATGCAGCTACCATGTCCTTCAGTCCTTGCTGATATTGAATGCCGATGGCATCGCATCCATACTCCCGCGCGATGCGCGTCGCAGCGATATACATTTTGCACTGCTCGAGGATTTGTTCCACCGTCAGTTCCGTCTTCGGACCCTCCCCCAGATCAAACGTCATGCCTTTGTCGATCAGCCACTGGTAAACACCTCTCGCTTCCTCGTCAGTCACTGTCCGCATCTTCGCCACCAATGCGGATTGGCTCAACCGCTCCTTATAGATGCCCGCCGGATTCAACATCTCATCATCGATGATTGCGTTGTACATGCCCATGCATCCCTCATCAAAAATGCCGAGGATCGCCTTACGGTGTTTCAACGCCTCGGCAAGCTTCACTCCGAGGGTCCTGCTCTCACCCGGAAGCTGATCTGCGGATAAGGTTCGCACGTGCGTTTGATCATGCGAAATGGAGCCCGTATCGAGCCATGAGCGGAGTGCGTTGCGAAAAAATGGGTCGTCGAATTCCTTACTCCACACAGAAGAGAAGTTCGTACCAGTCTTTATCAGCGAGCCATTGAGATTGAGCAATCCAACCAGCCCCGGCCACTGCCCCGACCAGTTCGCTACGGTCAGAATCGGTCCGCGATGGTTCCGCAACCCGGGCAGGACGTGGTGGCTGTATTGCCATGCGGCAGTCGCAAATACCAGCTTCGCCTCGGGATGAATGCCCATGAAAACGTCCATGCCCATGCGTTGCGACGATATAAAGCCATGCCCTTCACGCTCGTTATACGCGTGCGCGCGGACCAACTTGTAGCCACAATCCGCAAACGCCGCGGTCAAACGATCTTCGACATCTTTCTGCGCCGGCCAACAGGTTTGGTTCGCCGCAAGACGCAAGTCTCCACTGGTCACCAGCAGGACAACATTACCGGCGGGCTTCTTCATTTCTGAAGTATTTTGCAGCATCGTCAGATCCTCATACGTCTTTGCAAATATCGTTCCACTTCAGAACGACACAGCCGGCAATATCGCCGGCACTTGTTCTCTCAGCCACTGCTGCATTGCCGCAGCCTGCTCCCGGCGATGTACGGTGACGGGTTGTGAAAAGCTAGCTTCGATGACCTTCCGCGCTTCGGCGGTCCACTTCAATCCCCAGGGTGTAGGAAAATCATCGAGCTTCGCGATGAAGGCTCTCAGTAAATTCAGGAGAGCTTTATAACGCTCCGGATTTTGAGCCAAGTTCAGGTCGTATAGTTCCAGAATCAATTCAGGCAATACGCAGGCGACCCCCGAGACAACGCCATCGCAAACACCCTCAAGAAGGGCAGGAGCGAGTGCGGAGTCGTTGCCCACAATCCGGCATGCGTCCACTCTGTGCTCTGTGAGATGACGTAAGATTTCCAACGAGCCGCTCGAATCTTTAATGCCGACGATATTCGGCACCTCCAAAATCAGACGGCGGACTGTTTCTTTCTCAAGCCCAGAGCCAAACTGTGGCAGGTTATACAACAACACCGGAAGGTTCGTCGCCCCTGCCGCACGCCGGCAATAAAGCTCAAGATCTTCCTGTTGGTAGGGGAAGAAATAAGGCATCGGAAGCAGCAACCCCGCAACCTGCTCACTCTCCGCGACTTTAATCAGCTCCATCGTTCTTGAGATTCCCGCTGCACCGACGCCGCATAAGATGCGGGCCGTGCCGCCACTCACTTCGCGAACAGTAGAAAGGACGCTGCGCAACTGTTCCGCCGTCGTAAGACAAAACTCACCCGTGGCCCCATTCAGAGCGAAGCTGGTGATTCCTTTTGCAAGCAGAAACTGCGTCAGCTTCCGCAGCATTGCAATGTCGATGTGTTCGTCCTCATGCCGCGGCGATAGCATTGCCGCATACACCCCACCGTGCCCTTCATGCTTCATAGCTTTGCTCCTGAAGTTTCGATCGAAGCGAGCGGCAGATGCACATAGCGAATCGCCTTTCGATTCCACGTGTACGTTATCTCTAAATCTCCGTTCGCAGCTTGAACGATCGCCGGATAGGAAAACTCGCCGGGCTCACCTTCCAGAGTTTTGAAAATCTCAAAGTGCTCACCGTCTTTCGACACGGCAAGATCCAAAGGGCTGCGGCCATGTGTTGTGTTGTTGAAGATGAGAACAACACGGCCGTCCATAAGCCTGAGAGCATCGATGCCGGAGTTTGGATTGGGCAGATCGAGCGCACGAGCGGGCGTCCAGCTCAGCCCCCGATCATAGGAGTCGGACACGCAAATCCGTCCGATGTTTCCTGTTGACCGCGCATAGAGTCGAAGATGCTCGCCTCCCAACGAAGTGATCGACGGCTGGATGATACCCTGCTCCTCATGCCGCCCCCTTGACTCCGCGATGGAGGTTCCCTGGGCAGGCAGGCTGGGCGCCGCAATGGGACCAATCTTGGCCCAGGTCTTCCCACCGTCGCTACTTCGGTCAATCCAGACGGCCCATGATCCATAACTTTCCACGGAACTCCCACTAACAATCGTTCCATTTGGAAGCACGAACGGCTTCGCGCGAATCGGGCCCAGGAGCCCCGCCGGCAGGTGTTCGGGTTTGGACCACGTCTTCCCCTCGTCAGTACTGAACATGCGGCCAGCAGTCCAGGTTTGAGGGCTGGGACCGAACTTGTAATAGAGCCAGAGAACTCCATCACGTGTATGAAAAAGCACAGGGTTCCAGCAGGGAATGTCTGGTTCGTGGACCAATTCCGAAGGAGCCGTCCACGCATTGCCAGTGCGCCTTGCAGCCCAAATCGCGACATCGGGCTTTCCCTCCGCCGTTCCGCCGAACCACGCCGACAGCAGTTCGCCACCCTTCAGGGAGACGATTGTCGACGCATGACTGGAAGGAAACGAAGTGCTACCTGGAGCAAAGATGAATTCGCTCGTGACCTGTGCTCCCGCCACTCCGACGGCCGCAGCGGAAATCACGATCGCAATTAGAAACGCTCGTCTCATCTTGATCGTTAATATACATATGTCGACGTCATGTCGACATGTGCTCTTCAAAAATGACTGAACCGGAATTTTAACCCGGTCGTTCGTGTATTCTTGGGCGCATGAGCCGGAAAGTAAACTCGCGCCGAGCACCGGCGGGATCCTCGATTCGCAGCCGGGCGTACGTCCACATTCAGCAACTCGTCGCGAGTGGAGCACTTCCGGCGGGTAGTGGCATCTCTGAACTGCATCTCGCGAAAGAGCTAGGCAGCAGCCGCACCCCGATTCGCGAGGCCATGAATCAGCTTGCCGCCGAAGGGCTTTTGAAAATCAGCACGGGCGGCGGCATGGTGGTCAATGAACTCACGCGCGAGGACATCGTCGAACTGTACGAGTTACGGGAGGCATTGGAAGTGTATGCCGTAGGCAAAATGGCTCGTGCCTTCATGCACCCTGCTGATCAGGCGCGTCTGCAGCAACTTGTTGACGGAATCGGCACCCTCCAGCAGGAACTGCAAAATACGAAGAAAGACCGGCTCAACGCCAAACAAATGGAGCGTTTCCTGGGCTACGACCTTGGTTTCCACGCTTTGCTCATCAGTATGGCGCGCAATTCGAGGCTCGAAAAAATCATCAATGACACTCGTCTACTGATCAGCATCTTCGCAATGTACCGAGAGGGACACGACCTGGAGTCGCTCCAGGAAATTCAGCGCTTTCATCAAAAGATTCTCGACGCCGTCGCAAAGCAAGATCCGGAAACAGCAGTAAATCTACTCGGCCAACACATCCAGGCCAGCCGGACCGAGCGATTGAATGATTATGACCATTGGAGCCGCGAAAGCACTCTCAAGCGGAGCGTACCCAGCTTCTTCGACGTGCACAAGTAGACCATCATGACAGCCTCCACCGCGTCGTCGAGCACCTTAAGCAGCCTTCCATCCTACAAGTGGCTGGTCGTCGGTATGCTCTGGTGCGTCTGTCTACTCAATTACGCGGACCGTCAATCCATCTTCTCCGTATTTCCTCTTATCAAAGAGCAGTTACAGCTTTCGGACGTGCAACTTGGTGTTGTTGCTGCCGCTTTCATGTGGGTGTACGCAATCTTCGGCCCCTTCGCAGGATGGCTTTCCGATCGGGTCCCTCGTCATCGACTCATTCTCGCGGCGCTCCTTTTTTGGTCTCTCATTACAGCACTAACGGCCGTTACCCATAGCTTCGGTCAGCTTGTCCTTTGTCGCGCACTCGGTGGACTCGGTGAGGCATTCTACTTTCCCGCTGCCATGTCGCTCATTAGCGCTTACCACGGGCCTGCGACACGCTCGCGGGCGATGTCACTGCATCAGTCGAGCGTATATGCCGGCAGCATCACTGGTGGCGCCGTTTCAGGGTTCATCGGTGAACACTATGGCTGGCGCTCAAGCTTTGTACTCTTTGGGGCTGCCGGTATCGTTCTCGGTCTGTTGCTCTGGAAGCTGCTGCTCGAGCCTCAGCAACTGGCCCCGAATCCTTCTCCCGTCTATAGCCGAGGCGGTTCGCGCATCTTCACCAGCTTTCTTGAGGTCCTTCAAAATAGGATGGCCCTTCTGCTCATCGCTGTCTTCATCGGCGCAAATTTTGTTGCGGTCGTCTTTCTTACGTGGCTTCCCACATTTCTCGTACGCAGATTTCACATGAGTCTTTCGGTCGCAGGTCTCAGCAGCACGGCATTCTTGCAGATTGCTTCCGTCGTCGGTGTCCTGTGTGGTGGCGTGCTGGCTGATGCGCTCGTGAAACGTTCGCGCGGAGGTCGTTTACTCACGCAAGCGGTTGGTCTACTCTGCGGCGTCCCTTTTCTCTTCCTCACCGGGTGGACGACTTCTATTTATCTACTCATCCTTGGAATGATTGGCTTCGGCTTCTTCAAAGGACTCTATGATGCAAATATCTTTGCGGGACTCTACGATGTCATTCCAGAAGAGCGCCGCGGTGTCGCCGCCGGAATCCTTAATTCCATGGGTTGGCTTGGTGGCGGATTCGCGTCCATTGTTATCGCAATTGCATCTGCCCGTTTCGGCATGAGCGTTTGCATCAGCGCAACGGCCGGGATTTACTTCTTGCTCGGTCTGCTTCTGCTATGGGGTTCGTCCCGTCTGATTCGATACCATTAGAGACAAGTGCGCCGTGTAGAAGGGTACCTGTGTGCCTTCAAGCGTAGCAATTTCTCTTGACCCAAAACCCAAAAACTAATCCGTTTTGAAGTTGAGGATTTCGGCTTGTGATGGTTCTCTGGAAAGACGAGAGGAGAGCCTGATATGGGCAAGCGTTGTCATAGCGAAGAGGAGATCCTGCAGGTGTTGCGGGAAGCAGAGTCGGGGGACACGGTGGTAGAGATCTGCCGCAAGCATGGGATCAGCCAGCAGACGTTTTACCTATGGAAGAAGAAGTACGCAGGACTGGGGCTGAGCGAGTTGCGGGAACTGCGCCAGTTGCGCTCATCTCAGTCGCTCAGCTTCGGATGAGGAGCAACTGCGGTTGCGGTGAACCGGCGGCCGATCAAGCTCCGAACCGGCGCTAGCTCCAGCGTTCGTATCCGCCAACATCGGTGAGGTTTTGTAGTACTCGATTTTGACTACGGTCAAAATCGACCTGTCAGATACCGCCAGCCCGTGGCGTTGCTATGGGCCCGTGTAGTGGAATATTCCACTGCCACCCAACTGCACCGTCGCGTACGACACATGACCGCCCTGGTCCGTTATCGGCATCACAAACGTCGCAAAATGCAGGCCCAGATCAGGCGCCACAAACTGCAGATTCACACTGCACCCTCCAGAAGAATAAACGGTCGCATTTTCACAATAGGTCTGGGTGACCTTAAAGTCTTCCGCGTCCGCCCCTGTAATGGACGATGTTCCCATCGTCACATTCGCACTGGTGTAGTTCGTGAAGATCACCGTGATGTCATAGCTTCCGTGAAGGACTCCATCGCCTTCCCAGAAGGCAGCATTCGGCTTGAACGCATAGGTCGGCGTTGGCTTTGGCGTCACGGTTACGTATGTCAGATAGTCGTTGAACGGATTGAAGCTCGAGTTAGCACTCGATAGCCATTCCGCCGTCTGTACGCCGTACGATACGTTAGTCGGCACGATGCCGGAGATTGTTCCGCATTGCACTGTGCCCCCGGTTGTGTAGACAAACTGGTTCAAGCGCAAATAGTTGTAGGCTCCTATGTTCAGGCATGGTGGATACTGCTTCGCCACGAGCCACACAGCGTCGCCCGGTGAAACACTGCTGGGGAACGCGAAGACCTTGGACGAATCCGTCGAAGGAGGTTGCGGCGAAACGCCAAACGTCGCCGCCGGAGCGCTGCTCAATTGTGGTTGGAAAGGTCCGGTCGCCGTTGCCAGCGCGAACAACCCGGCGGTGTCATATGCTCCGGGGTTTTGCATTACTTTCACAATCGCAGTCAGGGTGTCCGTCGAGCCGCCCGTCAGGGACGCAAGCTGGCTGCACATCAGGCTGGTGGACGAGGCCGAGTTGACGCATGAGGCCAATATATTCGCCAGCGTGTTGATCGTGGCCACAGGAATGCCCGCTTGATACGGAGTCGCTGTATCCGAGTAGCCCACGCCAGGCGATGATCCATGCGATGTGTCCGCATACTCCGAGGCCAGTTGGAATGCCACGGCCAGCAGGTTCGCATTGGCAGCGCCGACATTCGCGGGTGGCGTCATGTACGTTGCCAGGGCCGCGGCTGCGGCCACCGTTGTAACCTCATCCATCCAGATGAAGGTGCTCGCACTCAGCGAGCTGCAGTGGCCGAGCGCAGCCATCAGGCCGATCGCCGAGTTATTTGAGCCGACGCCCGGGTCCCCGCCAGTCCCGACCAGGTACACCAGCGGATCGCTGTCCGGGCAGTCAAAGTCGCCCGTAATCGTGAATCCGCCGTTCGCGTCGCTAGTCACGGTGGTCTTCAACAGCGGCTTCGCGCCGCCACCGTCCGTCGTACCCACGGCATAGAGCTGAATTGTCGCGCCCGAAACCGGCTGCTGGCCGCCCTGCATCTTGCCGTTCATGGTGACACCCGGATACACGGGAGGACCTGCGTTCAAGCCCGAGATGGCGCACCCAGTTACAAGAAAAGGAAACGAAGAAAGGAGAAACGCACACAGTGCGGCTGAACGGTTCATAGGTCTCCGGAAAAATCAATAATATGTCTTGCTGCAGACTGTACAGACCACCTTGAACTCCCTACAGTGAGTTCAGGAACGCAACCAGTTGTTTCTTTTCCTGCTTGCTAAGGTCCATCGCAAAGCGCTTGTTGTAGAAATTGACAAGCTCGTCGAGATTTGCGGCTGCGCCGTTATGGAAGTAAGGCGCACGAGCCGCAAGCCCGCGAAGGATAGGCCCTTTGCCCCGGTTGACATCGGCGCATAGACCTGTGATCAAACCTTTTCCAGGGTCCGAAGTGTAGTAATTGATCGTGCGTTTCGGATTCGACGGGTCCGGGCACCCGCGTATCTCGTAGACAGGCAGATTTGCCGGACTCAGCTGTCGCAGGCCATCGACGATAGCTGAATTCGTTTCGTAGTCAGCTTGACGGCTGGTGGCAATGTCCAGTGGAAGCGCCACAGAGTGGTTGCCGACGTTGGGAGAATCGTGGCAGGTGGTGCAGGTCCCGGTGATTGACGCCGGACTACCCAACGCAGCATTGTCATTCAAACCGCGAACGCCGGTGATGATGGCTGGTTTCGTGTTGAATAGTTTTTCCCCTGCCGCGATATCTTCCCGCAACTCATTCTTTTCCCGGTCTTCCCAACGTTCGTGATCGCGATTCTTTTCCCACGCCGAATAAAGCGTGAACGCGCCCGAATTGAATGGCAAACCTTTTGGATCGCCACCGAGGGCATCATTTGCTCCGGGATAATAGCCCTGTTGACTAAGAGTCTGCGGACCGCCGTTGGCTCCGTGAGCCTGCAGTGAGCCTGCCTCGTCGCTTCGGATCTGCGCCGTCGAAAGCCCCAGTTCAAATTGCACGATTTCGCTCAAGGTCTCCTTTGTAGGCGCAACGCCCTGGTTGTGTATAAGCACTGCTGACAGCGCTTGATCAGTAAGGTCAAGCGTCAGGTTGTCCTGGAACGTAGTTGCATTATTGAGCGGCGCCAGCGTTTCCCGGCCATCGAACATAATGGTGCTCAGGTAGCGAAGATTCGTCGTCGGCAACGGGCGCCGATACACGGACACAAGGGGCCGGCCGTTGGCCGGGTCGGTGGTGATCGCGCATCGGTAAGGGTCATGCACCACATTAATAGTGAATTCCGTTTTTGCCGGCAGGGTGATCCCGATCCGTATCAAACCCTTTTCCAACAGCAAACTATGGGCTGCCACTTCGTTCTGCTTGCCGGTCGGGCAATTCGCACCGTCAACCGCGGCAAAAAGGGGGTCTTCGCCATGCGTCCGCTGGTAGACTTCCCGGACTCCCTCGGGGGTAATGCTGAACGCCTGTGCCGGCTGATGACAGCTCACGCACGACCTGCCATTCGTTCCTTGATTTTGAAAGAAAGCGTTTTTCTCGTCGATCTTTCCGCCGGTATTGAACGTGGCTACTTCCCCGGTCGCGTCGCGAAAATGCTTGAGATTGGGAACGATGACAGCAGCCGCCGTCAGAGAAAACAAAACAAACATTGCACCGGGTAGTCGAAAACTGGACTTAAGCTTCATGGAGACCTCATGGAGAAGTGGCTGGACTTCAGCAATGCAAGCAAACATTCTTGCGCATGAGCTTCATAGCCTTGGGGGAGGCGCGCCGTCAACAAAACTCATCGTGAACCGGACGTGAACAGCTAAACCGATTGAAATGAACATTTTCGGCGAAGATATGAACTACCATACCTCAGGAAAAACCCGTAGGTGCACCGATCAACACCTGGGAATCACCCCGGAGTTAACTCGTTATGAGTCCGTGGCCATTTAAGGGTTTGCCGGGAGACGGTCGTATTCGATGTGGGCTCGGCGCAAAATCGGCAGATCGGAATCAGCACCGTCCCACATCCTAAAGAACTCCAGGTACGCCGCTCTCGCCACGTCCGGCTTAGACCGTAGAACCGCCGCACGGGCCTGGCCGAGATGAGCCAACGCGGCCAGCGGAGTGTTCAGCACCATCCCGGGATGGTCGATCAACTTTCGGAATTCTGCATTTGCCTTCTCGCCGTCCCCTTTGGCCAGATATGCTTTGCCACGCGCATAAGCCGGATATAGCGGGACAACCGAAAACTCGTCCGGGCTGGCCTGCTCGAACGCCTCCGCGGCGTCCAACAGCTTGATGGCTTCAGCGGCATGGCCTCGCTGCAATTCGACCAGCGCGCGGATCACGGGAAGCCAATAACCTTGGATGAGGGTGCCTTGCGGGAACTCCTTATCGAGTTTGTCAGCCAGCGCGAGAGCTTCCGCGGTGTTTCCTGTCTCTGCCGCGACCACACCGGCTAGAGTATCTATCGACTTCCCACCGTTGACTTTCGTGGTTTGCTGCATCAGCGCCCGGGCTCTTGCGGTCGACCCAACTTCGGCCTCGCGAACCGCAGCCTGTGCAAGACAATTCGCCGCCAATTCCCGATCGCCATCGTGGGTCATCGACTCCATGGCGGCATACGAAAGCTTTCGGGCGCTGTCGAAACGGCCGTGATACGCCTCCGTGCTCGCCTGCGCGGGTAGTAAGCGGGATCTGGCGCCCGCGATCGCACCGGACTGCTGAACCATTAGTTCCATGCCTTTTTGATCGTTGCGCACAAAAGCCAGCCAATATGCCGTCTGCAGCAGATAGTCGGTATGAAGCCCCCGCTTTTCCGCCTGGTCCAGAACTGAAGCAGCCTCCTGAATTCGGTTGAGTTGCATCAGGGAGACGGCCAGATTGGCGTAGGTAGTCGCCCTCGTGGGATCGAGCGCCAACGCCCTTTGAAAGGCTTCCGCAGCGCGTTCCGGGTGCCCCAGTTTATTATCCGCAGTGCCCAGATGATTGAGCGAACTGGCCGAGTCCGGATAATCCCGAATCAGGGATTCATACGCTAAACCGGCCTTGTCAATTTCCTTTGTAACGTACAGATAATATCGAGCGTCGATGGAAGTCCGTTCGGATTCCGTAACGCGATCGCGCAGACGGTATGCGGCGACCGTGTTGGCGGCGGCAAGTTCGGTCGCGCCCTGGTTGTGATAAACCGCCGCAAGGCCGCCATACGCCATAGCAAAATTTCGATCGAGTTGGATGGCTCGTTGAAACAATGGAATCGACGCCAGGTCACCTTTGCTGTCCCACGTCGAAAGAGCGCTGCCATAAGCATTGAGCGCTGCCAGCGACGATGTCGTCGCCAGTTCCAGGGGCGCGTTGTATTTCTGGATGGAGGGCAACGACTCTCCAAGTTTTGCCCTTAGCTGAGACGCGGCCTTCCCCAGGGCACCGATCACATCTTGCTGTTCAGCTGCCTCAACCTGCTCCCGCGCGATCGGTTTGCCCGTATCGCAACGTATAGCGGCGAGCCCAACCAGGTAGGTCGTCCCCAGGCTGGAGATGGAACCCTGCACGGTCACCTTACCGCCCACCCGCTGGCAGAGCTCGACTGCCAGACGCCCGGATATTGCCGTACTCGGCTCGTGCCCCATCTGCCGAAAGACCAGGGCGGACCGCCGGTCCGGCAGAACGTTCACGATCGGAGATTGATTCAGTCCCACGATGAGACTTTGCCTCAGGACGTCGTTGAAAATCGCTTCCCCGGTCGTATTCTCAAAGTCGGCGACGACGATCGTATCTTTCGGCCCCAGTGAAAATGCATTGTGCTGGTGATAGACATACGCACTAATACCTGCCGCCGCAAGGATGGCGACCACGATCAACCCCGCAATTGGTCGAAGTTTGGAGTCGTGCCTGTTGTCAACCCTTCGAGGTAGCGGTTCTTCGTTTCCCAACGACGGCGGAGCAACCGCATCCTCAATCGCCGCCGAAACCACTACAACCGGCGCAATAAAGCGGTAACCCCGACGCGGAATCGTCTCGATGAACCGCGGCTGATCGGCGTCATCCTGGAGTGCCTGCCTCAGTTTTTTTACAGCCGTTCCCAGGCTTTGTCCGAACTCAACAAAGGTGTTCTCCGGCCACAGCCGCTGCCGGAGATACTCGCGGCTAACGATCCCGCCCGCGTCCTCAAGTAGCAAAAGAAGAAGTCGAAACGGCTGGTCCTGTATCTGGATTCGCTGACCGCGCCGAAACAGCTCTCTGGATTCGGAAAAGACTTCGAACACTCCAAACCGATAGATAACGTCGGGGTTGATTGGGGAGCCCATAGCCGTTACGGGCAGCCTACCATGCTCGCCCGTTTTCTACGGGACGCTTTAGGGCAGACTCGGACTTAAAGGAAGATCGGTCGGGGCGGAGAGATTCGAACTCCCGACCCCTCTGCTCCCAAAACAGATTCCTACATTCTGGCTAAATCATTGAAAACATGGACCAAATACGTCTTTCAATGGAACTGGTGGTTTTGTGAGGTTTCCGCCTACATCGGTGAGTTTTTGAAGTACTCAATTTTGATTACAGTCCATACAAGCCGCCCAATCGTTCCTTTCTTCTGACAATTCAAGATTAGACGTTTCCAACACGCCAATTTTCATAATCATCTCCCTCAATGAGTGAGTGCCTTGGCTAAATGCGCACATACAAACAGGCAGATCAGATGCATTGAATGAAGCTGTTGGTCATGGCTTGCAATTTCAAGCCAGCCGGTGAAGAGATGAACACCCGCTCTGGGAAGAGTTCGGGAGCAATCGCTAAAATGACTGGCCATGCTTGCAACGGGAGGTTATCTTTTTGCTCACTCAGTGCCAAATCTGGCAGAGTGACCAATTCGGAATCGTTTATCTCGCGGTAGCTGGCGGCATAGCGTTTGGAGAGCGAGCGATTGCGTCTCACTCGGAAAACGGTAGCCCCTAATGAACTGTTCTGCAAAGGGAAGTCGATGCCGCGTAATACACCACCACTCCCATCCCCGCATTCTCGATTACAATCGTCTCCAATCCCACACTCGATTTCTCTCCCGTATGAGCCCAGAGATCCTCCCCACCCCCCAACCCGGCCTCGTCGTAGTGAACCACGTCACCAAGTCCTTCGGCCCCGACAAGCACGCCCTCAACGACATCACCTTTTCTGTTCCCTCCGGCCAGATCTGCGGCCTCCTCGGCCCCAACGGAGCGGGCAAGACCACCCTTTTCCGACTTCTCATGGGCATCCTCAAGGCCACCAGCGGCCAGGTCTGCGTCGACAACCTCGACGCCTTCGAAGACCGAGTATCCGCAAGCGCCTCATCGGTTTCCTCCCCGACGAGCCCATCTTCTACTCCTACCTCTCTGGCCGTGAGGTCCTCGAACTCTCCGCCGCCATGCACGGCCTCGACGCCGCCGCTACCATGGAGCGCCTCTCCCCCATCATCAGCCGCCTCCGCCTCGCCGAAGACATCGACGACTACGCCGAGGAGTACTCCCGAGGCATGAAGAAAAAGCTCGGCCTTCTCCTCGCCATCCTCCACCAGCCCAAGCTCCTCGTCCTTGACGAGCCCACCAACGGCCTCGACGTCGAATCCACCCACCTCTTCTATGACCTGATCTCCGAGCTCGCCCGCGAAGGCACGACCGTCCTCTTCTCCACCCACCTCATGGACCACGTCACCCGCCTATGCTCGCACGCCGTCGTCATCAACGAAGGCCGCCTCATCGCC
>Ga0207652_10002464_pt1 | contig 15596 bp, 13 predicted proteins | sample KBSC63BmetaG_FD_184334 | JGI IMG/M metagenome (GOLD analysis project Ga0207652, IMG submission 184334) | Corn rhizosphere microbial communities from Kellogg Biological Station, Michigan, USA - KBS C6-3B metaG (SPAdes) (version 2) | ecosystem: Host-associated > Plants > Roots > Rhizosphere ... | reverse complement strand
ATCTCCTTATAGCAATCGCTTAAAAATGCGAGACGTCGCAATACTCGGATCCTGTGCCCGCCCGCACGCGATTTCCCTTGTCTGACTACACACCCGCGGTTAAGGGGTCGCATCCCAACCGCAACAGAACAATCTCAAAAACATGGAGTCTCTAATGGCAATTACATCATCTTCTCGCGGCACAGAACTCATAGCCTTTTTCCGCCATCGCTCTGACGCACTGAAAGCTATCTCGGAATTAAGAGATGCCGGCTTTACTTCAGACCAGATTGGGTTAGCCATCGGAGATGAGCATGTGCAACCCACGTCCCGCTCGGGAAGCGCAGAAGTCAGATCAGGCGCGGCTGTGTCGGGAGCTGACGACCGCTCCACCTGGGAGAAGATCAAAAACTTCTTCAGGAGCGAGCCTGAGACGTACACCGGCGACGCAGAAAATTACAGAGAAGTATTCGGGCATCTCGCACTCGGTGGCGACCGCATCCGGTACTACGAATCGGGTATTGCCGCTGGAGGCGCCCTCCTGACGGTGAGCGCTTCGGCCGATCGGATTGAGCGCGCAAGAACAATCATCGTGAGCCACCATGGCGACCTGAGTGCCTCTGGGTTTGAAGGCAGGATGAATGAATTTGCGGTCGCCGGCGGGCCGACAGCAAATGTAAGCGACGTGGGAGAGCGCCGCATCCAGTTGCGGGGAGAAATGCTTCGAACCGTGAAGGAGAGAATCAACAAGGGCGAGATCCGATTGCGCAAAGAAGTCATTACCGAGCACCAGACCGTGAACGTGCCCGTGACACGAGAGGAAGTGATTGTGGAGCAAGTTCCTGCCAGCGGATCGAGACCGATGAGCGGGAATATCGGCGATCAGGGCGAGGTCAGCATTCCTGTTACAGAGGAACGGGTGCATGTAACCAAAGAGCCGGTAGTCACGGGCGAGGTGCGCGTTCAGAAGCGGGCTGTGCAGGGCACGCAAGAAGTGTCCGACGATGTCCGGCATGAAGAGGTCCGAGTGGAGAACGAAGGCAACGTGAATATAAACGACAAGACGAAAGGAAAGAAGAAGCCCGCGGCATAATGCTCTCTCCCTAAGCGGTTCCGCGGCGAGTGAATTCGCCGCGGAATTGCGGAGAGCAGGTTTACAAGTCTGGACAGGCCCACAGCTTGTCCAGAATTCCGTTCATGAGCTCCTGAAATTCTCTCAGCAGTTCTTCCGAAATTCCCAAATCGGCTGCACGCACCGCCGAGACTGGATCCTCGAGAAAAAAGATGCGATTGGCGGGAGCGCTATTCAGCCATCGATTGAGTTCGGGTTCGTGAAGGGTGAGCGCCTGCAATAACCGGTCATTTTGATGCGCGGAGAACTCGGCCATGCCTTTCTCCTTTGCCGACTGTTCAATGAGACACGGTGGACCGCAGAGTTGGAACAAAATATTTACACGTCACCCGCACCAATTTTTCGAACAGCTTATCTTTACAAAACCAAATTATGCTTTTCCGACAGTTTGTGGGCAGTCGGGTTCTCTCTGATGAAGGTTTTCAGCTTGGGACTGACTCGGTTGATACCGAAGCGGGCCGGGCGATAAGGAGGAACAATGATTCGTCTGAGAGCATTACTCGTAGGTGCGGCACTGATTAGCGGTGCATCCGCACTGGCCTCGGCTCAGCCGCTGCCACAAGCAAATTGGAGCTATGGCAATCGTGACCGTGATCGAGACCGCGACCATGATCGCGACAATGGGCGATATGTCTACAATCCGGGATACTACGGAGGCTATTACGCAAGGCCTTACTACGACCATGAAGACCGGCGCTGGAAAGGCCGAGATGACCGCAGAGATCACGATCGCGACTGGCGCTCCAGAGATCGCGGGCGTGATCGCGACCACGATGGCGCCCGCCGCTGACTATGATTGACGTTTAACTCTCGAGAGCAAAGCGGAGCACCCACAGCGTGCTCCGCTTTTTTGTTTTACATCAATCGGCCGGGCCAGGCGCAGGCACCGTCCTACTGGTGCTCCATGGCTCCGGCCGCGACAATATCCGGATCCAGTTCGACGAACAAGGCACGATTGCCATTCAACACGTAGATTGCCATGTTTTGCTGGCCGAGGAAGCTTTGCAATGTCAGCGGGCCGCGCCCGGTAGCGTCCAAAGTGTAATCTCCGGTGAGCGCTGTCCCGCTCGACGGCGGCCCGGCGCCAGGGTTGCTGATGTCCTGAATCGCCGTCATGTGACCTGCACCATTCGCGTTCAAAGAAGCGACAACATCAAGTTCTCCGTTCGCGGTGGCTCCTGTGTAGTTCATTCCGTACGCACCCTGAACTGTCCCGTTGGAAAGCGCGCCTGTTTGAGGGAACGCAGCCCCGGTGACAACGAGGGTGCCGTTGGTGTCCAGCATTTGGACGCCATTTGTGGTGGGATAAATGGCAAACGTCAGCGTTCCAATATCAACGTTCGAGAGGCTCAGCGTTCCGCGGCCGCTTGCATCCAGCGCGTAGGTTCCGCTGACAGGGGCGTTGGGACTTACGGAACCCGCGTCATTCAGATCTTCCGTGCCGCTGGCGATATTGCCTGCTCCGTCCGCATTAAATACGGCTCCAGCGGCAAAGGGCCCCGCAGTCACGTCGCTTCCGGCAACGGTGAACGCAACGGGACCATTCAGCGAAGCATTGCTGATGGTTCCGCTCTGGCGAAAAGCTTCACCCGCAAGCACAGGGACAGTATCCGTTTCCACGAGCTTGATGTGGTTGGCATCGACCACATAAAACGCGAAGTTCAGCGTACCGGCAGCAGTGTTGAGCGAGGCGGTTCCCCGCCCGTTCCCTCCCACCTGGAGAGAACCGCCAGCGATCGTTTCATTGGTAAAAATGCTTCCGTTATCAGACTCGTCCTGGACCCCGCTCGTAACCGTACCGGACGAGTTTGTCGTAATGGCACCCACGGTCGCAAAGGGGTTGAGGTTGATATCAATTCCGTTCAAATTGAAAACAAAGGTCCCGGCCAGCGCTGTAGTTGAGAATGCTGTTGGATCAACCAGCTCGAGTGAACCGCTGCCGGTGGCGGACTGCTCAAAGCGCGTGACTAGAGCTCGATTGTTCCCCACAATCACAAATACCAGGCTGAAATTACCGGCTGAGGTAACCAGCCCCGCTACGCCCCGCCCGTCAGCGCGGACGTTATATGTTCCGGTGACTGTGGTGTTTATCGGTGAAGCCGCTTCGTTCACATCCAGTTGGCCGGACGTGATATGGCCATTGCCATCCGCGCTGATGCTCCCGGCAACGGCGAAAAAGGCGGTTCCTTCGGCGCCGGAAAATGACATGGCATACGTACCATTCAGGCTGGCGTTGGTAAAGCCGCCCTGCGGAGTTGGATTTTTGGTAGACCCGCCACAGCCCGCCAGCAGCGGAATGAGAGTTGCTGCAATTGCAAGAGACAGACGCTTGCACCACATAAAGCATCACCTGACCGAGTGAAGTTGATTTGTACAGTTTCGACCCGAGTTACCGAAATCGCAAGCAGGCGTTCCTGGCAGCACAATAAACGCCTGTTCCCGTTGTCCTAGAAACACAAATGGCGCGAGATTGTTGCACCATCTCGTGCCACTCGTTGAGACATCATTTGTGTCCAGGCGCCGCTATTGTCCATGCGTTGGATCATTCAGATCGCGGGCGGAAGCCGCAACTCCCCGCGGCGTTTCCTGCGCTGGGCCGCTTGTATTGTCTGGCCTGGCAAGCTGCTCCAGATGGCTGCCGTATTCGCGCAGCCAGAGTTCAAATGCCGTCGTTTTCGTTTCCACCATCATGGTCGTTATATCCTGTTTATTCCTGCATCGGGCGGAGAATCGGATACCCCGTCTCTAAAGCGTAACCCATGATCATTCATGTATATCCGAAAGAACTCTTGAGAAGCAGTTAAGAATTGCTAATGCGAGCTGCCACTGGTTCAGGGAGTTTAGTCACTTGCTTTCGGGGGAGAACTGGAGGGCATGGATGTTCGATCCGGCCATTGAGTAACGGCAGCTCAGGCCTGCTTTGGATGAGCGAGCCTTACCTCCACCAGATCGACCAGACTGTATCCACTGTTGTGTGCGTAACGGCTGAAGCAAACAATCGTTTGCGCTGCCGCCAGGCACGGCCGTAGAAGATCCCGGCAATTGTCGCCAAAATCACGTATCGCCAGTTGAAAACGGCGCCAGTCCCGTGTGGCAAGCCCGCCGCCTTGTTGAAATGCGACAAACCGAAGAGGATGGAGGCCAGGCCGAGAGCACGGATACGGCCGATGTGGCGTTCAAGCAGATTCTGCACCAGCCCGCGAAAAAACAGCTCCTCCGGCAAGGCGACAAAGATAAACGTGAAGACCCAGGCAGCAGGAAACTGCTGGGGTTTCGCCGTAAATCCCTGCCAGTGAATGAAGCCAAGCAACACGCCGAGTATCAGTACGATGGGCGCGTAAAAAACAAACTCGCGTATTCCGATTTTCCAGTCATCGAATTGCGATACGAGATCGTAGCCGAGGCCCTCAATGGGCTTGATGACCAGATAACCATAAAGCGCAACATCGGCCATCATCATCTTGGGGAAGCCACCGAGGCCCGCCGGCCAGAGATTCGCATCCGGCACGCCGAAAAACTTCCCATGACTGAGCAGCCCAAGATCAATCGCCAGTCCCAAAGAGGACAGCACAAGCAGATCGGCCCAATTGGCGGGACGCGGCCAGGCTTCCAACGCAGCCGCAACCAGCACAGGAATAGCTACCAAAACCACGGCTACGTGCCAGTGAAATGTACCGCGCGGCAGTTCCAGGATGAAATAAGGAATGGCAATCGATGAAGCCACAGTGACCCGGCTCCCTGTGCCGCCGAGCATACGCCGTAATTCCGCGGCCAATCCAAATCCAAAAAGCCAGTAAGGCGCAAACAGCATGGCGAATGCCACAAACGTTGAAGCCGGATACTCCTTCAGCGCTCCAAGATGGAAAAACTGGGCCACAAACCAGAGCACCAAAAGTAACCCCGCGTAGGCGCCTGTGCCGGCAAGTAGCTTCTGGCGCCCTGCACGACCCTCGTAATCGCCTGCGCCGCGCTCGGGGGCGGCACGCTCGGTCTGCATGAAATCGGCTCCTTAAAACTGCTCTCCTTCTAGGATATTAGCGTTCCTCCCGATTGCTTGCGCCCGTCGTCTGAGCCCCCGTTTGGTTTATTTTCACGCGTTCCGAAGGAATTCGCCGGTGTGACTCATCCTGGGAGCAAGGCTAACCCTGCAGCAGCTCTGAGCATCTAGAGAGGCATGGCGGTTCTGCCGCAGGTGGTATGTAGTGCGCAATCAGGCTTTCCTAGTTCTCGTTTGTTTCTGTATAGCAGTTCTTAGTGGATGCGGCAGCGTGAGCGGTTCCAGCAACCCCCAGCCCTCGCCAAGTCCAACCCCCAGCGGCAGCCCGAGCCCGAGTCCTTCCCCCAGCCCAAGCCCAGCGCCGGCGACCGCCAGCCGTTTCATTTATGGCATCTCGGTCTTTGAGAGTGACACCGGGTATGAAGGCGGAAGAATTAATACTACTTCCGGTAAGGTCACGCCACTTGCGCCTTTTGACAATTCCGGCCTGGGACAGAACATTGTTCCTCAACTGATTGCCGATCCCACCGGGCATTTCCTGTACGCACTCAACCTGGGTGCATCATCCTTCGGAAACACGATCGGAAACCCAGGCATCGCTGAGCTGGCGATCAACCAGCAGACGGGCGCACTTAGCGCGATATCAGGAAGCCCGCTGGTATTCCCGAGCCAGCGCTCAGGCTTGTTGGTTATCAATCCTGCCGGCAATTTGCTCTTTCAGCCGGATGCAGGAGTGTTTGACGTCTACTCCATCAACCCGGCCAGCGGCCTTCTCACGCAGATCGCCACTTCGACCGCCGCTTCGCTGGGAGCGTTTACCGCGTTCAGCCCTGATGGGCTATTCCTCTTTAATGCCGGAAATACTGACGTTGAGACGCTCTCCGTTGATTCAAGCGGCAATCTGGCAATAGTCCAACCGCCGATTCCCACCGGTGGTTCGACATCCGGCCTGGTCGGACAGCTCGCCGCCAGCCCTGACGGCAAATTTTTGTATGTGCTCAATGAAGGCAGTATCGCCATCTTTAATATTGGCTCCAGCGGAACACTGACGCCAGTGGTTGGCTCGCCTTTCGCAACCCAGGCCGCAGGAGCCGGATTCGCCCTCACGCCGGACGGAAAGCACCTGTACGTCAATTTTCAGAACACTGTAAATTCCGTTCAGGGCTTCACCTTTGATCCCGCCGCCAGTACGCTCACGCCGATCGCGAACGCCATGGTGAACAACGCGAGTTCCATTACCGTGGATGGCTCAGGAAAATTTGCTTACATCTCGCAGGGATCTTCACTGATTACGTTCGCTATTGATCGGGCATCCGGGGGCTTAACTCAGGTTTCGCAATCTCCGCAACCACTCAGCGACACTCCGCAAAGCATCGTCGCCGTCCCTTGAGGTCGTAGCATCCGTCAAGGCTTCCTCTTCTGTGGTAGAGACACCCGGCGCGCCTTTTCCGGCGCATGTGCAGTGCTTATCCAAATAGCTGAATCGATCAGCGCGTGAGCCATGACCGTGACCGCACTGTGCACACGGCAAATGGAAATATCCAAAACAAGGCAAACAGCGAGTAGTACGCGTAGAAGATTCCGTAAAAGAAATCAGGTGACCGCTCACTGCGCAAATAATAAAGCGTGTTGAGAGCGGAAATAACGCCGACCACAATGATGAGGCGCAGCAGAGAAAGAGGATGATGCAGAATGATCACACCCAGGAGGAGCAGGCAGGCGTAATGCACCGGGTAACGCAGATTCGTGATCAACCGGTCACAGATGGAGATGAGCCGCGCTCCCAGCGGGCGCTTCCAGACGATCCCCAGAAACAACAGTTCTTCCCGAACATAGCTCCGGTCCCAGCGCAACAGCATGCGGCAAAGTTTGCCGTAGGAGATCGGCGTGACCGTATGCACAACGGCTGAGCGCTGATACACGGTGTCATAGCCGCTTGAAAGTATGAAGTTCGTGAGAGAGCGATCTTCTCCCACCGTGCATGGCGTACCCAGGAAGCTTTGTTGCACCCAGCGCTCCAGGACCTGTTGGACCACTGAGGTGCGATACCCGGTCAGAGCCCCGGGACAGCAATAGACCGTCCCGTAACCAGATTCAGAAGCACGCAACATGTCAAAGGAAAGGATGTAACGCACGTGCAGCATGCGCGGGATGACTCCCTGGCCGCGATTGTAGACTTTTACCTTGCCGGCAACGGCGCCCACACGAGGATTGCGAAAAGGCCCCGCGACGGCCAGCAGCGCATCCGGATCAATTACGCTGTCAGAATCCAGAGTGACCACAACTTCGCCGCGGGCATGTTTGAAACCCGTCGCCAGGGCTTCACGCTTGCCGCGGTTCTGAGGCAGGCGCTGCGTTATGACCCGTCCGGGATATTGCGATGCGGTCCGCTGTATGTGCAGCCAGGTATCATCTACGCTGCCGTCATCCACCACGATCAGTTCCAGGCGCTCGCGGGGATAACTGGCGCGCATCACGGACTCAATCGATTTCCGTACCATCTCGCCTTCGTTGTAGGCGGGAATGATCACGGTGAGCGAGGGAGCATCCTGCATGGTGGCGGCAGGCGCGCTCTTGTAGCGGAACCAGAGCACCGTGCGAAAAACAAGCAAGAGGCTGCCCATCAAACTCCAAAGAATGGCCGGACGGATGACCAGATCCGCCCAACGGCTGGTTTCCGCATCCAGCAGCAAGGGAGCGAACCAGTTTCCGCGCACAGCGCCATAAATCATCAGGCTCAGCCCGGCGAGCACAATGATACAAAGCGCCCGGTCCCATGAATCCGGCGTTTCGCGGGTATGATCGCTCTCAAAATCCGACATATCAGATGTTCCGTTTTGGCTGGGAATTGAGGTCGAGGGCTCGGTCAATGTCGCATTGGAAGTGATTTCTTCAGCGGTCTGAATTGGTTCCATCGGGCTCCTGAAACTGCTTTTTCCGTCGTCATTCCGGCCGCGGGGTAGACTCTCGCCCTGAAGCGCAAATGTCTTCGTAGTCTACCCGAACACGGCTGGAAGCGAGAAGTTTTGCCGCTGAATGAGGAGTCCCTTTAGTGAAACATCCTTTGAGGCAGAAATGTTAAGTTATCTGAAGGGCCGGCGATTTCAATCTGCCGAAAGGCGGGATCTCAGCGTTTCTTGAACGCCACATTCACCAGAAGCTTATCGCCCTCGAGTTCCACCACGTTGCAGAAGGTGCGCTCGCCGCGCCGCGTAAAATCCAGCCCAACACGACTATTGCCGACGCGCAGATTGCGGACGCTCAGGTTGTCAAGAAATTCCGGGAGGGTAGGATTCACAATGTTCAGTTCTTTGCGCGGCGCGCTGGGCCGGATTCCCAGGACTGACATGAGAATCAGGAACAGGGCTCCCGAGGCCCATGCCTGGGGCGAGCAGGAAACCGGGTACTGCACGGGTTGATCGAATTCACGGCGTTCGACCCCGCAGAAGAGCTCGGGCAGGCGGTAGTCCCTGAAGTTCAGCGCAGCCTGGACGAGCGTAGTGAAGATCTTGTTTGCCGGCTCGCGAAACTCATACAGCGCCATGCCGTGCGCCACCATGGAATTGTCATGCGGCCACACCGAGCCGCGATGGTAGCTTAGCGGATTGAAAACGCGTTCCTCCTGCGACATTGTCCGCCAGCCCCAACCGGTAAACATCCCGGGCTTCATGAATTGCTGGACAATCATTCGCGCTCTCTCCAGAGGCAGCATGCGGGTGAACAAGAGATGTCCCGGGTTGGAGGAAATCACCTGGCATTGCCGCTTCTGGCCATCCAAAGCCATGGCGTAGAAGCTGCGCGAAGGCACCCAAAACGCTTTCTCGAAGCGTTTGACCATGTCGGCGGCCTCGCGTTTCAGCCTGTCAGCCGTCTGAACGTCGCCGAACGACCGCAGCAGCGAAGCCATTTTGTATTTGGCTTCATACACATATCCCTGGACCTCACACAGTGCGATGGGCGGGCGCGCCAGATCACCCTCGCGATGGATAATCGCGTCCCATGAATCCTTCCATCCTTGATTCGTCAGCCCTTTCGGGGACCGTCTGGCGTACTCAATAAAACCGTCGCCGTCCAGGTCACCGTAATGATCGATCCACTCAAGCGCCCGATAGGCATGCGGCAGCATATCCTTCACGAGCTGCTCGTCGGCTGTCCAGTTGAATGTCTCACTGAGCAGGATGAGCCAGAGCGGCGTGGCATCCACAGATCCGTAATATGGGCTGAACGGCACTTCGCCGGAACGCGCCATCTCGCCTTCGCGATATTCATGGAGAATCTTGCCCGGCTCTTCGTCTCGCCAGTCATTTTTCTCGCTTCCCTGATACCTGGCCAGCACGCGTAACGTATCCACGGCCAACTGCGGATTCAAGAACAGAGACTGGTATGCGGCAATTATTGAGTCCCTGCCAAACATGGTCGCAAACCATGGAATTCCCGCCGCTATGATGTTCTCCTTCCCTTCCGGAATTCGCAGAGCGTGCAGGTCCCCTTTCGCAGTTGCGATCATCTGCTCGAAGATCCGATTTGTGGAATTGAAATGCGAGGACTGGCACTCCCACTGGGCAAAGTTTTCGCGTCGCACGCGTAGCTGCTGCGCGAAGTCCGGACGCCCCGCTCGCGACCGCTTCCCTTCAATATGAGGAACAACGGTAGTCTGGATATGGAAACGCTTGAAGGGAGGCAGCTTCAACCGCCAGCGCGCCGTGGTGCCGTCCACCGACTCAGGCATGGGAGAAAGGTTGATGACCGTCTCGCGAGCAATCCCATCCAGCCCCAGGTAGGGAAAAACGATGCTGTCCTTGTGAACGACGGGCCTGTAATAGTGCCCGCTTTTTTGCCGCGCGACCCCACGCACCTGAAACACATCCATGAAGTCTGCTTCGTAGGCCAGCTCAATGATCAGCTCCAGTTCGTTGAAGTTGAAATTTTCGAACGTAAGGTGGTCATAGAGCGTATCGGATCCCAGCAACTGCTCACGCCGGATATGCACTGTGTTTTCGGGGATTTCGTAGCTTTCTCGAAGAGTGCTCTGTCCTGTCGTAAGCTCTATTTGTGAGGCGAATGTTTGCTCTGTGCTGGAGGACAAGACTACAGTCCGGTAGCCGCCCACACGCAACTCCAGGCGGCTGAGAAACCGGGTGTCATCGTGAAAAAAGCCGGCATCAGGCGCGCCAGGAGGCATGATGTCGCCGGCGAAGGTGGTAGAAAGGAACGTCTTTCCGTCAATGAGGGTGAGAGTGTTGACTGCCCGCGGCTCCGCATTCTGATAAGCAATGCGAGGCTCAGGATACGGAGAAGGAATTTCGACGAGTTCGTGCTGGGGGATAATGGTCTTTGCGCTCACGACTCAGAGTCCCTCTATATCAAGCGCTGCTGCAGCCGGAGTTTCAGGCTACAATCGGCTCCGCCTGGCTCGCAGTTCGGCTGTCCAGAATTTCAGAGTAAAGATCAACGTAATCGTTGGCCATGCGCTGCGAGGAGAAATATTCCTGGGCGTAGGCCCGGACTGATGCCCTCGGAAGCGCGAGGTCTCGCGCACGTTGAGCAAGTTCCTCCACAGAATTCCCGACGTATCCGCTCACACCGTCTTTTACCACTTCCCGGACCGATCCGCCGGGCAGCGCCAGGACTGGTGTGCCGCAAGCCATGGCTTCCACCATCACAAGGCCAAACGGCTCGTCCCATTGAATCGGGAACAGCATGGCGAGTGAGTTCCCAAGCAGCTCATTCTTTTGGTTGAGATCAACTTCACCAACGTATTCTATGAATTTCCCGTCCACCTGAGGCTTGACAACGTTATCCCAGTAGTCACGGTAAACAGGCTGGATCTCACCGGCAATCTTCAATGGAATGCCAGCCTTGCGGGCGATCTCGATCGCCAGATGCGTGCCTTTCACCGGGGCAATCCTGCCCAGGAAGCTCAAATACTGCCCGGGTTCGGCATGCATGCGATAGCGTGACAAATCAATTCCGTGATGAATGGTCTTGAGCCTTGGCAGCTCTAGTTTGGTGCGTTGGAAATCACTGATCGTGACAAAGGAAACTTGCGGAAAATTGGTATAGAAAGTGGCCAGGGGCTGTTCAAAACCGTGGTGTACCGTGTAAACAAAGGGAAGCTCACTGAAGCGCTGCAATGCAAGCCCGGGAGCGCTATTCAGATGGACGATGTCAGCGTCATTCTCGGCGTCCTGCAACGCCCATGCTGCGTGGTTCACGCCTTTGAGCTGAGCTGTCGCCTCATCCCGGATCGGCCAGTCCTGGCTTTCATACAGGAACTTCTTAGGCACAGAAAGAGTCGACTCACCATTGGTGTACAGAGTGAAATCAATCCCGCGTTTCTGCAATCCCACAGCAAGCTCCGAGAGAAATAATTCCGTGCCTCCGTATTTTCCGGGCGGAATGGCAATGTACGGAGGGGCTATGAGGGCAATTTTCATGGGATCCCCGGAGGGGTAACTACTGAAAGATGCAGTAAACCGCACGAATGGTTTCCCGCTGGAGCCTCCTCGACTTAGACGGCAGCGATCGTTGACTCCTGTTTTTTTCGGAAAGTGATTTCCACAGCCTGCTCAAACTCTTTCGCGCGCGCGCTGTTTGTATGCGACGCGAGTACCCGCTCACGGGCCGAGCGCCCAATGGACTTGAGCTCGGCGTTGTCATATCCGGAAATGTAGCGCACAACATCGTCAGCGCACGAGGGCAGCAGGATTTCGCTTCCCGGAGTGAAAAACATCTCCAATCCCGGCCAGTTATCTGAAACGATGGTCGCAGCACACGCCGCAGCCTCGAACAACCTTACGGATGGTGAATATCCCGCCATGACCATGTCCCTGCGCGTAATGTTCAGGGTCATGCGTGACGAAGAATATAAAGCGGCATGGAACCGGGGTTCCAGGTGCATGATGCGTTTTACATTCTTTGGCCACGTCAGGTCCTCCGGGTACTGCGGCCCCGCTATCAGGAACTTGCCATCTGCTAAACGGCGCGCAGGAGCACACATGAGTTCCTCGATCTTGGGCTGGCGGTCTGGCGCGTAGGTCCCCATGTAGCTGAGGTCACAGGAAAATTCCGGAACCGGAGGCAACGGTCGATGCCTCTCTGGATCAACGGAACAGTAGAGTGGTACTGCCAGTGGAACCTTGAACTCTGACTCAAGCTTCGAGAGAACCGGACCTCCGGTAAAACTGAAATAGATATCGATGTCCGAAAGGTGCTCGGTCAGCAGATAATCCGTCCTGCCGTGCTGCACCAGGCTCTTTACCGTGATTGGGGTATCAATATCGTAGAAGGCCTTCACTGGGACGTTCGACGCAAGCACTGTATCCAGGGCCGCGATACCATCCGGAAAATACGAACCCACCACGGCAACATCGCTGTCCCGCAACTGCTCTCGCACCGTGGGGAGCACACGCTTCCAGTCCTCGTACAACTTCACTTCACAATAGGGGGGCTCAGGGAGATCGCGATTATGTTCATACCACTCGACATTACGCTCAAAAAATACAATGCGGTGCCCGCGACGATGAAGCGCGCTGCACAGTGCCCTGAATGTGGTAGCGTGCCCGTTGCCCCACGATGAAGTAATCGAGAGTCCGAAGAAGGTGATTTTCATGAGTTCCCCAGTGAAGCGGCGCTGACATTCTTACTCCAATGCTCCCTGAAACTCACGCGGCCAGGACACGCGTATCCGCAACTGTCGCTTCAAATTCCTGCGCTCGCAGATCATACGTGTGCTCCCGAAGCGCTCGCTTGCGCATGTTGGAACCTATGGTTCTGGCCTCGCTCGAACTGACCGAGCGCATAAATTGGATGATTGCTTCTGCATTCTCCGCTACCAGGATTTCCCTGCCCGGCTCGAAGAAACTTTCCACCCCATCCCAACGATCTGTAATCAGGCAGCAGCCGGCCCCCGCCGCCTCAAACACCCGCGTCGGCGGAGAGAATCCCACGCCTGCCATGGAATCGCGATTGATATTGAGGACCATGCGGGCGGAGCAGTTCACGCGATTGTGGTCCCCGGTTCGCACATGGCCGATCCAGCGCACGTTGGCAGGCAGTTTCTTGTCGCCCCAGCCTTCGCCACCGAGAACAAATTTGAATTCGGGCGCAAGTTCCGCGGCGCGCAAGAAGAATTCCTCAACGCGGCGCTCGCGGTCGGGCAGGCGGTTGCCGATAAATGCCAGATCGCACCGCAAATGCGGATCGGGAAACACAGGATGGTGCGTTTCAGGATCCAACGCGTTGTATATGGGATGGCAATTGGCAGCGCCCAAACGGAGGTAGTGATCCACCACTGCGGGCCCGCCGCCATAGGTGAATATAAAGTCATACTCCGGGATCAATCTCCAAAAGGGATCTGCAGGATCGTTTTCGACACGCGCGAGCGTGGCTGGAGCGTCCACATCCCAGAAGGCCACGCGGGTCATTCCGGTGCGGCAGTCCAGCACAGCTTCCTCCAGCAGTTCATCGAAAACGCCCACACCGCTATGCTTAATCACGAGATCACTGTGACAGGCGCGACGGATCAGATGCTGGAGTTCACTCTCTGTCTCATACACAATCGACTCCACGTAAGAGTAATCTCCCGGGTCGCGCTTCAATTGGCGGCCGTAGGCGTCCGGCTCGGCGAACGTGATGTGGTGCCCGCGGGCATGCAGTTGCTTGTAGATGCCGCGGTAATACGTAGCGGCCCCATTCCAGTAACAAGAGGTAATGCTGGAACCAAAGACAAAGATATTCATCGCGCGATTTCCTCGCATATGGAGATGAACTGCTGTGCCCGGTGAGCGCAGGTATGGCGCTCACGAATAGTCTTGAGGCCGCGTTCCCCAATCTGACGCCGCGCAGCCTCGTCGTTCAATAGAAACTCGATTGTAGCTTTCATTTCCCTGCCATTCCCGACAAGCAGGTAATCTTCTCCGGGATGAAAGAGGTGCTCCTCGTCACTCCAGGTTGAGCAGACCAGCGGGATACCGCACGCCAGCACCTCAAACACCCTGATGGTTGGAATACCGCTAAGCCCGTTCGTGTACTGGCGACGCGGGATGTGAACGGATAATGCGCTGGAGCCATATACATCCGGCGAACGCAGATTGGGAAGATAGCCACGGTATTCGATGCCTGCCTGCTTGAGCTGCTCCAGCGCGTCCTGGGGATACCGAACTCCGTGTACGACGATCCGGCGTCCCTGCATCGCCCGCGCGGGAGCAATGAGGAATTCCTGCAACTCGCGCGTGCGCTCCTCGTCACCCCAATTTCCAATCCACACTGCATCAATGGCGCGCGACCGGGGCAGAGGCTTGAACTGCTCAATGTCTGCCGCTTCGTGAAAAGTCCACACTCGCTGCACACCGAATCCATCAGCATAGATGCGGCGAATCGCCTCGCCAAAGGCTAACACTCCGTCAACCAGGTGGAGGTGAAACTGAAGGATTTCGCCGGCACGAGTATATGCGCGATGGTGGCTGTCGTGGAAAAGAGCCGTGAATCCGAGCTTCTTCTTTAGCGCGAGTACATCGTTTACCACACGTGGTTCGTTCCACTCGTGAAGAAGGACCACGTCAGTTCCGCGTAGCTGAGCTTCAAGAAACTGCGAAAATCCGGGCTCTGAAGACCTGTAGAACCGTATATCCAGCTCGGGGTAGGCCGCGCGAAAACCGTCAATAGAATCGATGGCCCCGTCCCCCTCCTGCTGTACCAGATTAGTCAAAGACCAGCAGCCCAGCTCTTCATAACAGCGCACGGAGTGTCCCATGCGCACCAGTTCCCGCATCAGTCCGCGCAGAAAGTGCGCATTCCCATGGTTCCAGTCTGAGATCAGGGAATGGCAAAAAAGCGCGATTTTGAGCTGTTGCTTCATCGCGTGGCTACGCCAGCCGGCATCAGCGAATGATAGAGTTCCAGGTATTCGTCAATCATGCGGGCGGAAGTAAACTTGGCGCGCGCATGCCCGTAAGCAAGATTGGCATAATGCTGGCGCAGTCCGGAGTCACGCACCAGTTGATCCAATGCGCTGCGAAGGTCCCCGGCATCGTCACTGCGGAAGAACACGGCCGTATCATCCCAAAGCTCGCGAAAGGTTGGAATGTCACTGGCGACAATTGCGCAACGGGACAGCGCTGCCTCCAGAGGCGCGAGGCCAAAAGGCTCGTAGCGAGACGTGGCGGCATAGATTCCCGCTCGGGAAAATAATTGCGCCATCTGCTTCTCGTCCTGCTGCGGTTCCAAATGGATATTGCTCCTGAGCTCTTCCACCGTAAAGGCACTGCTCTGGAATTCCGGATGACGATCCGCGCCGACGATGTGCACGGGTGCAGGCATGTCTTCGCGCAGCAGCAATCCGGCGTTCTTCCCGATGTCCCAGAGCCGACCCACGCTTAGGATGGTGTCCTCCTTGCTCACGTGCGGGTTGAAGAACGTGGGAGTTCGTCCGTTGTAGATCACTGCTCCCTGTTGCGGCTTACCATAATGGATTTCAATCTGCTGGAG
>Ga0207652_10002456_pt1 | contig 15628 bp, 19 predicted proteins | sample KBSC63BmetaG_FD_184334 | JGI IMG/M metagenome (GOLD analysis project Ga0207652, IMG submission 184334) | Corn rhizosphere microbial communities from Kellogg Biological Station, Michigan, USA - KBS C6-3B metaG (SPAdes) (version 2) | ecosystem: Host-associated > Plants > Roots > Rhizosphere ... | reverse complement strand
CCCGGGCGGTCGAGTGCGGCTCGCGCGGGCGCGCTCGCAGCGGATGGATCTCCTCGACCATCGCCCGCACCGCGGCGCCGGTGAGCACGTCCTCGGCGCGCCAGGCGCGGTCGCCGTCGAGCGGCATGAACTCGATGAAGCGGACCTGGAAGCGCCGGTCGCGGGCCAGCGCGCAGAAGCGCCGCACGTCGTCGAGATCGAAGCCGGGGATCGGGACCGCGTTGACCTTGATCGGCCGCACCTGCGGGAAGGCGGCGATCGCCTCGATCCCGGCGAGGACGCGGGCGAGCGAATCGCGGCGGGTGATCTCGTGGAAGCGGGCGCGGGCGAGCGAGTCGATCGAGACGTTGACGCGGTCGATGCCGGCGGCGGCGAGCGCCCCCGCCTGCTCGCCGAGCAGGTAGCCGTTGGTGGTCAGCGAGAGGTCGCGGATGCCCGCGATCGCTCGCAGGCGGGCGACCAGCGCCGGGAAGTCGCGGCGCACCAGCGGCTCGCCGCCCGTCAGCCGCACGTCCTCGACGCCGAGCGTGACGAAGAGCGCGACCAGGCGCTCGATCTCCTCGAAGGAGAGGATCTCATCGCGTGGAATCCAGGGCATGCCCTCGGCCGGCATGCAGTAGCGGCAGCGGAAGTTGCAGCGGTCGGTGACGGAGACCCGCAGGTCGCCAAGCAGCCTGCCGTGAGCGTCTTCGAGCGTCACCGCACCAAGCTACCCCAATCGCGGCGGGGCTATGCGCCGTGGCCCGTCGGACGGCCGGCCAGCAGGTCGAGGGCGTGGGGGAGGGCGGCGGAGATCGCCTCGCCCGCCTGCCCGACCCCGGCCGGGCTGCCGGGGAGGTTGACCACCAGGGTGCGACCGCGGACGCCGGCGACGCCGCGCGAGAGCATCCAGTTGGGCGTGTGGTCGCGCGAGGCGATGCGGATCGCCTCGGCGATCCCCGGCGCTTCGCGGTCGATCGCGGCGCGCGTCGCCTCGGGCGTGACGTCGTCCGGCGAGAGGCCGGTGCCCCCGCTGGTCAGGATCAGCTCGACCCTCTCCTCGTCGGCCCAGAAGCGCAGCCGCGCCCCGATCGCGCCCCGGTCGTCGCCGACCACGTCGCGGCCGGCGATCTCGAGCCCGAGCCCCGCGGCCAGCGCCGCCATCCGCGCGCCGCTCTCGTCCTCGCCCTCTCCGCGCGCCTTCGAGGTGCTGATCGTGAGCAGAGCAGCGCGTGGCGGAGCCTCAGCCACCGGCCGGCTCCTCGAGGCGCCAGTGCCCGGAGCGGCCGCCGCTCTTCTCCAGCAGCACCACCTGCTCGACCGCGGCGCCGCGCTCGACCCCCTTGACCATGTCGTAGACGGTGAGCGCCGCGACCGCCGCGGCGCTCATCGCCTCCATCTCGACGCCGGTGCGGCCGACGGTGCGCGCCTCCGCGACGAGCTCGACCAGGCCGGCGCCCGCGTCGACTCGCGCCTCGACGTCGACGAAGGAGAGCGGCAGCGGGTGGGCGAGCGGAATCAGGCCGGCGGTCTGCTTTGCCGCCTGGACGCCGGCGAAGCGGGCGACGCCGAGCACCTCGCCCTTGGGGCCGTCGCCGCTCTCGACCAAGCGCGCCGTCGCGGGCGACATCCGCACGCGGGCGCGGGCGCGGGCGCGGCGCTCGCTCGGCTCCTTGCCGCCGACGTCGACCATCCGCGCGCGGTCGTCGTCGCCGATGTGGCTGAGCCCGTTCATCCGCTCCGATCCCGCCCACGCACCGGCTCGCCTTCGACCCAGCTGCCCGCGTCGCCCGGCTCGGCGACCTCGCGCTTCCAGATCGGCGCCTCGGCCTTGATCCGGTCGATGGCCTCGCGTGCTCCGGCGAAGGCTTCCTCGCGGTGGGGCGCGGAGACAGCGACGATGACGCCGGGCTCGCCGCGCGCGACCGCGCCGACCCGGTGCTCGGCGGCGGCGCCGAGCAGGCCATGGCTCTCGGCGCACTCGGCGAGGATCGCCGCGATTCGCTCCTCGGCCATCTCGCGGTAGGCCTCGTAGTCGAGCCGCGCGACTTCGCGGGTGACTCCGTGGAAGGTGACGACGGCGCCGGCGCCGGGGTCGGCGACGCGCCGCGAGAGCTCGCCGGGGTCGAGCGGCTCGTCGCGGACCGCGGCGTGAACGGCGACGCCGCCGCCGCTGATCGGCGGAATCAGCGCCAGCTCGTCTCCGGCCGCCAGCTTCGTCTCGGGCCGCGCGTACTCGCGGTTGACCGCCATCCCCACCGGCAGCCGCGCGATCGCCTCCTCGAGCTCCGGCCGCAGCGCCAGCGCCCGCAGCGCGTCGGCAACGGTGGCTCCGTCCTCCAGCTCGACCTCGACGGCGTCGCGGCCGGCGCGCTCGCGCAGGATTGCGAAGAGGCGGACGCAGACTCTCATCGGCCGACTCTAGCTCCGCCGAGCGGAACTATCTCCACTCGCTCGCCGGCCGCGACCCGCCGGGCGGGGGAGGGGAGCAGCGCCAGGCAGCCGGCGCCGAGGAGCGAGCTGAGCACGTGGGAGCCCTGGTGCGGGCGTGGATCGGCCCGCCAGCAGCCGCGGTCGGTCGGCTCCAGCGTGCAGCGGATCGCCTCGGTCCGGCCGCTGCGCTTCTCGTAGGGGGCGGCGAGGACAGCGCTGAGCCGTCGCGCTTCCGGGCGGGCGCCGGCCAGCGCCGCCAGTGCCGGTGCGACGAAGAGGACGAAGGTGACGAAGGCGGAGACCGGGTTCCCGGGCAGCCCGAAGGCGAGGGTCCCGCCGCGGCAGCCGAACCACGTGGGCCCGCCCGGCTTCAGCGCCACTCGCCAGAAGCGGCTCTCGACGCCGAGCTGCCCGAATGCGCCCTTGACATGGTCGTGGGCGCCGACCGAGATGCCGCCGCAGACGATCACGACGTCGGCCTCCAGCGCCGGCTCGATCGCCGCCGCCGTCGCTTGCAGCGAGTCGCCGGCGTGACCGAGCGCCTGCAGCTCGGCACCGGCCTCGACGACCAGCGCCGCCAGCATCGGCGAGTTCGAGTCGCGGACGGCGCCCGGAGCCACGGGCGCCCCCGCCGCGACCAGCTCGTCGCCGCTGACGACGATCGAGACGCGGGGCCGCCGGTGGATGCCGACGCGCTCCTGGCCGAGCGCGGCGAGGACGGCGAGCTCGGCGGCTCCGATTCGGTCGCCGCGTCGCAGCACGGTCTCGCCGGCGCCGACGTCCTCGCCGGCGCGGCGCACGTTCTGGCCGGGGGAGGCCGCAGCCTCGACAGCGACCCCGGCGGTTACGACGGCGGTGTCCTCGATCCGCACCACCGCGTCAGCGCCGGCTGGAACCATGGCCCCGGTCGAGATCGCCACCGCCTCGCCCGGCCCGACCGCGACCGTGGCCGGTCGGCCGGCCCGCGACTCGCCGATCACCGTCAGCGTCGTCGCTGCCCCGGGCCCGGCCTCGGCGACGTCGGCGGCCCTGACCGCGAAGCCGTCCATCGCCGAGTTGTCGAAGCCCTGGAGCGGCTCCGTGGCGACGACGTTCTCGGCCAGGTGGAGTCCCAGCGCCTCGCCCGGCGCAACCGCCACCGCCGGCAGCGGCGCCGCCTCTGCGAGCACGGCCGCCTGCGCCTGCTCGAGCCCGATCGCGGCGACGGCGTCCATCAGCCCCCACATACTGCCCGCTGGCGCCGCCTGCCACACTCGCGGCCATGGACGAGGGGGAAGCCGGGTCGGCGGAGGCGGTGGCCGCGCTCGGCGCGGTCCTCGCCGGGGGCGCCGGCCGGCGCCTCGGCGGCGCCAAGGCGACGGTCGAGCTGGCGGGACGGCCCCTGATCGAACACCCGCTGGCGGCGCTGCGGGCAGCTCGGATCGAGGCGGTGGTCGTCGCCAAGCCGCGCACCCCGCTGCCGCCGCTGGATTGCGAGATCGTCCGCGAGGCAGAGGAGCCGCGGCACCCGCTGCTCGGCATCGTCGCCGCGCTGCGCCGCGCCGCCGGGCGGCCGGTCGTCGCGGTCGCCTGCGACATGCCGCTGGTGCCGGCCGCGCTGCTCGATCACCTCGCGAGCGCTCGCGATCCGCTCCTGGTCGCCGCGCCGGGCGATCGTCCCCAACCCCTCCTCGGCCGCTATGCCGCGGAGCTCCTTCCCGATCTGGAAGCCGCGCTCCCTCGCGAGGAGCCGTTGCGGCGGACCGTGGCACTGCTCTCGCCGCGCCTCTTGGGGACAAGGGAGCTCTCGCGCTTCGGCGACCCGGAGCGGATGCTCGTCAACGTCAACGACGAGGCCGACCTGCGCCGTGCCTCCGCTCTGCTCGCCCCCGGGTGAGCTCGCGAGCCGTCCCGCCTTCGAATGGCGGGAGCAACGCATCGCGGCTCAGTCGCCGACCAGGCGCGTCGCCGACGCCTTCCAGGCGGCCGTCACCCGCAGGCCCGGCCGCAGACCGAGCCGCCGCGCCGAGTCGGCGGTGACCTCGGCGCTCAGCGGCTGCGGGAGGGCGACGCCGACGCGGGCGCGGTTGCCGACGACGGTGACCGAGCTGACTTCGCCCTCGACCCGATTGAGGACCGAGTCCTCGGCCGCCACGCCAGGCGCCGCGAGCGAGATCTCCCAGGGGTAGACGCAGACGGCGACCGGCCCGCGGGCCTCCGCGACAGCGCGCACCGCGCCGCCGCCGCGGAGGCGGACCACCGTCAACCCGTCATCGCCGCTCTCGGCCTCGCCGTGGAGGACGACGGCGCCGGCGAAGTCGGCGACGAAGGACGTGGCGGGACGGGAGGAGACCTCGGCGGCGTCGCCGCGCTGGACGATCCGGCCGCGATCGACGATCGCCACCGCGCGCGCCAGCAGCGCCGCCTCCTCGAAGGAGTGGGTGACGAGGATGACGGGGACGCCAAGCTCGGCCAGGACCGCTCGCAGCTCGCCCACCGCCCGGCGCCGCGTCGTGCTGTCGAGCGCCGAGAGCGGCTCGTCGAGCATCAGCGCCCGCGGCCGGGCGGCCAGCGCCCGCGCCAGCGCGACCCGCTGGCGCTCCCCACCCGAGAGCGACGGCGGCCGCGCCGCCGCCAGGTGGGCTACGCCGAAGCGCTCGAGCATCGCCAGCGCCGCGGCCCGCCGCGCGCCGCGGCCCCCGGCGGCGCCGTAGGCGACGTTACGGGCGACGCTCATCCGTGGGAAGAGGGCGTAGTCCTGGAAGACGAGGCCGCAGCTGCGGCGCTCGGCCGGCAGCTCGACGCGGCGCGCGGTGTCGAGCCAGGTCTCGGCGCCGAGCTCGATCCGCCCGCGGCGCGGCGAGAGCAGGCCGGCGATCGCCCGCAGCAGGCTCGTCTTGCCGGCGCCGGATGGGCCGACCAGCGCCAACGGCTCGCCGCCACGCGCCTCGAGCCCGGCATCCAGCTCGAAGCCGCGCAGCGGCGTCGTCACGTTCGCTCTCAGCGTCTCTAAGGCCGCCGGCGTCGAGCTCACCTTGACCGGCTCCCTTGCGGGCCGGGCTCGCCGCCGAGCAGCTTCACCCCGAGCAGGAGCGCCGCGGAGACGAGGATCAGCACCGCTGAGAGCGCCAGCGCCGGGACGAACCCGCCCGGTTCGGAGAACTCGGAGAAGATCGCGAGCGGCGCCGTCCGCGTCACTCCCTGCAGCGAGCCGGCGAAGAGCAGCGTCGCGCCGAACTCGCCCAGCGCCCGCCCCCAGGCCAGCGCGGCGCCGGAGGCGAGGCCGGCGCGGGCGCCGGGCAGCGCCACCGACGCGAAGACGCGGAACGGCCCGGCGCCGAGCGTCCGCGCCGCCTCGCCCAGCCGCCCGTCGACCGCGGCGAAGGCGGCGATCGCCCCGCGCAGGTAGAACGGGGCCGAGACGAAGACGAGCGCGACGACGACGCCGGCGGTCTCGAAGACGAGTTCGATCCCGGCGCCCTCGATCGCCGGGCCGAAGATGCCGTCGGGCCCGAAGGCCGCGAGCAGGGCGATCCCGGCGACCGCGGGCGGCATCACCAGCGGCAGCTCGATCGCGGTGAGGACCAGCGAGCGGCCGGGAAAGTCGCGCTCGGCGATGAGATAGGCGGCGGGCGTGCCGACGAAGAGGACGACGGCGAGCGCGATCAGCGTCGTCCTCAGACTCAGCCAGAGCGCTTCCCGCGCGCTTTCCTCGCCGAGGGCATCGGCGAGGCGCGCAAGGCCGACGTCGGCGAAGACGGCGATGACCGGAACGAGCAGGAAGGCGATGACGAGGAGCGCCGCGAAGAGCGCCAGCGCCGCGAACGTGGACGGGCGCCTCACGGCGGCGGCAGGAACCCCGCCCTCCGCAGGTCTTCCTGGCCTTCGCCGCTGACCAGGCCGTCGAGGAATTCCTCGGCGGCCGGCTTGTCGCTGCTGGAGGAGACCACGGCCGCCGCGTAAGCGACGTCGGGCTGGAGCTCGGGTGGGATCGCGACCGCACGCAGGCCCGCGGCCGCCTGCTCGTCGGTGACGTAGACGAAGCCGGCGTCGGCGGCGCCCTGTTCGAGCTTGGCCACCACCGAGCCGACCTCGGTCTCTTCGGAGTGGACGTTGGCCAGGATCGCCTCGCGCTCGGCAGCGGGAAGGCGGCCGAGGACGGTGCGGGTGTAGTCGCCGACGGGGACGCCGGGGTCGCCGACCAGGAGCTTGACCCCGGGCTTGGCGAGATCGCTCAGCTTGGCGACGTCGCTGCCTTCGGGGACCGCGATCACGAGTTCGTTGGCGGCGAATACCCTCGGCCTCTCGACCAGGCCTTCCTCGTGGAGCTGGGCCGGGTATTCGGTGTCGGCGGAAGCGAAGACGTCGGCCTTGACGCCCTGCTGGATCTGCGCGGCCAGCTGGTCGGAGCCGGCGAAGGAGGGCTTCACCCCGGCAGCGGGGAACGATTCCGCGTATTCGCCCACCGCGCCTGTCAGTGAGGAGGCGCCGAGCACGACGAGGCGCCCGCCCTCGCCATCGCCGCCGGAACCGCCGCCGCAGCCGCCGAGCAGAAAGAGGAGGCAGAGGGCGCAAGCGAGTCCCGCCCAGCGTCTCATTCGCTCCCACGCTGGACCATCACGCTGGTCGCCTTGACGGTCGCGGTGGCGGGCACGCCCGGCGCCAGGCCGAGCTCCTCGACCGAATCGCGAGTGATCGCCGCGGTCACCAGATGCGGACCGGCCTGGATCTCGACCAGAGCCATCACGCCGTCGGCCTCGACCGAGCGGACGACGCCGGCGAAGCGGTTGCGGGCCGAGAGCTCGTCGCCGGTCGCGTGCCGCTCGGGCGAGCCGCGCAATCGCTCGACCTCGGCCACCGCCACGCGGCGGCGATTGCGCGAGTCGCGGCTCGTCCGCAGCTTCCCCGCCCGGTCCCATCGCCGCAGGGTGTCGGCGCTGACCCCGAGCTGTTTCGCCGCCTCTCCGATGCTGAGCGTGTTCGTCATTGCCTAGGCACTACATAAGCAGAATCATCGAATGCTAACTCACCGATGCCTTTGGTCGGATAGTTGTTCATGGAATGTCGTGCTCGAAGGGAGAGGGATGAAATACGCATTGTTGGTTTACGGCAAGAGGCGGGAGCCTCGGGAGACCAGATCGGATGAGATGCATCCAGGTATCGCCGCCGTGTTGGAGAGGCCGGAGGTATCGGGGTGGATGCGACTCGAGACTGCCGACTCGGCGACGACCGTGACGGGAGAGGCGAAGGAAACGCTCCTGACCGACGGCCCCTTTGTCGACAGCAAGGAGTTTCTCGGCGGATTGATCATCGTCGAGGCCGACGATCTCGACGGGGCCCTCGCCGTAGCCACCGAGCTCCAAGAGCTGGGTCTCTCGGCGGCGATCGAGGTTCGCCCGGTCTTCGAGCAGGAGCTCGGGGGTGCTTGAGGAGGCCTTTCGCGATCAGTGGGGCCGGGTGCTCGCGACGCTGGTCGGCATCCTCGGGGACATCGAGCTCGCGGAGGACGCGGCCCAGGAGGCCTTCGCGATCGCCGCGGAGCGCTGGCCGCTCGAGGGCGAGCCGGCGAACCCGACCGGGTGGCTGGTCGCCACGGCGCGCAACCGGGCGATCGACCGGATCCGGCGGGAGCGAACCCTGGCGCTCAAGGCCGAGCAGCTGCGCCACGAGCTGCGCGAGCCAGAGGGGGAGCGGGTGGCTGAAACCGCACCGTTGCCCGACGAGCGCCTGGAGCTCGTCTTCACCTGCTGTCACCCGGCGCTGGCGCGGGAGGCACAGGTCGCCCTGACCCTGCGCACGCTCGGGGGGCTCTCGACCGAGGAGGTCGCCCAGGCGTTTCTGGTGCCGTTCGAGACGATGAGCAAGCGGCTCAGCCGGGCCAAGCGCAAGATCCGAACGGCGGGCATCCCCTTCGCGGTGCCGTCCGCCAACGCGCTGCCCGACCGCCTCGACGCGGTGCTGTCCGTGATCTACCTGATCTTCAACCAGGGCTGGGGCGCCGGTCGTGGAGAGCTGGCTTCCGAGGCGATCCGGTTGGGCCGGGTCCTGGCGGCGCTGATGCCCGATGAGCCCGAGGCGCTGGCGCTGATGGCCCTGATGCTGATCAACGACTCACGCCGCGAGGCGCGCTTCCGCGATGGCCGCCTGGTGCCGCTCGACGGGCAGGATCGCTCCACCTGGAACCAGGAGCTGATCGGCGAAGGCCGAGTGCTGCTCGAGCGCGCGGTCGCGCTCGGCGGAGCGGCCCCCTACACGCTGCAGGCGGCGATCGCCGATCTCCACATCACCGAGCCGCGGGATTGGAGGCAGATCGCCCTCCTCTACGCGGCGCTCAGCCGCCTCACCAACTCGCCCGTGGTCGAGGTGAATCGCGCGGTCGCGGTCGCCGAGGTCGAGGGGCCCGAAGCCGGCCTTGCGATTCTCGATTCACTGGAGCTCGCCGACTACCGCTACTTCCACTCGACTCGCGCCTCGCTTTTGGGACGGCTGGGGCATGGGGGAGAGGCGCGAGCCGCCTACGAGCGCGCCCTGGAGTTGAGCGATCACGGCCCCGAGCGCGATTTCCTCACGATGCGGATCTCCGAGCTCTCGCGATCTGGCGAATAGCGGTTGGCGCAGGACTGTCCGTCTCCGGCGTTGCCGTTCGTCAAGTAGGCGAAACCAACCCAAGGAGGCACCATGCCCGACATCCCGCACCGCTTCACGATCGACGCCCCGCGCGAGCGGGTCCATGAGCTGATCGCCACCGCCGAGGGCGTCGAGCGCTGGTGGACCGGCCACCCGAACACCGCAGACGGATCCAGGCTGGAGATCTACTTCTCCGACGGCGACCCGGCCGCGGCCTTCGAGGTGCTCGAGGACACGCCCGGACGAATCGTCTGGCGGGTCAGCGCCGGGCCTGAGGACTGGATCGGCACGACGGTCACGTTCGCCCTGGCCGAGCGCCCCGACGGGGGCACGACCCTGCTTTTCACGCACGCCGGCTGGCAGGAGGCAAATGAGTTCATGCACGGCTGCAGCACCAACTGGGGCTCCTACCTGGCGAGCCTCAAGTCGGGCGCCGAGAGCGGCCGGTTCGCCGCCTATCCCGCCGGCGAGATGAGCCGCTGGAGCTGAGCCACGGCAATAATGCGCGACGTGGCCTTCGACGAGCTACTCGCCGAGCGAATTCGCGGAATCCTCGAGATCGAGGACGGGGTCACCGAGATGAAGGCCTTCGGTGGCCTCGCCTTCCTGGTCGAGGGCAAGATGGCCGTCAGCGCGGCCGGCCGCGGCGGGTTGATGGTGCGCGTCGCTCCCGACGAGACGGAGGACCTGCTCGCCGAGCCTTACGCGCGCCCGTTCGAGATGCGAGGGCGCCCGTTGAAGGGCTGGCTGCGGGTCGATGCGGAGGGGCTGCAGACCGAGGCGCGGCTGAAGTGCTGGGTCACCCGCGGTATCTCGTACGCGCGGACCTTGACCGCGGAGGAGTAGCGGCTTCCCAGGACCGTAAGTTAGTGATCCTTACGGTAAGTGGCCACTAATCGAGTATCCGTCTCCTGACCGTGTGGAGGCACTGAGCGAGTACAGAAGGCGCTTGACCTGCCGGGCGGCCTCTCCGTCGCCCAGGCGGCCGAGCGGCTGGAGGTGAGCGAGCCGACGGTTCGCAAGTGGCTCGCGGAGGGCCTGCTGGAGCGGGTCGAGGCCCATAAGCCGATGGAGATCGCCCAGCGCAGCGTGATCGAGGTCGAGCGGGTTCTGGGCACGATCCGCGAGAGCTATCCGGCTCCGAGACGCCTCGCCTCGCCCTTCTCACGCTGTTCTCTATCGAAATATTCACTTCTCTAGCGAAACCGCTAGAAAGTGTTAGATATCGCTAGACTCGCGCGAAATGGATCCGCTCGAGAACCCATACGCGCCGGGCGCGGGCACGTTGCCGCCCGCCCTGGTGGGGCGTGAGCGTGAGGTCGAGCGGTTCTCGTATCTGCTCGGCCGTCTCTCCCGCGGCCGCAGCGAGAAGAGCCTGATCATCCACGGGCTGCGCGGGGTCGGCAAGACGGTGCTCCTCGCCGAGTTCGCATCGCGCGCCGAGTCCGCTGGATGGAAGGCGCTCCGCCACGAGTGGCGCCGCGAGAGCGACTTCAGGGTCGTCATCGCCCGGCTCGTAGGCGCCACCCTCGCCGCCTTCGAGCGGGGAGGTGCGGTCCGCCGGGCAATGCGCCGAGCCCGCGGGGCACTGGGATCGTTCACGACCACGATCGGCTCCGAGGGCCAGGTGAGCCTGGGCTTTCAGTGGGAGCCAGAGCGAGGCCTCGCTGACAGCGGCGAGCTCGAGCAGGACCTCGGTGAGCTCCTCACCGAGGTCGGGGCGCTTGCCGCCGGGGCCGACTCGGGGGTGCTCCTCCTGCTGGACGAGCTGCAGATCCTCGGGCAGTCCGAACTCGAGAGCCTGGTTGCGGCCATGCACCGGATGGCGCAGCAGCAGCTGCCGGTCGGACTCGTCGGTGCCGGCCTGCCTACCCTCCCCGGGCTGATCCTCGAGGCAAAGACCTACGCAGAGCGACTGTTCGGGTTCCCGGGTCTCGGGCCGCTCGAGTCGGAGGCTGCCGAGCGTGCCCTGAGGCTGCCGGCCGCCGAGCTCGGCGTCGACTACACCGCCAAGGCGATCGAGGCGATCCTCGCCGAGAGCGGCGGTTACCCCTACTTCCTGCAGGAGTGGGGGAAGGCGGCTTGGAACGCGGCTGCCGACAAGCAGATCGACGAGGCGGCGATCGCCGTAGCGGCCGCCGGGGTTGCCGAGGAGCTCGACGAGGAGTTCTTCGGGCTCAGGGTGGGGCGGACGACCGCGGCGGAGCTTGAGCTCTGTCGCGCTCTGGCGAGCCTGGGAGAGGGACCGCAGCCGTTCCGCGAGGTGGCGCGAAGGATGGGGCGAGAGCCGAGAAGCCTCTCGCCGACCCGCGCGGCGTTGATTCGAAAGGGCCTGATCTACCCCACCGAGCGCGGGCAGATCGCGTTCACCGTCCCGCACTTTGGGCGCTACCTGGAGCGGGCGCGAGCGAGCTGAAGCGGGGCCCGATCCCGCGAGTTTCAGCACTGGCGACAGGCTCGCCGAGCCGATTGGAACCGCCCTCGTCGATTTCGGGAACTTCTGGCCAGAAGTTCCCGAAACGCCGCATATCGGCGCACATCCAAGTGCATCGAGGCGGCGAGCGCGGATTGCGCCTTCCGAAGATCCCCTGCAAATTGGCTGGTTCCTGCTCGGCATACGCCCGAAGCCCGCGTAGTTGCCATGCAGAAGGTCGTGGGTTCGAATCCCATCAGCCGCTTCACCCGAGATCCCGCTCTACAGCGGGATTTCGTCGTTCAGGGGGGGCGTTCGGAAAATCAAACCACCCCCTCGTATCCCCTCCATTTTGGGCACTAGTGCCCAAAATGACGCCGATGTGCGGCGATTAGCGCCGATTTCGGCCGGTTCCACCTTGCTTTGGGGCTGCAGGCGGGTAGCGGGGCGGGGGCGACGTACCCTTGCCATATGACCCAGAAGCGAATCACCGTCGATCCAAACCGGATGCGCGGCCTGCCCAGCATCCGCGGCACTCGCGTCACTGTCAGCGCGGTGCTTGGTCAGCTTGCCGCCGGCGCCAGCATTCGACGAGCTGCTGGCCGACTACCCCTACTTGGAACGCGAGGACGTCCTCGCCGCGCTCGAATACGCCGCAGCCGCTGTGTAGGTGCACGAGCTGGCAGTTGTAGCGCCCGCAGTGTGAAGCTGCCCCTCTATGCGAACCGGCTACACCGGGCGTCCAGTTAGATTGTCGGGATGGCTTACCACGACAATCCCGCCGGCCGGTTGCACGACCTGTTGGTCAGGCTGAGCCAGCAGGAGCAAGGCAATTCGCTAGTTAGCGGCTGGGCGACCGTCCTTGGCGTCGTTGAGGAGGATGTGGTTATCCGTCTAGGGCGTGTTGCGGAACTCGTGCGGCAGACGCAGGTCGAAGCCGACCGGACTGACGAGGAGGTTGTCGTCCAAACGGTCCAGCGCTACCGCGCTGATTGGGCGCGTCCGATCTTCCCCTCAAACCAGGCCTTCAATAAGCCCTTGGCCCACGTTCTCCCCGACCCAGCCGCCCTCGAGGCTCTCGGCATGGTCTCGGTCCACCTGCATTCAACGACCCCGGAAGGGGTCATGCCCGATGATGCCAAGCTCGAGAAACTGAGGGCGCAGGTCCGCGAGGTTCTCGACGGTGTACGAGCGGCCGAGGACATACCTGACGACCTGAAGCACATGATCATCCTGCGCCTGCAGGACGTTGAGGACGCGCTGGAGCATCTCGACGTCGGAGGCCCCAGTGCGGTTCGTCACGCTACTGAGGCTGTGCTGGGAAGCTTGGCTCTGATGACGAGGGGCACGAACCTCATCAAGTCAGAGGCTCTCCAGAGGGTATGTGCGGTCGTCGCTATCGCGTGGACTGCCTTCTCCGCTCCCGCGACCATTGAAAACTCGCTTGGGCCCTGGGAGAAGGTCATTCCGGAGCTCACTGCAGCGATCGAGGAGCCCTTCGACTCGCCGGAAGCGCATTCGCCTCAGCCCGATGCGCCGCCGCCTTTCGATAGGGACGGCGGCACTGAAGCTCCCACCAGTGCACGTTAATCCAGTTTGACCACGGAGAATGATCTGAGCTTCAACGTTTCGTCCACTGCTGAGCAGCGGCCTCAGGGAGAGTCGTCGTAGATGAGCTGGTTAACGGTTGCATGCATCCAAGCGAGGCGCTGGCCGTAGTAACGGTTCCTCTCTCCATCGGCGATAGATCGCCCATCCGGAGAGACCCTAAGTCCATCCGTCTGTCCTGTCTCGGGATTTTCTCGGTAGCGGTCGACCAGGTCGGGGGCGATGTGTGTCGGGCCGTCGTGCATCTGCTTGATGTTCTCGACGTCCCAATCGCCCATTGCCTCGAAAAACCACTCGTCGCTCCTTACGCCTCGCTGGCTCTCGAGCAATTTGGCCGCCGCGATTCGACTCTCCAGCCATTCCTCCAACGGGGATGGCGGAATTCCGGTTTGACCTTGCCTTTTCGAGATGCCGGGATAGAGAAAATCGCCAACTCGTTCAGCTCCGCAGCCCTCACAGTGCCCCTTCCAGTAGGCGTGATCCCGGGAGCACCAAGGGCAGGTCCACCGTGGGTCATCGCCTTTCCTAATCTGCCGCGCGTGCGTTTCCCTGAAGGCAATCGCGTCAAATGCCTCCCAGTCCCCTGGATCGAAATCGGCACGTATGACAAGGCCAGGCATTCGTCCAAGAAGGGCGTTGACATTGTTGATCACCTCCGCCTTGGGAGGCGGCCGTTCCCACTGAGCTCGGAACATGTCCCTGCCCATAAAGACTTTCCCTCCTTTCAGCTCGCGCGTGAAGATATGAGCGACCTCACCCTCTCCGTAAGCAGCCGCGATAAGCCGCTTGGTCTGTTCCTCCCAGCCATCGAGTGCATGCAGGGCGTGGGCTTCCGAAAGCTCCGCGCCCGAAGCCATTGATCGCCCGATGAGGTCACTCAGGGGCTCGTAGCGTGGATCAACTGGGCCGGCAGCGCCTTTCTGGAGTCGAGAGATGGCCCTATCGCGTTCGCTGATGAGGTCGTAGGCGGCCCACAAAGCCGACAGAGAAAGCGAGACCCCGACAATGGCGAAGGAGACCCAGGGTGCGAGCTTGATTGCTCCATCGAAAAATTCATTGAGACCTCCAATGACGCCCAACACGGCGCCAAAGAGGACGATGTATCCGCGGTGAAGCAGACGTATCGAGAACGCCGCAAGAATCGAGCGAAACTCCCCTCTGTCCTTCATGAGCAGCACGATAAAGCTCGATCCAGCAGAACTTCGAGGGGATAGCTCTTTGCACGATAGACCGGACCTCAGCCGAGCTTGTGCCTGATAGCACGGGAGGGCCTGGGCCGTCCCCAGCCCTGCTCGCGTTCTCGTCGCGCAGTTCTAGCGCAGGACGGGAGGATCTTCCGGGCGTGTCAGAATTGACCTATGACCAAGGCCGAGCTTCATCAAATGGTCGATCGCCTGCCAGATCAGGCGGTTGATGGAGCGGCGATCCTGCTTGGTGAGATGACCGATGGGCGGATTGATCCTGAGCAGGCTTGGTTCTGGACCCGCGAGTGGCAGCAACGCGAGCGCGAGGCGGACGACGACCTCGCCGCTGGCCGGGTGACGCGCTACGAGAGCGACGAGCAGTTCTTGGCGGCGTTGGACGAGCGCACGAAGCCACTCGATGCCGACGCGTGAGATCCTCGCGTCGTTCTGGCGCGATTGGGATCGGCTGACTCCTCAGCAGCAGAGAGCTTTCCGTCAAGCCGTGGCGCGGTTCATCGCCGATCTCTCCAACGGGGACCAGGGCTTCCATCCCCGCCTCCGCGTCAAGCGGGTCCAAGGCCATCCCGGTGTGTGGGAGATGACATGGGCCTACGACGGCCGCGCCACCTTCCAATACGGCGAGGAGGTTCACGCTGGCCAGCCGCACATCATCTGGCGCCGGGTTGGCACTCACGCGATCTTCGACCGGCCGTAGACCGAGCGTGTGGGGGGCAATCAAACCGGCCGCCTGGATTCGGGCACTCATAGCGCGGAGTGCCCGAAACGCTGCATATCGACGCATATCAGCGCCTATTTACGCTAGTCAGGCAAGGCATCGTCAAGTGGAAAAGTCCTGCAAATTAGGTTGATTGAGCGCAGTCGATCGCCGGTGACCTCCCTAATTGCCATGCAGAAGGTCGAGGGTTCGAATCCCTTCAGCCGCTTCGCACGGAATCTCGCTCTAGGGCGGGATTTCGTCGTTTCCGGAGGCGCAAATGGGAAATGGAACCATCCCCTCGTATCGCCTCCATTTTGGGCACTAGATGTCCTACCCACAGACGTTGTGAACGCGGCTGACCGGCGGCCGGTCTCCCAGCGAGCTGTGAGGGCGACGCCGGTTGTAGTAGCGAAGGAAGGATGCCATGGCTCTGGCTCGCTCGGCCGAGTTGGGCCAGGAGTGCGCATAGGCCCACTCGCGCTTGAGGGTCTGGATGAAGCGCTCCACCTTCCCGTTCCAGCGCGGCCGTGTAGGGCGGGGTGAGAATGTGGCGGGCGCCGTGGGCTGCGAGCTGCTCGCGGAAGGCATTTGAGCGGCGATAGGCAAAGGCGTTGTCGCTCATCACCGCCTCGGGCGCCTTCATCCCCAGCGCTGCGAAGTGCTCTACGGCCCTGCTCAAGACCGCGG
>Ga0207652_10002445_pt1 | contig 15683 bp, 13 predicted proteins | sample KBSC63BmetaG_FD_184334 | JGI IMG/M metagenome (GOLD analysis project Ga0207652, IMG submission 184334) | Corn rhizosphere microbial communities from Kellogg Biological Station, Michigan, USA - KBS C6-3B metaG (SPAdes) (version 2) | ecosystem: Host-associated > Plants > Roots > Rhizosphere ... | reverse complement strand
GCGAACGGATCTTGATGCGCGAGGCCAGCAAATCGTTCGTCGCCTGGCGTCCCCACGAACCGCCTTCCTCGGGATTGGTCAGCACTTCGAGGTTGTCGGTGAGCGCGCCCATCCACGGCGTCATCTTCTCCTCTTCGGTGCCAGGCAGGAAACCGATGTCCTCGCCGACGGAAACGGTTGCGCGGGTCATGATGATCTCGCGGTAACGCTGCTGATCCATCACCTGCGCGAGCCCCGCCGCCAGCGCCAGCAACGTCTTGCCGGTGCCGGCGGTGCCGAGCAGGGTGACGAAATCGATATCCGGATCCATCAGCATGTTCAGCGCAAAATTCTGTTCGCGGTTGCGCGCGGCGATGCCCCAGACGCTGTGCGCGCTGTTGGTGTAGTCGTGCAGCAGCGCCAGTCTGGTTTTGGCGCCGGTTTGATCGAGCACGCGCAACTCGACGCTGTTCTCGCCGGGCAGGTACAGGCACTCGTTGGGCTGCCAGTTCTCATCGTCGCGAGGTTTCACCTCGTAGAACGTCTGTCCGCGTTCCGACCACGAGCGCAATTCCGGATGGCGGTCCCAGAAGTCGGCGGGCAGGTCCGCGGCGCCGGTGTACAGCAGCGAAAAATCGTCCAGCGCGCGGTCGTTCTCGTAATCCTCGGCGGCGATGCCGGAGATCGTCGCCTTGATGCGCAGGTTGATGTCTTTCGACACCAGCGCCACTGCGGCGTCCGGGTTGTGTTCGCGCAGGTCCACGATTGCGGCGAGGATGCGGTTGTCGGCCTTGCCGGTCCCGTTGCTGGTGCGGGTCTGGAAATACAGCCGGCCGCTGGCGCCCCCGCTGCGCAGCTTCACGCCGTCGGGTTGCTGCAGCGGTACGCCATCGGCGATGCCGTGGCTGTCGTTGCGCTCGATCAGCTCGTTGAGGAAGCGGCTGGCCTGGCGCGCGTTGCGCGCGACTTCCGACACGCCCTGTTTCTTTTCGTCCAGTTCCTCCAGCACCGTCATCGGGATGAACACGTCGTGTTCCTCGAAACGGAACAGCGCGGTGGGATCGTGCAGCAACACGTTGGTGTCCAGCGCGTAGATGCGCCGGGCGGCGGGCTTCGGCATGCGGGCTCCGGGTTGGGCGGACGAAGAAGCGGGCGCGCGCTTGGCGCGCGTCGCTGGAGTGGATCGAACGGGCTTGCTCACTTGGCGGGGATCGCATCCAGCACGGCTTGCGCGTGGCCGGGCACTTTCACGCCACGCCATTCCTGGGCCAGCTTGCCGTCGGGGCCGATCAGGAAGGTGCTGCGATCGACGCCGAGGTATTCGCGGCCGTACAGTTTTTTCTTGCGGATCACGTCGAAGGCCTTGCACCAGGTTTCGTCGGTGTCGGCGAGGAGCATGAAGGGCAGGCCCAGTTTTTCCTTGAAGCCTGAATGCGAGCGCGCGCTGTCGCGCGACACACCGACGATCGTGGCGCCGCGGCGCGTGAACTTCGTGTACAGGTCGCGGAAATCGCCGGCTTCGCGGGTGCAGCCGGTGGTGTTGTCCTTGGGGTAGAAATACAGCACGACCCATTGGTCCTTCAGGTCGGCGAGCTTAAGCGTGTCGCCCGACTGGGTGGTGCCGGAGAGTTTGGGGACCTTGGTGCCGATTTTGATCGTCATGTTGTCTTCGCTTCCATCCCTGACAATGGATCCCGCTTTCGCCGGGATGACGGTCGAAGGAAGTTTGCACTTCAAAATTTGACGGGATCCATGATCGCGTCGAGATTCAAGCCGTCGCACATTTCCATGAATTCGTCACGCAGTTCCGCGATGCGGGTGTCGGCCGGGATGCCGACGGTGATTTGCGCCTGGAACATGTCGGCACCGGTCTGCATTGCCTGGTAACGCATCGAGGACATTTGCTCGATGCTGATCTTGCGACGATTGAAGAAGTCGATCAGCTCGACCAGCACGCCCGGCTTGTCGGCCGCGACCACCTCGACCATGTATGGCAGCAAATGGCTTTGCTGGTCGCGCGATTGGGTGCGGTAGCTGAGGATGTGCAGGTTCTCGCCGCGGCCGATGCGGGCCAGCGCGTTTTCCAGCTTGGCGATGGCGTCCCAGCCGCCCTTGGCCAGCAGCAATACCGAAACATCGGCACCGACGGTGGCGACGCGCGATTCCACGAGGTTGCAACCGGCGTCGGCGATACGCCGCGACAACACCAGCAGCGGGGAATCCGCGGCAGGTGCGATCGCCTGGATCAGCAACTGGTGATCGGTGGTGGGACGCGCGGTGGCCTGGTTCAAGCGGGTAACGGTCTTGAGGTTCACGAGTGGAAGAATAGTGGCGTCGGCAAAGGCCTGTCGATTAGTTTGAACGGGCGTTGGCCGACGGTGCGCCGACGGCGCTTCCGCTATGATCGCGGGTTTGGGCACGTGTGGAGTCGCACTTGGAGATCACCGGCAGCCTGTGCGCCATCGTGACGCCGTTCGACGCGGCCGGCGCGCTCGACCTGCCCGTATTCGGGCGGCTGATCGATTACCAGCTCGACGGCGGCACCCAGGGCATCGTGGTGGCCGGTTCCACCGGTGAGGCCCACATGCTGGACGAGCGCGAATACGAGCGTCTGCTGGCGTTCGCGGTCGAGCGTATCGATCATCGCGTGCCGGTGATCGCGGGTACCGGCGAAGCGGCCACCTCGAAAACCATTGCGTTGACGAAGCGTGCGCAGGCACTGGGTGCCGATGCGGCGCTGGTGGTGACGCCTTATTACGTGCGCCCGACCCAGGACGGATTGCGCCGCCACTTCGGAGAGGTCGCTGCGCACGGCGGCCTTCCCGTGGTGATGTACAACGTGCCCTCGCGTACGGGTTGCGACATGCAGCCGGCAACCGTCGCGGCCCTGCGCGACACTGCGGGCATCATCGGCATCAAGGAGGCCGTCGGCACCCCCGAGCGCATTGCCGCCCTTGCGCAACTTCAGCGGCCGGGGTTTGTCTATCTGTCCGGTGACGATGGCAGCGCGGCCGATGCAATGCTGGCCGGCGCAGGAGGCATGGTTTCGGTGGTGAACAATCTGGTGCCGAAATTGTTCCGGACGCTTTGCGATGCCGCGCGCGGCGGCGATCGTGCGTCCGCCACGCAGCACGCCGGGCGACTCGCACCACTTCTGAAAGCGCTCGACTGCGCGCCCAACCCGATCCCCGTCAAGGCCGGCCTGGCCGAACTTGGCCTGTGTGGCGCGGCGTTGCGGCTTCCGTTGCTGGAACTTGCGCCCGGACCCGCGCGCACACTTCTTCGAGAAACCCTATTGTCCCTCGCTGGCATAGCCACGCCCTGATCATGCACAATGCGCCCATGAAACGAACCCTGATTCCGTTGCTTCTCATCGCGTCGGTCGCGCTCGCCGGCTGCCAGACCATCAAGGCCCACAATCCTTTCCGGCACAAGGAACCGGCCTACAAGGCCGCGCAGCAAGAGCACCCGCTCGAAGTGCCGCCCGGCATCGACCAGCCGCCGACCACCGAAGCGCTGGCCATTCCGGAAGCCGGAAACGGCACGCAGGCCGGTGCGCCTCCGGAAGCCGGTGCGCCTCCCGTGGCGCAGACCGGCGCTTCCGGTGCCACATCGTCCGGCAACAGCCTGACCCTTCCGGACACGCCCGACAGTGTTTACCACCGTGTCGGGCTTGCCCTGGCGCGCGGCGATGCCGGCCAGGTCACGGCGCATGATGATGCCGCCCATACCTACCAGATCGCCGTGGACACCGTCGTCACCAGGAAGGCGGAAGGCGGCTTCTTCCATCGCATGTTCCACCACGGCAAGAGCGAAACCGTGAAGGGTACGGTCACCGTCAGCGTCGCGCCGTCGGGCAACGGCAGCGTGGTCAGCGCGCAGGGTGATCCCGATGCCACCACGCGCGTGATGGCCGTCCTGCAACAGAGACTGGGCGGTGGCTGAGCGCCGCGATCCGCAATGAAAAACGCCGCCCGCGGGCGGCGTTTTCGTTTCGGTGTCATTTTTCCAGTAGTGGCAACTTGTCCGTCTTGCCGTCCCAGTCCTTCGCGTCGGGCGGCGCATCCTTGCGCTCGGTCAGCACCGGCCAGATTTTCGCCAGCTCCGCGTTCAACGCGATGTAGCCTTCCTGCCCGGCGGGTACGTCATCTTCGGGGAAAATCGCGCGCGCGGGGCATTCCGGTTCGCACAACGTGCAGTCGATGCACTCGTCCGGATCGATCGCGAGGAAGTTCGGGCCTTCGTGGAAACAATCGACCGGGCACACCTCCACGCAGTCGGTGTACTTGCACTTCACGCAGTTGTCGGTAACGACGAAGGCCATGGGAGCTTGCGGAGTTGTGTCGGGGCCGCGGCACTTCAAACATGGCGCTCCCTGCGGGACTCGAACCCGCGTTACCGCCGTGAGAGGGCGATGTCCTGGGCCACTAGACGAAGGGAGCGTGGCGCCGCGCAGCGCGCTAGTATAACGGACTTCGTGCTGCGCATTCGCGGCATGTCCTTCGCACGGATGTTCCCAATTGAGTTCCGATTCGCCCGCCTTCGGCCATAACCAGCCCGTGCCGCGCGTCATACCGCGCGAGCAACACAACCTGTCCCGCAAGCAGGTCAGCCGTGGCGCATTGAAGGTACTGTACGGACTCAAGGACGCGGGATTTCGCGCTTGCCTCGTTGGCGGCGCGGTGCGCGACCTGTTGCTGGGACGTCAACCCAAGGATTTCGACGTGGCCACCGACGCCACGCCCGAGGACGTGAAGAGGCTGTTTCGCAACTGCCGGCTGATAGGACGGCGGTTCCGCCTCGCGCATGTGATTTTCGGGCCCGAGATCGTCGAGGTCGCGACGTTCCGCGGCACCGGCGAAGGCGATGCCAGCGAGGATCGCCACGTGGTCGATGGCCGCATCCTGCGCGACAACGTCTGGGGCAGTATCGAAGAAGACTCGCTGCGCCGCGATTTCCGCGTCAACGCGCTGTACTACGACATCGCCGATTTCAGCGTGATCGATTTCGTTGGCGGCATCGAGGATCTCGAACACAAGCGCCTGCGCCTGATCGGCGATCCGGCCACGCGTTACCGCGAGGATCCGGTGCGCATGCTGCGTGCGGCCCGTCTCGCGGCGAAACTGCATTTCGAGATCGACGCGGAAGCTGCGGCGCCACTGCACGAACTTGGGCATCTGCTGACGGATGCGCCGTCCGCAAGGCTTTTCGACGAATGCCAGAAGATGTTCCTCGCGGGTTACGGCCTCGCGAGTTTCCGAATGCTGGTGAAGTACGACCTGCTGCGGCAACTGTTCCCCGGCACGGTGCGCGCGCTGGCGCAGGACGAATCGGGTGCACTGCTGACGCTGATCGAGCGCGGCCTCGCGGGCACCGACGCGCGCGTGGCCGACGGTCGGCCGGTGACGCCGGCGTTCCTGTTCGCGGTGCTGTTGTGGGGCGAAGTGGCGGCGCTGGCGGCGAAATTGCTCGCCGAGGGCACAATGCAATCGCTGGCGTGGCAACGCGCGGCACACCGGGTGATGGCGGAGCAGGGCAAGCGCGTGGCGATCCCGCGCCGCTTCGGTTACACGATCGAGGACATCTGGGCGCTGCAACCGCGCTTTGCCGAACGCACCCGCAAGCGCGTATTCCGCCTGATGGCGCACCCGCGTTTCCGCGCGGCCTACGATTTCCTGCTGCTGCGTGCCGGCGAGTCGGACGAGTTGCGCGAGTCCGGTGAGTGGTGGACCGAAATCCAGGCGTTGTCGGCCGATCAGGTTTCCGAGCAGTTGGCGGCCAAAACGACTATTGCCGGCGCTGGCGAGAAGCCCGCCGGCAGCGGGCGTCGTCGCCGTCGTGGCGGTCGCGGGCGGAAAGCCGCTGCGCCAAAGTCCGATTCGCCCGAATGACGCATGGCTGAGACCGTCACCGCCTGCGTTGCGCTGGGCAGCAATCTCGATGATCCGCGCATGCAGGTGGAGCGCGGCTTCGCGGCGCTAGCGGCACTGCCGCACACGATCCTGCGCGCACGCTCGCGGTTGTTTCGCACGCCGCCCTGGGGCGTGGTCGAACAGCCCGACTTCGTCAACGCCGCTGCACGACTGGAAACAACCTTGGCGCCGCGCGAGCTGCTCGACGCGCTGCTGGCGATCGAAGTTGGCGCGGGCCGCGTGCGTGGAGCCCGCAATGGTCCCCGAATCCTCGATCTCGATCTGCTGCTGTACGGCGATCGGACGATCGATGAATCCGATCTCGTGGTGCCGCATCCGCGCCTGCGCGATCGCGCCTTCGTGCTGCTGCCGCTGTCGGAGGTTGCTCCCGATTTCGAAGTGCCGGGGCAGGGCCCCGTGGCTGAACTATTGAAATGCGTTGAGACGGCGGGCTGCGCCGTGATTGATGGCGATCGTCCCTGATCGCTGCTTTGCCGGCCGGCAGTGCGAGAATGGATGAAATCGTTGCAGCATCGGAACGGCCCAAGAGCCGCCATCCGTGGCCAAGAGGTCCGTGGCCTGACTTTTCACAAAGGCCCGCTCCAATATACTTTTCTGATGCTCAAGATCTACCGTGACATCGCGGGGCAGTCTCTGGCCCCGGACGGCAGCGTGCTCGCAATCGGTGCGTTCGATGGCCTGCACCGCGGTCACGCCGCGCTGCTTGCGAAGGTGCATGAGCGCGCGGCGAAGCGGGGTCTGGTCGCAGCGGCGGTGAGCTTCGAGCCCCTCCCACGCAGTTATTTTTCGCCCGTGCCGCTGAAGCGCCTGTCGTCGGTGCGCGAAAAGTTGTGCGGGTTCGCGGAAGCGGGCATCCAGACGGTGTTGCTGCTGCGCTTCAACGCCGCGCTGGTGGCCATGAGCGCGGAAGATTTTGTGCGCGAAGTGCTGGTCGGACGGATGGGCGCGCGCGAAATCTGGGTGGGCGCCGATTTCCGGTTCGGCCACAACCGCGTGGGCGACGTCGCGCTGCTGGAAGCCATGCAGGGCGAAGGCGGTTACGAAGTGCGCGTGCTGGATGCGGTCACGAACGGCGATGGCCAACGCGTGTCGGCTTCGCGCGTGCGTGGCGCGCTGGCGTCCGGGGATTTCGCGCATGCGGCCGAGTTGCTGGGCCGCCGCTTCACGATCGGCGGCCGCGTGGTGCGCGGCCAGCGCATGGGTCACGAGCTCGGCTATCCCACCGCGAACATCCGGCTCGGCAAGCGCGTGTCGCCGGTGTCCGGCATTTTCGCGGTGCGCGTACGCGTCGGTGGCAAGTGGTGGCCGGGCGTGGCCAGCCTCGGCGTCCGGCCGACGATCGCAGGCGGCGGCGAGCCGTTGCTGGAAGCGCACCTGTTCGATTTCGACGGCGACCTGTACGGCCAGCGCATCGAAGTCGAGTTCGTCGCCAAACTGCGCGACGAGGAAAAGTTCCCCGGTCTGGATGCACTGCGCGCGCAGATGGATCGGGATGCCGCGGAAGCGCGGCGCATTCTTGCCGACACACCTGATTTCTCCGGAGCCATCGCGTGAGCCGCGACTACAAGCAAACCATCAACCTTCCGCAGACCGCGTTCGCAATGAAGGCCGACCTGGCCAGGCGCGAGCCGGCGATGCTGGCCGATTGGGAATCGTCGCAGCGTTATGCCGACCTGCAAAGGCGCACCGGCAAGCGCGCGCACGCGTTCATCCTGCACGATGGTCCACCCTATGCGAACGGCAAGATCCATCTCGGCCACGCGGTCAACAAGATACTGAAGGACATCGTGGTGCGCTCGAAGCTGATGGCCGGCTTCCGTTCGCCGTACGTGCCGGGCTGGGATTGCCATGGCCTGCCGATCGAGATTGCGGTCGAGAAGAAATACGGCAAGGTCGGCCACAAGATCGACGCGGAAAGCTTCCGCCAGCATTGCCGCGACTACGCGGCGCAGCAGATCGACCTGCAGCGCGTGGATTTCAAGCGGCTTGGCGTCCTCGGCGACTGGGAGCATCCGTATCGCACGATGGACTTCAAGTACGAAGCCGACATCCTGCGCGCGCTCGCGGGCGTGTACGCGAACGGCCACGTCACGCGCGGGTTCAAGCCGGTGCACTGGTGCTTCGATTGCGGTTCGGCACTGGCCGAAGCCGAGATCGAATACCAGGACAAGCAGTCGCCTGCGATCGATGTCGCGTACGACGCGCTCGACCCGAAAGGGTTGGCCGCGAAGTTCGGCGTGGATGTCGATGGCGACATGACGATTGTCTCCGTGCCGATCTGGACCACCACGCCGTGGACGCTGCCGGCCAGCATGGCGGTGACGCTGGGTCCGGAATTCGACTACGCATTGGTGGAAGGGCCAACGCGCGGTGGCAGGCGCGTGTTGCTGGTCGTTGCGGAAGCGCTGATCGACAAGGCGCTGGCGCGCTACGGGGTCGAACACGCGCAGGTGCTCGGACACGCAAAGGGCGAGGCGCTGGAAAACCTGCGCCTGAAGCATCCTTTTTACGATCGCGAAGTCCCGCTGATCCTGGGCGATCACGTGTCGGCCGAAGACGGCACCGGCGCGGTGCACACAGCCCCCGGACATGGCGCCGACGACTTCGTGGTCGGCCAGAAGTACGGCATCGTCGCGGCGACACCGGCCAATGTGTTGAACCCCGTTGGCCCAAACGGCGTGTACCTGCCGGGCACGCCGATCTTCGAGGGCCAGCACATCTGGAAGGCCAACGACGCGATCATCGATTTGCTGCGCGAGCGCGGCGTGCTGCTGGCAGCGGCGAAGATCACCCACAGCTACCCGCACTGCTGGCGCCACCACACGCCGATCGCGTTCCGCACCACGCCGCAGTGGTTCATCGCGATGGACGCCGAAGGCTTGCGCGCGAACGCGCTGCACGCGATCCACAACGACGTGAAGTTCTACCCTGCATGGGGCGAGGAGCGCATCAACAACATGGTGGAAGGTCGCCCGGACTGGTGCATCAGCCGCCAGCGCACATGGGGCGTGCCGATCGCGCTGGCCGTGCACAAGGTTTCCGGCGAACCGCATCCACGTAGCGCCGAGTTGCTGGAACAGGTGGCGCAGCGCGTCGAGAAGGATGGCGTGGATGGATGGTACGGGCTGGATCTCGAGGACGTGCTGGGTGAGGAAGCGAAGGATTACGAAAAGGTCCACGACATCCTCGACGTGTGGTTCGATTCGGGCGTCACGCATTTCTGCGTGCTCGACCAGCGGCCGGAACTGCACCGCAACGAAGGCGACCAGGTGATGTACCTGGAGGGTTCCGACCAGCACCGCGGCTGGTTCCAGTCGTCGCTGCTGACCAGTTGCGCGATGCACGGCCACGCGCCGTTCGACGAAGTGCTGACGCATGGCTTCACCGTGGATGCCCAAGGCCGCAAGATGTCGAAGTCGCTCGGCAATGGCATCGAACCGCAGGACGTGATGAACCGCTACGGCGCCGACATCCTGCGCCTTTGGATCGCCTCGGCCGATTACCGCAACGAGATGGCGCTGTCCGACGAAATCCTGAAACGCGTCGCCGACAGCTACCGTCGCATCCGCAATACCTGCCGGTTCCTGCTGGGCAACCTCGATGGTTTCGATCCGGCGCAGGATTTGCTGACGGTCGACCGCTGCCTGCTGCTCGACCAGTGGGCCATCCGCATTGCGCGCGACGTGCAGGAAGCCGTGGTCGCCGCTTACGCGCGCTACGACTTCCCGGAAGTGGTGCAGCGCGTGCAGAACTTCTGCACCAACGAAATGGGCGCGCTGTACCTCGACATCACCAAGGATCGGCTGTACACCATGCCTGCATTGAGCCATGGCCGGCGCAGCGCGCAATCGGCGATGTTCCGCATCCTCGAAGCGATGGTGCGGTGGCTGGCGCCGCTATTTGCGTTCACCGCCGAGGAAGTCTGGCAAGCGATGCCGCGGCAGACGCACATGCCGACCGAAATCCGCGGCGGCTTCACCGCGCGCGATGCGTCGGTGCTGTACGAAACCTGGTACCAGGGTTTGCGCGAAACCCAGGACAGTCCGGACCAGCGCCGTTGGTGGAGCGATTTGCTGGCGATCCGCGAAACCTCCGGGCGCGTGCTGGAGGCGATGCGCAAGGACGGCAAGATCGGCTCGTCGCTGGACGCGACGCTCACCATCCACGCAGATGAATCGGTCGTCGAACGTTACAAGCAGGTCGCCGATGAACTGCGCTTCTTCTTCATCGTGTCGGACTTGCGTCTCGACGTCGGCGAAGCGCCGGCCGATGCCGTGCTGACCGAACTCGAAGGTGCCAACGTGTGGGTGTCGGCGGCCGTGAGCGACGCGCCCAAATGCGTGCGCTGCTGGCACCACCGGGAAGACGTGGGCAAGCACGCCGAACATCCCGAACTCTGCGGTCGCTGCGTCGAAAACGTCCAGGCACTCGAAGGCAAGGGAGCCGGGGAGAATCGCCGCTGGTTTTGAGTAGTAAGCTGTAACGGGGATTGGGCTACAGGGGAAGCGACATGAAGCTTGTGCTGCGTGGCATAGTGGGAATTTTGCTGTGCGCTTTCGCCGCCGTTGCAATGGCGGATCCGGTGTCGTTCGCGGATCTCGCGCGGCATGCACGCTACAAGATGGTGAAGATCTCTCCCGACGGTACGCACATCGCCGCGACGTCGGTGCTGGCGAACGGGCAGACGGTGTTGTCGCTGGTGAATCTGGTGACCCACAAGGGCGTCAATATCCAGCCGCGTGAAGGTGACGACGTGCTGGATTTCTGGTGGGTGTCGCCACAGTACGTGGTGTATTCCGAAGCGGAGCACGACGGTGGCTGGGATATGCCATTGGCAACGGGCGAGCTGTACAGCGTCGAGGCCGACGGTGGCAGCCCAACCATGCTGTACGGCTATCGCATGAACGGGATGCAGACCGGTTCCAACATCCGGCGCGCCACCGCCGAGAATGGTACGGCACAGTTTCTGGCCAGGATCGACGATGATCCCGACCATCTCCTCGCGACGGTCACGAGCTGGGACGCATCGGGTTCTGCCGGCGCTCTGACGGCGGTGTACCGCATGGATGTCCGCAACGGCCTGAAGCAGCGCGTCTCCGGTGCGCCCATGCGTGAAGCCGAGTTCCTGGCTGACCACCACGGCCACGTCCGCTTCGCGATGGGCGACGACCTTTCCGGTAACCGCGTGATCTACGCGCGGCCTGCGGAGGGCGGCGATTGGGAGCTGCTGGAGAAGCCGGGTACCGACCGCGACTGGCCGCTGGCGTTCAGCGCCGACGACAAGACGGCCTGGTTCCAGTGTCCCGGCAATCCGGGATTCGGCATCTGCAGGTTCGACCCGGCCACGCAGAAGATGACGCACGCGTGGAGCAACCCGCATGTCGAAGCAACGGACCTTGCGCAAGGGCTGTCAGAGAACTCGGTGATCGGCGTGGAGTTCACGGACGGGCGCCCCGCGCTTTCGGTGTTCGACAACCAGTCACCGGGGGTGAAGGCGCTGGTCGAGCTGATGCAGCAGTATCCCGGCGAAGACGTGCATTTCGTGTCGGGCACCGACGACGGCAGCAAGGCCATCGCGCTCGTGCAGGCCGATGTCGATCCAGGCACGTTCTTCCTGTACGACCGCGCCACCGACAAGTTCACGCCACTGTTGCAGCGTGCCAAGTGGATTGATCCGAACCAGCTTGGCCGCGCGGAGCCTTTCACGTTCAAGACGCGTGACGGCTTGAGTGAGCAGGGCTATGTCACCTACCCGCCCGGCAAGGACAACACGAAGAACCTGCCGATGGTGGTGTTCGTGCACGGCGGTCCCTACGGCATCCGCGATGGGTGGGAATACGATCCCTACGTGCAGGCGATGGCGACGCGCGGTTACGCGGTGCTGCAGGTGAACTACCGCGGTTCCGGCGGCTATGGTTTCGGTTTCGAGAAAGCCGGCTGGCACCAATGGGGCGGCAAGATGCAGGACGATGTCACCGATGCCACGAACTGGGCCATCGCGCAGGGCATCGCTGACAAGAACCGCATCTGCATCTATGGTGGCAGTTACGGCGGCTATGCGGCGCTGGAGGGTGCGGTGTCGGTGCCCGACCTTTACAAGTGCGCGATCGGCTACGTGGGCGTGTACAACCTGCCCGAAATGTTGTCGCGCAAGGATTCGGCGCAAACGCTCTACAGCGAGCGTTATTGGCAGCGCACGGTGGGCACGGATGAAACGACGCTGGCGCAGCATTCGCCCGTTTACCAACTGGACAACCTCAAGGCCAGGGTGATGCTGGTCGTGGGTGGTCGCGACACCATCGTGTTGCCATCGCAGGGCCAGGAAATGCACATGGCGATGCTGAAGCGCAGGATTCCGCACGAGTGGATGTACAAGCCCGACGAGTGGCACGGCTTCTACGACGAGAAGAACATCGCCGAGCTGTTCGAAAAAGTGGATGCGTTCCTCGATGCGAACATCGGGCAAGGTTCCGCGCATTAAACTTGGTCCCAGTCTCCGATCCGCCCCATGCGGATTTTATTGGCGAACAGGGAGAATGCGAGTTTCGCCGCGAGGCCTTGCGAGCGTTGTATCCACGGTGGCAGGTATTTCGGCGGCGCCATGGAACCATCGGCGAAGCACGACCGCAACGCGATCGCGTCTTCCAGCGCGAGCTTGCCCGCGAACAGGTGCTGCATCAGGTCCAGCCGGCGCCGCTTGAAGGCCCAGCGGAAAAACGTGTGCACCGTGAGCAGGCCGGCGAGGTAAACGTTGTCCTTGGTGAACGCCGCGCCGCCGTTGACCGGTACGCCGCGATAGACGCGTTGCGTGGAATAGAAGCTGTCGGCGATGTTCTGGCCGTGTGCGCGGAACCAGCGGTACACCTCCATGAAATCCGCACCCGAGAGCGCCATGTCGATCGCGAGGATGCGCAGACTGATCCGCTGCAGGCGCGCGATGTCGATCGAACCCGACATCAATTCCGCGAAGACCGCCAGACCCTCCTGCGTCGCGGTCGCCCGCGGCGCGGTGCGCGCGAGTGATTTCAGGACCGGCTGCGCGCGCCCGTTGCGCGCGGTCAGCGTGTGCACGAACGCTTCGTGCGCCAGCAGTTGCGAACGGTCGTATTCGGAAAAGCACGTCGCACCGCGCAAGCGAATACGGGTGGCGCCCGCGGCGGCCTTCGAAGTCAACTCGGGGTCGATCTCGACGCGCACGGTGGCGGCGCCGAAGCAGGCGTCCACCTCGGCCTGTACTTCGTCACGCAACACTTCGGCGGGGATGCAGTATTCGGCCTCAGGCAGCGCACCATTGCCAAGCTCCTCGGCGATGTCGAGGAACCAACGTGCGGCATCGAGGTTGGTTTGCGTTCCTCCCGGCAGCGCATCGCCCGGCTTGCCGTAGAGTTCGATGGACGGTGCGGTGACGCCATCCGTGCCGATCGCTTCCAGCATGCGCGCCGCGGTTTGCCAGGAGGCCGCGCTGCGTTGCAGGTACGCGCCGAGCGGATGCGATGCATCGGCCGCCACCGCGATCGCGGCCAGTTCCGCGCGTTGCGCTGAAAAATCCGGAGCATGGTATTCGAAGTGCGGAAGCGTTTCGCGGCCGTGGTGCAGGTCATCCAGGAACCGCCGCTCGACCGCCGCCGGCCACGCCACCATGTCGAGGACGCGGATGTCCCGTACGGCCCTCACCAGCCGCTTGTCCAGTCCGGCGTATCGCTTGCGGGCCGGCGCGCGCGGCGTTTGCATCGCCGGAGGCGCTACTCGCGTTCCTGCCAGCCGCGGTGACGCTGCGAGCGGATCGGTTCGTGGCTGCCGCGCAGGCGGTCCTCGAAACGCGCGGCCTGTTCCGCGCGCTGGTCGCGCAGCTTCAGGTAATGCCGCCAGCGTTCGTGGTCCAGTTCGCCCGCCTCCAGCGCTTCGCGCACGGCGCAGCCGGGCTCGTTGCCGTGGCCGCAGTCGGCGAACCGGCATTGCTCGGTCAGCGCGTCGATGTCGTCGAACAGTTCGAGATCCTCGTCGCCGGTCAGCGTCAGTTCGCGCATGCCGGGGGTGTCGATCAGGCACGCGCCACACGGCAGCGGCAGCAGTGAGCGATGGGTGGTGGTGTGGCGCCCGCGATCGTCGCCGCGTGTCGCCGCCGTGGCCATGCGGTCCTCGCCCAGCAAGGTGTTGGTGAGCGTCGATTTGCCGGCGCCGGATGAACCCACCAGCACGACGGTCGTCGCGGGTGCGAGATGCGGTTCGAGCGCGGTAACACTCGCCATGTCCTTGCCGTTGATCGCGACGACAGGCGTTTCGGCGGGCAGGCGCTTGCGCAGCGCGGCGATGGCCGCGTCGGCTTCCGTGGCATCGGCCACGTCGCGCTTGGTCAACACCACCACCGCGCGTGCGCCCGAGCCTTCGACCAGCGCGAGGTAGCGCTCGATGCGCGCCGGGTTGAAATCGCCATCGAGGCCGGTCAGCACGCACACCACGTCGATGTTGGTCGCGATGACCTGGCGTTGGTACTTTTCACCCGCTGCCGCGCGCTCGAACACGCCGCGGCGCGGCAGCACTTCCACGATGTGCGGGGGCGTGCCACCCTCGACGAGCACGAAGTCGCCGACCGCGGGCCGCTCGGCGGGGTCGAGGTTGCGCTTGAGGAATTTGGGTGCTGGTTGCACGTTGAAGGCGTGCTCGCCGTCGTGGACTTCGTAGCCGGCGCGGTGTTGCGCCGACACGCGGGCCAGCGTGTGTGCGGGCGGCAGCGGGGGGAGGGCGCCTTGCCAGCCGATGCGCAGCACGGCCGGAGGGGATTGCGTGGAAGCGGTTGCCATGGCGGGGGATTGCCCGTCCAACGAGTCGGTTTGGGTGTGTGCGGACGCCTGAATCGGCGCTAGCATGCCCGATCCCTCGACCGTTTGCAGCCATGCACGCACCCGCCGTTCATCCGGGCTTACATCTTGCGCGGATCCGCTACGAGAGTGGCGCGATTTTCTCCCCTCTCCCGCCGGGAGAGGGGGCCGCAGGCCGAGCGCGTAGCGCTGGGGTGAGGGTACGAGTCTTGCGATGAGCACGTTCCTTGCACTGGGCGACTCCTACACCATCGGCGAAGGCGTCGCGCTTGACGAGCGTTGGCCTGCACAACTGGTGGCGCGATTGCGCAACGAAGGCATTGACGTCGACGATCCGCAAATCATCGCGACGACCGGATGGACCACCGACGAGCTTGCGGCGGCGATGGACACGGCGTCGTTCGCGCCACCTTACGGCCTGGTGGCAATGCTGATCGGCGTCAACAACCAGTATCGAGGGCGGCCGCTCGACGAGTACCGCGCACAGTTTCATGCCTTGCTGCAACGCGCGATCAAACTCGCCGGCGGCAACGCCGAGCATGTCCTCGTGGTGTCGATTCCCGATTGGGGCGTCACGCCGTTCGCGGCGCGCGAAGGGCGCGATGCATCGGTTGCTGCCCGCGAAATCGACGCCTTCAATGCCGCCGCGTGTACGGAAGCTGGCAGCGTTGGCGCGCATTGGGTTGATGTGACCACGATTTCGCGCGCACCCGGCGCGCGCGCAGAACTGGCGGACGACGGCCTGCATCCTTCCGCCGCGCAATACGCGCGCTGGACCGAGGCGATCTTGCCCGTTGCGCGCGGAGTATTGATGAGCGCGTGAGTCGTCATGGTGCAACGTTTTTCCTCCCCCTTCGAAACGAAGAGCGGAGCGAAGCGAACGCGCGCGCAGCGCGACGAGGGGGGATGCCTTTGGGTCTTGTATGTCCCGCGATGGCATCCCCCCAGCGCT
>Ga0207652_10002442_pt1 | contig 15688 bp, 10 predicted proteins | sample KBSC63BmetaG_FD_184334 | JGI IMG/M metagenome (GOLD analysis project Ga0207652, IMG submission 184334) | Corn rhizosphere microbial communities from Kellogg Biological Station, Michigan, USA - KBS C6-3B metaG (SPAdes) (version 2) | ecosystem: Host-associated > Plants > Roots > Rhizosphere ... | reverse complement strand
CGGCCACTGTATCTTGCAGCCGGTGGCTTCGGCCGGTCCAGCGGCTTTTTCACCCGGCACGGGATTTTTCACTGTGAACATATTGTCCGGATCGCCCTGGGGCGGGTGCGCCTCGCCGACAAACACGGTGCTCATCAATTCATGGTCGCCGGCGCGGAACGCCGGTGCGCCGGGCTGCAGGGCGATCTCAGGCGGCAGCTTGAATCCGGAAAGCGCGTGCGCCAGTTTTGGGGCGTCGAGCGTTTTTTCCTGGTTCGCAATCACCGCAAGCGTCTGTATTGACGCGTAGCCGAACCAGTTGCGCGCGGTAGCCGCGGCACCGGTTATCTTCTTGATCGAGGCGTTGAACTCCGCGACGTGCGGCACGCCCGGCTGATCCCACCACCATTCCATCGTCCACCATCCGACGCGCGCGCCATCGGGCACGGCGCGGATGCTCTCAAGTTCGAACAAGGTGCCGCCGACCGCCATCTGCTTGTCCAATCCGAACTGGACGAACTGCTTGAGGCTGGAGACCTGGTCGCCGCCGCCCATGACGTTGATCAGCACCTGCGGACCATAGGCCTTTGCCTGGATCAGGTAGGCCGAATAATCCGGCGTACCCAGGGGGACCAGCGAGCCAGCGGAGGTGCCGCCTGCGGCTTTCAGCAGCTTTTCAAAGCCGGCCTGCACCGAGTGGCCATAAGCGTAATCCGGCGTCAGGAAGTACCACTTCTTGCCGAACTTCTCCATCAGGGTGGTGGCGATGGCATTGGCGTCCATGGACGTGGAGTTGCAGATCCGGAACACGTTCCACGAACAGTTTGAGCCGGTAATGGGATCGGTGTGTCCCCCTGAGACGATATGGAGCACCTTTTTTTCGCTGGTGACCTGCGCCATCGCGATCGCAATGCCCGAATTCACGTCACCGATAATGAAGCTCACCTGGTCGCGTTCGATCAGCTTGCGCGTCTTTTGCACACCGGTGCCGACATCATTTGCCGAGTCCTCAACCAGCAGCTCGACCGGCCGGCCCAGAATGCCGCCCTTCTTGTTGATCTCTTCGGTGGCGAATTTCGCTCCCACCACCTCGCCCTGGGCAATCGCGGCATAAACCCCCGTCAGCGGATCGACCATACCGATCCGCACCGGCGTTTCGCCGCGGGCCTTGATAATGAAGGGGGAAGAGAATTGCGCTGCGGCAACAGCAGCAGTTGATTTTAGAAGCGTCCGCCGATCGACCGGCCAGAATTGTTGCGAGCTACCCATGCTGTCCTCCCAGACAAAATGACATGATGATGGCGGCATTCTTTGATGCCCTGATCGGCGGCGACCGTAACCCGTCCGGCTCGTCTTTGCCAATGAGGAAGGTTTCGAAAATCCTGCGACCTTCGGCCTACGAGGTGTGCTTAAAAATACGGCCGTTGGCTCGTCGGCTCGATGGCCGCAGGTCCGCGATCAGCCCAGACGCGGACATTCTTTACGGCAAGCGGCGCGGCCTCTTTTTGCCAATTCGGACTCATGCACCGCAGCAAAACCCCCTTATTCGATCACCTCGTCGGCGCGGGCGAGCAGCGCTGATGGCACGTTCATGCCGAGCGCCTTGTCGGTTTTGAGATTGACCACCAGTTTCGTACTTGGTCGGCGCCTGCACCGGCAGGTCGGCTGGCTTTTCGCCCTTGAGAATGCGATCCACGTATCTGGCCGCGCGCCGATACTGCTCGATTGTATTCGGCCCATAAGCGGCGAGGCCGCCCTCGTTGGCGCAATAGCGATAGGGATAGACCGAAGGCAACCGAAGCTGCGCCGCAAGCCGGATGATCACATTGCGGTGAAACCCGGTCCCTCCCGAGGTCACGCTCAGGCCGCCGTTGGCGCAATGCGCGAACGCCGTGACGCCACGCTCCATATCGTGGACATCCAGCGCGTTGATCGGACTCAACTCCACTCCGAGCGACGCGCCTTGGTGACATGCGCATTGACAGATAGTAACAATTATTATATTAATAATTCTTATGGATCGCCCGCTTGATCGTCATTCACTGCCAACTGTCGGGGAGCTTATCGTTGCTCCCTACAGGCGGGTTCCCGCATACTTGATCCGTCGCATGCAGATGATCTCCGGCTCGATCTTCGCCGAGGCTTTCGAGGGCGAAAGAATGTCCCTGTCGGAATGGGCCGTTTTGACCATGATTGAAAACCACCCCGACATCGATCAAAGCCGGCTAGCAGAGATCGTCAGCATTGATCGCGTCAATACGGGTCGATTGGTCGACGAACTCGAATCAAAGGATTTGGTCGAGAGGCGCGCTGATCAAGCCGACCGCAGGGTATGGAGATTGCGGTGTACGCGCCGGGGACTTGCTACCCGCAAACAACTGCTGCCTCGCGCCTTGGCAAGCCAAGAGAAGCTGCTTGCATGTCTACGGCCAAAAGATCGCAAAATCTTCATAGAACTCATGTTTCAGATCGTGACAGCCAACGAAAAATACATTCGCCCGGGCGCCGGGCGCCGTAAACGAAAAGCCCAAGCATCAGAGAATGGCTAGGCTCATGTATCGAGTACTTTCGAATTTCATCGTAGCAGTGGCCATTGGTTGGTCTTTCTGTGGTTCAGCTAACGCCTGGCCGGACCGGGCCGTGCGTCTGATCCTGCCTGTCCCGGCGGGGAGCGCTTCGGATTTCACTGCGCGGCTTTTTGCAGAGCGCTTGTCTGTTCGATGGGCGCAACCCGTCATCATCGAAAACCGCCCGGGTGCCGACGGCATCATCGGAGTTTCTTCCTTTGTCAATATGCATGACGATCATGCCTTGCTATTTGCGATTTCCGCTGTTGCCACCGTTCACGCGGTTCAGGGCGAAAAACTTCCCTATGATCCGATCGAGGATCTGGTACCTATCGTCTCCGCTTCGGAGATCGTTCTAGCGATAGCAGCTTCCGAGAAGAGTTCGATTCGCTCACTACAGGATATGGTCAGCAGCGCTCAGGCAGCGCCGGGGAAGCTAAACTGGGCAAGTTCACCAGGATTGCCTCCGTTCATATTTGGCGCTTTCATCAAAGGTTCGGGCCTGGACATGACGTCCATTTTTTACCGCGATCTCGCTCCGGCGCTTCAAGATCTCGGAGAAGGCCGCCTGGACGTTTATGTTCACGCCTTAAGCGTCCTGATGCCGCAGGCCCAGGCGGGTCGAGCAAGGCTTCTCGCAGTCGCCAGTCGGCAACGTGCTGCTGCAACGCCTGATGTCCCCAGTGTTACCGAACTCGGGTTTTCGGAATTGAGCATGGAAGGTCTCTGCGGCTTCTTCGGACAGCGTGGAATGGCTGCTGGCATTCGCGAGCGGGTTGCTGCAGATGTTATGGCCGTAGCAAGCGAACCGGCCGTCCAGGAGCGGCTCGCGGCTATCGGACAGACGGCTCGTCCCGGCACAATCGCGGATTTCGCTGGCTTTTTGGCAGACAGCCGCAAGCGGCTAATGGTGCTGGGAAGAACAGCCGCAATCCCAACACCACATAAATGAGCTGCACGATCCGTTAGCGGCTCGGCCGCGACGCCGAATTGTTTGCCCAGGTGCTGTGACGGACAAAAAATCAGCCGGCCTGCCGTCGTCTATCCGAACTCAAAACTTTGAACAGCGCATGATCAAAGAGTCGAAGGCCGATCGTAACGAACTCGACCTGCTGCTGCGGGGATTTCAAGTATCGCGGATACTTCGACTGGTCGCAGATTTTGGAGTGGCGGATATTGTTCCCACGGACGGTTCGATCAGTGTTCAGGAACTCGCTGCCACTTGCGCCATTTCGCCTGAACCTCTCCTGCGCGTCCTTCGCGTGCTAGCCGCTTTCAAAGTATTCGAAATAGAGAAGGGCAGGCTCGTCTCGCACACGGCGCGCTCTCGCTTACTGAGGACCGATATTCCGAACAGCATGCACCACGCGGCCCGTTTTTGGACGGGACGGGGCTCTTGGGGCGCCTGGGGAATGCTGGACGTCGCCATGACCGGTGGCATACCGCATCAGGCGGCCTGGAACATGGATCGCTTCGATTATCTGCGTGAGCATTCGGACGAGGCGCGTGTTTTTGACGCGATGATGGCGAATATACCTAACGATAGGCATGCCAGCTTGGCGGCAGCGTACGATTTTTCTGGCGTAGACCTTATTGCAGATATCGGCGGCGGAAACGGCGCTACGCTGCGTCAAATCCTGGCGAGATATCCCCAAGCCCACGGTCTGATTTACGAGCGCGACGATGTGATCCGTGCACTCACGCCGGCTGACTTGATGGACGGACGGATTACTGCAAAGGGCGGCAGCTTCTTCGATGGAGTGCCTCCCGGCGCCGATATCTACCTGCTGGTAAGGGTCCTGCATGATTGGGCTGATTCAGACTGTATTAGAATTCTCCGGGCCTGCCGCGCAGCGATTGGACCCAAGTCGCTGCTGTTGGTCTGCGAACAGGTGCTTGACGCAGAATGTGCTGACCCGGCAGTATATTTAATAGATACCCAGATGATGGCCATGTTTGGCCATGCGCGCGAGCGCAGCGTAAGCGATTTTCACGAGTTATTCATCCGCGCAGGCTTTGTACCGGCGCGTACTATTTCGACGGCCTCGCCAATTTCCATTCTTGAGGCAGTGCCGCAATATCGGAATGACGCGAGGGAATGACGGCTTGGCGCGAACCGTTTGCGGCTTGGGTCGCGCCGCCCCTCAATGCCCGGCGGCGCTTTTGGCGGTGGCATTGTTGAGAACGATCAGGGCGTCGACGGCGACGCCGGCCCTGGCGTTGATCAGGAAGGGATTGATGTCGATCGAAGCGATGCGGCTGCCGGCGTCGGCCATCAGGTTGGACAGGCCGACCAGAGCTTTTACGGCCGACGCCTCGTGCAGCGCGGGCTTGCCGCGATATCCCTTCAGCTTCACGCCGGCCTTGGTGCGGTGGATCAATTCCCTGGCCTCGGCCGCATCGAGCGGCGCGCCGGCCAGGGCTACGTCCTTCATGAGTTCGATATCGACGCCGCCGGTCCCGAACAGCACCACCGGCCCCATTTCGGCATCGAGCGCGCTGCCCACGACAAGCTCGAGCTCGGCCTTGACCTGCTGCGCGATCAGGATGCCCTCGAGCTTCGGCTTGCCTTTCAGCCTGTTTACCCGCGCGGTGATGTCGTTGAAGGCTTTCTTGACCTCGGTTGCGCTGGTGAGGTTCAGCACCACGCCGCCGATGTCGGATTTGTGCAGGATCTCCGCACTGACGACCTTGGCGACGACGGGAAAGCCGATTTTTTTGGCGATCTTCACGGCCTCCGCCGCCGTCTGCGCAATCTCTTCCTTTGAGACCGGAATGCCGTAGGCCCTGAGCAGCTTCTTTGACGCGACCTCGTCGAGCGCCGCGCCGCTGGCGCTCTTGAGCGTTCGCTCCAGGGTCGCGCGCGCCGCAGCGCTGGAACTCGAGACGATTTCCGGCACCACCTTGCGCAGCGAGGCGTAATCGATCAACGCCTTGATCGCGCCCACCGCCCGATCGAGGCCCTGCATGACCGCGATATGCGGCAGCGACCTGCGCAAGCCCTTGGTGAATTCGGTGAAGCCGATCGACATCGTCGAGATATAAACCACGGGTTTGCTGGCGGCTCCCGCCATCTCGTTGACGATGCGCAGATTCCGTTCGCGCAATTCGTGCGGCGCCTTCGGCAGCTCCGAATCGATGATGACGATGTCGGTGTCTGGATCGTCGATCATGATCTTGATCGACTGCATGTAGACGGAGGGATCGACCACGGCGGCAAATCCCGCGTCGAGCGGATTGCCGACGATAGAGCCGGGGCCGAGCATCTTTGCAAGCTTGTCGCTTGCGCTGTTGCTGAGTTGGGCAAAATTCAGACCTGCCGAATGAAATGCGTCGATCAGGAGACCGCGCTTGCCGCCCGACAAGGTGACCGCGGCGAGGCGCGCGCCTTTTGGCGGATCGGCATGGACGAAGCATTCGGTGGTTTCGATCAACTCGTCGAGACCGCGCACGCGGATCACGCCTTCGCGCGTCGAGATGGCGTCAAAAGTCTCGATCGAGCCGGCGAGCGCGCCGGTGTGGGCCATCGCGGCGGCGCGTCCGCCCTCGGAGGCCCCGAGCTTGAGCGCGATCACCGGCTTGCCGGCCGCGCGCGCGGCCTTGCAGGCTTCGCGGAACACCTTGGTGTTGCGCACACCCTCGAGATAAACCACGATCACGCGGATAGAGGGGTCGGCGGCGAAATAGGCCATCAAGTCCGGCGTCTCGAGGCCAGCCTCATTTCCGGTCGTGACCATGTAGCCGACGCCGACGCCGCGATCCTCCAGCGCCTGGCGGATCGCCATCACGATGGCGCCGGATTGACCGGCGATCGCGACCGGTCCGGCTTCCATGGTGACGATGCGGTCGTCGATGTTGGTGAACATCTTCTCGCCGGCGCTCAGGTTGCCCAGGCAATTCGGGCCGGTGACCGCAAGCCCGGTCTCGCGGATAACCGCTTGCAGCTCCGTGGCAAGCTTCTGGCTTTCATCGTCCTGCAATTCGCTAAAGCCCGAGGTGACGATGGTCGCCGAGCGGGCGCCCGCCGCCGCGGCGTCGCGGATGACCTGCACGGCAAAGCGCGCCGGCACCAGCACCAGCACGTGGTCGGGTTTGTCCGGCAGGCCTAGAAAATCCTTGTAGCAGGGCACGCCCCAGATGGTTTCGCGCTTCGAATTGACCGGATAAAGACCGCCTTCGAACTTGTATTTGATCAGGTTGTTCCAGATGCGCTCGGCATAGTTGCCCGGCTTGTCCGTCGCACCCACCAGTACGATGTTGCGCGGATGCAGCATCGCATGAATGCGTTTGACGATGTCGCTGGCCTCACGCGAAGGCGACCATTTGCCGGCTGAATGAGACGCGGTGCTTACCTGAGCTTCCATAGGCGTAACCCTTACCCCGGTTTCTTGCGAAAATGGCGATCGAGCGGAGATCGCCATTCCCAATGACTTTTCATTTCTTATTATGGGGAGTTGAGGTGTGTGGCAACTCGCGCGAAGCTACAAGGTCCGCATGCCTGCCGGAACCTTCATGCAGTGGGAAAAGAGGCCATGAACGACGTGAGCCGTCAGCGCCATTGGGAGAATGTCTACGCCACCAAAGGCGAAAGCGAGGTCAGCTCGGGAAACGCCCGCTCTCTCGCTGGAGTTGATTGGACGTGTGGGGGCAATCCGAAACTCCGCCGTCATCGATATCGGCGGCGGGGCCAGTGGAAACCGGTTCGCGTCAAGAAAACGCGTCAAATGAGGAATCCACACCCGCAAGCCTACCAGGCCGGTCGCGGGCGCGGGGGCGAGGCGATGCCGGCGAGCAGGACGGCAAGAATGCCGGTGAGAAAGATGCCGTCGAAGGTGCCCGCGCCGCCGATCGAGGCGACCGGCGCGCCAAGACCATTGATCTTGTCGAGGTTGAGGAGATCGGCGCCGACAAGCGTTCCCATCGAGCCGCCGATATAGGCAAGCGGCGGCGCATATTCGCGGGAGAGGATAAAGGCAAGGATGGCCGTGGCCACCACGGGCGCAAATACCGGCACGGCGATACCGACTCCCGGCACCGGCGTGGCCATCGAATGGATAATAATAGCGATTGCCGCGGTGGCGACGGCTGCCTTGAGCCAGAGTTGATATCGAATGACGAGATAGGTGGACATGATCGTCGGAATCACCGCGCCGCCGACATTGACGGCAACAACGGTGCCGGGCCACGACACGACAACCGGCACGGCATATCGCATGCCGTAGAAATCGACGATCTGCCCCGACATGACCGACGGCCCGGGCAGCACCGTGACCGGAATGTTGAAATAGCTGCCGATCAGCGAGCCGATCAACAGAAGCATGGCGGCGCCAGGGCCTACGCCGAGCCGCATATAGGCATATCTGAGAATGCGAAGCTGAATCAGGATGATCAGCCCCACAGCCAAAAACACCAGGATTGAAAAAAATCCCGGTGTCAGCGGTAGATAGTGAACCTGGGAATCCACGGCGCTCCAGTGTCGGTTGGTTCAGCCTAGCCATTTATTTGGGAACCGCCTTGCGAGATCGCAAGGATTATAGCCTCTGGGTTGACGGACCGAGCCGTTACGACGCGACCTGGTTGATGTCGATCGCTTTCGGCGAACCGAAATTCTTGCGCAAGGTCGGCTTGTGAATCTTGCCGGTGGCATTGCGCGGCAGGGCATCGACGAATTTGATCAGTTGCGGCCGCTTGAAGCGAGCCAGATTCGCTTCGCAATGTGCACAGATTTCCGCCTCGGTAATGCTGTGTCCCGGCTTCACCGCGATGATCGCCATCCCGGTTTCACCCCATTGCGCGCTGGGAATGCCGATCACGGCGGCTTCCGCAATCGCGGTGAGCTGGTGCAGCACGTTCTCGACCTCGGCCGGATAGACGTTTTCGCCGCCGGAAATGTACATGTCCTTCCAGCGGTCGACGATGTAGTAAAAACCCTCTTCGTCGATCCGCGCGGCGTCGCCGGTGTGCAGCCAGCCGTCGGTGAAGGAAGACGCGTTGGCGTCCGGCCTGTTCCAGTAGCCGGGGGTGATGTTCGGTCCCTTGACCCAGAGCTCACCGAGCTCGCCGACTTCGGCGTCGCTCCCGTCGGGCCGAACGATCCGCACCTCCGTATGCAGCACCGGCTTGCCGGAGGAGCCTGCCTTGCGCGCGGCGTCCTCGCGGTCGAGCGTCAGCACCGCGGGACTGGTTTCGGTCATGCCGTAACCCTGCTGCAGCGCGACGCCGTGCTCCTCCCACACTTTCAGCAGCGGCACCGGCATCGGCGCCCCGCCGACGCCGCCGATGACGAGGCGGCTGAAGTCCGAGGTCGCGAAGGAGGGATGCTGCGCCATGAACTGATAGATCGAGGGCACGCCGAAGAACACGTTGATGCGGCGCGCGGGATCGCTGATCAATGAAAGCGCAAGGCCGGGATCGAACGCGCGCATGATCAGCACGGTGCCGCCGGCATGCAGCACGGGGTTGGCGTAGCAGTTGAGCCCGCCGGAGTGGAACAGCGGCAGCACCGTCAACAGCACCGACGACGGCGAGATGTAGGCGGGGCCGCCGAGATTGACGCAGTTCCAGAATGTCATGCCGTGGGTGATGATGGCGCCTTTCGGCTGGCCAGTGGTGCCCGAGGTGTACAGGATGGTCGAGATGTCATCGAGCGTCACCACTTCGGCCTGGTCAAGCGGCTGTGAGGCTGCGATCGCCGCCTCGTAGGAACCATCAGGCCCGAGCCGCAGCGCCGATGGCACGTTGCAGAGCTTTGCGACAGCGAGCGCGACGTCGGCGAGCTCGGCGTCGTGGATCATCAGCGCAGGCGCGGCATCGCCGACGATATACTGAAGCTCGGGGACGGTGAGGCGGGTGTTCAAGGGCAGGAAGACCGCGCCGATCCGTCCGCAGGCGAACTGCACTTCCAGCGTATCGGTGGTGTTCAGGGCGAGCACCGCGACCCGGTCGCCGCGCTTTATCTTGAGCCGGTCGCGCAGGTGCGCGGCGAGGCGCGAAATGCGCGCGTCGAATTGCGCGTAGGAGAACCGACGCTCGCTGGCGAGGTCGACGACCGCCAGCTTGTCCGGCGTGCGGCGGCCGAAATGGGCGATCCAGTCATAGTGGCGAACGGACAACATTTCCTCCACGTCAGCGGCCTTGCGCCGCCTCATTCTGCTTGATCTTGCGCCCGATCGTCCAGTTGAAGGGGACGTATCGGGATACTGTCTTGCGCTGAGTAGCTGGCCTGTGGCCTGATCGGCCATGTCAGCCGGAGCCAGCCACTCGACGCAAGTTGGGCTGCACGAATCCGGCCATCGTAATACCACGGCAAAAGCTGAGGGGAGGCAAGCGAATGGCAAGCCCATTCTACACCGCCGAGCACGAAGCCTATCGTGAGGTGGTGCGCCGCTTTGTCGAAAAGGAGATCGAGCCTTACGCCCACGAATGGGATGAGGCCGGCGGGTTTCCGCGCGTGCTCTACGAAAAAGCCGCCGAAATCGGGCTGCTGGGCCTCGGTTTTCCCGAGGAATATGGCGGTACCGAAGTCGATAATTTCATGTGGATCGTCGCGGTCCAGGAACTGGCGCGGGCCGGCGCCGGCGGCGTCAGCGCCAGCCTGAAGAGCAATTCGATCGGCGCGCCGCCGATTGCGCGCGCCGGCAGCGCGGAATTCAAGGCGCGGGTGCTGCCCGAAATTCTCTCGGGCAAGAAGATCTCGGCGCTGGCGATCACCGAGCCGAGCGGCGGCTCCGATGTCGCCAACCTGCGCACCACGGCGCGCCGCGACGGCGATGTCTACGTGGTCAACGGCGAGAAGACCTTTATCACCTCGGGCATGCGCGCCGACTACATCACCACGGCGGTACGGACCGGCGGTCCCGGTCCCGGCGGCGTCAGCTTGCTGGTGATCGAGGGCGACACGCCGGGGCTTTCTCGCACCGCCTTGAAAAAAATGGGCTGGTGGGCCTCGGACACCGCGACGCTGCATTTCGACGATTGCCGCGTGCCGGCTGGAAACCTGCTCGGCGAGGAGGGCCGGGGCTTCAAGATCATCATGCACAATTTCAACAGCGAGCGGCTGACCATGGCCGCCGGCTGCACCGCCGCGGCGCGGGTCTGTCTAGACGAGGCGATGGAATATGCCAGGCAACGGCACACGTTTGGGAAGCCGTTGGCGCAGCATCAGGTGATCCGGCACAAGCTGGTCGATATGGCGCAGCGGGTGGCCGCCTCGCAGGCGATGCTGGAAATGCTGGCATGGCGGCTCGACCACGGCGAAAGTCCGGTCGCCGAAATCTGCATGTTGAAGAACCAGGCGACGCAAACGATGGCGTTCTGCGCCTCGGAAGCGGTGCAGATTTTCGGCGGCGCCGGCTATATGCGCGGCATCAAGGTCGAGCGCATCTACCGCGAGGTCAAGGTCAATGCGATCGGCGGCGGCAGCGAGGAGATCATGAAGGATCTGGCCAGCCGGCAGATGGGGTTGTGAGCGTCCCGGGCACCCACGTCCTAATGGACGAGCAAACAGAAGCGCCAAGGTTCCGACGGGAGACTGATAAGTAATGCTCTTCGCCGCCGAACACGAATGTTGACCGTGCTGTGCAAGATGACGGGCACGCTGCCCGGCATGAATCAGAAGTAGCAGGAAGTCCTCATCCTGAGGAGGCGCACTTGCGCCGTCTCGAAGGATGGGTTTGTGTTGCTCATGGTTCGAGACGCGCGCGTCAAGCGCGCTCCTACCATGAGGATCCTAACGGGAGACGGAACGACATGATCACACTTTATCATTGCCACGGGGCGCGCTCGTTCCGGCCGTTGTGGATGCTGGAAGAGCTGGGCCTGCCCTACGATCTCAAAATGCTGCCGTTTCCGCCGCGGGTGTTCGCCAAGGAATATCTCGCGCTCAATCCGCTCGGTACCATTCCGCTGATGATCGACGGCGAAACCAGAATGACGGAGTCCTCCGCCATCTGTCATTATCTCGGCACCCGCTATGGGCCGACGCCGCTGGTTGTCGGCGTCGACGAGCCGGCCTATGGCGCATTCCTGAACTGGATGTATTTCAGCGATGCGACGCTGACCTTTCCGCAAACACTGGTGCTCCGCTACAGCCAGCTCGAGCCGGAAGAACGGCGCAATCCGCAGGTCGCGACTGACTACGCCAAATGGTTTTTCGGCCGGCTGCGGGCGGTCGAAGCGGCCACCGCCAAGGCGGAGACGCTGTGCGCCGACCGGTTCACGGCGGCCGATATCGTCATCGGCTTTGCGTTGCGGCTTGCCGAGAACATCGGCCTTGCCAAGGATTTCGGGCCTAACGTTGCCGCCTATTGGCAGCGCTTGCAGGCGCGTGATGGATATCAGCGAGCCGTCGCCGCCGAAACTCTCGCCGGCGAGCAGCAAAAGGTCGCGCGGCGCTCCTGAAGCGACAGCTACGCTGGCGGCTAAATCGGCTGAATCCTGAGTATTCCCCGATATTTATCGCGGTGACATCCCCGGTGATTTCTGTATTCTGACAAGGCTCCGACAGAGAGCCCGCTGCCCCACGCGGCAGGAAGCAGAGATCGTTCCCGGGAGGGACGCCCATGAATGACAGGGATCGCCGTGACTCCGGGAGGCTGATGCTGATCAGCCCCGAACGGGTATTTTACGCAGGGCTCTTGGGCAGGCCGCGAAAGCGCTCCAGCGGCGGATACAACATCTATGCCGCGATGAGCGGGCAGCTCAAGATCAGCGAGGGTAAATCAGAGTTAGTTGGCGAGGTGGCGGCGGTTCCGCCCTATGTGCCGCACAGCGTCGAAAGCGAGCATCCCTGCATCATTTGCCTTGTGATCGAACCGGAAACGGTCGAGCCCTCGGCGATGGCAAGCCTGGGCGCCAGAATTGCCGGGGCTGGCGCGCCTGAGATCGCGCAGCAAATTCGCAACGCTTATGAAAGCTTGCGTCTGCGGGAGCGTCGGGGCGGCTTCACCACGCACGAATTCGACCGGCTGTTTTTCGGCGAAAGCCTGCTCGATCGCGACATCGATCCGCGCATCAAACGATCCGCCGCAAAACTCAATGATTTCTCCGGCAGCAAAATGACCGCGGCCGATTGCGCCGCCTCGGTTAGTCTGTCGCCGTCGCGGTTCCTGCATCTGTTCAAGGCGCAGACCGGTATATCGTTCCGCGCCTTTCGGGCCTGGAAGCGCGCGCGGCATCTGCTGCATTTCGTCAACGAAGACATCAATCTCGCGCATCTGGCGCAGGACATCGGCTACCCCGACTCGACCCATTTCAGCCATTCGATCCGCCGGTTCTACGGATTACAGCCGCGCGCGATTTTCTCAGGCTCGCGGGATCTTGCGATCTACCGCAGCGATCCTGGTGTCCTTGACAGCGCCGGCTTCCGTCAGGGGCGACCCTGACGGTGGTCGGAATCGGGCGATAGCGCGTGGACGCAAGAAGCGGCACGTTGCGGGACGCATGATCCGCCGGGACTGTGTTCCGCGCCCGCAAGACCCGAATAGACCGAAGGCCCATCCATGAGCGACAAGGCTGTCATCACCTGCGCGCTGAACGGCGTGCTGACCGACCCCAAACAGCATCACGTCCCGGTCACCCCTGAGGAAATGGCGCGCGAGGCCAGGGCGGCCTTCAACGCCGGCGCCAGCGTCATGCATATCCATTTGCGCCAGCAGGCGCCGAACAAGGGACACCTGCCGTCGTGGGAGGTCGCCGTGTCCCGCGAAATCCAGCAGGCGATCCGCGAGGCCTGTCCGGGCGTGATCATCAATCACACCACGGGCACTTCGGGCCCGAATTATTCCGGCGCGCTCGATTGCGTGCGCGAGACCAGGCCCGAAATGGCGGCCTGCAACGCCGGCTCGCTGAATTATCTCAAGGTCAAGAGCGACAACACCTGGGCATGGCCGCCGATGATGTTCGATAACGCGGTCGAGAAAGTGCAGGATTATCTCGACGTGATGAAGGCGGTCGAGACGATTCCAGAATTCGAATGCTTCGACGTCGGCATCGTGCGCTGCGTCGGGATGTACCGGCAGACCGGCATGTATTCCGGACCGCTGGAGTATAATTTCGTCATGGGCGTTGCTTCGGGCATGCCGGCCGATCCGGAATTGCTGCCGATCCTGTTGAAGCTGAAATTGCCGGAAGCCCATTGGCAGGTCACCGCGATCGGACGGGCGGAAATCTGGCCGTTGCATCAGCGCTGCGCCGATCTCGGCGGCCACCTGCGCACCGGACTTGAAGATACCTTCTATCAGCCCGACGGGACCAAGGTGACATCGAATGGGCAGTTGATCGAGAGCATCGCAGCCTGCGCGCGCCGCGCCGGCCGCGACATCGCGAGCCCGGCGGAAGCCAGGCAGATTTTTGGGATCAGGCATTAGGGTCCGGCAAGCGGCCGCGTAGAAGGGGCCTGAAACCGTCATTGCGAGCGCGGCGAAGCAATCCACCGCTTGAACACGAAAGTTCTGGATTGCTTTCGTCGCGGAGCCTGTCATCGGGCGCGCATTCGCGCGACCCGTTGGCTCCTCGCAATGACGAACATGAGGGAGTGAATCGACATGAGCAACCTCACAGCCACCGGCGGCGTTCCGGGTCCCGGCCGTATCGGCCGGGTCGCGATCGGCGATCTCCTGAAACGGGCGGCGGCGCGATTTCCGGACCGCGTTGCCGTCACCGACGGCGAGCGGCGCGTGAGCTTCAGCGAGATCGAGCGTGACGCCAATCGCTTTGCCAATTATCTGGTGGCACGCGGATTAAAGCCGGGCGAGAAGATCTCGACCATCTGCAACAATTCGGTCGAATTCGTCAAAGCGCTGTTCGGCATTCATCGCGCCGGCCTGGTCTGGGTGCCCGTCAACACCATGCTCGGGCCATCAGACATGGATTTCATCCTCGACCACGCGGAAGTCCGATTCGCATTGATCGACGACAATCTTTATGCGCAAGCGGACCGACGCGCGACGCTGCACAAGCTTGGTATCGATCTGATCGCGGTCGATCTGGCCGGCACGGCCGCTGCCGCGGGACTGGAAGAGTTTAACGATCTGCTGAAGGGCCAATCCGAGATCGAACCCGAGATCGACTTCGACGAGCGAGATCTGGCGATGATCATCTATACCTCAGGCACCACCTCGCGCCCGAAAGGCGCGATGCATTGCCATCTCGCCGTGGTGATGGCGGTCATGAGCAACGCCGTCGAGATGCAGCTTGGCCGCGACGACGGCGTCACCGGGCAGTTCCCGCTGTTCCATTGCGCGGGCCACGTGCTGCTCTTGAGCTATCTCTCGGTCGGCGGCCGGATGGCGCTGATGCGAGGCTTCGATCCGCTTGTGTGCATGGAAGCCATCGTGCGCGACAAGCTCACCGTCTTCGTCGGCCTGTCGCTGATGTATCAGGCGATCCTCGATCACCCGCGCCGCAGGGAATACGACCTGTCCGGCCTCAAGACCTGCATTTACACCATGGCGCCGATGGGCCGTCCGCTGCTGGAGCGCGCCATCGCCGATCTCTGTCCGAATTTCGTTCTCTCGAGCGGCCAAACCGAAATGTATCCGGCCACCACGATGTCGCGCCCCGAGGTGCAGTTGCAGCGCTTCGGCAATTACTGGGGCGAATCGCTGATCGTGAACGAGACCGCGATCATGGATGACGACGGCAATTTGCTGCCGCGCGGGCAGGCTGGCGAGCTGGTGCATCGCGGACCGAACGTGATGATGGGCTATTACAAGGATCCTATGGCGACCGAAGAGGCGCGCAAATTCGGCTGGCATCACACCGGCGATCTGGCGCTGATTGACGAGAACGGCGAAGTGCTGTTCCTCGACCGCAAGAAGGACATGATCAAGTCCGGCGGCGAGAACGTGGCTTCCGTCAAGATCGAGGAGACGCTGCTCGCCCATCCCGCCGTGCAGAACGCCGCCGTGGTCGGCCTGCCGCATCCGCAATGGGGCGAGGCGGTGTCGGCCTTTGTCAAACTGAAGCCGGGTGCGCAGGCCGACGAAGCCGGGATCGTCGAGCATTGCCGCAAGCATCTTGGAGGTTTCCAGGTGCCGAAGCTGGTTCGGATCGTGGATGAAATGCCGATGACGGCGACCGGCAAACTGCGCAAGGTCGAACTGCGGCAGGCGTTCGCCGATTACTTTGCGAAGAAGAGCGCG
>Ga0207652_10002441_pt1 | contig 15700 bp, 16 predicted proteins | sample KBSC63BmetaG_FD_184334 | JGI IMG/M metagenome (GOLD analysis project Ga0207652, IMG submission 184334) | Corn rhizosphere microbial communities from Kellogg Biological Station, Michigan, USA - KBS C6-3B metaG (SPAdes) (version 2) | ecosystem: Host-associated > Plants > Roots > Rhizosphere ... | reverse complement strand
GCTCCCCGGACATTGCGAACCTTGAAGATACTCAGCGGCATCAACGGCCGCTTGACGCGTGATTCGTTGATGACGAAGCCGGCCAGCAAAGCGAGGGCCACGCCAATCGAAAGTAGTGTCTTACCGCTCAGCCATCCCCATAGCGGAGCTTGGCTGAAGCCGAGGACCAAGAGCATCAAGCTACTAGTTGCCAGCGCGGCTCCTGGCAGGTCGAGCCCTTTTTTGTCGGCTTCCTTTTCGTGTTCCGGCACGATGCGGCCGATAAGCAGCGTCATGATGATACCGATAGGCACGTTGATGAAGAAATTCCAGCGCCAGCCGAAGAGCTGTGTCAGCGCGCCACCCAGCAACAGCCCGATGGCCGCGCCACCGGTGGCCACCAGGGTCCAGAAGCTCAGCGCCTTGTTACGGGCTGGGCCGTCACGGAAGGTGACCAAGACGATAGAGAGCGCCGCCGGTGACATGAAGGCGCCGCTCATGCCTTGCAGCGCCCGCAGGATGATCAGCTGGGTCGAGGAGTGGGAGATACCGATCAGGAACGAGAAGGTGGTGAAGGCGATCATGCCGGCCAGCAAGGTTCGTTTGCGTCCGAACAGGTCGGCGGCCCGGCCACCCAGCAGCAAGAAGCCACCGAAAGTCAGCGCGTACGCCGTCACGACCCATTGCAGGGCGCTGGTAGTGAAGTGTAGTTGGTTTTTTATCGTCGGCAGGGCGACGTTTGTGATGGCATTATCGAGCACGACCATGAACTGAGCAATGGCGACGAGCACGAAAACGAGCCATTTGGAAGGTGTTTTGGAGAAGATATGCATAAAGTTTCCCTTCGTTAATAGTTTATATTACTCAACCGATTGTACAGCTCAACCATTGCTATTGTCAAACTATTTATTTTGGAGTATAATGAAGCCATGATAAGTAAACAGTTGCAACACCAGCTCAGCCTTCTGATGATCCGCTCTAGCATGAAGGGGAAGTACGCCATCGTAGAAATCGCGGAAAGGCATCACATTACGCTGATGCCGGCGCTGGTGCTGTGTCTGCTCGAGCCGCATCAGTCCGTGCCAATGAAGTCGCTGAGTACGTTCATGAGCTGTGATCCTAGTAACGTCACCGGCATCGTCGAACAGCTGGTGGCCGAAGGTCTAGTCGAGCGCAAAGAGTCCGCTCAGGACCGTCGCGTCAAGACGGTGACGATCACCACCAAAGGTATGACCCTCCGTGATACATTCCTAGAGATCACCACCGATACCCGTCTGCCGAACCTGAACGCTCTTTCCGAGGAAGAAACCGAACAACTCATAACCATTCTAGAAAAAGCCACCGCCACCTCCGCGACCCAAAGCGTCACCGCTCCCGTCGTCGCGTAGAATTAGCTCAATCAAGTCTTGATAGTCATGCCTGGTCAATGCCATTGACCGCGGCGCTGATGTACCGAGCCGGGTTGCGTACTGTGAGGCTAGGCGCGGGCGGCTTTTTGGGGGCTGGTCTTGGCCAGGTCATGGAGGTCGGAGACGTATTTATTGATGAGTTTCTTGTCCTCGATGAGGAGCATCATCGCTAATCGTATCCAGTCGATCAGGCTGCTCAAATCTTGCTTTCGCAGTTGATAGGGGTCTTTACCCAGGTGGCTGCGTATCTGCCGGACGATAAAACGGTCGGCCGCGGGGCCGAGATATTCGTACGTGATGTTCACCACTTCTTCATAGAGAGTACCGCTCGTTTTCATAGCTAGCTATACTTCTTCGATTTTCTTCAGTTTTCTAGCGCCAAGAGCTATCAGAACGAAGCCCGCCGCCAGCAAGAGGAGCAACGAATATATGATAGCCAGCATCCAGTAAATCGAGAGATGATTGAGATGAGGGGTCAGGGTAGTCAGATATTGCAGGCCGATGGACATGATAATCAGCCAACCAAGGCCGAGCGTCAGGAGGTTCCAGCTGTTCTTATACACTATGCCGGCGACCTTCCGCCGATAATGATAGATCTCGTACGAGGCTTGCAGCCCAACGAACCACATATAGATATACGGCGCCACTAGCGTCAGCAAAATAATCCAGATCGACATATGATAGGTAGTAGTCCGAAACGGCGTGGTCGCTACCAGGTGATAGTATATGAGACCGACGTAAATGAGGAAAATCGCCATCACGTTACGGGCGACATAGGCGGAGTGCGCTCGTACCAGGTTGCTTAGGCCGCGTGCTCCCAAGCTGATATAGATAAATCCGGCCAGCGGGAAGAGCAGACTTACGTAATTATCGAAGATCGTCACCGCCGGTAGCCACCCGAGGTGCCGCATCGCGATATGATTCAATATGACGGAACTGACAGAGGAGACCGGCAACCAGATAACCAGGAGGAAAATGCCGCGGACTATCAGACTTACCTGCTTGCCATCCTTATTATCATTGATGAGCCGGGCGTATTCCCGGAGCTTGGCGTAACTGTAAAATCCGGCGAACCATATTCCCGCCAAGATCAGGATAAGCGTTACGTAAATGGCACGCAGCCAGAAAGCGCTGACATGATATTGCGACAAAGTCGCGGATGAGGGTGCCGGCAAGAGCACGAACCCAGCGTAAATGATAACAAAAAGCAGGTAACTGTAAAAAAGCTTCGACCGTACCTTCAACTCAGTGCCCCCATTCGTCAGTATTACCGTCCGTTTTATCAAAGCCCATTTGATACACGAGCATAATATATGACAACGGCACCCGGTCATTGTTAGAAAATTTACAGCCAGGATTATTTTTTTGAAATAAGCCCTGGCGTTGACTCGTAGCAGACGCAGCCGGACATGCCGGCGGTGACTCCCAGGACGATGTCACCGGGAAGCTGCAGCGCGTCACCCGGTTGCATGGAATAGGTCTGGCCGTGAGCGGTAAAACTGGCCGAGCCTTCGGCTAGATATATGTCGGTAGAGACGTCAAGCTTTCGCTCGGAGAGCTGTTCGAACTCCTCGACTGCCCAGCGCGTGGCGGTGACGTTCCGGGCCCGCAAAAACAGCACCAGCTCTTCCTCGCTCGATTCATAGACCTTACTCCACCTGGTTTTTCGCGGTCGCATAGTAGCCTATAGCATAGCAGATGTTGCGGCGGTGTAAGGCAGGAATTTCCACGGGCTCGTAACGGCTCGAGCTACAGGCGGGCGAGAATTTGCCGGCTGCCGAAGCTACGCGTCACGCTTCAGTACGAGCCAGTACGTGGCGCCTACGACAAGAGCGCTCAATCTTAGATAGATACTGGCTTCGATGCGCTGAAATCCGGTAGTTCGATTGGCCATTACAAACTATCTCGACGGAGATCTAAAAAGCTCAACGGAAGCAGTTCGTTAGTGGGCACAGATACAATGTGATGTTGACTTATCGCCGGAACGAACGCATACGGCTTTGACAGCTATCTAGGGTTTGTGTAGCTACAGGTATTGCCCTACAATCGTTCGGCTGGCGACGTCGGGATTCGAAGGTATGCATGCTTGGCTGGGGCTGATAGATATTGTTAGGGCCGAGTTGCTTAGCTTATGAGTGCTCGTAGACTTTATTGATTTATGCGCAGCGAGTTACGAGCATCGTGATAAAGGGGCTGACGGTAACGTTCATATCCTGCTGGATATTTACGTTGATTTGTTGGTTGGCTTGCAGGTACATGGTAACGGTGAGGAATTGCTGGGACTCGGTAGCGCCATCGCCAATTCCCGGCCGGATATCACAAAAATTAAAGGCACAAGTTGACATGATTTGCAGGCTGATTGGCCCGGTGCCGCCGGTATCCCGCCAGTAGACGCCAACGGTGACGGAGTAAACGCCGGTCTGAAGGGCGGTAACGGCACCGGGGGTACCGGGATCCCAGTTGAGGCTCGTGGTGTCGAGCTGCGCGCTAATCGTGTCAAAGTTGACCGCCACGAAATCACCGCTGACCAAATCTAGGACGTCAGCGTACACGCCCAGGTAAGCAGCAACAGGACCGCCACTCCCGGGCGGAAGTTGAGCGGTTCCTATGTGCCCGGCGTTATCAAGTCCGGCATATCCGTTTGGCTGATTCTTGTGAGCAACCATTTCTGAGCCGGCTGCTGTCAAGGCAGGTGCTTTCAGGCCTCCGATACCATCGATGGACTGGGATAGAAAGTCATTGAGAACAGTACCCCAGTTGTCGTTATCGGCTCCGGGTGTAGGTAATCGTGACATGCTAGTGCTTAGTGTACCAGCATCAGTATGATATCGCTAGGCAGTTAGGGATATGGATGAGGCCCGCCTATCTGGCCGACAGGACGGACGGGGAGTCGAACCCCGACTCATATGTAGGGAAAGGCTAGCGTGACGCTCAATCGTACTTACGTTTACCGGCCATCTCTACGTCTTATCGTGTTTTTCGTGGATCAAAAACAAGGACCCCAAACTGGTCAGCAAAGAGCTATTCGACATGGTTCAAAAGCAATTGGCCGTACCGCAAAAATCCAAATGGGGTGCAAAAGAATTTCCCTTTAGAAGATTCTTGACTTGCGCAAGTTGCGGCTCGCAAATTGTTGGCGAGGAGAAGTTCAAGGCTAGAATCGATGGTACCAAAAACCGGCATGTCTACTATCACTGCTCAAGACAAGTAGATTACTGCTGCTCGGAGCCGTATGTGAAAGAGGAAAGACTGATAGAAGTGCTGCTTCTGAAGGTAAATAAGCTGACCATGGACGAAGCTAATATCGAGCCAGGGCTGGCCAATGCAATCACTAAATTCACCGCTATAGTAAGAACTACAAACAGCGCCTTTAATCAAAATCGAGCGTTCCATGAGTACGCAACCTATGTTCTCAAGTCAGGCACTGATTTTGAGAAAACTAGACTAATACGTAATATTAGCAGCAAATTAGCCATACACAACCGTATCATCATTGACACGGAAACAAGCGACTAGCTTTCGTCACCGGCCTCTAGCAGCTCAAGCCCTTTGATCTTAGGCATAGATGCTTGTCCGACATGTCCTTGCATGCTGCCGATAATATTCGCAGTGCCAAGTAACAGGCGTTGTGCCTGTGCCTCCCGCTCCGCCCAGAATTTGACGTAGTAAGTACGCTCCTTGGTAATCTGCTGAGTCATCTCCTGATATGTCTCAACCATCGCTTCTATTTGCTGCACAAACTCGTGGCTAGTTATGAAGTTGTAGAGTGCGTCAGCCTTTGTCCCTCTGTTCTCCGCTAAGGTCTTCTGTAGCCCCGCATCTAGCAGGCTTTTTCTCAGAAGGGTAGAAAGTACAATTGCGGTATTAGGCTTACATATCCAGACACCATTTACGTTACCAATATCATCTGAAACGGACTTGGGCATGATCTCCGTAACGATAATAGGAATGTTGGCCTTTTCATTTCGTAAGTCTTCTTTGAGTTTTGGTATCCACCCATCCACCCAATTCTTTGTACGCTTAATTTCCCAAAGCATCACACCGCAGACTGTTCCGCGGGGACTTTTAACCACTTGGCGTATATCGCCACCCTTAGTTCCTTTGGCGATGGGTTCGATATCATCATCACGGAATGCGTTGGTCATTGCTGATTCAAGGTCGAGTTCCATGATCTCGCCTTGGAGCTGTTGCGAGCCTTGTGCGGCTTTGCGTTGAGCTTCATCAAGAGACTTCTGTAGGTCAGCGATCGTCTTGTCGCGAGCGGCAAGATTAAGACGTTGCTTTTCGTCGGCTGTTTTCTCGGCCGCTTCACGAATCTTCGTTTCTTCCTCAACAAGCTTCTTTTGCATCTCAATTTCAACATTCTCTTTAGCTTTGTTTGACTCGCGCAATTGCTGCATCAGTAGCTTAAGCTGCTCTCGGAGTTCTTGGTTATCTTTCTTGTCAGCGGCTGTCTCATCTCGCATGTCTTTCAACTTTGATTCTAGTCTGGCCTGTGCTTGTTCGGCGGCTTTTACCTTGGCTTCTTCAATTTGCTTCTGAGCCTCGAGTGCTGATTCTTTTTTAACTTCATCAAGTTCGGCAAGGTGCTTTTTATGCTCGGCTTCAAGAACACTAGATTCAATATCTTTTGTAAGAGCTTCTGATAGCTCAATCTCTTTACCGCAGTGTGTGCATTTTATGGTATTCATCGTTATCTCCTATGACTTTAAAGATTCGGTCAAGATTTTATAGTGTTCGGGGAACACTGCTTCAATCATTTCAAGTAAGTGCTTAACATTATTTTGTGTTTCGGGTACGAGCGCAGGATCGAAACCCTTGCCAGTAATGTGGGACTGATCGTTAGTAAATTTGTATATTGCCGTTTTCTTGACATCATCAAAAGGTATGACTGTCATTTTCTTATATGTGGTCTCACTATTAGGTACGCGAAACATTAAAAAAGTATCGAGGACTTTACGGGCAATGTTAGGAATGTTGTAAACGCTAGCTATAGTTCCGTCGGATCTAAACTCATACAGCATCTTAAAGAGGTAGTGATATTCACTTTCATGGTCTTTTAATAAGTCGTCCAGCTTACAGATGTAAGCGCAACGCTCATCATCTTCAAATTTATTATTTATCATTAAATAGCTTTTATCCTTAACTCGGGAAAGCCAGTTAATGATTAGCCTCAAGAATTCAAAATTGTGCGTACAAATAAACAATTGATGAGCACCTGCTAGTGAGCTTTTTAGGAATGCAAAGGCTTGAAAGATAGAGTTGCTGTCAAAACTTGAAATAGGATCATCTACAAAAACAATGCCTTCTTTCAAATCGAAATCGTCCGATTCGAGACTGATAATAAAATATACAAAAGCAATTGCGGTCTTTTCACCCTCGCTCAGGTGGCTCGCTTCTTCATCGCCTCTTTTGATTAGGTACCCATTATTGCTATCCTCGAAGCTTATTTCTTTTCGCCCTAAGAATTTTTCCAGGTTTTGATTTATTTTGTCGCATGCTATTTTTGAATTCCTAATGGTAGCTTGATTACCAGTAATATTTTGAGCGAGAGCCTTAATATCTGCCTGAGCGGTAGTAATCTGTGCGCCAAGGCCTTCAATTTCTTTTTCAAGCTTCTTGGCCTCATCATAAACAGTGCTCACGTAATGTTTTTCAAGTTTTATTTTGGCGTCTGCAGTAGTTTGTTCGAAGTTGTCACAGATTTTGTTGTGTGCCTCAATGCTCTTGTTGGCTAATTTTATTTTTTCTTCTAACTCGACACTGTTAAATTCATATGAGTCCATTGCTTCGTGGGACTTGGTCTTTTTATCATTCAGGCTATTACCCAAGTCGGTCAGCCGTTGCAAAATTTCTTGTTTAGATTTCTCGAATGCCTGCTTGGCCGAATCATAATCCTCGCGGAGATGCTCATAAAGGTTGCTCTTATCCATCATTTGCAAGGTATTAACTTTTGCATATAGCTCTCGAAGTGAAACTAGTGTGTCATCTATTGAGGTTATTAGATTTTTGTGAGCATCATTAAAGTGCTCTGCAAGCTCCTTAAGTCTTTTTTCTGGGACCGCTTGACCGCAGTACTCACAACTTTTTGATTTGTGTGATTCATGAATGGCTACGCCAGTTGCTACCCATTCCGCAATATCTGTATGCTCCGCAAGTCGTTTTATTACATTCTGCTGGACTGTTTGGCTCAAGAGACCACTAGAGTCTTTGATGAGCTGACTTAGATGCTTCTCTAGGCTTTCGGTTTTTTGCTTACCCTCATCTTCTACATTAAACGTAGGCATCGGTACAATAGTTACTTTGTCCAATACTTTTTGCTCAATTACAGATTGACAGCTCTCTAGCGCCTTTTCGTCGAGCTCCTCTTTCTGAGTGAGTTTATCGTATGCTTTCAGTGCATCTCTTCTGTCATAATCGCGAAATGCTCGACCACGACTTGACGCAATTACTTTTGCTATATCTGTAAATAAAGTATTCTTGCTCTTTTCCTTTTGCTGTTTTTGAGTGGTTAGGGATGTGACACCGGTTTTTCTGTCATCCTTAGTTAGTGAGTCCTCGAGTTCGGTTTTTGCTTCAAGGTCGAGCTTAATTTGTTCTGCTAGTTGTTTATCTTCCTTGCCGAGAATAAATATATGCTTTGTCTCGGTGGATGGGTTCTCTAGACTGGGCGCATTATCGATAATATACTGCTGGTTGAAAACCCTAACTTTGCGTGGGTACTTCTGCGAGTTTTTAAAAGTTCCTGTACTGCTTTCTACCTGATATTCGAGATTAGGGTAGTCTGGGGATTGCCCTTCCTCTAATGAAGAAAAGAGCCGAGAAAAAGTGGTCTTACCACAGCCGTTCCATCCATAAATAAGTGTGTATTTTTGGAAGTCGGGGACGGTATTGTCCAGTTTGAAGTCACGAAAAATGCCTAAGTTTTTGATTCGTTTTACTTTGGTAATCATTACGTCCTGTTCCGAAATCTGCCGCCCGATAAGTTTAAACTAAGTTTACTCTCTTTCGTCTCTGTTGTCAGGCTTCATGGATATTCCTAAAAAACAAAGAAGACCAATCTCTAAATAGATGGTCTTCTAAGATTTCTTGCAAAGTAACCACTACGGTCACCTTTGGTGTACTTCCTGGCTGGGGATGAGGGATTCGAACCCCCGATCGTGGAACCAGAATCCACTGCCTTACCACTTGGCCAATCCCCATCGTTAGACTGTAGGCGGTAGTTCTTGGGCGCTAGAAGGCCATAAGAAGTCCGGCTACAAGAGGTGATTATACAAAATTATCGGGAATAACGCCAGTCTTGGACAGATTAAAACATGAGCAATTTTCTTAGGCGCGACGGATTGCTATGATAAGCCGAATGAAATATTTCTTGCTAGGGGTTTTCGTATTCTTTTTCGTTGTCACGCCGCTGTACGTACTGAACACCATGGTCATACCGGATCTGCTGTCCCTCAAGGGTACCTACGCCAATATGGATGTCACCGCTAATCGGATTGCCGGCACGCCCCCAGCTACGCGCTAGGCTAGAGGTCGCTGGTGGTTCACGGTATACTAGTTAAGGATATGGCCATGCACTCACAACGTCGGTTCTGGTATGGCGCGATAGCCGTAGTTTTGTCGGCAATACTATATTGCAGCTGGCCGCTCGGTATTTGGTTGAATCCGGTCGCCAGCAGCGCAGGGCTGGCTAGTGAGCTCGGTGCTTACGGGCAGCCATATGATTGGGTGTTCATTGGCGGTGATATTGTCAGCGGCCTGCTCCTGGTTGTAGGTTGTTGGATTATGCTCCGGCTGTTTGGCCGTGAACGATGGATCAAAGTCTGCCTATGGTCGTTGGCTGTGTACGGGCTAGCCGGAGCGATTGATGCCGCGTTGCCACTACGTTGTTTGCCATCGGAACAAGTCTGCGAACCGATTCTTCGTGATCCCGCGCTGATCGGTCACGGCATAGTTGACATTATCGGCTCGGCTGCGCTGATCGTCACGCTTGCCAGTGGCTGGTTACATGTCCGTGAGCATGACCGAACTTGGCTGAGTTGGATATATATCATCGGTGGCGGTGGTGTGGTATTCGCCGGTTTATCGCTGCTTTTCATCCTCGTGAACGGGCCTGGTTATTGGGCGCAACGCTATTACCTGACGCTCAGTTGTATATGGGTGGCCTCAATCCCGTTTGTGCTTCGCCACCGCCGTATGGTATTATCGACCAAGCCTTAACATTAGAAATATACGGAGTGCAGCGAGAGATCTAGCTCGACGACCTGCCAGCAACCTGCTTCATTATCAAAAGGCTGAAGCGTGGTGCTCCATCTAGCCCGCTGATAGTATTGGCCGGGGAAGATGTTTTCTCGTTTGAAGATATCCTTTCTGGCACTACTTATGGCAGAGAGGATATTTTTATGTCAAAACCCCACCGAACACGAGGGCTGCTCGAGCGGCTCCAGGCAGGTCCGGTCATCTGCGCCGAGGGCTATATATTCGAACTCGAGCGTCGCGGCTACGTGCAAGCTGGCGCGTACGTACCGGAAGTCGTCCTAGAGCATCCGGAAGTCGTGCTGCAGCTACATCGGGAATTCATCCGGGCCGGTACTGATATCGTGCCGGCGCTGACGTACTATGGTCACCGTGAAAAGCTCAAACTTATCGGGCGCGAAAACGACTTGGAACGGCTGAACCGTCAGGCTGTCCAGCTGGCCCGCCAGGCGGTCGGGGACGCCGATGTGCTCATCGCGGGCAACATCTGCAACACTTGGGCGTATAAACCGGATGACGCGAAGTCCGCGGCCGAAGTCCGCCGGCAATACACCGAGCAACTGAGCTGGGCTGTCGAAGAAGGTATCGACTTCGTGCTCGCCGAGACATTGGAATATGTCGGTGAAGCGCTCATCGCCTTGGAAGTGATCAAAAGCTTCGGATTGCCTGCGGTCATCAATTTTACTCCCATATACGCGCGGAGCAAAGACGGCTACGATTGGCTGCGGGCTTGCGAGCTCGTGGAGCGGGCGGGGGCGGACGTGGTCGGCTTCAACTGTGGCCGTGGCCCGAACACGCTGCTGCCGCTGGTCCGGAAGCTGAAGGCGGCGGTCCATATTCCGATCGCCGCCGTGCCGGTGCCATACCGTACGCCGGCCAGCCAGCCGTCATTCCAGTTCCTGAAACGGCCGGATGGTACGAGCGCCTATACCACTGGTTTGGACAGGCATCTGATCGATCGCCACGACGCCGCCGAGTTCGCGCGGGAAGCCACCGAAGCCGGCGTGAACTTCATAGGTCTGTGCTGCGGCGCCGGGCCGCAGCACATCCGGGCGGTCGCCGAGGCGCTCGGTCGTCAGCCGGCGGCCAGCGCCTACAGTGCCGACTTCAGCCGGCACGGTCTGCTGGGCGATGAAACCGTCGTCAAACCCCACGAGAAACAGTTCATCAAACTTTGGAAATAAGTTCATTTAAGGAGAAATCATGCCAACGATAACCTTTTTTACCAGTGAATCAGTCTGTGCCGGTCATCCGGACAAAATCTGCGACGCCATCAGCGACGCCATCGTCGACGCGGCGCTGGCTCAGGACCCGCACTCGCGGACCGGCATCGAAACCGTCGCCGGCGCGAACCAGATCTGTCTGTTCGGCGAGATCAAAACCTCGGCCACGATCGACTTCGAAGAAGTCGCCCGCCAGAAAGTCAAAGAACTTGGTTATACCGATCCAGCGTGGGGCTTCAGCCAGGAATCCAGTTTCAGCAATGACGTGCACCAACAATCACCGGAAATCGCTCTCGGTGTCGACCAGGACGGTGCCGGTGACCAGGGTATGATGTTCGGCTATGCCTGCGACGAGACGCCGGAACTGATGCCGCTGCCGATCGCTATCGCCCACGCGCTGGCGAGGCGCATCGACGAGGCCCGCGAAAAGGGTGAACTGAAATGGCTGCGGCCGGACGGCAAAGCCCAGGTGACGGTCCGTTATGAAGACGGCAAGCCCGTCGGTATCGAAAAGATCGTGGCGGCCGTGGCGCACGACGAAAAGTCCCCCGCCGAGCAGGTCCGAGCTGACGTCATTGCCGCTATATTCACGCCGGTGCTAGAGCACTACAAACTGGCGCTGCCGGCTGACGAGAACATCGTCGTCAACGGTACCGGCTTGTGGCATATTCCCGGCCCGGAAAGTGATGCCGGGCTCACTGGTCGCAAGATCGTCGTCGATACCTACGGCGGCTATGCCCGTGTCGGCGGCGGAGCCTTCAGCGGCAAGGACCCGAGCAAGGTCGACCGCAGTGGCGCATATGCCGCGCGCTACATCGCCAAGAATATCGTGGCCGCCGGTCTGGCGACCAAGTGCGAAGTCGGATTGGCATACGTCATCGGCCAGCCATTACCGCTGATGCAGACGATCGATACGTTCGGTACCGCCACCGTCAGCGACGCCGAATTGTACGCCTTCAAAGACAAACTCATCGATACTAGCGTCAAAGGTATCATCGAGACGCTCGACTTAGCTCGTCCGATCTACAGTCAGACCAGCGCCTACGGCCACTTCGGCAAAGCCGACCTACCGTGGGAGCGGCTAGCTTAACTCATTGGATGTCGCGGCGGCGAAAACCTATCGTGGCGACTACCATCGCTCCGATATAGATGGCGGCGATGTAGAGTACCAAGCCGGCGGAGAGTTTGCCGGTCAGGATCGCTCCGGGATCGTAATAATGATAGGGGAACAGCTTGGCTACCCAGGCCAGTCCGTGCACCATTCCGGCGAGCGAAGTAAGAATGTACCCACCGAAGCTTACCAGGATGGCGACCACGACGGCCAGGCGGCGCGTGACTTGGCTGGCCGCGAACAGCATGAAGGCCAAAGCCCCGAACGCGCCCGAGAACAATAGCATGGCCAGGCTGGTCAGCAGGATGTAGCCGATGGGAATGTCGATATGCACCGCCAGGGCGCACAACGCGACAGTGATTGCCGTTACGGCGCCCAGTATCGCCACGATTATGCTGCCACTGATGGCTTTGGCCGCCAGGACGCCACTCCGGCTGACGGGACGGGCCAGGAGAAGCTCCAGCGTGTGGCGGCTTTCTTCTTTGTTCAGGAGGCTGCTCGAAAGCGTGACGCTTAGCAGGATGAACAGTATCGGCAGGGTGATGAAATACAGCTGCGAGTTAAGGTAGCCGGCGGGCGAAAACATATCACCGGTGCCCACGAACGAGCTGATGCTGGAGGAAAGACTGCCGAAGGCTTTGTTGAGCTCGGCCGCCTGGTCGCGAACCGAGCCGTACGCCAGCACCGTCAGCCCGACCAGCGCGATGATGCCGACGCTCCACCACAGCAGGTACAGCTTGCGGCGGCGCAATTCGTTCCGGACGATAGCCCACACCGCGGCGTTATTTCTCATCGCCAGCCTCTCTGTAGAAACGCATGAACTGCTGTTCCAGATTGACTTCTTGCTGCTCGAGCCGCGTGACGTGATGGTTGCTCAGCACCCGGAACAGCGGTGTCAGTTCACCCTCCATCGAAAGCGTCACGTGGTGTTCGTCGTGGGTCGTCAGGCTGGCGTGTGGTAAACGGTTGAGTTCATGCAAAGGAACACTATCCGCGAACGTCAGCGTGAACGTGTGCGAGGCTTTGCTGGCCAGATCCGCCAGCGTCTGCTCGGAGACAAGCTTGCCGTCTCGGATGAAACCGATGCGGTCACACATGCGCTGTACTTCGGCGAAATTGTGGCTGCTGACGAAGACGCTGGCGCCGCGCTCTTTGCTTTCGCGGATGAGGCGGAAAAATTCTTCCTGCATCAGCGGGTCAAGGCCGCTGGTCGGTTCGTCCAGAATCAGTACTTCCGGCTGATGCATCACGGCCTGGATCAGCCCGAATTTCTGCCGGTTGCCTTTGCTGAGCTCTCCGAGCGGCTTGTGGGGGTCGGCCCCGAAACGTTTCATAAGTTCCGGCAGGTAGCTTTTATCTTTCAGCGGTTGCAGTTCGGCCATGTAGGCCAGAAACTGTTTACCGGTCATCTTTTCGTATAATGCTACTTCGCCGGAAAGGTACCCGACGTGCCGCTTTACCGCCACGCTGTCACGGACGATGTCTTCGCCGAGGATTTGCGCGCTGCCAGAAGTAGGCTGGATAAAGTTCAAGAGGGTGCGGATTGTGGTGCTTTTGCCGGCGCCGTTGGCGCCCAGGAAACCATAGACTTCGCCCGCCTCGACTTTCAGGCTGACGTTATCCAGTGCTGGTTTCGAAGTATGCGCGTAACGCTTCGTCAGCCGGTTAGTTACGATGCTCGCTGTCATATCGCTTTTGATTATACCCGATCGCAAGTCCTGCGGCATAGTGTGATAGTCGTCACATAATTGCTAAAAAATCATACCTGTGCTATAAAAATACTACTATGGCATCAGATTTAGAGCGAGCAGTGATTATCAAACCGGATTTACAGCGCGAGCATTTCGGGCTTATGTTGCAGATGGACGCCAGCCGGCTGTTAGTCAGCCGGTTAGCGAAGCAACTACTTCCTAAGGTGAAGCGTCATCCTGAAGCGGTCGACGCCACGCCTGGCCGTTGGAACTTCCTCCTCCGCGCCGCGGGGCAAGAGCAGTGGATAGGTATAAGCCAGGGAGCTGCCCCTGGACCGCATATCTCGAACTTCGGTAATGGCTCCCAGCGCTTGAGCGCTCCAGGAGTATTGCAGGAACATTTAGCGCTCGCTTCGGCGACCTGTCAACGCCCCGATCAACTAAGGGCGGACTACGCCAGACGCTTCATGGCCACGATAGCTGAAGCCAGCTTGGTAAGACAGGGCTTACACGCTGCCGGCGTGCGTCTGTCCTCGCACGGTGCCGGAACGATAAGTACGGGCGAACTGATTCGAGATTTTGAGGGCTGGCTGGAGCATGACCCTGAAAGCACGGATCTCTATGACGACAATCAAGAACTGTGGGAACAACCATTCGTTACCGTTCCACCTTTAGCGACAGTTTAGAATAGCTCGAGATCAGTCAGTTCGGATGGCAAAAAGCCTTCGCCGGGCTTGAAACCAGCCTGCCACGTATAGTCTTTGTTATAGCCTAAATCCTTCATGAGTTTGGTCGGCGCGTTGCGCAGACTGAGCGGGACTGGTAGTTCCGGGTACTGTTTGGCGGCCGCCTGCGCGCCCGCCATGGCGTCGGCGACGACGCGGGATTTCTGAGCCTTTGCCAGTACCGCCGCGCAGTGATACAGATTATATTGGCATTCCGGCATACCGATACGCTCGACAGCCAAAAAGGTCGATACCGCCAAATTCAGCGCCGCCGGCGCGGCCAGGCCGATATCCTCGCTGGCGAAGATCACCATTCGCCGAGCGACGAACTTCGGATCCTCGCCGGCCTGCAGCATCCGGGCCAGATAATAGAACGTGGCGTTCGGATCCGAGCCGCGCATCGATTTGATGAAGGCGCTGATGACGTTGTAATGATACTCGCCCTTCTTGTCATAGCCGGGCAGACGGGTTTGGGCGGCGGTCTCGACGACCGCCGGCGTGATCGGCTTCGTGCCAGCCAGTTGCAGCGCCAACTCCAGCGTACCAAGCGCGACCCGGGCGTCGCCGCCGGATAGTTCGGCCAGCAGATCGACGCTCTTGGGCGGTAAGCGTTTGGCGGTTAGTTTAAGCGCTTTGGCTGCCCCCTTGACAATGGTGGTAATAGATGGCTTGTCAAGTGGCTCCAAAACCAGCACCCGGGAGCGGGATAACAGGGGATTGATAACTTCGAAACTGGGGTTCTCGGTCGTAGCTCCGATGAGGATGATGGTGCCGGCCTCGACATGGGGCAGGAAGGCATCCTGCTGGGCTTTATTGAAACGATGGATCTCGTCGACGAACAGGATGGTGCGCAGGCCGAGCCGCTGGTTCTGCTCGGCTCGTTCGATGACTTTCAGCACGTCCGCCTTGCCGGCGGTGACGGCGCTGAGTTCCACGAACTCCGCCTCGGTCTGGCTGGCGATGATCCGAGCCAGCGTCGTCTTACCGCTGCCAGGCGGCCCCCACAGTATCAACGAGGTCGGCTGCTTCTGCTCGATGATCTCACGTACGATCTTGCCGGCCGCCACCAGGTGCTCCTGGCCGACGACCTGATCCAGCGTTTCGGGCCGCATTCGTTCGGCCAACGGTCTCACATCCATATATATAAGTATAGCAAGGGGACGTGTACCGTTTTCCGTTCACCGTTTACCGACTAGCTGCAGCTTTGGTAAACGGAACAATGGTGAAAGGTGAGCGGCTCGTCTACCACCACCCGTTGGCTTGCCAGAAACTGGCGGCGCCGGCCCAACTGCCATAGCGGTTGACA
>Ga0207652_10002436_pt1 | contig 15711 bp, 13 predicted proteins | sample KBSC63BmetaG_FD_184334 | JGI IMG/M metagenome (GOLD analysis project Ga0207652, IMG submission 184334) | Corn rhizosphere microbial communities from Kellogg Biological Station, Michigan, USA - KBS C6-3B metaG (SPAdes) (version 2) | ecosystem: Host-associated > Plants > Roots > Rhizosphere ... | reverse complement strand
GGCTTGCATAACCAGTGCTGCTTAAGCCAATGTCTGAGCAAAACATTTGAGCCACTGCAATTGCCATTTCATTTGAAACTTTCCCCGAAACACAATTACAATCTATGGCATGCGTAGGCTCTACTGCAAGGTGCTTGCATTTTTGGCCAATGTTATATGCGGTGATACCTCCCTGGTAAAAGGAAATAGCGTTTTTAGCAAGTGAAAAAACTGCCTGCAAATTTCCTGAGGTAACACTTTCTGCGATAGCAATAGTAAATTTTTTCTTTACTAAAATTTGACCGGCTTTATCAGCAAGGTCTATTAATGTTTCGTCCAAATCTTTTTATTTTAATAATGAATGTTAATAAAGCAAACTATACTTTCGAAATTAATATTCGATTATGCGTGATCGTTAGTTTAATCAGCGAGCAAACTTAGAAAGGTTACAAAATAATTCTCTTTCCATAAATCGTTTGACAGCGTCAGCCCTCTGTTATTATTGTTTGCAAAAAATTTCTTAAGCATCTTCCTGCAGAAAAGACTTTATCAGAGCGGTCCACTGCATTTCTGAGACGCCGGCCAGGGCCACTCCGCCCATTATAAAATTGCGGACATTATCTGTTATCTTTTCTGTATCGGCGTTCAGCATTTCATTACGTCCATGATAAAATGAAGTTATTATATTTTGTTTCCTGTAAATAATGAAGGTTGAAGTCGCCTCTTTTGTAAAAAAATGAGCAGCGTTACTGCTTTGTTCACCAGGTTGGCTACTGGGTCGCAATCTCATAGCAACAGATTCTTCTTCTCCGTTAGGATTACTGTTATCTTCAAGGGTTTCTATATTTACCCAGTCGAAGCCATTGCCAGATGAAGGCCCCGGCCCGTGAATGTCGATTTTAATGAAATCACCTGATGCAGCAAGGCGCTGAACTTCTTTTCCTGATATATCCGTTAGGGAAAAGTGCGCACTGGCAATGCCGGCCAGTTTGTGCCATATATTTATATTAAGCATCCTGTTTACGGATGTTTTAAAAATGGTAAGCGCTTCATTTTTGTCATGCGCAGTTATCGAGTGTTCGATATCAGTATGCTTGCCTTTTTTATTTTCCGGAATAATACTTTTAAATGAAGACTTCATAATATATTTCTATGTCAACAATAATTTCTGTTTTCCATCAATAAATTGTGGTTAATGGAAATTGGGTTTATTTAAAAAATATTGATTGGAAGTTACCCTTCCGGATTTGGCTCAGTAGTGGGATGACGTGAAACCTTACCTTTTGAATCAGGAGCTTTCTGTTTAGTTGTGTTAGCATTTCCCTTTTCATACTGTTCATTTTTGCGACCGCCTGAATTATTTTTGCGCTTTACGGATTGCTGTTTGTTCTTTTCCATAATAATTATTTGTTTTATGCTCTACAATAAAGTTGCCAGAAAATTGCTTTCATATTCAGTAAAAATTGAAAAAAAAGAAGCGAACTCTTTCTATTTATTACCTGGAATCACCTTTTGGAAACAATACTTTTTCCGGGGCCTTAAGTAATGAAGCAATTGCATGCTTGATAATGTGGCTGCGTGTTGAAGATGCTTTCTTAGGTTCAACAAGATAGGTTACTGTGGCTTCTACCCATGTATTTGCGTTTATCCTAAAACTCACATAAGGGTATTCTTTTATTTCCCATTCATCTACAGGAGTTTGTTTTACAAGATTCTTAAGTTCTTCAATTCGCCCGGAAACTTCCGGCGATAATTCTGCTTTTGTAGCTTCCCTTAATGTATTTTCCACAAATTGGAGGTCACTATTATAAGCAATGTGAAAGGGTATTTCATTCCATATGTAAGGAAATTTTGGCCACGAATAATTAAATACAGCAGATTGCAAAACAATACTATTTGGAAAACGAATCAGTCGTCCGCTGGGTAAATCGTTGGTCAGGTAATCTCCGCCAAATTCCCATAGTGTGGTATCCAAGTATCCAATTTCAACCACATCTCCTTTAAACTGTGTTATTTCTATCCGGTCGCCTACTCGATAAGGCGTCCTGAAAATAATATAAAGCCATGCAATAAATGAAGATATCGGAACCTGTAACGCAAAGCCTAATATGAGCGAAATAATTCCCAGAGAAACTGCCGCCGTGTACCAGTTTTGAAAAAGAAAAGAAATAATAACGACACCTATAAAAATCGCTGTCAACAATCTTATCATTCTTATAAGATTATACCGCGAAACTTTTGAATGCGATTGTTTCACAACAAACATTTCGGCTGCCCGCCCTGCTATTAATACCACGAAAGAGAAAAATGCACCCAGGGCAATTCTTTGTAGTAATAAATATTCTCCCTTTAATATTCCAAAAACTTTTTGACGAATGAGGAAGTAAATTATAATGCAGCACAAAGCGCAAACCATATATCCCCCAATCCAATATTTATGATGACGGCTTGTAACCTCTATCGATTTTTTTGCAGAATTATCAGGATGGTCTTTATCATTCTTTATATCCATAACCGGCTTTATACAAAGGATGTTCCAGATATTCCAAGGTCATTAAATACAGATTAAATACAGTATCTATTTTTCTTGCTTAAAAGTGTTTGCCTTGAATAAAATACTAGTTTTTGGCTGAAGCAGCACTGCTTCCATTGGTAAAGAATTTAAGAAGTAATGATAATACGCTGCTTATGCCGGCAACAATTGCTGTTAATTTTTGAAATGTTTCTTCTTGGGTAAAAAATATAAATAACGCTATGCCCAATAGTATAATTAATAAAGGAGTTCTGAACGATTGCCATGAGGAATTCAAATTAAACTGTTTTTGGATCTGAGAAATTTCGGTTGAATTTTTTTTCTCAAAAATATAGGCACGAAAACTCGGGCAGAATAATTTTATTTCATCATCATGAACAATAAATAATCCCTTTTCTAATAGGCTGTAAATAGCTTCGATATTTTTAAAATTTACAAGGCTGTCCTGCGCAAAATCAAACAGCAAATATTTTTCTTTTTCTGTTTGTTTCTGCCATATAAAATCATAAAAAACTTTTAATCTGGCTTTAATGTCGATCATATCTTTTTCCAGTTTATAAATCTCTTTATTTTTTTGCAAAGGAATATAATATCCATATTCATTTTTTAGATTCCTGATGTCTGAATCAAATGTGGGATAAGGTGTTAAGCGTGTGGCTTTAAATTCTGACAGTAGCGCCTCAATTTCATTTTCCGGAAATCCTTTACTTTGAAAAGTACTAATATACTTTTTTAAGAAAATTTTTCCCGTTAAAGAATAGAGTAACCTGTAAAGGCCAATAATGAGGAACGCCACGATAATTATTAACATAAGGCTTCTAAGACTTAATCCTACAAATAAATATCTTGGAGGAAATTTCGAAATAACACTTAACGATTTTGAATTGTCCTTGCTCTCCCTGGTAGTTTTAAAATTATCAGGTAAGGTAAACTTAAAATGCAGTAATGATTTATCAGCTGCCCAATACCATGCGGCGTCGGAAGCTGAATCTTTTAAAGCGGGTATCAATAATGGATCATAATAGTTATTACCAATTTCATTTGCGATCGAGAAATAGAACTGCTCATAGCTTCCCTTCATTGTGCTTGCAGGAATGAAACCTCCATTCCAATTGATGGAATCATTGTAAATTTTATAGATGCCAGACTGGTACTGGATTTTTTGATAATAATCTTTTGGTAAATCAAGAACCGCCTGGCTCTTGGTAAATTTTATAACTGAAGGGCTTCGTTTCTGTAAAGATTCTGCGAGATAAAGCTGCTCTTTTTTTACCGATTGCGTTATTTCCTGATTATGTGCATACCAGGTATATAAACCGGCTGGTAACACCGCGAGACAAACAATTATGGCAGTTGCCAATATAGAATATTGTGAGAGATAAGATCTCTTCGACTTTGATAAGAAATTCATTTTTTTTTCTGAAGAAAAATAAAATAGCAACATGGCGATATTGAACACACCCTGAAAAATTAAAAACTGAAATTGTATAGGATACACGGAGTTACCTGAGCTTGAATACAGGTAAATTAAAAGACTCGAGAGCAATTGAAACACGATAGCGCTTATGGCTTTTTTTCTGTTAAGTCTTGTTCTGTCATCATTATTTTTCTTTGTTATTGAATAATTGATTACAAAAAGGCTTGATATTACGTTGACGGGAATAAGAAACACTAAAACAAGAATAACATAATTACTTACATTTAAATAGCCGGAAAGAGCCATAAAAAGCAGGAGCATAAAAATATACCCTGTTAAAAACCGAGAGGCCAAAACGTAAAATTTACTTCCTTCATTTTTCGGTATTGCCCATTTTAAAAAAGCCATAGGCGAATAAAGCATCGGGTTTACATAATACTGTTTTCTAAAAATCAATATCCATATAATCAGGTAAAACAAAAACGAAAAAATGCAAAACAGGAGAGCGAAGGTGAAAATTCTCATCGCAACGGGAACGATGTAACCTTTATCATAAAACGTAATTAGAAAAAAAGGAATTTTTGATACAGGTGTAATGTTTACTGCGTTGGTTTTTCCATAAAATCTCATATCATTAAAATAGGCAGATTGCCTGCTGGCAATTGCTTCTTTAATTGGTCTTGAAGGAGAAATTTTCCTTACAAGATTTTCCCGTAGATTTCTCGTCATATCAGAATGTAATTGCACATTTCCTGTATCATCAATTATAGCAAAACCAAAACCCGGCGGCAAAATCGTTTCTGTAACAGATGGCATTTTAACTGCGAGAGCTACTACAACGTCATGCTTTAACCGGCTTTCTTTGCTGATGATTATTCTAAATTCCCCGTCGGCCCAGCTATTTATGGGCTCAAGGCCAAAAAATAAGCTATCATAACCGGGAAGCATATACGCTTTGTTATTTTTAATTATTTTAAAATAGTTTCGGGTGGATACGTCATTGAATAACGTGGCTTCGCTGGCAACCTGGCCTTTAATCTTTTGCTGCCCCAAAGAATCGATCCAAAAAACGCGATCGAAATTATAATTGAGCTTCGGATTGTTTTTATATAGCCGGAAATACTTTATAACACTGTCAGACACGCTCATCTCGCTGTGCGATATTTTCAAGAACATTGAATCATCTTCTGAATTTATTAAACTATCTAAAGTGTCCAGTTGCATATACGCGGCAAGAATATCAGTTGTAAAGGCTGAATCTATTTGTGAAGACAATGAGCTGAGGTAAGACTTAGCTCTCATGTCAGCAGCTTCTAATAAAAGAACCTGGATCAATATAAGGGTTATCAACGCCGGGCCTACAATAAATGAAAGCACGCTTAAAGTGATATCAATAAATTTTACCGCTTCATCTTTTCCTATCATGTAAAATTTAATGATCGGCAAAAAGATAAGTAAAACCAGGAAGGCAATTACAATAGGATAAATAAACGAAACAGGAATTTCATGTAAACCTGCATTATATTTATCAGCACTAATAAAGCCAACTAACATAGCATCATCACTGCCGAAATGAAATGGATAAAAAAACATTTTGTAATTGTGGTCCTCTATCCGCACATCTTTTATCCCCGCAAACATTTTATTTTCTCCCCGCAGCAGGCTATCTAACGGTATATCAGATACGATACCCAATTGCTGGTCTTTATAAATAATTCCGCTTTTTTTATTAACGAGTGCATAGGATTCAAATAATTCCGTTTTCTGGCTTTGCAAAATAGGATTTAAGACATTCTCGGCAGTTAAAAGAATAGAAGTATCGTTTTTGTTTTTATATAAATAAGTGAAGCTGTCTCTGCCTATAATTGTTTGAATATATTCACCATGTGTTTTGTACGATGACGAGTTTAAGATACTATCGTTGTTCTTTTGTAAGGAAGTATAGTCATTAAAAACGGGTTTCCCTGCCACCTTATTTTTTTTCAATACGCTGTCAATAGCTATTTTTTTATTGATCGATTCGTTAAATATATTCTTGTATAAATTTTGAAGATCATTATTTCTGTCTATAATGCTTGTCTTTATATTTTGCAGAATTAAGAAACCGTTTTTATGTAACTCGTCTTTATTTGTAGGGATATAATAAAAGTAATAGCCAATAAAAAATACCGCTATTAATAATATAACTGGTATAGTGAAAGTAAATTTTCCTTTAGGGATTAGTCCGGGAACTTTCATAGAAATTTTTAAGCACTTCGATTTTTAATATCTTATTACTTGCAATTTCGGAGGCAGAATAAAATTCAGATTTGAAAAATTTAAATTAGAGAAAATATTTAACATCTGCAAAGTATATAGCTAAACACAGGGCTCCTTCAACAGAATACTTAACTCCAGATAATGCAATTTTTTAAGATAGAAATCTTCTTCAAAACCCGCACTTAGAAAGATCTCTTTATGCACCGGATTGGCATAGATCACGTAAATTTTTCGTTGGTGTTCTTTAAGAGAAGAAAGGATATTTTTGACGACTTTCAACATTACAACTTCATCAAATGGGTTAAAGAAAAAGAAAGCGGTTTGATCTTTTTCAATTTTATAATTTACTACATCATCACAAATAATATTAAATTTTGCAGCAGGATAGAGATCTTCATTTTTCAAAATATTTTCTTTGGCAAGTTCACAGAGGCCTTTTGCAAAATCAATTCCTATTATATTTTGAAAACCGAAGTGTGCGGCTACAACCAATGCTCTGCCTTTACCACAGCCAAAATCCACCAGGTTGTTATTTTCGTGTATGCCTTGCAGATAGTTAAATGCTTTTTGAAGTATGTAATAATTACAGCCCTGGTAAATTGATGCGTGCACGAGATTGTTGCCTTTTATAGTTACCGACTTAAGCCTGTCTAATTCAATGGTGTCAATCTTGTATTTTTTTTCGCCTTTTATCTCCTGGTATATACTAAAAAATGCAAGTGGAAAACTCCAGTTTATTCCTATAAAAACCCAATATCTTATATAATATATCAACTTCATTACACGGAATAGAAAAATTAACTGGCCTGGCTTTCTGAAAGCTTGAAATCTATTATTTTCAACTGTAGTGTTGTTGTGCCATCCCACTCATTTTCATCGATAGTGTATACTACATCAACCGGTAATTTCATTTGTAACAGATGGAATTTTTCAGCCATATTGAACCCAATTCCGGTCAGCACAATATTATCCTGCTTTAATACAAAACGTATATGTTGCTCTTTCACAATTTTCGACCATGAAGTGTCGAAAACATTTCTCGTAATGAAAACAGGACGAAGATTTTCAGGTCCGTATGGTTCCATTTGCGTAATGATATTAAAAAAGCTTTTCGTTATATTTTTGAATTTAATTTCAGCATCAATTACTATCTCCGGAATTAGTAAATGTGGTTCAATAATAGAAGAAACGATCTCTTCAAATTTATTACTGAATGCTTCTACATTTGAAGGAAGCATCGTCATTCCTGCTGCTGCAAAATGACCTCCATAGCCAATCAGGTATTCCCTGCATGCGTGTATTGATTCATACAAATTAAAACCAGGAACACTGCGGGCACTTCCCCCAACAAAGCTTCCGCTTTGAGCAAGCACAACCGTAGGCCTGTGATATTTTTCAATAAGCCGGCTTGCAACAATTCCCACAACTCCTTTATGCCAGTGCGATTTGAATACAACTGTTGTTTTACGATTTATGAGTATTTCATCGCCTTCAATAATAGCCAATGCTTCTTCAGTTATACTTGAGTCAGCTTCTTTCCTGTCGGAATTATCACTATGTAACATTTCCGCATATTCTTTTGCTTTGGCATTATCATCTTCAATAAACATTTGAACAGCTTTGCTTGCATCATCCATCCGGCCTGCTGCATTCACGCGTGGAGCAATTATGAATACTACATTATTTATAGAGTATTTTTTTTGAGTGCCGCCAAGTTCAATTAACGCTTTAATTCCTGCGCAAGGATGGGAATTTAATTTTTGTAGACCATAATATGCTAAAACCCTGTTTTCCCCTGTAATCGGTACAATGTCTGCACCAATAGCAGTTACTACCAGATCCAGGTAACATAAATATTCATCTTCTTGTAGGCCTAATCGTTGTGAAAGCGCTGTGATAAGTTTAAATCCTACGCCGCAGCCGCAAAGTTCTTTATAAGGATAATTGCAATCTTTTTGTCTTGAATTTAAGATGGCAATAGCAGGCGGAAGTTCACTGTCCGGAAGATGATGGTCACACACTATAAAATCAATAGCTAACTGTTTTGCATATCCTATAAGGTCAACGGATTTTATTCCACAGTCGAGCGAGATGATAAGCTTAAAATTATTTTCTTTTGCAAAGTCAATTCCTTGTTTACTTACCCCATAGCCTTCCCTGTAACGGTGCGGTACATAAAACGCAATATTTTCTTCTTTGTATATTTTTTTGAGGAATCGATACATAAGAGCGACTGAAGTTGTGCCATCTACATCATAATCGCCAAAAACAAGAATTTTGTCATTGTTTGTAATTGCTTTTAAAATTCTTTCAACTGCTTTATCCATATCCTTCATGAGGAAGGGATTATGAAGCTGAGAAAGTTGCGGTCTGAAATAATCTTTAGCTTTTTGAAATGTGTCAATTCCCCTTTGTACAAGTATTTTACAAAGAGAAAAACTTATATTATTAAGTGATTGCTGTAAGGCAATAACCTTATTTTCATCTGCTGATAATATTTTCCATCTTTTTTCCATACCCAATTAATTAGCTATAAGCAATTAGCTTGCAAATCCATTGCCTCGTAATGAATATCGGTTTGGCATTCAATATTTTCTGTCTGTTGTATACATTACCAACTCTTCAAGGCCTTTTCTTATATTGCTCTCGGGAAACTCAAATAATATTTTTAAGGCCTCATCCCTGTATTCTTCCATTTTTTTTGCCGCATATTTAATACCGCCTGTGTCTACGACTTTTTGTAAAACGTATTTTATCTTTTTTGGATCTTTATTTTGATTCTTTATTATATAAATTATTTTTCTTTTTTCCGATGCATCAATATTATTAAGTGTATAAATTAAAGGAAGTGTGAGTTTCTTTTCTTTCAGATCATTGCCGGTAGGTTTCCCGATATCCTCATTGCCATAATCGAACAAGTCATCTTTTATCTGAAAAGCAATTCCTGTTTTTTCACCAAACATTTTCATTCGTTCAGTTACAAATTCATCATTAGTGGTGCTCCAGGCGCCTACTGCGCATGCAGATGAAAGGAGAGAGGCGGTTTTACCTCTTATGATTTCAAAGTAGGTATTTTCCTTTAGGTTTAGTTTTCTGGATTTTTCCAACTGAAGCAGTTCACCCTCACTCATTTGTTTTACTGCATCAGATAGAATGTGAAGGTGTTTAAAATCTCCGGAAGCCGTGGAAAGAAGCAACCCCTTTGATAATAGATAGTCGCCCACCAGCACGGCAATTTTATTTTTCCATAAAGCATTTATTGAAAAAAAACCTCTTCTTTCCAGCGACTCATCTACCACATCATCATGTACGAGAGTTGCAGTATGTAATAATTCTACCAGCGCCGCTGCCCTGTAAGTGGATTCGTTTATTGCGCCGTGAAGTTTAGCGCTTAAAAACACAAACATGGGTCTTAGTTGTTTGCCCTTTCTTTTAATAATATATTTCATTATACGGTCAAGCAAGGGAGTATTACTTTTTACTGACTCAGCAAATTTTTGTTCAAAAATGCGCAATTCCTCCGCAATAAGATCTTTGGAAAACTTCATAAACTATAAAAGGGCAATATAATACAGAATAGAATAAGTAGATAACAATTATGTATAGTAAGCCAACTGTTTCAAACTTATTCAACAAAGAAAATATAATTTAATAGTAAGTAAATTATATAAGATGCAGCAAATAAGCATCTACAACAATGCTGTTCCGAAAAAAAAATAAGGAATATTCTACAAATTGAACCATAAAGAAATGCTAAAAATAGTTTGAACTTTGATATTCGTTTGATATTTTTGCACGCAATTCAATCTGTTTAATTAGAAATCATTAATCCAAAATTATGGCAAGCAAGAAGTACAAATTATTGTTAATTGGGATATTATCTCTTATTTCCTTCGGCGTTTTCGCCCAGGATACTGGCGTGTATAACATATACGACTCAAGTGTTGTTTCATCAAAAGGGATGGCACAACAAAATGAGTTTATGAATAACACTTATGATTTCCCTGCAAAGCCCCGCAGCCAAACAGAAATTGGCATTTCAGCTGGAATGTTTTCTGTTAGTGGTGATGTGTCTTCTAAGCTCCCGACTATGGGTTTTGGTGTGCATATTAGAAAAGCGTTAGGTTACATTTTTTCTTTAAGATTGCAATATGTATATGGGGTAGCTAAAGGATTGAACTGGAAACCTTCTTATGGCTATAAGAATAACTCTGCGTGGTCGTCTTATAATTCAGCAGCTTTACAGCCTGTTTATTATAATTATCGTGCTCATGTTCAGGATCTAGGTTTGCAAGGAATATTCACATTAAACAATATTCGTTTTCATAAGCAAAAAACGGGTATGGTTTTATACGGTGGTGTTGGTTTTGGAGCTACTATTTATGACACAAAAGTTCAGGTGCCAACAAACTTTAATTCTATACCGTTTATTTCCCCAAGCACTGGCAACGGATACAGTAATAAAAAAGATACTCGTAGTAAGCTAAAAGATTTACTAAAAGATGTTCCCTACACTAACGCGGAAAATAATAAAAGGAATTCTGCTACACTTTTTGGACAAACATTAAAACCTTCGGGTTCTATAATAGCTGGGATTGCTTTCAAACTTGGAAAACGTGTTAATCTTGCAATTGAAGATAGATTTACTTTCATTAAAGATGACCTGCTTGATGGACAACAGTGGCAGGAACATCCTGTTTCCGACCCGGTTCAGTCGAGGGATTATGATAACTACAACTATGCTTCCGTTGGTTTAAACTTTAATTTAGGTAAAAAATCTGTTGAGCCGCTTTGGTGGGTTAACCCGCTTGACTATGCTTATAGCGAAATTAATAATCCTAAGCACATGAAGATTCCTAAGCCGGTATTTGATGATGCTGATGGTGATGGTGTTGTTGACCAGCTTGATAAAGAGCCTAATACTCCTGCCGGGTGCCCTGTTGATACACATGGTGTTTCAAAAGATACTGATGGTGATGGTGTTCCGGATTGCAAAGACAAACAGTTAATTACTCCTACCGAATGTCAGCCGGTTGATGCAGACGGAGTTGGCAAATGTCCTGATCCGGAATGTTGCAAATTGATTGACAGCTTAAGAAATAATATGAATGCTTGTAAATTAACGGATTTGCCAAGCGTATCTTTCAGAAGAAACTCTGCTACTATTAGCAACGATGCTAAAGCAATGCTTTCTACCGTAGCTTCTGACTTAAAAAATAATGCTGAATGTTCAATAATTATTACAGGTTATCCTGCTGCATCTAAAGCATCTCAGGCGTTATGCAATAAAAGAACAGCCGCTGTAAAAGCTTATTTAACAGAAAAAGAGGGAATTAGCGCAGACCGTGTTGAAGTTGATTGCTTAGTGGGCGGTGGTGATGCAAATACTATAGATATTAAAGCTAAATAAACAGGTTACTTTTTGCTTAATGTTAAAGGCCCTCCGCTATGGAGGGCTTTTTATGTAATTATCAAAATATTAACTGCTTCTATTTTGTATAAATTCATTTTAAATCCATTTTTGATCAAAATCTATTAATTTTGCGACTCTTTATGAAGTTAGCTTTAGTTTTACTATTACCGGTATTTTTATTAACTGCCTGTTCTTCACAATTTAATAAGGTTTTAAAAAGCAAGGATTATGAATATAAGCTTAAAAAAGCCGATGAGTATTTTGCTAATAAAAAATATAAGTATGCGGAAGAACTTTATATAGAGTTATTTTCTGTGTTTAAAGGAAGTGATAAGTTTGAGGATCTGTATTATAAATATGCTTACTGTTCATTTTATCAGAAAAATTACTCTGATGCAGAAAACCTTTTTAAGGGATTTCTGGAAGTATTTCCCAACAGTAGCAAAGCGGAGGAGATAGCTTACATGCACGCTTATTGTTTTTATATGGAATCGCCTAAAACGGAACTTGACCAAATAAATACTTCTAAAGCCATTGGGATGATGCAGTCTTTTATAAGTACGCATCCTAATTCGTCAAGAATTAAAGATGCAAATGAGATTATCGCTAAATGCAGAAAGAAACTAGAATTAAAAGATTATAAATCTGCGGAATTATATTATAATCTGCAACAATATCGTGCAGCCGGTATTTCTTTTGCAAACCTTTTAAATACATATCCTGAATCTGCCAATGGTGATGAATACATGCTTATGGCAGTTAAGTCTTATTATCAATTTGCCAAATTAAGCGTGTACACCAAACAGGAAGAGCGTTATCAAAAAGTATCAGATGAATATTTCGATTTTGCAGACAGATTTCCTGAAAGCAAGCTTTTAAAACAAGCAGAAAATTATAAAAACCTTAGTGTAAATAATATTAAACAAATACAAAATGAGCAAGTTACGACGCCAGCAGAGCGCTAATACCAGTAATGTGGTTGAAACCAAAAATCTTACTGATGTAAAGGCAAAAACCGGTAATTTATATGAATCCATTGCAGTAATTGCAAAAAGGGCAAACCAAATTAATATTTCTATTAAAGAAGAGCTTCACAATAAGCTTGAGGAATTTGCAAGCCATACTGATAGCTTGGAAGAAATTCATGAAAATAAAGAACAAATAGAAATTTCAAAGGCATACGAAAGAATGCCTAACCCTGCATTGCTTGCTACAGCAGAATTTATGGATGATAAGATTTATTATCGCAGGAATGAAGACAATCTGTTTGATTAATCTTTGAATAGACATCTTAAAATGAATTTATCGTAATCTTTGCATAAGATATTATAATTTTAATGGCGGTTTTATACCGCTTTTTTTATTTATTAAATTGATGTTCTTAAATAAGGAAGATCAACTATAATTTTTTGTCGCAATACCGTGTAATGAATAAACAGAATTTAAAAGAGAAAAGAATATTATTATGCGTTACCGGGAGTATAGCGGCTTACAAAGCAGTTTTTTTAACAAGATTACTTATTAGAAACGGAGCCGAAGTAAAAGTTATAATGACAAAAGCTGCTGCGGATTTTGTTTCTCCACTCACATTTTCAACTTTATCAAAAAATAAAGTTCTTTCAGAACTTTTCGACAATGAATCATGGACAAATCATGTGATGCTTGGCCGTTGGGCAGATATGATAGTGATAGCGCCTGCCTCCTGCAATACGATTGCAAAAATGGCTAATGGTATTTGCGATAACCTCCTTCTTGCTGTTTACCTTTCTGCAAAAAGCCCGGTTTTGATTGCTCCTGCAATGGATGAAGATATGTGGCATCATCCCTTTAATCAGAAAAATATTGAAGGCCTGCGTAAACACGGTAATATGATTTTGCAAGTGAACAGTGGAGAATTAGCAAGCGGATTAAGTGGTGAAGGTCGTATGTCAGAGCCGGAAGAAATAATAAGTTATATCGATGATTTCTTTGCAAAAGAGAAAATCTTGAAAGGAATAAAAGTATTAATAACAGCCGGCCCTACTTATGAAGCCATCGATCCTGTAAGGTACATTGGAAACCGCTCGACCGGAACTATGGGTATTGCATTGGCGAACGAAATGGTTAACCTGGGCGCAGATGTTTGCCTTATTCTCGGGCCATCTGAAATTACTGTTCCGGATAAAATTAAAGTGGAAAGAGTCACTTCTACAAATGAAATGTACGAAGCAACTTTAAAGAATTTACACAATTTTGATATAGTGATAATGGCTGCTGCTGTTTCAGATTATACACCGGAAAAGCCTTCAAAAGAAAAAATAAAAAAAGAAAACGATTTGCTTTCTTTCAATCTTATAAGAACGCAAGATATACTGGCAAAAGCAGGTGAATTAAAAAATAAAAATCAAACTCTTGTTGGCTTTGCGTTGGAAACAAATAATGAAAGAGAAAATGCCTTAAAGAAACTTGCTAAAAAAAATGCCGACATGATAATTCTTAATTCATTAAATGATGAAGGCGCAGGTTTTGGGACTGACACTAACAAAATTATTATTTTTGACAAACAGGGAAAGGAACAAAGCTTTGAAAAGAAAACTAAGAACGAAGTTGCAAAAGACATTGTAAACGCCATTATTAATTACAGGAATGCATAAAATAATCTGTTTTTTATTTTTATTTTTTTCAATAGCAAATAGTAATGCACAGGAACTGCGTGCAAGAGTAAGTGTACTTAGCAACCGGGTTGGAAATAGTGTTGATCAAAAAACATTTCAAACTTTACAAACGGCGCTTAACAATTTTGTAAATAACCGAAAATGGAGCAATGATAAATTTGAAACTGTTGAAAAAATTGATTGCAATTTTCTATTAAATCTTCAATCTACTGACGAAGCTAACGTATATAAGGGATCACTTACCATTCAATCTGCAAGGCCCGTTTTTAATTCATCCTATTCTTCTCCGGTAGTTAATTTTCAGGATAATGATATAATGTTTAAATATGCTGAATTTCAACAATTAGAATTTAATGATAATAACGTATCCGGTACGGACGCTTTGGCATCTAACCTTACGGCAATATTTGCTTATTATATCAATATTATTTTGGGGATGGATTACGATTCGTTTTCTCCGCGTGGAGGAGATGCTTATTTTCAAAAGGCTCAGAATATAGTGAACAATGCGCCTGAAGGAAAAAATATTTCAGGATGGAAGGCTTTTGATGGGTCAAGAAACCGCTATTGGCTTGCTGAAAATTTGCTAAACAGCAAATACACTATTATACACGATGCCATTTATAATTATTACAGGCTTGGCATGGATAAATTATACGATGAAGAAGCTAATGGAAGAACCCAGATATTAAACGTATTAAATGTTCTTAATAACTTCGCCACTGATAACCCTAACACGATGATTCTTCAGTTTTTTTTGCAGGCAAAAACACAAGAACTGATACAAATATTTTCTAAAGCAACGCCACCTGATAAATCAAGAGCTCTTGAATTTTTGCAACATTTGGATGTATCAAATGCTACCAAATATAAGGAAGCACTTAAATAATGAAAAATATACCTTACCTTATTATTGCATTCTTCGCTTGTGTTTCCTGCGGAAATAAAAATAAAGTTCCATCAGAAATTATTCAGCCTGAAAAAATGGAACTGATCTTGTGGGATGTAGTCAGAAGTCAGGCATTATCTGCAGAAGAAGCAAGAAAGGATTCTACAATTAATGAAATTGCACAAACGAAAGTTCTTGCTCAAAAAGTGTTTAAAATTCATAATATTACCTCCGCTGAATATGATAAAAGTTATAAATGGTACACTAATCATCCCGATATAATGAAGATTTTACTCGATAGTCTTAGCAATCATATTCAGGAGGAAAATAAAGAGGACTTTAAAGAAAAACATGAACCTTTAAAATTAAATAATCTTAAAAAGATTAATCCCAAATGAACAAGGTTTATAATAATGCCGAAGAAGCGATTAGCGATATTGCAAATGGCAGCATAATAATGCTTGGCGGTTTTGGCTTATGTGGAATTCCTGAAAATTGCATAGCAGCGCTGGTTAAAAAAGGAGTTAATAATCTTACATGCATTTCCAATAATGCAGGAATAGATGA
>Ga0207652_10002434_pt1 | contig 15717 bp, 13 predicted proteins | sample KBSC63BmetaG_FD_184334 | JGI IMG/M metagenome (GOLD analysis project Ga0207652, IMG submission 184334) | Corn rhizosphere microbial communities from Kellogg Biological Station, Michigan, USA - KBS C6-3B metaG (SPAdes) (version 2) | ecosystem: Host-associated > Plants > Roots > Rhizosphere ... | reverse complement strand
CGCCGATGCGATCGAGTGGCTCGGGTGCCTGCCGTGGAGCAACGGGCGCGTTGGGATGACGGGGGTCTCGTACCTCGCCGCGATCCAGTATCTCGTGGCGCCGCTCAAACCCGCTCCGCTGGCGGCCCTCAATCCATGGGAAGGCTTTTCGGACTGGTACCGCGAGTTCGCCTATCATGGCGGAATTCTCGAGACCAATTTCCTGCCGCGGGCTTCGGACAATATCCGCTATTCCCTGAACCGTACCGAAGACACCTGGGAAAACGTGCAGGCGCACCCGCTGATCGACGACTTCTGGCGCTCGAAGGAGCTCGATCTCGAAGCGATCGATCAGCCGGCTTACGTCGTCGCCAGCTGGTCGGATCAGGGCCTGCATTTGCGCGGCACGCTGGAGGCCTTTCGCCGGATCGGCAGTGAACAGAAGTGGCTCGAGGTCCACGGGCAGAAGAAATGGGCGCATTACTATCGCCCCGAAAGCGGCGAGCGGCGCCTGGCGTTCTTCGATCATTTCCTGCGAGACCGACCGACGACGGTGACCGCCTGGCCGAAAGTGCGCTTCGAAGTGCGCGAGCGGCATGGCGTCGCGACCGAAGGGGAAGCAGCCGCATGGCCGCTGCCCCACACGAATTACCGGCTGCTATATCTCGACCTGGCCAAGGGAAGCTTGGTGCTGCAGCCGCCGGACGGGGAAGCGGAAGCTCGGTACGATACGCGCAATGGGCGTATCGCGCTGGATCATACGTTTGCCGAGGCGACCGAGCTTGCCGGCTACGGCAGCCTGACCTTGTGGCTGGAAGCCGAGGGCAGCGACGACGCGGACCTGTTCGTCGCGCTGCAGAAGCTCGACCCCGACGGGCAGGAGGTCGGCTTCACCTTTTACGCTTTCTACGAGAACGGGCCGGTCGCGCTGGGATGGCAACGGGCCAGCCACCGGACGCTCGATCCGGCCCGATCGAGACCTGAGCAGCCGGTTCATTTGCACACCTTCGAAGAGCGGCTGGTCCCGGGCGAAATAGTGCAGGTGCAAGTCGAGCTATGGCCGTTCTCGGTGCGCTTCGAGCCGGGAGAGCGCTTGCGCCTGGTGATCGCAGGCGCGGACATCTACCGGCCGGAGGAAGGCGTGATGCTGCCGTTTCCTCTCCACGAACAGACGCGCAACGCGGGCACTCATGCGGTACATTCGGGCGGACGCTATCCCTCGTTCCTGGTCCTCCCGTTCATCGGGCCATCGAATCATGGTGCGAAGGCGGCCTCCTGAACCTCCTGGGCCGAGGCCAGCCCGGCAACCAGCTCGCTGCCTTGGAACCTACCAATGAATGAGGTTCGGAGCGGCTCGGCCGACCGCACGATACACCTGCTCAAGCTCCTGGCGGCGGGGCCCGATCATTTCTCGCTTGGGCATCTGGCGGAACGGGCGGGGCTGCCCGCCAGCACTGTCCATCGCCTGCTCCGGGTCCTGCTCCGCTCCGGCCTGGTCGAGCGAGGACCGGCGCAGAGCTATCGGATCGGCCGCGAACTCTACCGGATGTCGTCGCAACTTGTGGCACGCTTCGACCTCACTCGTTGCGCGCACCCTTTGCTGGAGCGCCTGGCGACGGAGTGGCAGGAGACGACGGTGCTGTGCGCCTACAGCCCGGTCGCCCGGCGCGCGGTGGTTGTCGATGTAGTGGTCTCATCGCGGCCGTTGCCCTTCAGTTTCGAAAAGGGCTGCGCGATCGACTTGCCGTGGGGCTGTTTTGGCCGTTCGATTCTGGCGTTTCTTGCACCCGGCGAAATCGAAGCGATCCTGCGCGACACGGAAGCCGAGTCGATTTCCGGTCGCTCGCTGCCGTCGCGGCACGAAATGGAACGCGAGCTTGCGGCGATCCGCACGGCGGGTTTCGCCAGTGGTTTCGGGCCCGGTCTCGATCTCGCAGGGGTGGCGGCGCCGATATTTGGCGCCGATCGCGAAATTCTCGGTTGTGTCGGGGTGACGATGCCGAGCAGCCCGTACCGGCCGCAGGCGCAGCACGACCTCGCGCTCGCTGTTCGTGACGCGGCCCGCGAGCTGAGTTCGGCCGCCGCACTGTCCACCCGCTGAAACGTCCGACGGCTCCCGTTCCGCATACTGGAATAGTTCTCCGGGGCCGGGAAATCGCGCTTGACTGTTGATTACTCAACATGTCCAAGTTCGAAGGCAAGGCGGCAAAGCGGGCGGTCGAAGAGCGCTCCGGATGCCGCAGCCAGTAAGGAAGCGGACGGCGAACGTCGCCTCGGGGGGAGGGAACGTCATGAACAAGAGAAACCTTTGGATTCGCAGCACCGCGTCGAGCGCTGCCCTGCTCGCGGCGCTTGCCGCGGCGTCGCCCGCCTTCGCGCAAGCGGCGGATGGCGGTGCGGTAACCCCGGCCGCGAGCGCAAGTGCGGCCCCGGCGCAGAACGACGCGAATGCGAACGAGATCGTCGTCACCGCGCAGTTCCGCCAGCAGAACCTGCAGGACGTGCCGATTGCGATCACGGCCGTCACCGGCGAGCTGCTCGAGCAGCGCGGTCAGACGAACCTCGCCGATCTCGGCGGCTCGGCCCCGAACGTTACGTTGCGCCAGGCGCCGGCCACATACGGCCCGGCGGTTGTCGCCTATATCCGCGGCGTCGGCCAGCGCGACACCAACTTCGCGCTCGAACCCGGGGTCGGCCTTTATATCGACGACGTCTATCTGCCGACGCTGCACGGCTCGATGCTCAACCTCATCGACCTCGACCGGGTGGAGATCTTGCGCGGTCCGCAAGGCACACTCGCGGGACAGAATTCGATCGGCGGCGCGATCAAGCTCTATTCGAAGAAGCCCGACGGCAGTAACGACGGCTTCATCGAGGCGACTTACGGCAGCTTCAACCGGGTGGAAATCAAGGGCGGGGTCAACTTCACGCTCGTCCCGGGCCAGCTTTACGCCCGTGTCAGTGGCGCCGCGCTGAGCGAAGACGGCTACATCACCCGCTACGACTATGCCTGCACTCATCCGGGCACCACCATCCCGACCGCGGCCACTGGCAAAGGCTGCAAGCTCGGCACCGAAGGCGGCAAGAAGTACGTTGCCGGCCGGCTTGCGGTCCGCTGGGAGCCTTCGCCCGACGTGACGGTCGACGTTGCCGGCGATGTCACCCGCGACGACAGCGAACCCGGACCGACGACGCTGCTTTACGTGGGTCGCCCCGCCGCGCCGGGCACAATACTGACCGGGCCGACCACGACAGGCCCTTCGGCAGCGGCGTACAAGCTCAACGGCAACAGCTACGGCAACGCGACGGGCTCGCCCTTCATCAGCTATTCGCCCTACGGAAATTATGCGCAGGACACGTTCAGCCACAGTCCTTACATCAGCTATGAGGACTATATGGACCACGCCCCGCGCGATGGCTCCCCCGTTTACCAGGCCCCGCTCAAGGCGGCGATCAATTCGTGGGGCATCGGCGGCACGATCGCGGCCCGGCTGAGCGACACTCTCAACCTGACCTCGATCACCGCTTACCGCCATTTCGACGGAATCTATTCCTCGGGCGACGGTTCGCCGTTCTCGAACACGCTGCAGACGAACTGGGTCTCGCACCACCAGTTCAGCGAGGAACTGCGGCTCAACGCCAAGTTCGGCGACCTTATCAACGCCACCCTCGGCGGCTATTATCTCGACAAGAACAGCTTTAATCCGACGCGCATCGTTCTGACGACGCTGAATTTCACGGGCGACAACTCCGCGCCGTCGAAGACCAAGGCCGGCTTCCTCAACATCGAACTCACGCCGATCGACAACCTCACGCTGATCGGCGGCGTGCGTTACACCGACATCAAGAAGAGCTACACCTTCGGTCGCGGAGGCATTCCCGGTTCGGCCACGGGCGGCAAGGTACCCCCCTCGCTGGCGGCTATCGATGGGACGGTCGGCACTTATGCCGCGAAACGCTGGGACTATCGCGGGGTGATCCAGTATCGCTTCACCGATCACCTGATGGTCTATGGCGAATATTCCACCGGCTTCAAGGCCGGCGGCATCAACCCGCGGCCCTTTTTCGTGCAGCAGGAGCTCCCGTTCGGTCCGGAAACGCTGGCGGCCTGGGAGGCCGGTCTCAAGAGCCAGTTCTTCGACAACAAGGCGCGCCTCAACCTTTCGGCCTTCATCAACAATTACAAGGACATGCTGATCACGGTGGCGAGCTGCCCGCTGAGCGGCGCCCCGGCGGCGCCCTGCGCGCTGCCGCTCAATGCCGGCAAAGCTCGCGTCAAAGGCTTCGAGGCCGAGCTCAACCTCAATCCGATCGAAGGCTTCAGCATCGACGCCTCGCTCGCGTACCTAAACTTCAAGTACACCTCGATCAGCGCCGCAGCCGCCAACTCGGGCATCGGGCTCGAAGACAAGGGCATCTATATCTCGCCCTGGCAGTGGAACGTCGGAGCCCAATACCGTGTCGATCTAGCCGGAGCGGGCTATCTGACTCCGCGGGTGGACGTCACTCACGAAGACGCGTTCCAGCGCAACCCCGACAACGTCGATGCGGCGACCGGCCACAAGGATCTATTCGGGCTCGTGGCCGGGCGGACGCTGGTCAATGCCCGCCTGACTTACGAGAGCCCTGATGCAAACTGGAGCCTGGCCCTTGAGGTCCGAAACCTGACCGACAAGCTTTATTACACCGACGTGTTCGACAACCGCGGCTCGACTAACTCGGTCCAGGGCTCGCCCGGCGAGCCGCGCACATGGGCGGTGACAGTCAAACGCAAATTCTGAAGGGATCCGGAGAGGGAAACGCCGCAGAGGTGAAGCTTCCTGAGGCATGAAAACGTTGGCCGGAGGAATGTCAGGGCGTGTGCCGTATTTTCCCTGGCAAAGGGCCGACTACGAACGCGGTTCGCAGCTGACTCGGCTAGGCTGCGTGCCGCTAAGCACTGGTCTTCAGTTGGCATATCAGGATACGACCTCGTCTCTCGGCGTTTGGTTCCTTGCGCATCAGTGGCGTGGTCGGGCGGGGAAGAGGTATGACGGTGTCGTCGGCAGCTTGTGAGACGGGCCGTTCCATCCTAGAGGCGTCCCATGGCCGGTGATCTTCTCGACAACCGGGGCCGGGGCAACGCCGAATGGGGCTGGCCGCCGATCCATCCCGAAGGGCGCAAGTACGGTCTCGCGGCCGTGGGCGTTTCCCTCATCGTGATCTTCCTCCTTCACTGGAGCCTGATCGGTTGGCCGCTGCTGCTGGGATCGCTCGGGGTGTTCGCGTTCTTCCGCGATCCAGAGCGGGTAGTGCCGCAGGGCGCCGAGTTCATCGTCTCGCCGGCCGACGGGCTGGTGACGCTGATCCAGCAAGTCCCGCCGCCGCCGGAGTTGCAGGTTCCGGACGCGCAGGGCGCCGGGCTTCCCGCCGAGCTGCTGACGCGGGTGTCGATCTTCATGTCGGTGTTCGACGTGCACATCAATCGCGCGCCGATTGGCGGCACGGTCGCCCGCGTGGTCTATATCCCGGGCAAGTTCGTCAACGCCGACCTCGACAAGGCGAGCGACGAGAACGAGCGCCAGCATATCCTCATCGAGCGTGCCGACGGCGTGCGCGTGGCCTTCACCCAGATCGCCGGGCTCGTCGCGCGGCGCATCGTACCGTTCATCAAGCCGGGCGACATCATCGCGCCGGGCCAGAGAGTGGGGCTGATTCGCTTCGGCAGCCGGGTCGACGTGTACCTGCCGCAGGGCACCGAATCGAAAGTGCTGCTCGGCCAGAAGGTCATTGCCGGCGAGACCGTGCTGGCCGAGATCGGCCGGCAGGGGCTCATCGAAGGGGTTAGCCAGTGAGCGACACCGACGCCCGGGACGAGCCGCCGATCGAGCCAGGCCCGGCGTGGCTCGGGCCCAAGGCGAGCGAGGACGAAGTCCCGGTCACGCGCCGCTTCGGCGGCGGTCTCACTTTGCGCGCCGTGCTGCCTAACGCAATTACCGCCGCGGCGCTGTGTTCGGGCCTCACCGGCGTGCGCTTTGCGATCTCGGCGGCTTATGGCCACGAAGAGGACTGGAAGAAGGCGCTCCTCGCGATCGTCTTTGCGGGTGTGCTCGACGGGATCGATGGGCGCATCGCCCGGCTGCTCAAGGCCCAATCGCGGTTCGGTGCGGAGCTCGACAGTCTGGCCGACTCGCTGAGTTTCGGCATGGCGCCGGCGCTGGTCCTGTTCCTGTGGTCGCTGCAGGAATTGCCGCGCTTCGGCTGGTTCGCCAGCCTGGCATTTGCGATCTGCTGCGCGCTGCGCCTGGCTCGGTTCAACGCCCGCATCGATGTGGATGATCAGCCGCACAAGTCCGCCGGTTTCCTCACCGGAGTGCCGGCACCGGTTGGCGCGGGGCTGGCCTTCCTGCCGATGTACATCTGGGTAGAGACCGGGGCGAGGATCTTTCGCGAGCCCCTGCTGGTTGCCGCGTGGGTGGTTTTCATGGCGTTTCTGATGATTTCCAACATTGCCACGATGAGTTGGAAATCGATCCGTCCGGGCAGCTCTATAAGGCTGGTGGCGATCGGACTGGCCGGACTGATGTTCGCGGCACTGCTGCTGGAAACGTGGTGGACGCTGGCCGCGATCTGCGTCGTCTATCTGGCGCTCATGCCGCTGTCGGTGGCGAAATACGCCAGCGTCAAGCGGCAGCGCGCCGCCGAGGCTGCTGCGCCGGGGCCGGGGCAGGGCGTGACACTCGACGTCCGGCCCGCACCGTAGACACCGCGCGAGCGCCGACGATGCGCCCGTGGCGAATGGTCACCGCCCGGCTATCCCCCGTCATCGCGAGTTCCCGCCGCAACAGCGTTACGGCGGCAAAACCCTTGACGAGAGAAGCTGCGATCGTGGCCACCGCGAGGAACGCGGCAACGACGAGAACGGGGGCAAGAAGCGCTGCGATCATGTCCATGAACCTTGTATCGAGTTGCCGCCTTGGGGAGGCATTTGGAATAACAGTGCCTTAGAGAGAAGTTCGTTCCCGGTCTGTTTGACCGGACATCGATATGTTCTCTGTTTGTTCTGGCGTCAAGGGGGATTTTGCGGCCAGCGGAATCCGCCGCGCGGTGAATTGCGCTGGATTCACTCCCGCTTCGCCGCTAAGGGCGGCCCGCCCAAGGCTCCGTTTCGCGGTCCCGACGGGCAAATTCACATGGAAGGCACATAGCCAACCGGTGCCCCAGCGGGACTCTCCGCGACGGGTTCCAGCGCTTTCCAGAGGCATAACCGGAAAGGAATTCCTTATGGCGGCTCCGACCGTCACCATGCAGCAATTGATCGAGGCCGGCGCCCACTTCGGCCACCAGACCCACCGCTGGAACCCGCGGATGAAGCCGTACATCTTCGGCGCCCGCAACGGGGTTCACATCATCGACTTGTCGCAGACCGTGCCGCTGATGGCGCGCGCGCTCGACTTCGTGCAGGACACCGTCCGCGCGGGCGGCAAGGTGCTGTTCGTCGGCACCAAGCGCCAGGCGCAGGATCCGATCGCCGAGGCGGCCCGCCGCTCCGGCCAGCACTTCGTCAACCACCGCTGGCTTGGCGGCATGCTGACCAACTGGAAGACCATCAGCCAGTCGATCAAGCGCCTCAAGAGCCTCGAGGAGCAGCTCGCCGGAGACACCAGCGGCCTGACCAAGAAGGAAGTGCTCCAGCTCACCCGCGAGCGCGAGAAGCTCGAGATGTCGCTCGGCGGCATCCGTGACATGGGCGGCATTCCGGACGTGATGTTCGTGATCGACGCCAACAAGGAAGAGCTGGCGATCAAGGAAGCCAACGTGCTCGGCATCCCGGTCGTCGCGGTGCTCGATTCGAACGTCGACCCGAACGGCATCGCCTTCCCGATCCCGGGCAACGACGACGCCAGCCGCGCGGTGCGCCTGTATTGCGACGCGGTCGCTCAGGCAGCCACCACCGGCCGCGGTGAAGGCGTGGTCGATTCGGGTGCCGACATCGGCGCGATGTCGGAGCCGCCGGTCGAAGCGGCCGTTGCCGAGGAGGCTCCGTCGGATACCACCGCCGAGGCTCCGGCCCCGGAACCCGCTGCTGCGGAAGCCGGCGAGGAAGCTTCGGCTTAACCCGTCACTCTACCGGCACAATCGGGGGCAGGCGCGCCGGGCTTTCAGCGAAGCCTTGGCGCCCCCCGTTCAATTTGAAGGACAATACCATGGCTTACACAGCCACCGACGTGAAGAACCTGCGCGAGCGCACCGGCGCCGGCATGATGGACTGCAAGAAGGCGCTCGACGAGACGAGCGGCGACTTCGAGGCCGCGGTCGACGCGCTGCGCGCCAAGGGTCTCGCCGCCGCGGCCAAGAAATCGAGCCGCACCGCGGCCGAAGGCCTGGTCGGCGTCGCCGTCAACGGCACCAAGGGCGTCGCGGTCGAGGTCAACTCCGAGACCGACTTTGTCGCCAAGAACGACCAGTTCCAGGACTTCGTGCGCAAGACCACCGAAGTCGCGCTGGAGCTGCCGTCGGACGACGTCGAGGCGCTGAAGGCGGCCGCCTATCCAGGCGGCGGCACGGTGGCCGAGAAGCTGACCAACAACGTCGCGACGATCGGCGAGAACCAGCAGGTCCGCCGCGTGAAGCACGTCGCCGTCGGGCAGGGCACGATCGTGCCTTACATGCACAACGCGCAAGGGCCGAACCTCGGCAAGATCGGCGTGCTCGTCGCGCTCGAGAGCTCGGCCCCGGCCGACGTGCTCGAGCCGCTCGGCAAGCAGCTGGCGATGCACATCGCCGCGGCTTTCCCGCAGGCACTCGACGCCGACAGCCTCGACCCCGAGGTCATCGCCCGCGAGCGCAAGGTCGCCGAGGAAAAGGCGGCCGAGAGCGGCAAGCCGGCCGATGTCCAGGCCAAGATGGTCGATGGCGCGGTGAAGAAGTTCGCCAAGGAGAACGCGCTGCTCAGCCAGCTGTCGGTGTTCGACAACAAGACCCCGATCAGCGATTTCGTCGCCCAGGCCGGCAAGGCCGCCGGCGCCGAAATCGTGCTCAAGGACTACGTCCGCTTCCAGCTCGGCGAAGGCATCGAGAAGGAAGAGAGCGACTTCGCCGCGGAGGTCGCCGCCGCGGTCAAGGGCTGATCCCTCGACCCTTCAACAAAAGGCCGCCGGACGCAGGTTCGGTGGCCTTTTTTGTGTCTTCCGTCGGCGACACCGGGCGACACAGGGCGACACTTGTCGCCCAGTGTCGCCTCGAAAAACCCCGGAAATCCGCGCTTTTCGGCGCAGGGCGACAGGGCGACGCAGCAATCGCGTCGATCGCTCAGGACCGTTGCGCATGCACGCGTAGCGCCTCCGCGGGCGGATTGGCGGCGCACCGCGGCGGATGGGCGAATCGGACAGTTCAAAGAGCAGCCCGGTCGCTAGCAGGTACGATCGATGTAGGAAAATCGCGCCCTTGGCAGGGGGCAGGCGCGCTCTATAAGGGCCGCGAAAACGCTCCCGCAGAGGTTCCGCCGCCCCATGCCCATGCCGCCCGTCAAACGCGTCCTGCTGAAGCTGTCGGGCGAGGTGCTGATGGGCGACCAGCAGTTCGGCATCGACCCGGCGACAGTTGCCAGTCTGGCTCGCGAAGTGAAGGCGGCGAAAGACAGCGGGCTCGCTATCTGTCTGGTGATCGGCGGGGGGAATATCTTCCGCGGCATGGCCGGCGCCGCGGCGGGCATGGACCGCGCGCAGGCCGATTACATGGGCATGCTGGCGACGGTGATGAACGCGCTGGCGATGCAGAACGCGCTCGAGCAGATCGGCGTCGAGACGCGGGTGCAGTCGGCGGTGCAGATGGACACGGTGTGCGAACCGGTGATCCGCCGCCGGGCCGAGCGGCATCTGGAAAAGGGCCGGATCGTGATCTTCGCCGCCGGCGTCGGCGCGCCGTACTTCACCACCGACAGCGGCGCCGCGTTGCGCGCGGCGGAAATGAAGTGCGACGCGCTGTTGAAGGGCACCAGCGTGGACGGTGTCTATGACGCCGACCCGAAGAAGGATCCGACTGCCAAGCGCTTCGAAACAGTCAGTTACGACCGTGTCCTGGCAGATAATCTCAAGGTGATGGACGCCTCGGCCGTGGCCTTGTGCCGCGACAACGCGATTCCGATCGTGGTTTTCTCGATCCGCGAGAGCGGCAATCTCGCCCGCGTTCTGGCGGGCGAGGGCGTCCAGACAATAGTACAAGGGGAAGCCTGATGGCTAAGTTCGACAAGGCCGACATCGAGCGGCGGATGACCGGCGCGATAGAATCGCTGAAGCACGATCTCGCGGGGCTGAGGACCGGGCGCGCGAACACCGCGCTGCTCGATCCGGTTCACGTCGAGGTCTACGGCGCGATGATGCCATTGAACCAGGTCGCCACCGTTTCCGCGCCCGAGCCGCGCATGCTCAGCGTGCAGGTGTGGGACCGCGCGAACGTGATCCCCGTCGAAAAGGGCATTTCGAAGGCCAACCTCGGCCTTAACCCGATGATCGACGGCCAGACGATCCGCCTGCCGCTGCCCGATCTCACCGAGGAACGGCGCCGCGAGCTCGCCAAGCTGACCGGCAAATATGCCGAGAACGCCAAGATCGCGATCCGCAACGTCCGCCGCGACGGGATGGAATCGCTCAAGGAAGACGAGAAGAAGAAGGATATCTCCGAAGACGAGCGCAAGCGCTTCGAGGACGAAGTCCAGAAGCTGACCGACAAGCACGTCGCCGACGCCGACGCCGCCGCCGCGGCGAAGGAAAAGGAAATCATGACGCAGTGATTGTCCCCCTCCCCTTGAGGGGAGGGGCTAGGGGTGGGGCTTGTATTGTCCTGATTTTCCCTGACCGCCCCCACCCCAACCCCTCCCCTGAAGGGGAGGGGCTATGACTGACCAAACCACCAAAGCCCGCCACGTCGCGATCATCATGGATGGGAACGGCCGCTGGGCCAAGCGGCGGCACCTGCCGCGGGTCATGGGCCATCAGCGCGGGGTCGAGGCGGTGCGCGCCCTGGTGCGCGCGCTGAAGACGATCGAGCTCGAATGCCTGACGCTGTATGCCTTCTCGAGCGAGAACTGGAAGCGGCCCGACGAGGAGATCGGCGACCTGATGAACCTGATGCGGCGGTTCATCAAATCCGACTTGCCGGAGTTCATCGAGCACGGCGTCAGGCTGGAAATCATCGGCGATTGGAAGGGCTTGGCGCCGGATATTGTCGAAATGCTCGAAGATGCGCTGGCGCGGACGGCGGGCGGCAATCGCACGCTGGCGGTCGCGCTCAATTACGGCTCGCAGCAGGAAATCGCCCGCGCCGCGGCCAAGGCGGCGGGCGAGGGCGAAGTGACGGTCGAGACCATCGCCGCGCATCTCGACACCGTCTCGCTCCCGCCGCTCGACCTGGTCGTGCGGACCAGCGGCGAGCAACGGCTGTCGAACTTCCTGCTGTGGCAGGCGGCCTACGCCGAGTTTTGGTTCACCAATGTCCTGTGGCCGGATTTCACGCCCGAGCATTTACAGCAGGCGATGAACGATTTTGCCACCCGCGAGCGCCGCTATGGCGGGCGTTGATACGATCCTCCCCGGGACGGGGAGGGGGACCATCCGCAGGATGGTGGAGGGGGCTCGCCGCCCGCGCCGTCGCTGGGGGACGAGAGCCCCCTCCGTCAGCCCGGAGTTTATCCTGAGCGACGCCGCAGGCGGCGTCGAAGGGGGCTGCCACCTCCCCGTCCCGGGAAGGATTTGAGATGGCCCCAGCCCCTGTAAAAAAATCCGATGTCGGCACGCGGATCGTCTCGGCGATCGTGATGCTCGCCGTGGCCGCGGCGGCGTTCTGGATCGGCGGCACGGTCCTCGCCGTGTTCATCTGGCTCGTCGCGCTGGTCGGCTTCGGCGAATGCGTGCTGCTGATCCCCAAGGCGACCGCAAACCCGGCCTGGCGCGTTATCGGGATCGTCGCGGCGGCGGCTTACTTCGGCCTTGCGGCGTGGGTCATGGCCTCGCTGGACACCTATTACCTCCTCGCCGCGCTCGGCGTGGTGATCTTCACCGACACCGGCGCCTATTTCACCGGCCGGACGATCGGCGGCCCGAAGATCGCCCCGCGCATCAGCCCGTCCAAGACCTGGGCTGGCCTGTTCGGCGGCATGGCGTTTGCGGCGCTGTGGCTGGCAGGCGTAGCGGGCGTGTTCTTCTACACCGCCGGCTATCACACATGGTCCGAACTGATCGATGTCGCGTGGGACGACATGACCGGCGCCGCGCTGGTCGGCGCGCTGCTCGCGGTCGTCGCCCAGGCGGGCGATTTCTTCCAGAGCTGGCTCAAGCGCAAGGCCGGGGTCAAGGACAGCTCGAACCTGATCCCGGGCCACGGCGGCGTGTTCGACCGCATCGACGGGATGCTCGCGGTCGCGCTGATCGTGGGCGTGCTCGAAGGCTTTGCCTGAGGCCATGCGCTCGATCTCCATCCTGGGCGCGACGGGCTCGGTCGGCGCCTCGACCGTCGACCTGCTGCGCAGCAACCGCGACGAATGGCGGGTCGAGGCGCTGACGGCGAACTGCAATGTCGCCGAGCTGGCGGCGCTGGCGCGGGAGTTCGATGCAAAACTGGCCGTGGTGGCCGACGAGAGCTGCCTGCCGGCGCTGCGCGAGGCGCTCGCCGGGTCCGGCATCGAGGCGGCGGGCGGCGCTCAGGCGCTGTGCGAAGCCGCGTCGCGCGGGGCCGATCTCACTGTCGCGGCCATCGTTGGCTGCGCCGGGCTGGGCCCGACGATGGCGGCGATCGAGCAGGGGGGGACGATCGCGCTGGCCAACAAGGAAGCGCTGGTCTCGGCCGGCGAGGTGATGACCGCGGCAGTGGCCAAGCACGGCGCGACGCTGCTGCCGGTCGATTCAGAGCACAACGCGATCTTCCAGTGCCTCCACGGCGAGGATCTGGCCGACGTGCGCTGGATCACGCTCACCGCCAGCGGTGGTCCGTTCCGCACCTGGAGCGCCGAGCAGCTCGCCGGTGCCACTCCGGCGCAGGCAGTGGCGCATCCGAACTGGTCGATGGGCGCCAAGATCAGCGTCGATTCGGCGACGATGATGAACAAGGGCCTCGAAGTGATCGAGGCGCATCATCTGTTCCCGGTGGGGCTCGACAAGATCCGCATCGTCGTTCACCCGCAAAGCGTGATCCATTCGCTGGTCGAATACCGCGACGGATCGACGCTCGCGCAGCTCGGGCCGAGCGACATGCGGGTGCCGATCGCTTCGTGCCTCGCGTGGCCACGGCGCATGAAGACCGAGCTGCAACCGCTTGATTTACCGGCGATCGGAGAACTCAGCTTCTTCGCGCCGGACGAGGTGCGCTTTCCCGCCACCCGGCTGGCGCGCGAAGCGGCCGAGGCCGGGGGCGCGGCACCGGCGGTGCTCAACGCGGCGAACGAGGTGGCGGTGGCGGCGTTTCTCGCCGGTCAGATCGCGTTCACCGATATTTGTGCATTGGTGGCCCAAGCCCTAGACGAGGGCAACATTCCGCCCGCTCCGCTCGACCTGGCCGAGGTTCTCGACCTCGACCGCGCGACGCGAACACGGGCGGCGGCCATGCTGGAGCGCACCTGACCTTGATTCAATCAATCCCGATCTGGATGTGGCCTGTCGGGTTTCTCCTCGTCCTCGGACCGCTGGTGGTCCTGCACGAGTTCGGACATTACCTCGTCGGCCGCCTGTTCGGCGTGAAGGCCGACGCGTTCTCGGTCGGATTCGGCAAGGAGCTCGCCGGGTTCACCGACCGGCGCGGCACGCGCTGGAAGCTCTCGGCGCTGCCCTTCGGCGGCTATGTCCAGTTCGCCGGCGACATGAACCCGGCGAGCCAGCCGAGCGAGGAGTGGCTCAGCCTTACCCCGGAAGAACGCGCGCAGACCTTCCAGGCGAAAGCCCTGTGGCAGCGCGCGCTGATCGTCGCGGCCGGGCCGCTGACGAACTTCCTCATAGCGGTGGCGATCTTTGCGGCGTTCAACTTCGTCTATGGCAAAGTGGTCCTGCCGCCGGTGGCCGCCTCGATCGAGGCGGGAAGCGAGGCCGCCAAGCTCGGCATCGAGCCCGGTGATCGCTTCGTGTCGGTCAACGGCGACGCGATCGGCAGCTTCGAACAGCTCGCCACCGTGGTGATCGCCAACCCTGGCGCCAGGCTGCACCTGGTAGTCGAGCACAAGGGCGTCCTCAGGCAACTGGACTTCGTCATCCCTTCGGTGGTCGAGAGCGACAACTTCGGCAACAAGGGCCGGATCGGCCGGCTCGGCGTCTATGGCGTCAAGGGCGAGCTGGTGCCGGTCGGGGCCGGCGAAGCGGTGACTTTGGGCTTCCGCCAGACGGCCGAGAAAATCCAGCTGATGGCCGACGGCCTGTGGCAGATTGTCACCGGCCGGCGCGCGGTCGACGAGCTCGGCGGGCCGCTCAAGATCGCCAAGTATTCGGGCGAGCAACTGAGCCTCGGCTGGCTTAATTTTGTCGGATTTGTCGCGCTGATCTCGATTAACTTGGCATTCATTAACCTGTTGCCAATTCCGGCGCTCGACGGCGGGCACCTGGCTTTCTACGCGGCCGAAGCGGTCCGCCGGAAACCGGCCAGCCCGCGCAGTCAGGAATGGGCGTTCAGGACCGGCATAGCCTTCGTGCTCGCGCTGATGCTGTTCGTGACGATCAACGATATCGTCTCGCTGCCGATCTTCGGCAGGTAGGCGGGGATAAGGAACTCTCGGCGCTGCGCTTCCCGGGCATGATTGCTTGATTGGCTTCCCCGGTTCGGGCAAGGGCGCTTCACCGTGCCGCCGCCGCGACTGGAACCCGCTCGAGAAGGGGCCGGCGCCCAAGATGCCGCGATACGGGATTTCGTGAGTGTCGAATAGATGGACGGGTGTATGAGCCGCAGGGCCAAGACGATCGCAATTCCGCATTTCGCCGTGACCTTGCTGGCGGGCACCGTGCTCGCCGGAATTCCCGCCGCCGCGCTGGCGCAGGCCGCGCCGGCTCCGGCCGCGCAGCCCGTTGCCGCGCCTGCCGCCGCGACGCCAGCGCCTGCACCGGCGCCCGAGCAGATCATCCGCTCGATCTCCGTCGTGGGCGCCCAGCGGCTCGAGGCGCAGACGATCCTCAGCTACATCCAGCTGCGCCCCGGCCAGGTCTACACCGCCGCCGCGGCCGACCAGGCGCTCAAGGACCTCGCGGCGACGGAGCTGTTCGCCGACAGCCGGATCGAGAACAACAACGGCAACGTGGTCATCACGGTGACCGAAAATCCGGTGATCAACCGGGTCATCCTCGAAGGCAACAAGCGCATCAAGGACGACAAGATCACCAAGGAGATCAAGCTCGCCCCGCGGCAGATCTTCACCCGTTCGAAAGTGCGCGCCGACGTTTCCCGCATCATCGAGCTGTACAAGCGCCAGGGCCGCTTCGCCGCCACCGTCGAGCCGAAGATGGTGCAACTGAGCCAGAATCGCGTCGATATCGTGTTCGAGATCACCGAAGGGCCCAAGTCCAAGGTCCGGGCGATCAACATCATCGGCAACGAAGCCTTCTCGGACAGCAAGCTCAAGGACCAGATGCTGACCAAGCAGGCCGGCCTGACCAAGATCTTTTCCAGCGGGACCAGCTACGATCCCGACCGCATGGCCTACGACCAGCAGAAGCTGCGCCAGTTCTACCTGACGCAGGGCTATGCCGACTTCCGCGTGGTGTCCGCCGTCGCCGAGCTGACGCCGGACAA